>Ga0209066_10000411_pt1 | contig 63377 bp, 62 predicted proteins | sample All_14_2_FD_187198 | JGI IMG/M metagenome (GOLD analysis project Ga0209066, IMG submission 187198) | Freshwater microbial communities in response to fracking from Pennsylvania, USA - Allegheny Zone_MetaG_DW_15 (SPAdes) (version 2) ...
TCTTCCGGCTTCCGGTAATCAGCCAGCAGGCTGTCCAGTAACTCCTTGGGTACGGCTTTCTTTGCTACGGTCATCTTTGCTCCTTGGGGCGCGGCAGTCTCCTGCCAAATAACCGTTTACACAAAAACTCTTACACCCTCGGTGCCGGCGACCACTACAAATTGCAGCATGACCTGGCCACCCTGCCCGATCGCGATGCCGTGCTGATTAGTGAACAGCCCCCCACTGCAGCCCTGCGCCAGCGTTTTACGAGCAGCACCCCACTCGGCCGGATCAGCAGCCATATCGACGATCAGCATCAACGCATTTATGAGGTTCATTTACTCCATGCATTCCAGGGTTACTGAATATCGCTGGGTCGTGGGCAGCGCCCTGGTGCTGGCCATCGTGCTCACACAGTGGCCGGCGATTGATCTCCATGTCGCCGCCCTGTTCGCCCAAAACGACTGGCAGTGGCTGGTCGACCGCGATCAAGCGCTGATCCGCTGGCCTTACCACACCCTCCCATATCTCGGCCGCGGCCTGATCATCGGCCTGCTTTTGTTATGGGCCGGCAGTTTCCTGCACAACGGGCCATGGCTGCGCCGGCGGCGGATGCTGTTCGGTTTCATGCTGAGCGCCGCCCTGCTCGGCCCTGTGCTGATTGTCGATAGCGGGCTGAAAAATCATCTGGGCCGGGCGCGACCAGCCCAAGTGAGTGTACTAGGCGGTACGCTGCAATTCAGCCCGGCCTTTGTCGTCAGCGACCAGTGCGCCCGGAATTGTTCTTTTGTCAGCGGCCATGTGGCCACGACCGCCTTCATCATGGTTTTCGGCTGGCTGGGCAAGCGCCGCACTCGCCAATACTGGCTGCTCGCCAGCATTGGCCTGGCTGCCTACATGGCCTTTGTGCGGATGAGCAGCGGCGGCCACTTCCTGTCGGATTGCATTTTTGCTTGGTACGCCAGCTATCTCGGCCTGTGGTTAACCGAGCAGGCCTTCTTGAAAAGAGCCTGGCTAAGCGAAGCAAAGCGAGCCTTCATGCACACGGTCAACCTGTCCCGACCGGGATTTTTCGTCCCCGGCCGGGTTGACCGTCGCCCCGCTTAATCGAACCGCGTATCCAGCCCCTGTTCGGCCAGCTCGGCAGCCCGGATGACGGCCCGCGCCTTGTTCTGGGTTTCATCCCATTCGGCCTGCGGATTGGAATCGGCGACGATGCCCGCACCGGCCTGAACGTGTAGCTGACCGTCCTTGAGCACGGCAGTCCGGATGGCAATCGCCAGGTCCATGTCGCCATTGAAACCGAGGTAACCGACCGAACCGGCATAAATGCCGCGCTTGACCGGTTCCAGTTCGTCGATGATCTCCATCGCCCGCACCTTGGGTGCGCCGGAGACCGTGCCGGCCGGAAAAGTCGCACGCAGCACGTCGACCGCATCCAGCCCGTCCTGCAGTCGACCTTCGACATTGGAAACGATGTGCATCACGTGCGAATAGCGCTCGATGACCATGTTCTCGGTCAGCTTGACTGTCCCGACCTTGGCGACCCGTCCGCAATCATTGCGCCCCAGGTCGAGCAATTGCGTATGCTCGGCCCGCTCTTTCTCGTCGGCCAGCAGTTCATCGGCCAGCGCCGCATCGGCTTCCGGGGTTTCCCCGCGCTTGCGGGTGCCGGCAATCGGCCGCACGGTAACGCGATCCCCCTCCAGCCGCACCAGGATTTCCGGTGAGGCACCGACAACGTGGTAATCCTCGAAGTCGAAGTAAAACATGTACGGCGACGGATTGAGGCTGCGCAGCGTACGGTAGAGCGCCAGCGGGCTGGCCGTAAACGGCTTGCTCATGCGCTGGGAAAGCACCACCTGCATGATGTCGCCTTCGGTGATGTAGTCCTTGGCCTTGAGCACTGCGGCCTTGAACTCGGCCTCGCCAAAGCTGGACACGGCAGGTGCCGACGTGGTTGGCTGCTCGGCCGGGATCCTGACCGGCTGGCGCAGGCGGGCCAGCAACTCCCGGAGACGGGCACGCGCCTTCTGGTACGCCCCGGGAAAACCCGGTTCGGCGTAAACGATTAGCGTCAGCTTGCCGGAGAGATTGTCGACCACGGCAATCTCCTCGGACAGCAGTAGTTGGATGTCTGGCGCGCCGATGGGATCGGGATGTGTCGCCGCGGCCAGCTTGCGTTCAACATAGCGGACGGTATCGTAGCCAAAGCACCCGACCAGACCACCGAGGAAACGTGGCATGCCGCGCGCTGCCGGCGCCTTGAACCGCTTGGCATAGGCATCGATGAACGCCAGCGGATCGGTCTCATCCGCCCGCTCGGCCACCCGATTGCCGGTCAGGACCAGGACTTCGCGGCCCCGTACAACCAGGCGGGTCTGCGCGGCCAGGCCGATGATCGAGTAGCGGCCGAAACGTTCGCCCCCCTGCACCGATTCGAGCAGGTAGGAATAAGGCTCGTTGGCCAGCTTGAGGTAGATGGAAAGCGGCGTATCGAGATCAGCAAAGGTTTCCAGCGATACCGGAATACGGTTGTAGCCTTGCGCCGCCAGGGTGTTGAATTCGGTTTCAGTCATGACGAAAATTCTCAGTTAACTGGGACGGTGGCGAGCTGGCCACGCAAGGCGGCAATGATCGAATCGTAGCGATGCGCGTCTTCGGCTTTGCCGGCGCCATAAACGGCCGAACCGGCGACAAAGGCATCGACGCCGGCGCGGGCGATCTCGGCGATGTTGCCGACGTTGACCCCGCCATCGATCTCCAGCCGGATGCGCCGGCCGCTTTCGCGCTCGTAGGCATCGAGTTTGGCGCGCGCCTGACGCGCCTTGGCCAGGGTACCGGGAATGAATTTCTGGCCGCCGAAGCCGGGATTGACGCTCATCAGCAGGATGACATCGATCTTGTCGAGCACGTAATCCATGTAATCGAGCGGTGTCGCCGGATTGAAGACCAGGCCGCCCTGACAGCCGGCATCGCGGATCAGCGACAGGCTGCGATCAACGTGATCGGAGGCTTCCGGGTGGAAGGTGATGATATTGGCCCCGGCCTTGGCAAAATCGGGGATGATGCGATCAACCGGCTTGACCATCAGATGCACGTCGATCGGCGCCGTGGCGCACGGCCGGATCGCCTCGCAAACCAGCGGGCCGATGGTCAAATTGGGAACATAATGGTTGTCCATCACGTCAAAATGAATCCAGTCAGCACCCGCAGCGATGACGTTGGCCACTTCCTCGCCCAGCTTGGCGAAATTGGCGGAAAGAATGCTCGGGGCGATGATGTAGTCACTGGCTGACATGAAGTTGATTCCAAAAATTCAAACAGGCGAAATTATCCCATGCCCAACCCCGACAAGTACCGCATCGAGATCATCCCCATCCCGCAATTCATCCCGGAACAGTCCGATCCGGAGAGCCGGCGTTATCTGTTCGCCTACACCATCACCCTGCGCAATGTCGGTCAGATGAGCGCCCAACTGGTTTCCCGGCACTGGATCATCACCGACGGCCAGAACCAGATTCAGGAAGTCCGTGGGCAAGGTGTCGTTGGCAAGCAGCCGGTTCTCAAACCTGGCGAAAGCTTCGAATACACCAGCGGTTCGTCGATGAGCACGCCGATCGGCACAATGAAGGGGACTTACCAGATGCTGGCCGAAGATGGCCACCACTTCGAGGCCGAGATTCCCGAATTTGTCCTCGCCATACCCAGCGCCCTGCACTGAGCCAGCATGGGGCTACAACACAGTTATGCGCTGATCGCGCCGTTTTATGACCTGGTGATCGCTCGCGCCACCCACCGGGCACGCCTCCGCAGCCTGAGCGCCTTGCCCGCCGAACCCAGCCGTGTGCTGCTGGCCGGCATCGGCACCGGTCTCGATTTACCGCTGCTGCCTGGCGGACACCGCTACGTTGGCCTCGACCTGACGGCCTCGATGCTGCGCCGCAGCTTGCCGCGCATGGGGGCGCACGACTACCGCGCCGTGCATGGCGACGTGCATCACCTGCCCTTTGCCAGCGGCAGTTTTGATGTCGCCATCCTGCACCTGATCCTGGCCGTCGTCCCCGACCCGGTACGTTGCCTGGGTGAAATCCAGCGGGTTGTTCGCCCCGGCGGCCAGGTGCTGATTTTTGACAAATTCTTGCGTCCGCAACAACACGCCCCCCTGCGCCGGCTGGTGAATCCACTGAGTCGCCGCTTGGCCACCCGGTTGGATGTGGTGTTTGAAGAGGTCCTCGCTGCGCACGACCATCTGCAACTGGAAAGCGACCAAGCCGCCTTGGCGGGCGGCTGGTTCAGGCAGATCCGGCTGCGCCGTCGCTAAGATCGGTAGTCAGCGTTGATCTTGACGTAGTCATAGGAAAAATCGCAGGTATAGACCTTGGCCGCAGCGCTACCGCGACCGAGGTCGACACGGACGGTGATTTCAGCCTGCGCCATCACCCGGGCACCGTCAGTTTCCTGGTAGGCAGCAGCCCGCCCGCCATTTTCCGCCACCAGCACCTCGTCCAGCCAAACCTTGACGCCATCGACGTCGAGATCATCGATCCCGGCATACCCCACCGCGGCGAGGATGCGGCCCAGATTGGGATCGGAGGCAAAGAAAGCCGTTTTGACCAGCGGCGAATGGCCGATGGCGTAGCCGACCTGACGGCATTCGGCGCTATTTTTGCCGCCCAGCACGTCGACCGTGATGAATTTGGTCGCCCCTTCGCCGTCACGGACGATGGCTTGGGCCAGTTCAACCGAAACCGCGATGATCGCCGCCTTGACCTCAGCCCAGCCAGCATCGCTTTCAGCAGCAAAGACTGCACCGGACTGGCCGGAGGCAATCATCACGAAAGAGTCATTGGTCGACGTATCGCCATCCACGGTGATGCAATTGAATGAAGCATCAGCCGCCTCCTTGACCAGTTGGTCGAGCAACGGCTGGGCGATACCCGCGTCGGTGGCCAGAAACCCGAGCATGGTCGCCATGTTCGGCTTGATCATGCCGGCGCCTTTGGAGACGCCGGAAATCGTGACTTTCTGACCGTTGACCGTGAGCACACGTGACACCGCCTTGGCGATGGTGTCGGTGGTCATGATGGCGTGCGCGGCAGCGTGCCAGTTGTCGGCCTTGAGATCAGCCACGACCGCCGGCAGGCCCGCCTTGAGGCGGTCGACCGGCAAAAGTTCGAGAATCACGCCAGTCGAGAAGGGCAGCACCTGCTCCGGAGCGACATCGAGCAGTTCGCCGACGGCAACGCAGGTCTGCTGTGCGGCCTGCCGACCCGGCTCGCCCGTGCCCGCATTGGCAATACCGGTATTGATCACCAGAGCACGAATTTCCTGACCACTGGCCAGATGCTGGCGGCACACCTGGACCGGCGCTGCACAAAAGCGGTTTTGCGTGAACACACCGGCCACCGTACAGCCGGCATCGAGTGCCACCAAGGTCAGGTCTCGGCGATTTTTCTTACGAATTTCCGCCTCGGCGACACCAAGGCGCACACCGGCGACCGGCAACAGTTGATCGGCAGCAGGGGTTGCGTAATTGACAGGCATTTGAGGATCCAGGAACGAGTATTTAGGATCACGGGGTACGCCTGCAAGCAATCCGGCCGCTGGCGCACCCCGACCAGACCATTAATTCAGACGACCATGGCAGTGTTTGTATTTCTTGCCGGAACCGCAGGGACAAGGATCGTTGCGCCCCACCTTGGGCCCCTGATTGATCTCGTCAGCGGCACGATCTTCCGACGCCTCGGCATCACCATGTTGATACTGCACATTTTGCAGTGCCTCATGTGGCGCCGTTTCTTCAACATCTTCCGGCGTGCGGATCTGCACGGTGAAGACAATCCGCGTGACGTCCTTGCGCACTTGGTCGAGCAAGGTTTCGAACAACTCGAAAGCTTCGCGCTTGTACTCCTGCTTCGGGTTTTTCTGCGCATAACCACGCAGGTGAATACCCTGACGCAAATGATCCAGCGCCGCCAGGTGTTCCCGCCAATGACTATCCAGGCTCTGCAGCATGACGTTGCGCTCGAACTGATGGAAGTTTTCAGCCCCGACCAGTTCCACCTTGGCCCGATAGACCGCTTCGGCCCCCTCGACAATACGCACCAGAATCTCGTCATCAGTCAGCGTCGGTTCAGCCTTGACCCATTCGCTGACCGGCTCGACGATTTGCAATTCGCTGAGCAAAGCCTTTTCCAGACCGGCCAGATCCCACTGCTCTTCAACCGACTCCTGCGGCAGATAGCGCCGGAAGACGTCGGCAATGACGCTTTGCCGCATGGCGGCGATGGTTTCCGAAATATCGTCGCTTTCCAGCAACTCATTGCGCTGCTGGTAAATGACCTTGCGTTGATCGTTCGAGACATCGTCGTATTCGAGCAACTGCTTGCGGATATCGAAGTTGCGGGCTTCGACCTTGCGCTGCGCCGATTCCAGCGAGCGAGTGACCAGCGGGTGCTCGATCGCCTCGCCTTCCGGCATTTTCAGCTTGTCCATGATGCCGCGCAGACGATCGCCGGCAAAGATACGCAACAAGGGATCGTCGAGCGACAAATAGAAGCGTGATGACCCGGCATCCCCCTGACGACCGGCCCGGCCGCGCAGTTGATTGTCGATGCGGCGCGACTCGTGGCGCTCGGAACCGATGATGTGCAAACCACCAGCAGCCAACACCTGTTCGTGTACCGTTTTCCATTCGGCACGCAAGGTGGCGATGCGACCGTCTTTTTCCGCTTCCGGAACAGATTCGTCGTTACGCACGGCTTCGCAGGGCTTTTCAATATTGCCGCCGAGCACGATGTCAGTCCCGCGGCCCGCCATATTGGTGGCGATGGTGATCATTCCCGGTCGACCGGCCTGGGCGACGATTTCTGCTTCCCGGGCATGCTGTTTGGCGTTGAGCACCTGGTGCGACAATTTTTCCTTATCGAGCAGTTGCGACAGCAACTCGGAGGACTCGATCGAAGTCGTGCCGACCAGGACCGGCTGTCCGCGTTTGGCGCAATCCTTGATATCAGCGATGATCGCGGCATGCTTTTCGTCGGCCGTTTTATAGACCAGGTCGTTCATGTCCTTGCGGGCCATCGGACGATTCGTCGGAATGACGACCGTTTCCAGGTTGTAAATCTGCTGGAATTCGTAGGCTTCAGTGTCCGCCGTGCCGGTCATGCCGGACAAGCGCTCGTACATGCGGAAATAGTTTTGGAACGTAATCGACGCCAGCGTCTGATTTTCAGCCTGGATGGCCACACCTTCCTTGGCCTCAACCGCCTGGTGCAAGCCATCCGACCAGCGGCGACCGACCATCAGACGACCGGTAAATTCGTCGACGATGATGATTTCGCCCTTTTGCACGACATACTGCTGGTCACGCTGGAACAGGGTCAGCGCCCGCAGGGCGGCGTTCAGGTGGTGCATCAGCGTGATGTTGGCGGCGTCGTACAGGCTGCTGCCGACGTTCAGCAAGCCATGCGACTCGAGCAATTGCTCGGCATGTTCGTAACCAGCTTCCGACAGATGAACCTGGTGCCCCTTTTCATCGACCCAGTAATCGCCTTCGCCATTCTCTTCCTCGGCGCGGGTCAGATTCGGCACGACATCCTTCATCTTCAGGTAAAGGTCGGTGTGATCGTCGGCCTGGCCGGAAATAATCAGCGGCGTGCGCGCTTCATCGATCAGAATCGAGTCCACTTCATCGACAATGGCGAAATTGAGCCGGCGTTGCACCCGTTGATTCGCCGCGTAGACCATGTTGTCGCGCAGGTAATCAAAACCGAATTCGTTATTGGTGCCGTAGGTGATGTCTGCCGCGTAAGCTGCCTGCTTGGCTTCGTGATCCATCTGCGACAGGTTGATGCCCACGGTCAAGCCGAGGAAACGGTGCAAGCGCCCCATCCATTCTGCATCGCGGCTGGCCAGGTAGTCGTTGACCGTGATGACATGGACACCCTGACCGGAAATGGCATTGAGATACGACGGCAAGGTGGCCACCAGCGTTTTGCCCTCACCGGTCCGCATTTCGGCAATCTTGCCGTAATGCAGCACCATGCCGCCAATCATCTGCACATCGAAGTGCCGCATGCCCAGTGCCCGCTTGCTACCTTCGCGAACCACGGCAAAGGCCTCTGGCAGCAGGTCGTCGAGCGACTCGCCTGCGGCATGACGTTGCCGGAATTCATCCGTCTTGGCCCGCAAGGCGGCGTCATCGAGTGCGGCCAGCGAAGGCTCGAGCGCATTGATGCGCTTGACGGTCTGCGAATATTGCTTGATCAGCCGATCATTACGGCTGCCGAAAATCTTTTTGAGTAGACCAGAAATCATTGCGAGTTGTCTGTTTGGCGCGGCGCGCTGCAGCGGGGCACTGATTCTAGCACGCCCGCCCGGGCGACAAGCCTGCCGCCCGGCGCTGGATCAATGACGGCGCATCTGGGCGTATTCCGGCCCGCGCTTGAGAAAGTGAAGCGGGTTTTGGGCGACCCCCAGCATTCTGACCTCGAAATGCAGGTGCGGACCGGTCGAGCGCCCGGTACTACCGACGGCCCCCAGCCGTTCGCCCCGCCGGACCCGCTGCCCGGCCTGCACATCAAGCCGCGACAAATGGGCATAGCGGGAAAGCAAGCCGTCACCATGATCGATATCAACCATATTCCCGTATTCATCATGTCGACCGGCAAACTCGACCCGGCCATCCGCGGCTGCCAGCACGGGGGCTCCCGTATCGGCACTGAAATCGAGGCCTTCATGACGTGCCCGGGTACCGACGAAAGGATCGACACGATAGCCGAAGCCTGAGCCAAGCGCCGCCCCCTGCACTGGCAGCGTCGTCGGCAGCAGCCGTTCCTTGACCCGCTTCTCGAGCAATTTGAACTCCATGAAGGCCAGGTCATCACTGCGCTGTTCGACCATGGCTGCCAAGCGCTCGATTTCCTGCTGCAACTCGCCGGCCGACAAAGCGGCAGGCAAGTATGGGCCGCCTTCGCCCGGTGCCGGCGGGGTCGGCGCCCCCTCGGGCTTAATTCCAGTCAGGTCAGACACCCGCTCGCCCAAGGAATGCAGTTGTAACAAACGCCCCTGCAATTCCCCTAGCTTGCTCGCCATCAGATCCAGATTGCTGGTGATGTAGTCGCGCGTCTTCTGTGTTTCCTGCGCTTGCAGGCTAATCACCAAATTTTCGACCAAGGGCAAACGAAAATGCACGGACAGCCAGGAAAACAGAACCGAGGTCATGAATACCAGGGTGGCAAAAAGCAGCAGCGCGGCCAGCACGTGGCGGGGCATAATGGTGATTGTTCGCGCCGCCTTCAGATGTCGCGAAACCACAATAATCTGCACGGAATCTCCTTTATGTACAACGCGCCGGAGCATTACCTCAACGCCGACGCCGCCGCCAGCCGGATCTTGAGCCACGCCCGCTTGCTGACCAAATTATCCAGGCGCTTCGAGCAGATTGCTCCCAGCGCCCTGCGCCATCTGGCGCACGTTGCCAATTACAAGTCGGGGAAGATCGTTATCCACGCCGATAATGGCGCGGTCGCTGCCCGTTTACGCCAGCTCAGCCGGCGACTATGCAGCGAATTATCCTTGGGAGGCGCCGAGTGTAGCGACATCGAAGTGAAAGTTCAACCGCAGCAATTGCCTTTGCGATCAATCGCTTCCACCCCAAAGCCTCTGTCGGCCAAAAGTACGGAAATCCTGCGGTCGACCGCAAGTAGCCTGCCCCCTGGCCCCTTGCGCCAGGCGCTGGAGCGCTTGTGGCAACGCGCCGCTACAGCGGAATGACGGCCAGTCGCTCAATGAACAGCAGGGCGAACAGGCCCAGTGCAAACAGAAGCCCGTAACGGAAAAGTCGCCAGGCCAGCACCAGGAAGCCCCGTCGCCCCGTCAGCACATAAGCAATCAGCAGCACGCCGATGGCGACGACCAGCACCCCAGCCAGCAATCGCAGCAGCCACATGACGAATCAGGCCGCTTGCGCCAGCCAGCGGGTAACGCCCACCGGCGCGGTCGACGCACCAAAAGTAACCATTTCCCAGGCATCCTGCTGTGCCAGCAGGGCACGGGCCAACTGGTTGTTGAGGGCGTGGCCGCCTTTGTGCGACGTAAAGGCGGCAAGCAGCGGATGGCCGATCAAGTAAAGGTCGCCAATCGCATCGAGAATCTTGTGTTTGACGAACTCGTCGCCATATCGCAAGCCGTCCTGATTCAGAACGCGGAACTCGTCAAGAACAATCGCGTTTTCCAGGCCGCCCCCCAGAGCCAACCCATGTTCGCGCAGGTATTCAACATCTTGCATAAAACCAAAGGTCCGGGCCCGCGACACTTCGCGGACATAGGACTGCTCGGCAAAATCAATCGCTGCCTGCTGTGCCGACTTGTCGATTGCCGGGTGATTGAAGACGATGGAAAAAGCCAGCTTGTAGCCTTCATAGGGCTCAAAGCGAGCCCACTTGTCGCCGTCACGCACCTCGATTGGCCGCGTGACACGAATGAATTTTTTGGCCGCCGGCTGCTCTTCGATGCCCGCTGACTGAATGAGAAAGACGAACGGAGCGGCTGAACCATCCAGGATGGGCACTTCCGGCGCATCCAGATCAATCCAGGCGTTGTCGATGCCAAGACCCGCCAAGGCCGACATCAGGTGTTCGATGGTACCGACCTTGACCCCATCCTGCTCGAGACAGGAGCACATGCGGGTATCGCCAACCATGAAAGCACGGGCAGGCAGGTCGACCGGCTCTGGCAAATCGACGCGCCGGAAGACGATGCCGGTATCCGGTGCCGCCGGGCGCAGGGTCATGGCGACCTTGACACCGCCGTGCAGACCGACGCCGGAGGCGCGTATAACCGTCTTGAGCGTGCGTTGCTTGAGCATGGGCAAGTATTTGAATCCATTGGAAAGGCGGCGCATTGTAGCACAAAGCGCCGCCCCCCTTTTTTCAGCGAGAAAAAGGCCTTTAGTCGGCTTGCTTGCGCAGGAAGGCCGGGATGTCGTAACGATCAACACCGCTGTTGGCCAGCGCCTCCACAGTCACGTTGCGCTGTTTGCGCACCACTGCCGGCACATCGGCCATCCGCTCGTAATCAATGGCCGGACCACCGCCAAAAGCCACTGCATCGTGCGTCCCCGTCGCCTGCACCAGCATCGGCTGCTGGTACAACTCCGGCTTGCTACGCACGGCGGCAGCTACTTGCCCGAGCCCAGTCGCGACGACCGTCACCCGCAGGGCATCGCCCATCAGTTCGTCGTACACCGCGCCAAAAATGATGTGGGCGTCTTCGGCCGCAAAGGCCTTGACGGTATTCATCACTTCATTGACCTCCTTCATCTTCAGGTTGCCCTTGGCGGCAGTGATATTGACCAGTACGCCACGGGCACCGGACAGGTTGACACCTTCGAGCAGCGGCGAAGCGACGGCCTGTTCAGCTGCGATACGGGCGCGGTCAACGCCGGAAGCGGCAGCAGAGCCCATCATGGCACGACCCATTTCTCCCATCACCGTGCGCACGTCTTCAAAGTCGACGTTAACCAAGCCCGGGTAGGTAATGATTTCGGCGATGCCGCCGACCGCATTTTTCAGCACATCGTCAACCGCTTTGAAGCAATCATCGACATCCGCGTCATCGCCCATGACTTCCATCAGCTTGTCGTTGAGGATGACGATCAGCGAATCGACATGCTTGGAGAACTCGGCGATGCCGGCCTCGGCCGACTTCAGGCGCTTGCCGCCCTCGAAACTGAACGGCTTGGTCACCACGCCAACGGTCAGGATGCCCATTTCGCGGGCGATTTCAGCAACCACCGGGGCGGCGCCAGTGCCCGTACCGCCGCCCATGCCGGCGGTGATGAAGGCCATGTGCGCACCTTCCAGGCTGGCCCGGATTTCATCCTTGTGCGCGTCAGCCGCTGCCTTGCCGGCTTCTGGCTTGGCACCAGCACCCAGGCCGGTCTTGCCCAGCGACAACTTGCTCGACGCCGCATTACGTCCGAGCGCCTGCGCGTCGGTATTGGCAGCAATGAACTCAACGCCGTTCACGCCTTCCTTGATCATGTGTTCGATGGCATTACCACCCGCCCCACCGACCCCGAATACCTTGATGATGGTACCGGACTCTTCTTTCTCGATAATTTCAAACATGGCGACCTCCGCTGAAAAAACTATTTAATGACAAATCAGAAATTTTTTGCAAACCACTGCTTCATGCTGGAAAAGACATCACGTATGCCTTCCTTTTCCTTGATCTTTTGCCCCCGCTTGCGCTGCGCCTGGGCTTCCATCAACAAACCGAAAGCTGTTGAGAAACGCGGGCTCTGCACCACATCGGCCAGACTGCCGGTGTATTTCGGATGGCCCAGGCGCACCGGCATGTGAAAAATCTCCTCACCCAGCTCAACCATGCCAGGCATGACGCTGGCGCCACCGGTCAACACCACCCCGGAGGAGAGCACCTCCTCGAAACCAGCCCGCCGCAATTCGTTCTGGATCAATTCATATAATTCTTCGACACGCGGCTGGATGACATCCGCCAGCGCACGGCGACTCAATTTTCGGCTCGGCCGGTCGTCGACCCCGGCCACATCCAGGTTTTCATTGACATCAGCCAATTGCGACAGCGCACAGCCAAACTTGCACTTGATATCTTCGGCTTCACGGGTCGGCGTACGCAGCGCCATTGCAATGTCGTTGGTGATCTGATCCCCGGCAATCGGAATCACCGAGGTGTGTCGAATGGCACCCTGCGTCCACACGGCGATGTCGGTGGTGCCACCGCCGATATCGATCAGACAGACGCCAAGATCCTTTTCATCGCCCGACAACACGGCATAGCTCGAGGCCAGAGGCTGCAGCACCAGATCATTGACCTCCAGGCCACAGCGCCGCACGCACTTAACAATGTTCTGAGCAGCCGACACGGCACCGGTGACGATGTGCGTCTTAACCTCCAGGCGCATGCCGCTCATACCGATCGGCTCACGTATCCCATCCTGGCCATCAATGACGAACTCCTGGGTCAGGATGTGCAGAATTTCCTGATCGGCTGGAATTGGCATGGCGCGGGCGGTTTCAATGACTCGCTCGACATCGCTGGTCATCACTTCCTTGTCCTTGATCGCCACCATGCCGTTCGAGTTGAAGCTCTTGATGTGACTGCCGGCAATACCGGTGTAGACATTGCTCACCTTGCAGTCAGCCATCAACTCGACTTCCTGAATGACCCGGCTGATGGTGTGCACCGTTTCCTCGATATTGACCACGACGCCCTTTTTCAGGCCCCGCGATTCCTGCGAGCCCATACCGATGACGCTCAGCTTGCCCTCGCTGTCGATATCGGCGACCAAGGCGACGATTTTCGATGTCCCGATATCCAGGCCGACGACCAGATCCTTGTTGTCCCTGCTCATACCCTTACTTCCCCTTCCTCTCGCCGGCGAGCTTGATCGCCAGGCCATTCGGATAACGCAAATCGACCACCAGCGGCTTCGTTGCCAGCACCGCCACTTTTTCTGGATACACCTCGACAAACCGCGCCAAGCGCTGATTGACCGGCAAACGCGGATTGTCGCCCCCAATTTCCAGTCGCAAGCCGTTGTCCAGCACCAACTGCCAGGCCAGACGCGACGACAAAACCAGTTGCTCCGGACGCCGCCTGATCGGTCGCAACAATTCGACAAATTCGGCATAGCGCGTCATCACCTCGCGTGCCGTGCCATTTGGCCCGGACAACAGGGGCAGACGGCTCGCCTCGTCCTCCGGCAAGAGGGCGGCAAACACTTCGCCATGGCTGTTCACCAGTTCGGCCCGCCCTTCGCCCCAGCGCGCCACCGCCTGATGCTCCTCGACGTACACCTGCAACCGCGCTGGCCACACCCGCTTGACCTCGACCTTGCGCACCCAAGGCAGCTGCTCCAGCGCCAGACGCACCGCATCCAGATCGATGCTGAAGAAATTGCCGCGCATGGCCGATGGCAGCACCTGCTCCAACTCGCCTCGTTGCACGTGCGGCAAAGCCGCCATGAACTCGACCTGGCGAATCGGCAATGACGGCACACGCACCAGCCAGACGGTTCCGGCGGCCAGCAAGACAGCCGCCGCCACCAAAACCAGCAGGTCCGCCAGAGCGTTGATCAAGTGCGGTTTGTGCCACATTCATCGTCTCAGTCGTTAGCCGCCAATTCGAGCACCCGGCAGACCAGTGCCGGGTAGCTCATGCCCGCCACCCGCGCCGCCATCGGCACCAGCGAGTGATCAGTCATGCCCGGCGCGGTATTCACTTCCAGAAAAAAGTGATTGCCATCCTCGTCCATCAAGAAATCCACCCGCCCCCAGCCACGCCCCCCCAGCAGTCGGAAGGCCTCGAGCGCTTCGGCCTGGATGCGTTCAGCCCTGGCAGCCGGCAAATCACACGGGCAAAGATAACGGGTGTCGTCCCGGTTATATTTCGCTTCGTAGTCATACCATTCAGTCGCCGGCTCGATTTTGATGATGGGTAGCACCGTATCCCCAACAATGCCAACCGTATATTCGCCGCCCATCACCCCTTTTTCAGCAATGACCAGTGGATCGTGAGCAGCCGCCGCGGCATAAGCCGACAGCAAGTCGCCCGGCATCTTGACCTTGGTCACGCCAATGGATGAGCCCTCGCGCGCCGGCTTGACGAAGAGCGGCAGGCCCAGTTCTTCCTCAATATCGGCGAAATCCGATTGCTCGTTCAGCAGTGCGAATTCGGGTATCGGTAAGCCCGCCGCCTGCCACATCAGCTTGGTGCGGAATTTATCCATGGCCAACGCTGAGGCCAGCACACCGGAGCCGGTATAGGGAATGTGCATCACTTCCAGGGCCCCCTGGATGGTGCCGTCCTCGCCATGTCGACCATGCAACGCGATGAAGGCCCGGTCATAGCCCTTAAGGGCGTCAAGCGGCTGCTCGGCCGGATCGTAGGGGTGGGCATCGATGCCCTCGCCCTGCAGGGCCGCCAGCACCCGAGAACCGCTGTTGAGCGACACCGCACGCTCGGCCGAGGTCCCGCCAAACAGGACTGCCACTTTGCCAAACTTGTTCATCACGCCTCCACCAGTTTGCCGGGAACGGCACCAATTGAACCGGCGCCCATGGTCAGCACCACGTCGCCATCGCGGGCGACATCGAGAATGGTTTGCGGCATCGCGGCAATCTCTTCGACAAACACCGGTTCAACCTTACCGGCGACACGCAGGGCACGGGCCAGGGCGCGACCATCAGCAGCAACAATCGGCGCTTCACCGGCGGCGTAGATTTCGGCCAGACACAACGCGTCGACCGTGGACAAGACTTTGACGAAATCTTCGAAACAATCGCGCGTCCGGGTGTAGCGATGTGGCTGGAAGGCCAGCAGCAGGCGGCGACCGGGAAAGGCCCCGCGCGCGGCGGCCAGTGTGGCCGCCATTTCGACCGGATGATGACCGTAATCATCGACCAGCGTGCACGTACCGCCACTCGGCAAAGCAAGCTCGCCATAACGCTGGAAGCGCCGACCAACGCCTTTAAATTCGGCCAGCGCCTTGACGATGGCGGCATCCGGCACCTGGATTTCGGTGGCAACGGCAATGGCCGCCAGCGCATTCAGCACATTGTGCATGCCCGGCGTATTCAGCGTGATGCTCAAACGCGACGTTGAGCCATTGACCCGCACACAGTCAAAGCGCATTTGACCGTGATCGGCGACGACATTCTCGGCGTAAAAATTGCAGTCCGGCGACAAACCATAGGTGAGAATCTGCTTCGGCACCTGCGGCATGATCGCCCGCACATTGGCATCGTCACCACAGAGCACCGCCACGCCATAGAAAGGCAGGCGGTTAAGAAAGTCGACAAAAGCCCCTTTCAGCCGCTCGAAATCATGGCCGTAGGTTTCCATGTGGTCGGCGTCGATATTGGTCACCACCGAAATCACCGGCGACAGGAAGAGGAAGGAGGCATCCGACTCGTCTGCCTCGGCGACCAGAAAATCGCCACCACCCAGCCGGGCGTTGGCGCCAGCAGCATTGAGACGACCGCCGATCACAAAGGTCGGATCGATCCCCCCTTCCGCCAGGATACTGGTGACCAAACTGGTGGTGGTGGTTTTTCCATGCGTGCCGGCAATGGCAATGCCGCTTTTCAAACGCATCAACTCGGCCAGCATCTGGGCTCGTGGCACCACCGGAATGCGCTTCTCACGGGCAGCGATCACCTCCGGATTGTCTTCCTTGACTGCCGTCGAGATCACCACCGCATCCGCGCCGACAATATGTTCGGCGGCATGACCGATAACCACCCGGACACCCTCGCCTTCGAGTCGCCGCGTCGTTGCACTGGCCGCCAGATCGGAGCCGCTGACGGTGTAATCGAGGTGAGCGAGCACCTCGGCAATGCCGCTCATGCCCGAACCGCCGACGCCGACGAAGTGAATATGTTTGACCTTGTGTTTCATTTCGCGATCTCTGCGCAAAGGGTGACCACGTCTTCGGTGGCCTGGGGTTTAGCCAGACTGCGGGCCTTTTCGGCCATTTCGAGCAGTTGACCGCGGCTGTAGTTGCGGATCAGCGCAATGCTGTCCGGCGTCAGTTCGTGTTGCGGCAGCAGGAAGGCGCCACCGACATTGACCATGAAGCGGGCATTGGCCGTCTGGTGATCATCAACCGCGTGCGGATACGGCACCAGAATGCTGGCGACACCGGCAGCAGCCAGTTCAGCCACGGTCAACGCACCAGCCCGGCAAATAACCAGGTCAGCCCACTCGTATGCACCCGCCATGTCTTCGATAAAGGGCACGCAATGCGCCTGCACACCCACGGCCGCATAATTGGCCTGCAAGGCTTCGAGATGCTTTTCACCAGCCTGATGGACGATTTGCGGCAACTGATCCGCCGCAAGCCGTGCCATCCCTTGCGGAATCATCTCGTTCAGTACCTGCGCGCCCAAGCTGCCGCCGAGCACCAGGACGTGCAAAGCCCCCTCGCGATCGGCGAAACGCTCAGCGGGCGGCGCCAGGCGGGCGATTTCCGGCCGCACCGGGTTGCCCAGCCAGCGCCCTTTTTTCAGCGCCTCAGGAAAACCGGTGACGATGGCATCGGCCACGCTGGCCAGCGTTTTGTTGGCCAGACCAGCCACCGAATTCTGCTCGTGCAGAACCAGCGGCACACCACGCAAGGCCGCCATCATGCCGCCCGGGAAGGTGATGTAGCCGCCCATGCCCAGCACGACATTCGGCCGGACCTGCCGGATGGCCTGCCAGCCTTGCCAAAACCCACGCAGCAGATTGAGCGGCAGCAACAGTTTGCGCAGCAGCCCCTTGCCACGCAGGGCGGCAAACTGGACCCAGACCATTTCGAAACCATGCTGCGGCACCAGTCGGGCCTCCATCCCTTCTGGATTACCCAGCCAGACCACGCGCCAACCGGATTTGCGCAACGAATTGGCCACTGCCAGCGCCGGAAAAATATGGCCGCCAGTCCCGCCCGCCATGATCAGGATGGTTTTACTCATACCTTGCCTCCGCGCATCAATTGGCGATTTTCCCAATCCACCCGCAGCAAGATGGCCAGTGCCAGGCAATTGGCCAGGATGCCCGAACCACCGAAACTCATCAGCGGCAGGGTCAGGCCCTTGGTGGGCAGCAGCCCCATATTGACGCCCATATTGATGAAGGACTGCACGCCCAGCCAGATGCCGATTCCCATGGCCACCAGCGCCGGGTAGAGACGGTCGAGCTGCACCGATTGCCGGCCAATGGCAAAAGCGCGCTGGACCAGCACGGCAAATAGGGCGATCACGGTCAACACACCGACAAAGCCCAATTCCTCGGCGATGACGGCGAGCAGGAAATCGGTATGCGCTTCCGGCAGGTAGAACAGTTTTTCGACACTGGCGCCTAGGCCGACGCCGAACAACTCGCCCCGGCCAAAGGCAATCAACGAGTGCGACAACTGGTAGCCCCGGCCAAAGGCATCGGCCCACGGGTCCATAAAACCGAAGACACGGTCACGGCGGTAGGGCGAAACCACGATCATCACGGTAAACGCAATCAACAAGCCAACCACCAGCAAAGCAAAGAGCCGCGCCTTGAGCCCACCCAGAAACAAAATACCCATGGCGATGGCGATGATGACGACGAAGGCGCCGAAATCCGGCTCCTTGAGCAGCAACATGCCGACCACTGCCATGGCAGCAAACATCGGCAGAAAAGCCAGCTTCAGGTCATGCATGACATTGATTTTGCGCACGGTGTAATCGGCGGCGTACAGCACGGCAAACAGTTTCATCAATTCGGAAGGCTGGAGATTGACGAAACCGAGCGGCAACCAGCGCCGTGCACCATTGACATCCCGGCCGATGCCAGGAATCAGCACGATGGCCAGCAACACGAAGCCGATCATGAACAACCAGGGGGCGTAGCGCTGCCACAAGTTGAGCGGGATCTGAAAAGCGACCGCGGCGCCCACCAGGCCAACGCAGAGGAAAATGCCGTGCCGAACCAAATAATAAGCCGGCTGGTTGGCGGTAAAACGCCCGGCCTCAGCGGTGGCGATCGAAGCCGAATAGACCATGACCAGACCGGTCAACAGCAGCAGCAAGGCGCTCCACAGCAAGGCATGGTCGATTTCAGCCACTTCGCGGCGCGGCGTATCCAGAACTGACATCAGCATGGCAGCTCCCGCACCGCATCGATGAAGGCCTGCGCCCGGTGGGCGTAATTGCGATACATGTCGAGACTGGCACAGGCCGGCGACAACAGCACGCAATCCCCGGCTTGGGCATGGCCAGCCAGCCACTGCACGGCCTGCGCCATGTCGCCGAGAATGCGCGTCGGCACGCCGCTCCCTTCCAGCGCCATGCCGATGGCGGCAGCATCGCGGCCGATCAGGGCAATGGCCCGACCATGTTTTTCAAGGGCCGGCTTGAGCGGCGAGAAATCCTGCCCCTTGCCGTCGCCGCCCAGCACGATGGCGACCGGGCACCCCAGGCCTTCGATGGCAGCCAGCGTGGCGCCGACATTGGTGCCCTTGGAGTCGTCGACGTAACGCACACCGGCGATTTCGGCCACCCACTCGACCCGGTGCGGCAGCCCCCGAAACGCCGCCAGTGCGCCGAGCAGCCGTTCCGGCGCCACACCGACCGCTTCGCACAATGCCAGCGCCGCCATGACGTTGGCGGCGTTGTGCAATCCGGCCAGTGGCAAGCGGTCGACCGCCAACAAAGGCGTTTTTCCCCGGCAGATCACGCCGTCGAGCAAGCCGTAATCAACACCGCGCGGCGCGGCATTGAGGCCGAAGGTCAGCATCGGGCGACCGCAACGGCCATTGGCCATCGACCAATCGTCGTCACGATTGAGGATCATCGCCCCCCGTCCCTGGAAAACACGCGATTTAGCTGCCGCGTAATGAGCCAGGCTGCCGTCGTAACGGTCGAGATGGTCTTCGGAAATATTGAGGACGGTCGCCGCGGCGGCATTCAGGTGATGCGTTGTTTCCAGCTGGAAGCTCGACAGTTCAACCACCCAGAACTGCGGCAAGGCCGCGGCATCCTGCGCATCCATCAGCGCGTCGAGCGCCGAAGGGGAGATGTTGCCGCAGGCGATGGCCGGCACACCGGCAGCGTTGAGCAGATGGGCGGTCAGTGCCGTCGTCGTCGTCTTGCCATTGCTGCCGGTGATGGCGATGATCTGCGACCCGGGCACCTGTTCGCGTACGCCAGCGGCGAATAATTCGATTTCCGAGATCAAGGGCAGGTCGACCGCAGCAATCGCCGGCGTCGCTTTGGGCACGCCGGGCGACAAGGCGATGATTTCCATGCCGGCAAAAGTCGCCGCGCTGAAAGCGCCGGCCAACAGTTCAGCGCCCGGCGCCACGTCGCGCAAGGCGTCGACATTGGGCGGGTTGTCACGCGTATCGGCAACACGCACGACGGCCCCCTGGCGATGCAGCCATTTGGCCATCGCCAGACCGGACTCGCCGAGTCCGATCACCAGAACGCGTTTGCCCTGAAGTTCCATTTAGCGCAGCTTCAAGCTCGCCAGTCCGACCAGGACCAGCATGATGGTAATGATCCAGAAGCGGACGACGACCTGCGTTTCCTTCCAGCCCGTTTGTTCAAAATGGTGGTGCAGCGGCGCCATGCGCAGGATTCGCCGGCCCTCGCCGTATTTTTTCTTGGTGTATTTGAACCACGACACCTGCAACATCACCGACAGGGTTTCGACGACGAAGACCCCCCCCATGATCAGCAAGACGATTTCCTGACGGACAATGACCGCCACCGTACCGAGTGCAGCCCCCAGCGACAGCGCGCCGACATCGCCCATGAAGACCTCGGCCGGGTACGCGTTGAACCACAGGAATCCAAGTCCGGCACCGGCAATCGCGCCGAGCAGGATGCACAACTCGCCCGCCCCCGGCACATAGGGAATGAGCAGATATTTGGCGTAGACCGCGTTACCGGTCACATAGGCAAAGATGGCGAAAGCGGCGGCGATCATCACCGTCGGCATGATGGCCAGACCGTCGAGGCCGTCAGTCAGGTTGACCGCATTGCTGGTCCCGACGATGACGAAATACGTGAGGACAATGAAGCCGACGACGCCCAGCGGGTAAGCAACGCTCTTAAAAAAGGGCACGATCAATTCGGTTTGCGCGGTCGACGTCGCCGAAAAGGCCAAAAATAGCGCCGCCCCTACACCCAGCACCGATTGCCAGAAATACTTCCACTTGGCCGCCAGCCCCTTGGGATCGCGATAAACCACCTTCTTCCAGTCGTCGTACCAACCAACGATGCCGTAGCCGAGCGTGACGATGAGCACGGTCCACACGTATTTATTGGTCAAATCCCCCCACAACAAGGTGGTCACGCCAATGGCGATCAGGATCAGTACGCCACCCATGGTCGGCGTACCGGACTTGACCAAATGCGTCTGCGGACCATCGGTCCGCACCGCCTGGCCGATTTTCTTGGCGGCCAGCCAGCGAATAACGGACGGCCCGGCCGCAAAGGAAATGAGCAATGCAGTCATCGCCGCCAGCACGGTGCGCAACGTGATGTAATTAAAGACGTTGAAAAAACGCACGTCCTGGGCCAGCCATTGGGATAGCGCCAAAAGCATCAGGTGTTCTCCTCGGCAACGAGGGCATCGGCCACCCGTTCCATTTTCATGAAGCGCGAGCCCTTGATCAGGACCGTGGTTTCCGGCCCCAACTCCTTGTTGACCGCGGCAATCAGTTTGTCGATATGGCAGAAGTGACGGGCACCGTCGCCAAAGTTGCGGACAGCTGCCTTGGCGGCGTCGCCCAGGGCGTAAAGCCGGTCAATCCCCTGGCTTTTGGCGTAACCGCCGATTTCGTCGTGATACTGGCCGCTGGCTTCGCCGATTTCGCCCATATCGCCCAGCACCAGCACTTTTTTGCCGATGGTGGCGGCCAGGACATCGATCCCGGCGCGCACCGAGTCAGGATTGGCGTTATAGGTATCATCGAGCAATTCGGCGCCCCGCCGACCAACCCGGCGCTGCAGACGGCCCTTGACGCCGGCAAAGGCGGCCAAGCCCTCCCACACCGCCGTCATCGATACGCCAGCGGCCAGACAGGCGGCGGCAGCGGCGACGGCATTACGGGCATTGTGCCGGCCTGGCAGGCGCAGGCTGAAGGCCACCGCCCCCTGCGGCGCGCTCAGTTGCAAAGCCATTGCCAGCCCCTGCTGGCGCACCAGGGCCCGCACATCGGCCGCGTGGTCGATGGCAAAAGTCGTCACCTGATGCCCGGCAGCCAAGCGGTGCCAGTCGTCAGCGTAGGCGTCGTCGGCGTTGATCACCGCCACGCCATGGGCCAGCAGGCCGTTGAAAATCGAGCCTTTTTCGCGTGCCACCTCATCCAGGTCGCCCATCCCTTCGAGATGGGCGCGCTGGGCATTGGTGACCAGCGCCACCGTCGGCGCCCCGATCCGGGTCAGGTAATCGATTTCACCGGGATGATTCATCCCCATCTCAACGACAGCGGCCCGATGCGACTCCGCCAGGTCAAGCAAGGTCAGCGGCAGACCGATATCGTTGTTGAGGTTGCCACGGGTAGCCAGCACGCCATCGCCATAGGCGGACTGCAGAATGGCGGCGATCATTTCCTTGGTCGTCGTCTTGCCGTTTGAACCGGTGACGGCAATCACCGGCAGGCTGAACTGGCGCCGCCACCAGGCCGCGAGTTGCCCCAACGCCAGACGCGTGTCGTCCACCACGATGACGGGAACCGCCGCTGGCTGCACTCCGGCATCGCTGACCAGCAAGGCCACTGCACCGGCCGCCACCGCATCGGCCAGAAAGTCGTGCGCATCAAAGCGCTCTCCGCGCAAGGCAACGAACAACTGCCCCGGCTTGACTGCCCGGGTATCGGTACTCACCCCGACCACCGCCCGGTCGGCACCGAGCAAACGACCGCCCAGCACCTGGGCCAGCATCGACAGTTGTGCCTGCATCATGCGCTGAGCTCCGCATTCGCCCGACGCGCCTGCAGCGCCGCCTGGGCCTGTTGAATATCCGAAAAGGGAGTGCGCACACCCGCAATCTCCTGATAGGTTTCATGCCCTTTGCCAGCAATCAGCACGACATCGGCGGCATCCGCCTCGCCAACCACGCGTGAAATCGCCTGTGCCCGATCCAGCTCGATCTCGGCCTGCGTCATGCCAGCCGCAATAGCGGCTGCGATATCGGCAGCGGCTTCGCGACGCGGATTGTCACTGGTCAGCAACACCCGATCCGCCAAGGCCTCAGCCGTCCGCCCCATTTCCGGACGCTTGCCCGGATCGCGCTCACCACCACAGCCGAAGACCACGGCCAAACGGCCGGCACGCGCCGCCGCCACAGGCTGCAGGGCGGTCAAGGTACTGGCCAGCGCATCCGGCGTGTGGGCGTAATCAACCACCACCAGCGGCTCGTTGCTGCCGCCCAGACGCTCCATGCGCCCGGCAGGCGGCGTCAGTTCGGACAAGCGACGGGCCACTTCGGCCGGCATCACACCCGCATCGTGCAACACGGCAGCCACCGCCAGCAGATTGGAAATGTTGTAACGCCCCAGCAGAGGGGTATCGACCATGGCACGGCCATTGGGCAACACCAAATCAAAACGCTGGCCAAAGGGCGTGTCGTGCAGGTTTTCCGCCCGCACCAAGGCCGGAAAATCGCGCCGGGCTTCGCCAATGCCATAACCCAGCAAGCGCGCGGCGCTGGTCTCACGGTAAAGCGTCAGACCAAACGGGTCATCAAGATTGATGACCGCCGTGCGCAAGTGGGGCCAGGCAAACAGGGCCGCCTTGGCTGCACCATACGCCGCCATGCTGCCGTGGTAATCCAGGTGATCGCGGGTCAGATTGGTAAACACGGCGACATCGACGCGCAGGCCATTCATGCGACCTTCAGCCAGGCCGATGGAACTGGCTTCCAGGGCGCAGGCAGCGGCCGAGCGAGCGCGAAAATCAGCCAGATAGCGCATCAGGGTCGATGCTTCCGGCGTGGTCAGGCCGGTATCGATCAACGCCTCCGGAAAACCAGCACCCAGGGTGCCGATGACAGCGCAAGGCTTGGCGTACGCCCGGGCCAAACACTGGCTGACCGTCGTCTTGCCATTGGTCCCGGTGATAGCGATCAGGGACAAACCTTCGCTGGGAAAGCCATAAACCGCATGGGCCAAGGGGCCGGCCAGCGGCCGCAGGGCATCCACCGCGACCTGTGCCACGGTCCACGCCGGATTCCAAGCAAAATCGCCGCCACGCTGCCAGACCACGGCGACGGCACCACGAGCCAGCGCGTCCGCCACGTAGCGACGACCATCCGCCACGCCTCCCGGATAGGCCAGGAACAGATCCCCCGGCTGCACTTGCCGACTGTCCTCACACGCACCGCGCGGCTCGACGCCTTGCGCGGCCAGTTGTTCCAGAATCTGCCGAACCCTGTTCATCACATCACCCCCGGCCGGCGCCCGGCATCGGCGGTCACCATCGGCGCATCGGGTAACACGCCCAAGGTGCGCAAAGCACCGCCCATGACCTGAGCGAAGACAGGCGCCGCGATATCGCCACCGTAATAACGGCCCGATCCGGGCTCATCAATCATCACGGCAACGACCAGACGCGGCTCGGAAATCGGCCCGATGCCGACAAAAGACGACACGTATTTATTGGCATAAGCCCCGGCCTCCAGCTTGTGTGCTGTCCCGGTTTTCCCACCAACGCGATACCCCAGAACAGCCGCCTTGGGCGCCGTCCCTTCCTTGCTGACCACCATCTCCAGCATGGCGCGCACTTCGCGGGCGGTTTGTGGTGAAAAGACCGGTGCCCCACGCAGCAAGGGAGCCTCGGCCTTGAGCAGGCTGAGCGGCACCAGATCACCATCGCGCGCAAAAACCGAGTAGGCCCGTGCCAACTGCACCAGGCTCACCGAAATACCATGGCCGTAGGACATCGTCGCCTGCTCAATCGGCTTCCAGTTCTTCCATGGCCGCAAACGCCCTGAGACTTCACCCGGAAAACCCAGTTGCGGCACCTGACCAAAGCCGATGCCATCAAACATTTCCCACATCTCCCGGGGTGGCATCGACAGGGCCAGCTTGCTTGAGCCCACGTTCGATGACTTCTGGATGACTTGCGCCACGGTCAGCTTGCCATGCGGATGGGCATCAGAAACGGTCGCCCGGCCGATGCTCAAGCGGCCAGGCGCGCAATCGACGATGCTGTCGTAACGCACCTTGCCCTTGTCCAAGGCCAGGGCAATGGTGAACGGCTTCAACGTCGACCCCGGCTCGAACGTATCGGTCACTGCCCGGTTACGCAGTTGGGCACCGGTCAAGCTGTCGCGGTTATTCGGGTTATAGGTCGGCAGATTGGCCAAGGCGAGGATTTCGCCGGTCCGCGTATCGATCACCACCACGCCGCCCGCCTTGGCCTTGTGCTCGCTAACCGCTGCTTTCAATTGGCTATACGCCAAGTATTGCACCTTGGAATCGATGGCCAGCGTGATGTCCTTGCCATCCTGTGGTGGCCGGGTGGCGCCGACGTCTTCAACGATATTGCCACGACGGTCACGAATCACCGTCCGCGCCCCAGCCCGACCCAGCAAAGCATGCTGAAAGGCCAGTTCAACACCTTCCAGACCCTTGTCGTCCACGCCAGTAAAGCCCACCAAGTGGGCAGTCATTTCACCAGCCGGATAGAAGCGGCGGTACTCGCGCTCCTGATGAATGCCCGGCAACTTCAACTGACTCACCTGATCAGCCACTTGCGGCGGCACCTGCCGCTTAATGAAGACAAAGCCCTTCTCGGAGGCCAGCTTGCCGTCAAGTTCGCGCAATTTAAGGGCCACCAGATCAGCCAACAGCTTTTTCTGCTCACCGCTCATCGCCCGGGCATCGGCCGGAATGGCCCACACCGAACGCATTGGCGTCGACACCGCCAACATGTCGCCATGTCGGTCGATCACTTTGCCGCGCGAGGCGGAAATCTCGATGTCGCGCAAATAGCGCGAGTCGCCCTTCTCCTGCAGAAAATCGTTATTGATCACCTGCAGATAGAAACCACGCCCCACCAGAAGCAGGAAGGCTGCCATCAATAGCAGCCCCACCGTCCTTGATCGCCAGCCCTGCAGCGCCAGTTGCAAAACCGGGCTTTCGGCGAAGCGATGGCTGCGCGAAGGTCGCCGACGAACCACCATCAGCGCACTCCTGCCGGCAGCGGTGGCCGGGCGGCATTACTGGGCATAACCATCTGCAGACGCTCACGCGCCACTTTCTCGATGCGCGGATGGGTCGCCCAGGTCGACATTTCGATCTGCAACTGACCAAACTCAACCTCAAGCTGACGCGCCCGCTCTTGCTCACCCTCCAGCGCCTGAAAGAGTTTGCGCCCCCGGTGCTGCGAGGTGACCACGGCCAGCGCACAACTGACCACAACCAACAAAAGGGCGATATTGAGCCGGAACATCAGATCTTCTCCGCCACCCGCATGACGGCGCTACGCGCCCGCGGATTCGCCGCCACTTCTGCCGCAGAAGGGCGCATGGCCTTGCCAATCAGGCGCAATTTGGGCTGCGGCAGTTGATCGGCCCGCAAGGGCAGACCCTTGGGCAAGTTATCCGCGGTCGACTGGGCACGCATGAAATTTTTGACGATGCGGTCTTCGAGCGAATGAAAGGCAATAACCACCAGGCGGCCACCGGGCTTGAGCAAGTCCAGCGCCTGCGGCAGGGCTACCTCCAGCTGGCGGAGCTCTTGATTGATATGAATCCGTAGAGCTTGAAAGCTGCGCGTCGCCGGGTCCTGCCCTGGCTCACGGGTGCGCACGGTCTCGCGTACAAGGGCCGCGAACTGAGCTGTTGTGACAATAGGTTGTTCGAGCCGAGCAGCCACAACCTTCTTTGCAATCTGGAAAGCAAACCGTTCTTCGCCATAATTTCTAATCACCTCCGTTATATCTCTTATATCGGCCCGCGCCAGCCACTCGGCCGCCGTCTCGCCCTGCGTCGTATCCATCCGCATGTCGAGCGGCGCGTCATGGCGAAAGCTGAAGCCGCGTCCCCCATCGTCGATTTGCGGCGACGACACGCCCACATCAAACAAAACCCCATCCACCGTCACCGCACCAGCATCGGCGGCAGCCGCACTTAATTCTCCAAAGGGACGATGCACCAGGCAAAAGCGCCGATCCTGAATAGCCGCCCCCGCCAAAATAGCCTGCGGATCACGGTCGACCGCGATCAAATGACCTTTTTCGCCCAGCGCCGCGAGCACACGACGACTGTGCCCACCCCGCCCGAAGGTTGCGTCGATATAGACACCATCTGATTGAATAGCCAGGGCCGTGACCGCTTCTTCGAGCAGGACCGTGACATGCGCCAAAGTCGAGCTCACAGCACCAGATCCCCCAGACCCGCCGGCAGATCACCCGTCAAAGCCTCGGCAGCCAGATCATTCTGTTGCTGCCAACCCGCCTCGCTCCAGATTTCAAAATGGCTGCCCATGCCAACCAGATAAACGGTTTTTTCCAACTGGGCATACGTCCGCAACTCAGGTGCCAACAACAGGCGACCTGCGGAATCCGGGGTTTCGGTACGAGCATTACCGACCATGACCCGCTTAATAGCCGCAGCCCGCGGATCAAGGCTGGAGGCCTTCAAAATCTGGTCGCGAATCGGCTGCCAAGCGGGTGAAGGGTAGAGCAAGAGGCAACGATGCGGGTGGGCAGTCAATACCAGCGAGCCCTCAGCGGCGGCGAGCAGGGCGTCACGGTGCCTTGCCGGTATGGCAAGCCGTCCCTTCGCATCCAGACTGAGTGCCGCAGCCCCCTCAAACATCCCCGTTTACCCACTTTTCTACACGTTTTCCCACTTTAGAGGATGCCCCTGATCGCGTCAAGGAGAAAAGCCGCAAATTTTTCTTATGCAACAAGGACTTACCGCGCCTTTTAAATGTTTTCTTTACATAAATTATCCTTAATAATCAACACGCGAAAAACAACAGTTAAAGTGAAGTATCACCAAGGTGCCACCGTGGGATTTTCAAACGCCAACGCCCCCTCGGTGGGAAATCGCGGGCAAAAGAAAACGACCCGCTCAACCCCAAAAAGTGAGGCCTGAAACGGGTCGTCAGGGCGCCGCAGGCACCCGCAGCGCAGCGCGCCTACTTGGCAGGCGACAGCTTCTGTTCGATCACTTTGAGCGGCACAGCCCCCGGCACGCGCTCGCCATCAGCAAAAATCAAGGTCGGCGTGCCGGTGATATTCAGCTTGCGGCCGAACTCCTGATTCTTGGTAATGGCCGTGGTATCGCAATCATCACGACCACTCGGCGCCACGCCGTCGATCATCCAGTCGCTCCAGGCCTTGGCGCGATCACTGGCACACCAAATCTGCTTCGATTTCTTGACCGAATCCTCGGAGAGAATCGGATACAGGAAGGTGTAGACCGTGACATTCTTGAGCTTCTGCAAATCCTTGGCCAGACGCTTGCAATAACCGCAATTCGGGTCTTCAAAACTGGCCAGCACGCGCTTGCCATCGCCACGCACCTGCTTGATCGCCCGATCAAGTGGCAACTCGGCAAAATTGATCGCCTGCAACTTGCGCAAGCGCGCGTCGGTGACATTGCGATTGGCCTTGAGGTCGATCAGATTGACCGCGTTCTGCGAACGCACCAAGTCGCCACCAATCAAAACGGCCGTCATCTGCTCGTCGGTATAAAAAATGTGACCATCGGCATACACCTCGTACAGACCCAGATAGCCCGCTTTGGTCACGCTCTCGACCTTGACGCCCAGCCGCGCCTCCATTCCCTTCTGGATGTCAGCCTCACCGGCCTGGGCCAGCGCCAACGGTGCAAGCAGGGAAACCGCCAGGGCGGCCATGGTTTTTTTGAACATCGGCAATACTCCTAAAATCCGCCCAGTGCGTAACGCACCAGCAGGTTTTTCACCATCGGCAAACGATTGGTGACATTGAGACCCAGATTGCGCAGCGGCCGCAACGGTGAGTTCGCGGTGCGAAACAGGCGACGCAAGGCATCGGTGCTGTGTTGCAACAGTAAGGTTTCCTCGCGCCGCGCCCGCTGATAGCGCTGCAGGAAACGGAGGTCACCGGCATCTTGCCAAGGAGGCAGCGCCGCCAGCAAACCGGCCAGTTCACGCGCATCCTGAAAACCCAGGTTGATGCCATGCCCGGACAGTGGGTGAATCCCATGCCCGGCATCACCGACCAGCGCCAGCCGCGGCGCCACCGTTTGCGGCACCCGCATCAAGCGCAAGGCAAAAGCCGCCGCCGGAGTGAGCGGCGCAAGGGCGCCCAGACGATAGCCACCGGCAGCCGCCACCTGTTCCGCCAGCGCCTCGGGTGGCAACGCACACAAGGCATCGGCAGAGGCTTCCGGCGTCGACCAGACCATGGAAATACGCTGCCCCGGCAAGGGCAACCAGGCCAACACACCATCGTCGCGAAACCATTGCCAGGCCACATCGCCATGCGGTTTTTCAGTCGAAAAATTGGCCACCACACCTTTTTCACCGTACGGCGTGTTGACCGCGGGCAAACCGGCTGCCGCCCGTACCCACGAATCGCGGCCATCCGCCCCAACCAGCAAGGGCGCCGACAGGTGCCGGCCATCGGCTAGTTGCAGCACCGCCGCATCGTGACGAAACTCGAGTGCCGCCGGTCGCGCCGGGCAAATCAGGGTCAGATTGCCCTGGCGCTTGGCGCTTTCCCATAATTCACACGCCATCAGGGCCGACTCGACAATGCAGCCCAAGGTCGCGACTCCCGCCTCGAACGCCGAGAAATCCAGCCGCCCACCGGCATCACCATGCACCTCCATGGCCCGGATCGGCGCCACCCGCCCGTGATCGAGATGCTTCCAGACGCCGATATCTGACAAAAAGGCCACATTGGCCGGGCTGACCGCATAAATGCGGCTATCCCAGCCAGGGGGCCGTTGCGGCGGCATCGCTTCAACCAGCGCGATACGCAACCGGCTGTCGCGCAAGGCCACCGCCAGACTGGCACCGGCCAGGCCGCCGCCCACAATGATCAGATCAAAATGTTGCATGTTGCGCGCCGCTTGGCGCCTTCAAAAAACGACTCAAGCCGCTGACGAACCGCCGGCGCCACCATCGCCCGGCTTGTTCTGGCGTGGTCGGCGATTGGTCTTGGTGCGCGGACGATGCTTTTTAGGCTGTCCGGCCGCATCTGCCGCCTGACCACCGCCTGAATTGGCTTGATTGTTCTGGCTCGCATGAGCACCGCCCGGCCGGCCTTGCCGGCCTTGCTGGCCGCCACTATGGCGACGCGGCGGGTTGGGCGCCGGATCACTGGCACCAATGCGATTGCCGGGTGCCAACTGGATTTCCAGCTCGATAATCTCGTCCCACAACTCATCGCTACGATCCCGCTCGGGAACGGAGAGCAACTCACGCAGCCGACGACGGCTGTCCTGCGGCGGGGGATTGGTGTCTGGCCGAACCTCGGCTTGAACGGCGTCAGGCGCCGTATCGTCCGGAGATTCTTCAGTCGGGTTTTCTGGATTCGGATTAGTCATCGTCAAATTAAAAAGCGGAGCCCGCAAAACGCCGACCCCGCATTCGGTCAAACCGGTTTATTTTTTCTTGGTAGCGCTTTTCTTCGGCGCAACAGCCGCCTTGAAAGCGGTCCCCGCCGTAAATTTCGGCACGGTCGTCGCCGGAATCTTGAGCGTAGCACCCGTCTTCGGATTCTTGCCAGTACGGGCCGCGCGCTGGGCGGACTTGAACGTACCGAAACCAACCAAGGTCACTGAGTCGCCACCGGCAACCGCATCAACCACAGCACCAATAATGGCTGTCAACGCCTTGTCGGCGGCAGCCTTGGTAATACCAGCTTCTTGTGCAGCAACTTCGACCAGCTCGGATTTATTCATCTAAGTGCCTCCTGTTACCTGTTTGAATTAAGAAAACTGGCCGTTGGAACGGCAGTTGTTTAAAAGTAGCACACCTGACGCCAGAAATGTTGCCAGGCCCGTGTTTATTGGCCTTCTTGCGCCGGGATAACGCACCAGAACCCCCTTTGCAGATAGAACAACACTATCCGACAAATTTACGTAATCAATTGGACCAATCGCATCTGCTTTTCTATGATGACGCTGTGTTCGCTGAACAACATTCCTCAACCCACTCAGGAGATAGCTCGATGTCCCTTATTAATACCCAAGTCCAACCGTTCAAGGCCCAGGCTTTCCACAACGGCAAATTCGTCGAAGTCACCGAAGCCAGCCTGCAAGGCAAGTGGTCGGTCCTGATTTTCATGCCGGCGGCCTTCACCTTCAACTGCCCGACCGAAATCGAGGATGCGGCCAACAATTACGCCGAGTTCCAGAAGGCCGGCGCTGAAGTGTACATCGTCACCACCGACACCCATTTCTCGCACAAGGTGTGGCACGAAACCTCGCCGGCCGTCGGCAAGGCTCAGTTCCCGCTGATCGGCGACCCGACCCACCAGCTGACCAACGCCTTTGGCGTGCATATTCCGGAAGCCGGCCTGGCCCTGCGCGGCACCTTCGTGATCAACCCGGAAGGCACGATCAAGACCATGGAAGTACACGATAACGCCATCGCCCGTGACGTCGCCGAAACCCTGCGCAAGCTGAAGGCTGCCCAGTACGTCGCCGCGCACCCGGCCGAAGTCTGCCCGGCCAAGTGGAAGGAAGGCGAGAAGACCCTGGCCCCGTCGCTGGACCTGGTCGGCAAGATCTAAATAATAAAGCTTCAACAGAGAACGCTTCCCGCCGCCTCGGTGGCGGGATTTCAGCGGATTGCCGCGGTCGACCGCGGCAATCCAGTGAAAATAACGTGAAAGGGAGAACCGCCATGCTTGACGCCACCATCAAGGGCCAATTGAAGGCCTACCTCGAAAAGCTGCAACGCCCGATCGAACTGGTCGCCACGCTGGACGACAGCGCCAAGGCCAGCGAAATGCGCACCCTGCTGGCTGACATTGCCGAACTGTCCGACCAAGTCAGCCTGCGCGAAGACGGCAATGCCGCGTTGTGCCCCTCTTTTGCCGTCGGTCTGCCCGGGGAAGCCCCGCGCATCCACTTTGCCGGCTTGCCGATGGGCCATGAATTCACCTCATTGATCCTTGCCTTGCTGCAGACCGGCGGCCACCCGCCCAAGGTCGAGCAAAGCGTGATCGACCAGATCAAGGCACTGCCCGGCCGCTTCGATTTCCAGACCTTCATCTCGCTGTCCTGCCACAACTGTCCGGACGTGGTGCAAGCGCTGAACCTGATGGCAGTGCTCAACCCGAACGTCACCAGCACGATGATTGACGGCGCCATGTTCCAGGACATCGTCAACGCACGGCAGATCATGGCCGTGCCGACCACCTATCTGAACGATGCCGAATTTGGTGCCGGCCGCATGTTGATCGAGGAAATCCTCGCCAAGGTAGACACCGGCGCCGCCGCCCGTGCCGCCGAATCCCTCGGCAACAAGGAAGCCTTTGACGTACTGGTAGTTGGCGGTGGCCCGGCCGGCGCCTCGGCCGCCATCTACGCCGCCCGCAAAGGCATCCGCACCGGTGTGCTGGCGGAGCGTTTCGGCGGCCAGGTCATGGACACGCTGGGCATCGAGAACTTTATCTCGGTCAAGGAAACCGAAGGGCCCAAACTGGTTGCCGCACTCGAACAACACGTCAAGCAATATGAGGTTGACGTGATGAACCTGCAGCGCGCCGCCAAACTAATCCCGGCAAGCACGGCAGGCGGCCTGATCGAGGTGCAGCTGGAGAATGGTGCGGCGCTGAAATCCAAATCGGTCATTCTCGCCACCGGCGCCCGCTGGCGCGAAATGAACGTGCCGGGCGAAGCGCAATACAAGGCCAAGGGCGTGTGCTTCTGCCCGCACTGCGACGGCCCGCTGTTCAAGGGCAAGCGGGTGGCGGTGATCGGCGGCGGCAACTCCGGCGTCGAGGCAGCGATTGACCTGGCCGGCATCGTCGGTCATGTGACCCTGCTCGAATTCGCTGACACGCTGCGCGCTGATGCGGTGCTGCAAAAGAAACTGGTCAGCCTGCCCAACGTCACCGTGATCAAGTCGGCGCAAACAACCGAAGTCACCGGCGACGGTCAGAAGGTCAATGGCATCACCTACAAGGATCGCGTCACAGAAGAGATCAGGCACGTTGAACTCGAAGGCATCTTCGTCCAGATCGGCCTGCTGCCGAACACCGACTGGCTGAAGGGTACGGTCGACCTGTCCAAATTTGGCGAAATCATCATCGACGCCAAGGGCCACACCTCCGTGCCGGGCGTGTTCGCTGCCGGCGACTGCACCACCGTGCCGTACAAGCAGATCATCATCGCCATGGGCGCCGGCGCGACGGCTTCGCTGTCAGCCTTCGACCACCTGATTCGCAGCTAAGCCGGTTTTTGTACACAAACGGCCGGTCGACCGTGTGGTTGGCCGGCCGTTTGCGTTTCATCAAACCGCCGGCGCGACAAGAAACATCCGCCTCATCAACCCAAACACGCCGCCAAGGCTAGGACGTCGAGCAACGGGAAGGCAGGGCCAGCGGCCATGCCAAATCACGCCATGCCAAGCCGCCACAGCGACGTTACCTCAGCCGCCCGCGCCGCGTGCAGCGGGTCGCTGCGATCCTGAGCCTTGGCATGCGTCGGCCGGGTATCGATGCGGTCGACCACGCGCAAGCCGGCTTTTTCGATCCAGTCCACCAGCTCGGCACGACTGCGTAAACCCAGATGTTCGGCGAGGTCAGAGAGGATCAACCAGCCCTCGCCGCCCGGCGTCAAATGCGCCGCCAGCCCGTCGAGGAAACCGCGCAACATGCGCGAATCGGGGTCGTAGACCGCATATTCGATCGGCGAACTCGGCTGCGCCGGCAGCCAGGGCGGGTTGCAGACGACGAGCGGGGCGCGGCCGTCGGGGAAGAGGTTCGCGTTGACGAGCTGCACTTGTGCGGTCAACCCGAGTTTTTCGATGTTTTCCGTCGCGCAGGCCAGCGCCCGCGGCGCCAGGTCGGTGGCGACGATGGCCAGACCGCGACGGGCGAGCACTGCGGCGAGGACGCCGGAGCCGGTGCCAATATCAAAGGCGGAATCGCACGCCAGCGGCAGTGGCGCTTGCGCGACGAGATCGATGTATTCGCCACGCAGCGGCGAAAAAACCCCGTAGTGTGGATGAATGCGTCCCCCCACCGCCGCCACAGGCACGCCCTTCTTGCGCCATTCGTGGGCGCTGATCACCGCCAGCAGCTCGCGCAGGGCGACCACGCTGTTGCCGCCATCCGGTTTCCCCCAGGCCTCGCGGCAGGCCAGGCGAACATCCTGGGCGCGACGCAATGGCAGCTTGTAGTCGGGGCCAAGCGGCACTAGCAATCGGGCCAACAAGGCAGCACGATGCCCTTGAGTGCTGCGGTGACGGGCAAAGCTTGCCGCCGGCATGTCGCCCGGATCGGCTTTGAACGCGACCTGACGGTCGATGCGACGGGTCAGCGCCTGCAGCAGTTGCCGGGCGTTCATCCAGTCGCCGCGCCAGAGAAGGGCCTGACCGTCCGTCAGTGCCGCAAAAGCGGCGTCGGCAGAGAGGCTGTCGTCGACCACGTCCAGCGTTGGCGGCACCGCTAGCCCGGCCTCAGAGCGCCAGCGCGCGCGGCGAGTCTGGCCGTTTTCCGACCATTCGAGAATTGCATGCATGGCGCGATGAGCCCCGTCAAAAATCCCGCGCTTGCCACGGTCGACCGTGGCAACGCACAAAAAATGGTGGAAAGCCGGCCGATAAGCCGGGTTCTGTTCCCCTCTTGCGAGGTTCGGCAATCATTCCTCTAGGCCTGCCGTCACCGACAGGCTCAAGCAACCTACCCGGACGCAGCGCGGGCCACGCCTGATGCGTCCCTATTTGGTCTTGCTCCGGATGGGGTTTACCGTGCCGTCCGCCGTTACCGTGGACGCGGTGAGCTCTTACCTCGCAACAGCTTGCGCTGCCACCGCCCGGCGTTCACCGGGCCACCGTTTCACCCTTACCTGATCCCGCAGGATATCGCTACCCTACTAAAGGCCGTTGCCGCCGCAAGCGGCGTCAACGGCCAGAGGCCATCGGCGGTCTATTCTCTGTTGCACTTTCCGTTGCCTTCGTCTTGCGACTTATAGCACCCAGCCGTTAGCTGGCATCCTGCCCAATGGAGCCCGGACTTTCCTCCCGACACTTGCGTGCCCAGCGATTGCCTGGCCGACTTTCCGGGGCAAATTATACGCGTCAGCGGGCGCTCAATACGGCAGCAGGCGATAAAGACGCACTTCGATGCACTGTGGCTCGTGGCCATCGGCCTCACGCCGGGTTTCCAGGCGACGCTCCGCATGCGCCAGGTCGATGGCAAAGCGGGTGCTGTACAACTGATTGATCTCGCTGGAAATTTCCGGGAAACGATCATCGCTTTCGCCCTCTTCCGGGTCTTCTGCGGTCAACAGGAAAACCGGACAGTTTTCCGGCGTCAGCCGGCGCAGGTGTTCGACATAGCCGGCGCGTGCGCTTTCCGGCAGGGCGGTGAGCGCAGCGCGGTCGTAAACCGCAGCGATCGTGCCGAGATGCGCCGGTGTCAGGGCGAAGAAATCGCCGCAGTAAATGCGGATGGCCCCATGTTCCCACAGGGTCAGCCCCCCCAAGTTCGTCCGCCGCGGCGTCAGTTGCTGCTGGCGAAAAAAATCGCGAACGGCCAGCAGACTCAATTCGCAACCGATGACCCGATGCCCCTGCGCGGCCAGCCAGAGCAGATCCAGGCTGCGCCCGCACAGGGGCACAAAGACCGTCCCGCCTGGCGGCAGACCGAGGCTGGCCCAATAATGGGCCAGCAGCGGATTAACCTCCGCCTGATGAAACGCCATCTGGCCATCGCGCCAGGACTGCTGCCAAAGTTCATTATCGGGGCTGCTCATGGCTGATCCTGAGCGAGAAAGACCCCAGCCTAACACTCCTGGCCGGTCACCCCGAACAATCTCTTTTCACGCCCCAAAAAACTCTCGCAGCGAAAAAATCCATTTTTATCGAAACATAAATTAGATTGTTCCGTATTTAACGAAAAACAAAAGCCCCGTAAGGTAAAGACTCTTCACGACGAAAGGACGAACCAGCATGCAGATTCAAATTCAGGCCGCCCATTTTGACGATCAGGGCACATCGCGCCAGTCCATCGAACAACGCGTCCGCTTTGCCCTGCGTCGCCTGCAACACCAGATCAGCCAGGCGCGCATTCGTCTCACCGACATCAACGGGCCGCGCGGCGGGGTCGACAAGGAATGCCAACTGACCCTCAAGCAAGCCGGCCCCGGCAGCGTCGTCATCAAAACCCAGGGGCAAACCTACGCCAATGCGCTCGATGCCGCCCTGCAACGTGCCAGCCAAGCCTTGCTGCGCTCCTTGCAGCGCCGGCGAAACCATCCCCGCCAACGCCCGAATCACGACCAGACAACCAGCGAGGAGACTTGAAATGCGCAGCTACCCTGCCAATAGCCCCAATGCCAGCGCGCGTATTTTGGCCATCGCCATGCTGATTGATGGCCATGCCGACCTCAGTGAAATACAGGCACTGCAGCGCCACCCGGCCCTGCTTGACCTGGGTCTGACAGCGCGCCAAGTCGATCAGATCATTAATGAGCTGTGCCATGACCTGATGATTTCAGCCAATCACGAATGGAACATGACCGTGCGCATGACCCCATCGACCCAGCAGCAAATCCTGGCCGAAATCACTGACCCGGTGCAGCAAGCCCATCTTCTCGCCTTATGTGAAGACCTGATTGCCGCCGATGGCCAGCAGCACCCAGCAGAATCAGTTTTCATCGACCACTTGCAGCATCACTGGCAGCCCATTCCTGCCTGGCAACTCGCCGCCCGAACGGCCTTGCGAGCAGCAAACACGCTTCGCCAAGCGTCAGCCAAGCAGCGCGCCTGATAAAGTCAGCGCACGGCGTAGCCCTTAGAGCGGCAGCGCCGTGCGGTCGACCACCTTGCGCAGCACAAAACTGGTGTGCACGCCGGTCACGCCCTGGATACGCGTGATCTTGTTGAGCAGGAGGTCCTGGTAGGCATCCATGTCCCTGACCACCACTTTCAGTTGGTAATCCGATTGCTGGCCGGTGATCAGCAGGCATTCCAGCACCTCCGGGATCTCCGAGATGGTCGCTTCAAGATTGGCGAAGCGCTCCGGCGTGTGCTGGTCCATCGAGATGCCGATCAGCGCCATCAGGGTCAGCCCCAGCTTCTTTGCATCGAGCAGCGCACGGTAGCCGGCGATCAGGCCGGCCTCTTCCAGCGTGCGCACCCGGCGCAGACAGGGTGACGGCGACAGGCCGATGCGGTCGGCCAGGTCCTGGTTGCTGATCCGCCCATCCTGCTGCAGGACGGCGAGAATTTGCCGATCATAGCGGTCGACCGTAACTTGATTGCTCATAATCTGGCTTTTGCAAAATTTACTGCCAATTTATAGGCAAATCATGCCACACAACGCAAGCACCTGCCGGCGCCTTTTGCTTACTATTTCGCCATCTTAAAAGTTTTCCGGAGCCGTCCCATGTCGCAGCAAACAACCGCCAAATACACCGCCTTCCCGCCCATCCAGCTCGTCGACCGCCAATGGCCGAGCCGTGTCATCGACAAGGCGCCAATCTGGATGAGCACCGATCTGCGCGACGGCAACCAGGCCTTGTTCGAGCCGATGAATGCCGACAAGAAGATGCAGATGTTCAAGATGCTCTGCCAGACCGGCTTCAAGGAAATCGAAGTCGCCTTCCCCTCGGCCTCGGAAACCGAGTTCGGTTTCGTCCGCCGGCTCATCGAGGAACAGCACATCCCCGACGATGTCACCATCGAAGTCCTCACCCAGGCGCGCGAACACCTCATCCGTCGCACCTTCGAGTCGCTCAAGGGTGCCAAACAGGCCATCGTCCATGTCTACAACGCGACCTGCCCGAGCTTTCGCGACTTCGTCTTCGGCATGAGCAAGGCCGAAGTGGTGACCATGGCGGTCGACGCCGTCAAATTGATCAAAACGCTCGCTGAGGACATCGAACGCACCGACGGCACCCGGATCACCCTCGAATACAGCCCGGAACTGTTCACCGCCACCGAACTCGAATTCGCCAAGGAAGTGTGCGACGCCGTGACCGCCGCCTGGGGCGCGACCCCGGAGCGCAAGGTGATCCTCAATCTCCCGACCACGGTCGAGATCGCCACGCCGAACATCTACGCCGACCAGATCGAGTGGATGCACCGCAACCTCGAACGCCGCGACAGCGTCATCATCAGCCTCCACCCGCACAACGACCGCGGCACCGCCGTCGCCGCCGCCGAACTCGGCCTCATGGCCGGCGCCGACCGCGTCGAAGGCTGCCTGTTCGGCAACGGCGAACGCACCGGCAACGTCGATCTGGTCACGCTCGCGCTCAACATGCACACCCAGGGCGTCGATCCGCAGCTCGACTTCTCCGACATCAACGCCGTCGCCCGCACGTTCGAACACTGTACCCAGCTCCCGATCCACCCACGCCACCCCTACGTTGGGGATCTCGTGTTCACGGCCTTCTCCGGCTCCCACCAGGACGCCATCAAGAAGGGGTTTGCCGCGCAAAAGGCGGATGAGCAGTGGGCGGTGCCCTATCTCCCGATCGACCCGGCCGACGTCGGCCGATCCTACGACTCGGTGATCCGCGTTAACAGCCAGTCCGGCAAGGGCGGCATCGCCTATCTCATGGAAACCGAGCACGGCATCGTCATGCCGCGCCGTTTGCAGGTGGAGTTTTCCGGGGTCGTCCAGAAACATACCGACACGCACGGCGGTGAAGTCAGCGCCAGTGACATCTGGAACCTCTTTTCAGCCACCTACCTCGAGTCGACCGCGAGCATTCGCTACCGCGAGCATCATCTCTTCGAACACGGGCAGCAACAGGGCATCCGCCTTGCGGTCGACCTCAACGGCACGCCGCATTTGCTCAGCGGTGAAGGCAACGGCCCGATCAATGCCGCAATGCACGCCTTGCAAAGCGCCGGCATCATCGCCCAGGTCCGCAGTTACGAAGAACGGTCGATGGTCCCCATGGGCGAAGATGGCAACGCCCGCGCCTGTGCCTTCATCGAAATGGCGGCCAGCGGCTGCGGCGATTGCTACGGCGCCGGCATCGATGCCAACATCGTCACCGCTTCGATCAAGGCCTTGATCAGTGGCATCAACCGACTGGCGCAGGCCAGCCGCACGATCGACGCAGCGGCCTAAGCCACAGGCGCTTGCCAGAACGACGGCAAGCGCCTGAATTTTCTGGATTTTTATTGTCAACATCAACCACAACGCGTATAATCCGGCCTCCGCCGAAGCTCACCGGCTTCGCGTTCCGCGTTCTGCTCCGCGTATGTGACGTTCTGCCAGCGCTTTACCGCCGCCCGGCAGCCCAGTTGACCATTGCCCGTCGCATAGCGTTCCGCCACCGTCCGCCGCGTTCTGCACTCCGCGCAATCCGGCACAATCATCCTTCAGGACTTGCATGGTTCGCATTCAATTTGCGATCGACCTCAACTACACACTGAACTTTCCCGGCGCCGATTTTGTTTTCAACATCCACGCCGCCCACACCGCCCGTCAGCGCATCGTCAGCGAAAGCCTGCAACTCAGCCAGCCGCTATTGACGACCATCCAGATCGAGCCGCAGACTTGCGCCCGTTTTTTGCGTTTGAGCGTTGAACGTGAGCCGCTGCAGCTTTCCTACCAGGCCACGCTGGACATCGATCAGCACATCGGCGACCCGGACAAAATCCCGGAAACGCCGGTCGCCCGGCTGCCCCTGTCAGCACTGACCTACATCTACCCCAGCCGCTATTGCCAATCTGACCGACTGGCGCTGCTGGCGATGAAGGAATTCGGCAACTTGCCCAAGGGCTATCGCCGGGTTGAGGCCATTTGCAAATGGGTCAACCAGCACGTCGCCTTCCGCTCGGCAACCAGCAGTTCGACCACCTCGGCCATCGACACGCTGACCGACCGCGTCGGCGTCTGCCGTGATTTTGCCCACCTGATGATTGCCATCTGCCGGGCCTTGAGCATCCCGGCCCGCTTCACCACCGGCATCGACTACGGCGCCGACCCGGCCTTGGGACCAACCGACTTTCATGCTTACGTCGAGGTTTTCCTTGACCACCGTTGGTACATTTTCGACCCGTCCGGCACCGCCATTCCGATGGGCTTCGTGCGCATCGGGACCGGGCGCGATGCCGCTGACGTGTCGTATGCCACCATTTTTGGCAGCGTCAACTCCCCCCCGCCGGTGATCTCGATCACCGCCCTGACCGAAGTGGGCCAGCCGTGGGAAATCCCGCGTCACCGCCCCGAGGCCCTGTCGACCGATGCCTCGGTCGACCACGCGGCTGCCACTGTTTTAAAACCTTAAAAGGAGTCAATCACTTGGCCAAAGAAGAACTACTCGAAATGCAAGGCGTCGTCGAAGACGTCCTCCCCGATGGTCGTTTCCGCGTTCAGCTGGAAAACGGTCACCAGATGATCGCCTACACCGCCGGCAAGATGAAAAAGAACCACATCCGCATCCTGCTGGGCGACAAGGTCACGCTCGAACTGTCGCCTTACGACCTGACCAAGGGTCGCATCACCTTCCGTCATATTGAAAATCGCGGCAGCGGCCCAGCCCCGCAACGTCGGCGCTACTAAACCCGCCGCCTTCCCGGGCGAAACTGCCAGACGTCGTCGTAATACGCCGGCGCTTCACTGTCCGGCGTCACCCCGGGAACCCCCAGCAAGGGCAAGGGCTGCAAATCACGCGCCCGACGCAACTTGCCAGCGGCCAAATCTGCCGCCAGATGGGCGTCGACCGCAGCAGTCAACGCTTCTGCCGACCCTGCCAGCACCTCGCTGTCCACGGGATAAAGCAATGCTTTTCCCGTCAAGCCACGAAACGGCGCACGCAGCGCGTCATAAAGCGCATGACCAAAAATCACGAAGCGCATGTGGGCCCGCACCTCGGCCCGCGCCTCGACAAAAAGCGCCCGCCAGGAAAAACCCTGCAATAGCGCCAACAATTCTGGCCGATCAGACAGCACAAGCACACCGCACTCGTCGAAATGACAAAGCGCATCGCGCGCCGCGCCGCGCGCACCGCCTTCCGGCAAGCGAGCCGCCGCATGCCCGGCCGACAAAGCCCGCTTACTCGCCGGAAAACTGAGCCAGACCAAGGCATTGTACAAATCGTGCCAGTTATCCGGCCGGGTCTCGACCTCACCACGGGTCCAGATACGCTGTTCGTAATCCAGACCATCGGCCTGCGGCGGTACAAAGCGGAGCGGCAAGCCGGGTGCCACCTCGCACCCCTGGCCAGCAGCCAGCGCGCTCAGGGCCGCAGCATCAGGCATCGCAGCACCGGGGGGCAACCAGCGCTGCACCGGCCAGCAGAGCGGCGAAGCCCCCGACAGTTCGAACATCACTCGTCGGCCGCAGCCGCCTCATCCGGTGTTTCGGAGACGAAGACCAGTTCACCCGCCTTGACCCGGAAAACCCCCTTCAATTCCCCCATGCCGGTTGGCGGTTCGCCATCGATCGGCGCCCAAGCCACGCAAGTCTGGGTTTCCGTGGCAAACAGTCGCTTGCCGGCTTTGATGATGTAGGCGCCGGAGGGCACCTGATAAATTTCAACCCGCGTATTTGCCGTCCCGGCACCCATGCTGTGCCGGCGCATGCACGCCGGCATGCGCGACACCACTAGGTAAAGATTGACCTTCTTGTCCCAGAAATACGGCTGCTCGCGAATCAATGACAGCACGTGCTCGCGGGTATTGTCGATTTCGTAGGAAGCGCCGTCATTGACACAAGCCCCCAGCAAAGGGGCAGCCAGCAAAGCCAGCAGGGCGGTACGCAAACGCATGGCAGCTTTCCTCAGCGCATTGTCCAGGCCAACGATTCGCCGGCACGCAGGGGCACAATCGCATCCGTCGACAAATAGGGATAGCTGTCCGGCACCGTCCAGGGAGTTTTTTCTAGCGTAATCCGGGTCGAGTTTCGCGGCAGGCCGTACCAGTCCGGACCATGGAAACTGGCAAAGGCCTCCAATTTATCCAAGGCCCCGGCCTGTTCGAAGGCCTCGGCATACAACTCAATGGCGGCATAGGCGGTGTAGCAACCAGCACAACCGCAGGCCGCTTCTTTAGCCCCCTTGGCGTGCGGCGCCGAATCCGTCCCAAGGAAGAATTTCGGGTTGCCGGATACGGCCGCAGCAACCAAGGCGGCGCGGTGGGTTTCGCGCTTGAGCACCGGCAGGCAATACCAATGCGGCCGCACACCGCCCAGAAAAATGGCGTTGCGGTTATAAAGCAGGTGATGGGCGGTAATGGTCGCTGCCACGGTCAACGGGGCAGAAGCGACAAATTCCGCCGCATCCTGAGTGGTGATGTGCTCCATCACCACCTTCAACTGCGGAAAACGCTGAATCAACGGGGCCAGCACGGTATCGATGAACATTTTTTCCCGATCGAACAGGTCGACCGCGGGATCGGTCACTTCACCATGGACCAGCAAGGGCAGACCCAGCCGCTCCATTTCAGCCAGCGTGTCATAAGCCTTTTCAATCGCCGTCAGCCCGGCGTCGGAATTGGTCGTCGCCCCAGCCGGATACAACTTCACCGCCTTGACGAAACCTGAGGCCACGGCCAAGGCTATTTCGCTGGCCGGTGTGTTGTCGGTCAGATACAGCGTCATCAAGGGCTCAAAATCCAGCCCGGCCGGCAAGGCGGCGAGAATGCGCTGACGGTAGGCGGCCGCCTGGTCGACCGTGGTCACCGGCGGCTTGAGATTGGGCATGACGATAGCCCGGCCAAACTGGCGAGCGGTATGCGGCAAAACAGACGCCAACGCTTCACCATCGCGTAAATGGAGGTGCCAGTCGTCGGGGCGGGTCAGGGAAATCTGCATGGGATCATCCACGGTCTTGAAATCAGTGCTCGATTGTAGCAGTCCCCACCGCCGCCTTGCCGGCCGGCCCGCGTTCGCAAGACAACCAGCGCAGGATGGCCGCGAAAAAATCGGCCGGATCGATGGGTTTGGCGATGAAGTCATCCATCCCGGCCTCAAGGCAACGCGCCCGGTCCTCAGCGAAGGCATTGGCCGTCATGGCGATGATCGGCGAGCGCCGCCCGTGCTGTGCAGCACGGATCTGCCGGGTGGCATCCAGACCGTCCAGATGCGGCATCTGCATGTCCATCAGAATCAAATCGTAGTCTTCGCGCAGCGCCCATTCAACGGCGGCCATTCCATCCGACACACCATCGATCTGCAAACCGACGTCCGCCAGCATCATGCTGGCAATTTCCCGGTTGATCGGCTCATCATCGGCCAGCAGGATGCGCCGCCCCCGATAATCGCGGGCCAGAACCTCTTCCGCATCAATCGTCTCCTGAGGCAGTTTCCAGCCTTCTTTGGGCTGACGCTTCAAGCGGGCGGTAAACCAGAAGGTGCTGCCACGGCCAGGCGTGCTGCTCACCCCGGCCTCTCCGCCCATCAATTCAGCAATCCGGCGGGTGATAGCCAACCCCAGACCGGTTCCTCCATAAGACCGCGTGGTCGACGTATCGGCCTGTTCAAAAGCATGGAAAAGCCGGTGAACCACGTCGGGTGCGATGCCAATCCCCGTATCCTCAACCTCGAAGCGCAGCAAGGCGAAGTCATCCGCCTCGCTCAGCGGCCGAATGCGCAGGGTAATCCGCCCCGCCTCGGTAAACTTGACCGCATTGCCGGCGTAGTTGAGCAAGGCCTGCTGCAAGCGCGTGCGATCCCCAACCAAGCCATGGGGCACATGCTGAATATCGAGCAACATCTGTAGTTTTTTCTGCTGCACACGATCCGACAAAATCGACGCCACATTGCCGGCCAGCGCTTCAAAATTCAAATCATTTTCTTCAAGTACAAACTTGCCGGCCTCGATTTTCGATAGATCAAGAATGGCATTGATGATCTCCAGCAAGTGCTGCCCAGCCACTTCCAGTTTGGCCAAGCGATCCGTTTGCCCCGGCGTCAGCCCGGAACGTCGCAGCAGATGCGCCATGCCGTTGATGGCATTCAAAGGCGTACGGATTTCGTGCGACATGTTGGCCAGGAAAGCACTCTTGGCCTGCGTGGCGGCTTCAGCAGCCTGCTTAGCCTCCTGCAAGGCCGCTTCCTGTTCCTTGCGGCGCGAGATATCCGTGACGAACACGATGAAACGATCGGCATGTTCGTCACCACTCTGGTCAAAATAAACCAGCACTTCGACCGGCAAATCACTGCCATCTTTCTTGCGCTGGGCACCGACAAATTGCAGATGCCCGGCGCGCAGGATATCGCTTTTTACTTGCTCGTAGCCGTCGACGCCGAGCGAAACATCCAGATCAGGAACCCGCAAGGCCAGCATTTCATCAACGGTATAACCCAGCATGCTGGCGGCCACATCATTGACGTACAACAGACGCCCACTGTCGAATTCGACCCAGTGAATGCCAATCCCGACATGCTGCATGGCCATTTGCGTATCAAGCAGTTGCTGATGCGTTTCCTGCAGCTCGGCGGTTCGCTCGCTGACCAGTCGTTCCAGTTGACTGCGGTGCGTTGCCAGTTCGAGAGCACTCTGTTTTTGCTCGGTAATATCCTGTACGGTCCCCACCCCGGACACCAGCGCACCGTCCGTATCGTGGCGCAAGTGCGCCCTTTCATGAACCCAGCGCACCTCACCGTCGACCACGATCCGATGCTCGATATCGTAGGGCTCGCCGGCAATCGCTGCCTGCCAGGCGGCGTCAACCGCCCAGCGATCATCGGGGTGAACACAGGCCAGAAAACGCGGGTAATCCAGCGATTGGCCAAGCGGCACCCCAAAAATTCGGCAGGTTTCATCCGACCACGTTAGGCGGCCACCGGACGCCTCCAGACGCCAGCTGCCGATATGGGCGACCGACTGCGCTTCGCGCAACATGGCCTCGCTCTCAGCTTGCGCCCGATAAATAGCCTGCAACTCGGTGACATCCCGGGCCGCAGCGAAAAGGAAACGCTCCCCATGCAGGACCACCGGCGCAATGGCAATTTCAACATCAAGCACGCTGCCATCCTTGCGCCGATGCCGAGTCGTTACCAAGGGATAGGTCTGCCTTTCAAAATTCTCCCGATACCGGGCCATCAAGCCTTCGGGATAGTCGCCCACATCCCAGTCGGTCAGCGTCAGGGTTTTCAACTCCTCGGCACCGTAGCCAAGGTTGCGGGCAAACGCGGCATTGGCCATGACCAAGCGGCCATCGGCATCGAGCACATGGATGCCATCCGATGAAATATTCAACAACTCCCGGTTACGCAAGGCCTCGTCACGGAATTGCTCTTCCAGCGCCTTACGTTGCGTGATGTCTTCATACATGCCAAGCACCCCAATGACCTGACCCGACTGGTCACATAACGGCACCTTGGACGTGCTGAGCCAGATCGTTTCACCCTCCGGGGTGGTCTGCGGCTCTTCGAAAGCGATTTTGGCGATACCCGAATCAATGACTCGCTGATCATCGGCCCGGTACAACGCGGCCTGCTCGGCCCAGCCCAGCTCAAAGTCACTACGCCCGATCAGATCAGCCGGCCTATTTTGTCCCGCATCCCGGGCAAACACAGGGTTGCAGCCGAGGTAGCGCAGACTCTTGTCTTTCCAGAAAATACGCATCGGGACGGTATCAATGACCGCCTGTAACAAACCACCGGGCTCAACCGGCGTGCCGAGCCCTCTGGCCTGGCCCGCCTGGCGCAACAGGGATTGCGCCACATCGACGCAGACGGCCCGCCGCCGGCTTTCCAGCAGTCGCGTCAACGCCAGGATGCCGACCCGTTGCCGGTCGTCGGTCACGGCCAGCAGATAACCCAGCGGAGAGGCCTGCAAGCGGGATAGCAAGATGTCGCCCGGCAAATTCGCATCGACGAAGACATCCACCGTCGTCATCACGGCGCCCAGGGTCAGTGAAACATCGGCCAGGCCGCGTCCCAACAGGCTGCCGGCCTGCTCATCGCACAACATGCCGACGGCACATCCCGCGTCATCGACAGCCACTACACACCCCCGACGCGCCTGCACCATGCGCTCGATAGCCTCACGCAGCGGCATGTGCTGCGGCAATTTGAGCACATCGAAATCCATCAGCGAGGCCGAGGGGTCGCCACTCTCCGGGCCAGCCCAGGCAGCGGTCATGACCTGGCGCCCACCCAGATAGCCCAGCGCCTTGCCCTCATCATCAACCACCACCAGATAACGCAGAGGGCTCAGCGACCATTGAATCAGGACGGCATCCAGCGGCAGATCAGCCGGAATGACGCTCACCGGCATGCTCATCAAAACCCGCAGGGTGAGATCGAGACTGGCGCCGCGCCGCAACAGGCGCAACATGTCCCGCCCGGTCAGGAGACCCACGGGCCGCCCATGATCGACCACCACCACCAGCTCGGCCGCAGCGTTGCGTAACAAGACGAGCAGTGCGTCCAAGCGGCACTCGGGCTCAACCATGACCATGGTGCGCGCAACAATTTGCTCTAACGGATGCAGCATGCCCCTCTCCTATGCTTTGTCAGCGGGCGACAATAAATGCCATAAATGTCAAATTATAGATAATTATCGATCCGTAATCCAGCGCTAAGACAACTCAGAAGCCGACGCTTCCCGGTAACGCAAGGCCCGTTCATACAAGGCATTTTTGCCCACCCCGCTAATTGCGGCCGCCAGCTTGGCCGCCTGCTTGACCGGCAACCCCTCGGCCAGCAAGAGTTTCAGCACCCGTTCACCCTCGCCGTCGTCGCTGCCCGCCGGCGCACCGGACAACATCAAGACAAACTCGCCACGCTGCCGATTGCTGTCCGCCTGCAGCCAGACCAGCGCTTCGCTCAGCGGCAGGGCATGGATGGTCTCAAACAGTTTGCTCAGCTCCCGGGCAATAACCAGCGTCCGTTCACCAAAAACACTCGCCATATCAGCCACTGTTTCCAGTACCCGGTGCGGTGCTTCGTAAAAAACCAGGGCCGCCGCCTGCGCGCGCAAGCCTTCCAGCGCCTGTCGCCGCTGGCCGCCTTTGGCCGGCAGAAAACCATAGAACAGAAAATGCTCGTCAGTCAGCCCGGAAGCGGACAGAGCGGTGGTCGCTGCACAAGGGCCGGGCAAAGGCACAACCCGACAGCCCGCCGCCCGCACGGCAGCGACGATGCGCGCCCCGGGGTCGGAAATACCCGGCGTGCCGGCATCCGAAATCAGCGCCACCGCCTCGCCCGCCTGCAATTTATCGACAATGCGCGCCGCCGCCTCGTGTTCGTTGTGCTGGTGGGCCGGCAAGGTCCGCGCTGCCGACCCCAAGTGTTTCAGCAGGGGCGCACTGTGCCGGGTATCCTCGGCGGCCACCCAGGGCACCGCCTGCAGCACCGCTTCGGCCCGCCGGGTCAGATCGGCCAGATTTCCTAACGGAGTCGGCACGACGTACAATGCCGCAATTAATTCATTTGTCATTTATTGACCATGCAGGCAAAAACCAACAATACCACCGTGGCGCGTGGCCGCGAAGCCGAGGCGCGGGCCGCGGCCTATCTGGAAAATTGCGGTCTACAGTTGGTCGACCGCAATTTCCGTATTCGCGGCGGAGAAATCGACCTGATCATGCGCCACGGCACCACCCTCGTCTTCGTCGAAGTCCGCCAGCGCAGCCGCAGTGACTACGGCGGGGCCGGCGCCAGCATCACCGCTGGCAAACGGCGGCGCCTGGTCCTCGCCGCCCGCCACTACCTGGCCCGCCGTGGCGATTGCGCCTGCCGCTTCGACTGCCTGCTGATCGATGGCGAAGCCTTCACCTGGCTGCGCGATGCCTTTCGCGCCGACGACTGATGCCCAGCCTGTCGCACATTGCGTTACCAGAGCCGGCGCGAGGGCTGATGTAGAATGCGCGTTTATTCACTCGTTTTTGCCAACATGGATCTGATCGCCCGCGTCGCCCAACATTTCGAAGACAGCGCCCACACTAAACTCGACGCGGTCGAGCAGATGGCGGCCCCCATTGCTGCCGCCATCGAGACCATGACGCAATGCCTGCTCAGCGGCGGCAAGATCATGGCCTGCGGTAACGGCGGTTCGGCCGGCGATGCTCAGCATTTCGCCGCTGAACTGGTCGGTCGCTTCGAAGCCGAACGCCAGGAACTGGCGGCCATCGCCCTGACCACCGACAGTTCCATCCTGACCGCCGTCGCCAACGACTACGCGTTCAGCCAGATTTTTTCACGCCAGGTACGCGCCCTGGGCCATGCCGGTGACCTGCTACTGGCGATTTCGACCTCCGGCAATTCCGGCAACGTCATCGAAGCCATCAAGGCGGCACACGAACACGACATGACCGTCATCGCCCTGACCGGCAAGGGCGGCGGCGAAATCGCCCACCTGCTCGGCGACCAGGACATCCATCTTTGCGTTCCGGCCGAGCGCACGGCGCGCATCCAGGAAACCCATCTGTTGATCATTCATTGCTTGTGCGATGGGATCGACGCCCTGCTTCTGGGAGTTGAAGAATGAAACGTCACTTGCTGTTAACCACCCTCGCCGCTGCCCTCGCCCTGCCCGCCCTGCAGGGCTGTGTGCCAGCTGTTGTCGCCACCGGCGCTGCGGCCGGGGTGATGAGCCTGCATGACCGCCGGTCAACCGGCACACAAACCGACGATGAAAGCACGGAATGGAAGGCCTCGGCGCGCATTCCTGATCGCCTGAAAAGTCTGGTTCATGTCAATTTCACCGCCTACAACCGCCGCCTGCTGATCACCGGCGAGGTGCCGAGTGAAGAAGACCGCGCCACCATCGAAGCCCAGGCCCGCATGGTCGATAGCGTTAAGGAGGTCTACAACGAACTGGCCATTGGCCCGATTTCGTCACTGGCCAATCGCAGCAACGATTCTTTCATCGACTCCAAGGTCAAGGCCCGCCTGGTCGACACCAAGCAAATTTCGGCCAATCACATCAAGGTGGTGACCGAGCGCGGCATCACTTACCTGATGGGCATCGTCAATGAACGCGAAGCCAAGATCGCCATCCAGGTCGCCCGCACCACGGCGGGCGTGCGCAAGGTGGTCAATCTGTTCGAAGTGGTGCCGGAAAGCGAAACCCGCCGCATCGACACCCAGGTGGCAGGCGCCCACCGCGCTGCGCCGGTCGAATCCCGCTGATTTTTACGGTCGACCGCGACCAGGAGAAAAAAAATGAATCTCGAAAAAGTCGTCTTTGGCTTCTTCATCGTGCTCGCGGCCACCCTCAACTTCGGTTTTTTTATTGGCGACATCGAACGGCCGGAACTGCACAACGTGTATGAACTGGCCGCCGCGCTGATCGTCAGCCTGATCGCCACCGCCCTCAAGTTCGGCGACCGGACGCAGATTGGCGCCATCCACCTGGCGACCAGTCTGGTCGCCGACCTGCAACTGATCGCCGCCGCCGTGACTTGGGGGGTCGCCATTCACGTCACCGGCACCGGCATGACCCCGCACATCACCTCGGCGGTCGTCTCGCTGTCCGGCGGGGCGCTGTTCGCCAACATCGTCTCGGTCATCATCCTGATCATCGAAACCGTCATGTTGCGCCGCTGAGGCGGAGCCGCCGGTGGTCAATAGCGCCTTCTTCCTCGTCCTGCGGCGCATGCGGGCGCCGATCATCGCGCTGATCGTCATCTACGCGATTACCGTCATCGGCCTGACCCTGGTCCCTGGCATCGACGCCAACGGTCAACCGGCGCCACCGCTCAGTTTCTTCCACGCCTTCTATTTCGTCAGCTACACCGCCACCACCATCGGTTTTGGCGAAATCCCCACCGCCTTCTCCGATGCCCAACGGCTGTGGGTGACCCTCTCGATTTACCTGAGCGTGGTCGGCTGGTCGTACTCGGTGGTAACGCTGATCGGCCTGCTGCAAGACAAGGGTTTCCAGAACACGCTGAAAGCCAACCGTTTCGCGCGCCGCATCCGCCACCTCAAGGAACCCTTCTATCTGGTCTGCGGCTGCGGCGAAACCGGCAACCTGATCTGCCGCAACTTCGACCGCACCGGCACGGTCTTTGTGGTCATCGAGAAAGAAGAACTGCGGGTCGAAGAACTCGATCTGCAGGATTTCAAGAGCGACACCCCCGCCCTGGCGGCCGACGCCAGCCAACCCGAGAACCTGCAACTGGCCGGCCTCACCCACCACAAATGTCGCGGCGTACTGGCCGTCACCAATGACGAACAGGCCAACTTGGCGATTGCCATCGCGGTCCACCTGCTCAATCCCAAAATTCCGGTCATTGCCCGGGCCCGCAGCCCAGCCATCATCGCCAACATGGCCTCCTTTGGCACCGACCACATCATCAACGCCTTCGACCGCTTCGCCGAACACCTCTCACTGGCTGTCGTCGCCCCGGAACGCTTCCGACTGATCGAACTCCTGACCAGCCTGCCGGAAACCCCGATCCCGGAATCCCATCGCCCGCCGCGCGGTCACTGGATTCTGTGTGGCTATGGTCGCTTTGGCCAGGCCATCGCCAGCCGCCTCGAGGGCCAGGGCATCACCTTCACCATCATCGATCCGACCGCCGATGGCGCTGACCAACGCATCGTCGGTGATGGCACCGAAGCCCACACCTTGCAGCAAGCCGGTATCGGCCACGCCGTCGGCATCATCGCCGGCAGCGACAACGACGTAAACAACCTGTCGATCGCCGTCACCGCCACCGAACTCAAACCGGACCTGTTCGTGGTCACCCGACAAAACCAGGCGGCCAATAACGCCCTGTTCCAGGCCTACGGCGCCGATTTTTCGATGATTCCCAGCCGCATCGTGGCCCAGGAAGCGATTGCCATTCTGACCACGCCGCTGCTCGCCCACTTTCTCGAAGAAATCAAACACTGCAACGAAACCTGGAGCCATGCCCTGGTCGAACGACTGCAGACCCTATGCCACGGGCTGACCCCGCATCTCTGGGACATCCGGCTCAACCTGAGCGAAGCCCCGGCCGCCCGCGAAGGCCTAATGTACGGCCGTCACTTCGCCCTCGGCGATATTATGAGCGACGCCGCCGAGCGTGAACATCTCCTCGCAGCCATCCCGTTGCTGATCGACCGCAACGACAAGCTCATCCTGCTGCCGGAGATGGATTGCGCCCTGCAGGCCGGTGACCACCTGCTGTTTGCCTCCAGCCTGAGCACCCGGCGCAAACTGGAGCTGACACTGAAGAACGCCAACGAACTGGATTACGTGCTCGACGGACGGAGTGACTCGGGTAGCTGGCTATGGGGCAAGCTGGAAACCCTTTTTTCAGCGAATCATACGGTCGACCGTTAGAACCCGGCCATTTTCGGCAGCCAGGTGGCCAGGCCCGGCCACAATGAAATGGTCAGCGACCCCAGAAAGATGGCCATAACGGCCGGCAGGACGGCACGGGCGACCAGGCTGATCGGCTTGTCGAACATGGCCGACGAGAAATAGAGGTTCATGCCGGCCGGCGGGCAGAGGAAGCCCATTTCGATGTTGGCCAGGAAAATGATCCCGAAATGCACCGGGTCGATGCCATAGGCCAAGGCTACCGGTAGCAGCAGGGGAACCAAGACAACGATGGCAGCGTAGATTTCCATCAGCGCCCCGGCGATCAGCAGGAAGACATTAAGCGCGATCAGGAAGACCCATTTGTTGGGCAGCACCGATTGCACCCAGTCGATGGCCGCATCGGGAATGCCAGCATCAACCAGATAATTGGTCAGGCCCAGCGCCATGCCGAGAATGAGCATGATGCCGCCGATCACTTCGGCGCAGCCGACCAGCACGCCACGCATCCCGCGCAGACCGAATTCACGATGAAAAACCGTCTGCGTCAGCACGGCGTAGGCCGCGGTCAGGGCGGCGCTTTCCGTCGGTGTCGCCAACCCGCCGGCGAGCGAACCGATGGCCACCACCGGCGCCAGGATTTCCCATTTGGCGGCCCAGGCGGCCTGCCCGGCCAAACGGAAATCCGGCTTTGCCGCCCGGTCGACCGTCAGCCCATCGCGGCGCAGAAAACCGCCGACCACGAGCAGGAAGAAGATCATCACCAGGGCCGGCAAGACACCGGCCAGGAACATGGTGTTGATCGGCACGCGGGCAATGATGGCGTACATGATCAGCGGCACCGAGGGGGCCAGCAGCACGCCCAGGGCGCTGGCACTGGTCACCAGGCCGATGCCGCGCCGCTCGGGAAATCCGGCCTGGGTCAGCAGCGGCAACAACAGCCCCCCGAGCGCCAGGATGGTGACACCACTGCCCCCAGTCAGCGCGGTAAAAAAGGAACAGAGCACCGCCCCGGCAATCGCCGTGCCGCGCGCCCCGCCACCGAACAGGGCGGTGAACAGGCTACCCAGCCGGGTCGCCGCACCGGTCCGGGCAAAGATCAGCCCGGCCAGCGTAAACAAGGGCAAGGCCGGCAGCGACGGATTGACCGTAATCTGGTAGTGACTGAGCGGCACCGCCGCCAAGGGCTGGCCTTCACTCCAGAACAGGGCCAGCGCCAGCCCGCCCAGCACGGCAAACACCGGCGCGCCGCACAGCAAGATCAGCAGCAGCCACACGGCAAAAGGCCACAATGGCAAGGTGGCCCCATCGAAATAGCTGGCCAGCAAGCCGCCACACAACGGCAAGGCCAGCGCCAGTGCGGCACCCGCCGAACGCACGATGACGGTCGACGGTGCTTCGACAGCCAAAATGCGCCAGCCAAAACGCAGCCCGAGCAAGGCAAAACCCAGCGGCATCGCCGCCACGAACCAGGCGCCGGCAATGCCGTAGGCAATGTCGCGCGGCGCATCCAGTTCTGCTGCCACGAAAGTCCGGCTGGCCTCGGCCAGCATGCCGCAGATCAGGGCCGAGCTGCCGTGCGCCAGCCATTGGGCCAGGCGGCGCAGGCGGCGGTCAGATGAATCGCCCAGGCCGGCGCCGAGCGAAGTCAGGTGCCCGCCGCGCTCGGCGACCAGCGCACCGAACATGGCCAGCAGCAAGCCCGCGTGCTGGACGAAGACCGGTGCATTGGCAATGCCAACGCCAAACAATGGCCGCAGGAGCATCTCGACCAGCGGCAACAACAGCATCACCGCCAGGGCGCACCCTGCCAGCACGGCATCGAACGCCCCCAGGCGACGCAGGAAAACGGGCATGGCCTTACTTCTTGCCGCTGCGATACGCCTTGAGATAAGCGACCACCTCGTCAAAGGTCGCCGCCGGCACCAGCGTGCCGCGAATCTGCGGGTAAAGCCTGTCGGCCAGCGCATTCCACGCCTTCATCTGGCCCGCATCCGGGGTGTTGACCACAAGACCGCGCTTTTTCATGGCGTCGACCGCCTCATCGACTTCCTTGCGTGCCTGCTGCCGGATTTCGCCACCCGCCTTGACGCCGGCCTCGCGGACCTGCTGCTGAGCGGCCGGCGTCATCTCGTCCCAGGCCTTGCGGGTCATGACCAGCGCCCCGACAATCGGCGCCCAATTGAGGTCAAGCATGTTCGGCGCCGTATTGTAGATCTGCGTGGCCAGCGCAAAATAGGGCGTGGACGGCACCGCATCGATCATTCCGGTCTGGATCGCCGGCAGGATGTCGGCGGTTTCCAGCGGCACCGGCGTGTAGCCGAGGCGCTTCATGATTTCCTGCTGCTCGGCCTCGCCGCCCCAGGCAAAGAACTTCATCATCTTGTAGTCGTCCGGGTGATGCGCCGGCCGCTTCGAGAAGAAACGTACCCAGCCGGCATCGCCCCAGGCAAGGACGACAAAACCCTGATCGAGGAATTTTTTCTCCATCGCCGGCCGCATCTTCTCGCGGACGTAATCGACTTCATCCCAGCTCTTGAACATCATCGGCATGGCCTGCAGCGCGGCAATCGAGGGTTCGATTTCGCGCAGGCCGACCACCGACAGCAGGCCGCCCTGCAGCTGGCCGATGCGCATGCGGCGCACCATGTCCGTTTCACCACCCTGGCTGCCGTCAGGGTAGACCAGGTATTTGCCGCCCCCGTTGGCCGTCCGCCAGGCTTCCCCCAGCGTCATCAACTGACGGTGGTAGAGCGAATTTTTCGGCGCCAGCGTCCCGATACGCAGTGATTTGTCGGCGGCCAGCACGTTGCAGGCGAGGAACAGGCCGAGCACGAGCGCGGCAAGGCGTTGGGTCATCACGTTCTCCGGATTCAGAATAGATCGGGCGATTGTTCAAGCAACCAGGCAGCACGCCGGCGCATCACTTCATCCTGCAGGGCCTGCGGATCACCTGCCGGTGTCACCCCAGCCAGCGCCTGGCGCAGCAGGGACTCGAACCCGGCGCGATCCCCGGTCGGCAGGGCGTGGCCTTCCGCCTTGGCCAGCAAGGGCCCCGGCGACTGGCCGCCGGACAGGGCAATCGCTTCGTCGAACCAGTGCAAGGCCTGTTGACGATGACCACCCGGACGCGCAGCCTCGAACGTCGCCCGCAAGCCGAGCAGGGCGCCCTCGCCCCACTGCCGGTCAGCCCGGTACGCCAGCTCGGCGAGGCGAACGGCCAGCGGCAGGTCGGCCACGATGTCCGGCGCATCCTTGCTCAAGGAAATCCAGCCGCCCCAGGCAGCAGCTGCCCAGTAGGCCAGGCCCACATCCGCCGCCTTCAGTACCGGCCAGCGGGCCGGATCGGTACTGCGCAATGCGTCCGAGAAGCCGGGATATCGATTGTCCAGGGCGTTGACCGCATGCAGCTGGGCACGGGCATACAACTGCGCCGCACGCTGGCGCAGGCGGCTGGCGGCAACCGCATCGCGCGACTCGATCCGGTCCGCCTCGAAGGCGACAAAGGCATAGGCATACTGGGTGAATCCAGCGGCCACCGCTTCGCTGAGCGCAGCGTGGCCGGGCTGCTGTAGAAGCACCGACTCGGACAGCTTGAGGTAGAAGGGCGCGGCATCACGCGCCAGCTCCGGATCGTTTTCCGCCATCTGACCTTGTCCGGCCAGCGCATCGGCCAGGTTGCCGACGATCAGCTGGCGCGGCGAGCAAGCGACCAAACCCAGCGAGAGGATGGAGAGCGCCAGCCAGCGGGCGAGTATCGTTTTTTCGTGAGCCATAGCCGCGACACCTTAGTCGCCGCGTGTTACGGGCAGATGACGTTCAACCCCGATCCAGCAGGCGTGTTGTCATCTCGTCTGCCGGCATCGGCCAGGCGAACAGGTAGCCCTGCAAATACTGGCAGCCGAGATCGACCAACTGGTGCTGTTGCCGTTCCGTTTCGACGCCCTCGGCGAGGATTTCGAGCTGCAGCGTCTGCGCCAGCGAAATGATGGTGCGGACGATACCTACGCTGCGCTCGCCGGTGGCAAGATCCCGGACAAAGGATTGGTCGATCTTCAGTTTGTGCACCGGAAAATTCTTCAGGTAGGCGAGGCTGGAATAGCCCGTTCCGAAATCATCGATCGCCAGCCGCACCCCCAGGTCGACCAGTTGCCTGAGCTTGGCAATCACGTCGGCCACATTGTGCATCAGTGAGGATTCGGTGATTTCCAGCTCCAGCGAGGCCGGCGGCACTCCGGTTTCGGCCAGAATGCGGGCGACCATGGGCACCAGGTCACCCTGACGAAATTGCCGGGGCGACAGGTTGACCGCCAGCACCAAATCCGGATACCCCTGCGCGTGCCAGGTTTTCAGTTGCCGGCAGGCCTGCTCCAGCACCCAGGCACCGATCGGCAGAATGCTGCCACTGTCTTCGGCCACCGGGATGAAGCGGCCGGGTGAAACCGGGCCGAGGGTGCTGGATTGCCAGCGCAACAGCGCTTCGACGCCGTGGATGCGTTGCGTACCGGCATCGATCAGTGGCTGGTAGTGGATGCTCAGTTCATCCCGGCTCAGGGCGTAACGCAGCGCCGACTCCAGCCGGAAACGATCGTCCACCTCCTCGTTCATGCGACTGGCAAAGAACTGGTAGCCGTTCCGCCCCTGCGACTTGGCGTGATACATCGCTGTGTCGGCGTTGCGCATCAGTGTCGCCCCGTCCTCCCCATGCTCGGGGAAACAGCAGATGCCGATGCTCGGCGTGATGTGCAAGGCATGCGACTGAACCGGGATCGGCTGGACCAACACCTCGATCAGTTTTTCGGCAATGCGGACCAGGTCGGCATGCGCCTCGATCGATGGCACCAGCAACAGGAATTCATCGCCGCCGAGCCGGGCCAGCGTGTCGGTGGCCCGCAGGACATAAGACATCCGCTGGGCCACCTGTGCCAGCAGCAGATCACCGACCTGGTGGCCGAGCGAATCGTTGATGGTCTTGAAATGATCCAGGTCGACAAACAGGATGCCCACTTTTTCGCCCTTGCGACTTGCCTGGGCGAGCGCCTGGGCCATCCGGTCCTGCAGCAGGTTGCGGTTAGGCAGACCGGTCAACGCATCGTAATGCGCCATCCGGTGGATCGCTTCCTGCGCCTGCTGGCGTTCGATGATTTCCTGTTGTAGCCGCTGGTTGGCCTCGGCCAGTTCGGCGGTGCGCAGGGCGACATGCTCTTCCAGTTTCTCCTGCGCCCGCTGCACGGCTTCGTCCGCCCGCCGCCGGTCCGTGATATCCACGCCGACACCGATGTAGCCGGTAATCTCGCCATCGATGTCGCGCAGCGCCGAAACACTCAGATGAACTGGGAAGCGGCGGCCATCGTGCGCGATGTAGGTCCATTCCTGCTCATCGTTACCAAGCAGTCGAGCACGCGCCACAAAGGTGTCGAAGCCAGGCTCGATGGTCTCGCCCAGCATTTCCGAAATCTGTGCCGAATAGAGCGCCACTTCCTCCGGCTCATGAAACAGTGCAGGCGTCTGCTGCATGATCAGCGCATCGGCGGAATAACCCAGCCAACGCTCTGCCGTCGTGTTCATCAGGGTGATCAGGCCATCCGGGTTGGTGGCGATGATCGACACGTTGGCACTGTTGAAGACGGCCTGCATCAGCGCCGCCGCACCGATCAGCGCCTCCTGTGCGGCATGCCGCTCCGAGGTATCTTCGATCACCCAGATCGAGCCCCCGTGGAGGGGGTCCGACTTGTCGAATACCCGTCCCACGATGCGACACCAGAAAACCTCACCGTTACGCCGGCGCAGGCGCTGCTCCCGTGAATGCGTGCCACCGCTGGCGATGTGCGGATAAACATCGCGCGCCACCTGCTCGAACTCTGCCTGCGACAGATACCAGTCGCGCGTCGAGGAACCCGTCATGCTCCCCGGCGGATAAGCAAATATTTTCTCGGCATGCGGATTACAGCGCTGGACCACCCGGTTCTTGAGAAACACGATACCGACCAGCGCACTGTCGAGAATCGCCTGGTTCTCGAACAAGGCATGTCGGATCGCCTCCTCCTGCGCCCGCGCATCGCTGCGGTCCGAAACCAGCCAGATCGTTCCCTTGGCGGGCTGCTCCGGATCAAGAACGTAGGCAATCAGTTGCGCCCAGAAGGTCGAACCATCCTGACGCGCCATCGTCATTTCGTGCATCACCGATTGGCCAGTCAGCAGCAAAGGCCCGGCGATACGCCCCAAGGCATCGTATTCCGCCGCCGAGGGAAACAAGGCCCGCCCGGACAGACCGATCATCTCGCACTCCGAATACCCGAACATCGCGCAGCCCTGGGCGTTGCAGCGGGTCACCTGGCGGTCCCGGGTAAACAGGATGGCCACCGGCGCATTGGCCATGATGGCTTCGAATTCCAGCACGGTCTGGGCCAGCGCCGCCGCCTGCTGCTCTTCCTGAGTGATGTCCTCGAAGAACCAGACCGTGCCTTCATCCGTCGGCGAGGGATTGACCGCATTGGCACTGACCCTGCAAATCAGATCCCGTCCGCTGGCATGGCGAAATGTCCATACCTGGCTGATCGGCCGCCCGGCCGCCAGTACGGGCCGGACCGTCTCGGCAAAGGACTCGTAATCCGCCGGCGATTGAAACAAGGTGACACTGGGAAAGCCGGCCAGCCCCCCCGGCGAGAACCCGAACATGCTTTCCATCGCCGGATTGCAGCGCATGATGTGGCGGTTCCGGGTCAGGCAAAAGCCGAGCGATGCCTGCGAGAAAATGGTCTCGAGCTCGCGCTGCGCCTGATTCAACAGATTTTCTGAAATGCCAGTTTCAACCATGGGGTGCGCCAGTCAATGCCTCGGTGATTTTTTACTTATAGTAAATACATTATCTGAATCCAGCATAGCTTAGCGCCCCCCTCCCCCGACAATCCGAAATCATCCGCGGCACAATTCAGGCCGCCAGCACCCGCCGCAAGCCGCGCAGGACGCTGCCCATCAGCGGCAGCTTCATGTACAACTCTTCGCCGGTGTCCCAGTAATCGCGGTGGTAATTGACCTTGCCGTCGGCGGCAAAGCGGAGGTGCGAAACTCCCCGCATCACCTGCGCCTGCCCCCTGCCCCACAGCCTGACCCGGTAGTGAAAGGCCCAGACCAGCATGCAGCCGCCGGCGTCGCTGACCTGTTCGGTGATGACAAAGCGCGGCTCGGCCACCTGCGTGAACATGTGGCTGAAAATGCGTTCGATGGCCGCCACGCCATAAACCTCGTTAAACGGGTCCTTAAAATAGGCATCGGCACTGTAGAACTCGGCAAAACGCGGCACTTGTTCCGGCGTCAGCGTCTGGTAGAAATCGATCAGGGCAGGCGTGTTCATCTCAAACTCCAGTCAAACGACGAATCAAGGGGAAATACAGACCATCCGGCAGCAGGGCCAGCAGTTTCAGCACGCGGGTGAAGCGCTTCGGGTAGTGGATTTCGAATTTTCCGCTGGCCAGGCCGTCGACCGTGGCTCGCGCGGCGGCTTCCGCGGTCAACAGGGCCGGCATGGCAAAATCGTTTTGCGCGGTCAGCCGGGTGCGCACAAAGCCGGGATTGATCAGCCAGACCCCGATACCGCGCGGCGCCAGATCAAGCTGCAGACATTCGGCAAAATGAATCAGCGCCGCCTTGCCCGGCCCATAGGCCAGCGCCTTGGGCAAACCACGATAGCCGGCGACACTGGCAACCATGGCCAGCCCGCCGCCGCAAGGCAGGTCGCCGAGTACGCAAGCCGCCAATTTAGCCGCCCCGGTGAAGTTGACCGCAAACATCGCCTCGGCCGCCTCCAGGTCGAAATCGGCAGCACCCATCGGCCGGTAATCGCCGGCCAGGTAAAGCACCACATCGATGCCACCCCAAGTGGCGAGCAGGCGGGCCCGGGCGGCCTGCAGACTGGCCAGATCAGTCACGTCGGCCGGCACGACCAGCGCATCCGGCACAGCCAGGGCCTGCAGACTGGCCAAGCGGCGAGCACTCAGGGCCAGTTGGGCGCCGCGCCCGGCCAGCGCATGGGCCAGCGCCGCGCCAATACCGCTGGAAGCGCCAACCAGCCACACCCGCCGGCCCGACCAATCGGTTATTTTCGGATTCAAGGCCATCAAGCCACCTCAGCGCTTGACGAAACTGAGCGTCACCTCGCCCAGCCCGATTCCCCATTTCGACAGGTAGGAACGGTTGAGCATCACCTTGTCGTCGATCAGGAACATCCAGTCATCAAAGTCTACGTGATAGACCTTGTCGTCCACCGGCAAGGCCAGCACGTAACGCCAGCGCAGCGCATTGCCCGACAACTCGCCCAGCGCCTCGCCAATCACATCGTCCGCCGTACCGCGATAACTGCCGTCGGCTTGCCGCTGCAGCGTCCACACCCGGCGCGAGGTGCTGCCATCCGACCAGCTGAACTGCTCGTCAAGGACACCCACATCACCCTGCCAACGCGCTTCGATCACGACATGGAAACGCCTCTTTACCTCACCCGACCGCCCCTGGAACATCCCCCAGCCATCCAGAGTGCCGTTGAGGTAAGTCTTCAGATCGAGCACCGGCTGTTCGGCCCGGTAGTGTTCAATCCCGGGGGCGGCACAGCCGGCCAAGCCCAAACTGAACAAGGCGGCGAGCAGACATTTTTTCATGACGAGGACTCCAGAAGATGCCGCCAGCGCCACAGCAGCGCGACCGCGAGTGCTTTGCCCAGCAAGGGCAAAACGGCGTAAGCCAGGCTCAGCGCCGGCAAACCCTGGCCACTGCCCGGTACGTAACCCAGCACACCCAGCAACGGCAGGGCCAGGCCGGCAGCCAGCGCCAGATTGAGTTTGGCGACGAAATTCCATACCCCGAAGCAGCCACCGGCCTGCCCCAGGCGATCGCCCATATCGGCAGCCAGCGCCGCTGGCAAACTGAGATCGGCCCCCAGGGCCAAGCCGGATGTCAGGCAGATGAGGGCGAAGAGCCACAGGTCGCCGGCCCCCAGCAGCCCGGCCCCGGCAAAACTGAGCATGGCGAGCATCATTGACAGTAACCAGGCGAACGGTCGCCCATGACGCCTTGCCAAAGACAGCCACAACGGCAGCGATGCCGCCCCCGCGAGGAAATAAAGCGCCAACAGCGCCCCACTGGCCGCAGGCACTTGCAGCACATCGGCGACGAAAAAAAGAAACAGCGTGGCGGGCAGCGCCGAGGCGATCCCGTTGGCGACGAAAATCAGCAACAAACGACGAAAAGCCACATCGGCCACCACCCGCCGCAAGCTCGCCCCCAACGGCGCGGCCGGACGCGATGGCGGGCTACCAGGCCCGACCCGGCCCAGACTGACCAAGGCAGCGAGCAGCAACAAGGGGGGCAGCAGCCAGCTCAGACGACGGATGCCCGCCGTGGGCGAAGCCGCCAGCACGGCGGGCAAGGCCGCCGCCAGCAAGACCCCGAGCAAAGCAAAGCCTTCACGCGCTGCGGTCAGCCGGGTGCGGTCCACGGCATCGCGACCCAGATCAGCGCCCCAGGCCTGATACGCCACGGTGGCCGCCGAAAAACCGATATACGTCAACACTAAGGCCCCCAGCAACCAGACGGCCCCGTTTTCAGTCGGCGGATTGAGCAGGGCGACGAAGCCCGCAGCAAAAGGCAGCAAGGCCGCCGCCAGCAAGGGGCGACGTGGCCAACGGTCGGCCAGCCAGCCCAGCCAGGGATCGATGGCGGCATCGAACAGCCGGGCGGCGAGCAGGATGGCACCCAGGCTGACCAGCGACAGGCCGGCGACCTCGGCGTACAGCGGTGGCACGTGCACGTAGAGGGGGAGCGCGGCAAAAGCCAGCGGCAAACCCAGCACCCCGTAGGAGAAGACCGGCACGCGGGCCATACGGTCCGCTCAGCTCGGCGGGCGGCGCAGCAGCGCCGCCCGTAGTTCGGGTGCGCTGGTGCGCGGATCGAGCCAGATGCCAAAAAAATAGCGGGCAAACTCGGCATCGGCCAGCCGCCCGCGCGGGTAAGCGTTGAAATAGAAATCGGCCGCCCCGTCGCGGTAGACCCCGAGCAACCGATCGCCTTGGTTAACATCAGGCAACAGCTCAGCCAGACGCTTCCCCCACGCCGGCAAAGCGGCCGGGTCGGCGCCAAGAGCGGCCATTTCGTCCAGGCTAGCGGCAACAATCCGGGCCCCGGCAATTCGTCGACCGTACGTGAGTTCAAGCGCCCAGGGGGGCTGAGCCGGCTGCTCGCTCGCCCACAGGACGGCATCGTAGAGATGGAAGCCGTAGCGCCGATAACGCCCCTCGCCCCAGCGCTGCAAGCCCGCCAGCGGCGCAGCCGCCATCGCCTGGCCAACACCGGCCAGCCAGGGCAAGACCAGCAAGGCCTGCAAACACTGCCGGCGTGGCCTGTCCAGCGCCCCCTCGGCCGGCGCCCCCGGGGCCACTAGCTTAACGATGCGTGAGTTCAAACTGGACGACATCAATATTTCCGGCCCGGAAGCCAGCCTCGCAATAGCAAAGATAAAGACGCCACAGGCGCCGGAATGTGTCATCGAAACCTAGCGGAGCAATGCGCGACCAGTTGGCCTCGAAAGCAGCCCGCCACTCGGCCAGCGTGCGGGCGTAATCCAGTCCGAAGGCGTATTCCTGACGCACCACCAGCCCCTGACGGGCCGCCGCCTGGCGAAAGGCCTGGCGCGAAGGCAGCATGCCGCCGGGAAAAATGTATTGCTGGATGAAGTCCGTACCCTTGCGATAATCGGCAAACAAGTCGTCGGCGATGGTGATGCTCTGCACCACCGCCGTACCGTCCGTCGCCAGCGCCTTGCCGAGCGCCGCAAAATAACTGGGCCACCAGCGCTCGCCCACCGCTTCAAACATCTCGATCGACACCACGTGATCGAAGCGCTCGTCCAGATCGCGGTAATCCTGCAGGCGCAGGTCGGCCTGCGGCACCCGGCGCTGCGCCCAATTCAGTTGCGCCGGCGACAAAGTCAAGCCGGTCACGGTCAACCCGGCGTCGACCGCCATTTCGGCAAACCCGCCCCAACCGCAACCAATTTCCAGCACCCGCTGGCCAGGCCGGGCATGCAGGCGCTGCAGGATGCGTCGGTACTTGGCCTGCTGCGCCGTCGCCAGCGTGCCGTCATCGCCCGGTCGATAGAGGGCGCTGGAATAACTCATCGTTTCATCCAGCCACAGCCGGTAAAAATCGTTCCCCAGGTCGTAATGCGCCATGATGTTGCGCTTGCTGCCGGCCCGATTGTTGCGGTTCAGCCAGTGGCGCAGCCGTGCCGCCAGCAATTGCCGCCACGAGCCATACACGGCGCGACGCAGCACATCGCGATTGGCTGCCAACAACTGAAGCAGGCCGGTCAGGTCGGGCGCATCCCAGCAACCGTCGAGATAGGACTCGGCCAGGCCGATGTCGCCGCGCGCCAGCACGCGGCTGAAAAAAACTTCGTCATGCACCTGCAAGCTCAGCCGCTGCGCCCCTTCGCCGAACAATGCACAGCGACCGTCCGGCAAACGGATTTCGAGCAGGCCGTGGCGCAGTTGGGCCAGCAGGTCAAAAACGATGCGGGTGTCGCGGGCCAGCCGTTCGCTGCCGCGCAGGATCATTGAATCGATCATTGTCCATGCTCCTGGAAATGAGGACGGGCGAGCGGCGCGCGGGCGCCGAAAAAGGGCACGCCTTTGAGCCACAATTTGAGGGCCTGCCAGTGGATGCGAGCCATGACGCCCAGGGTTAGAAAGGGCATGCGCCAAAAAACGCGCCATAAATTGCGCGCGGTCCACGCCAGTTTTTTGCCGGAAATCGCCGTCAGCAACAACGGACCATCAGCATCGTCGTAGTCGATATGCGCCACCTGGGCCCGGGCCGTCTGGCGAAAACGAAAGCGATAGCCGCCTTCAACCGTGCAGAAGGGCGAAACATGGAAGGCCTTGGCCGCCTGCTGCTCGGCGCCCTCCGGCAAGGGCCGGCCCTGGTCGTGCAACAGATAACTGTGCGAACCGCCAAAGGTGTTGTTCACCTCGGCCAGCACAGCAACCAAAGCCCCCGCCCGATCGTGACAAAACCAAAAACTGACCGGATTGAAGACATAGCCGAGGACGCGCGGAAAGGTTTGCAACAGGATCTCGCCATCGGCCGGCAAGCCCTGGTCGCGCAGCAATTGTTCGATCCATGGCAGCAGCGGCGAGCCATCGCGCGGCCCATGGTCGGCACTACGGAAACTGAGCAGATTTTTACGGTCGACGCCAAAAATGCCGCAATTTCCCGCCGCCAGGTGGCGCAGCGGCAGCTGGACGAAAAACACCGGATAGACGAATGCGTTGCCGACTGGTCGCAAGCGGCGGTGCATGACCTGCCCGAGAAAGAGATGCGGCCCTTGCCCCATGGCTGTCAGCCCCCCACCGCGGCCAGCGCCGCCACGGCCTCGCCGCCCTGCCACGGCGCCTGGACACCCAGTTGGTTAGCTACCCGCAGCGCCGACAGCAGCCCGTCCTCATGAAAGCCGTAACGCCCCCAGGCGCCCGCCAACCAGACAC
>Ga0209066_10000412_pt1:0-2500 | contig 63368 bp, 46 predicted proteins | sample All_14_2_FD_187198 | JGI IMG/M metagenome (GOLD analysis project Ga0209066, IMG submission 187198) | Freshwater microbial communities in response to fracking from Pennsylvania, USA - Allegheny Zone_MetaG_DW_15 (SPAdes) (version 2) ...
CCTTCAGGTTATGAGCCTGACGAGCTACCGGGCTGCTCCACCCCGCGTCAATTTCTGATCACCGGGCCATGCCCGGCAGCGTCTGTTCGTTTGCGCTTCGAGGCTTCGCCTCCCCAGCGCGGGCGGGCTGCTCCACCCCGCGTCAAAACCTGTAATACCCGAACGCGTCTTGTCCGCTTCGCACAAGCGATCGAGACAAAGAAGGTCAGGATGTTGTGACGAGAGAGCAAGGCCCGCAAGGGCGTAATCGGAAGAAGGGACCGATGAAATGTATTTTGCAGGCCTGGCAGCGACCTACTCTTCCATGCCTTAGGACATAGTACCATTGGCGCTGAGGGATTTAACGGCCGAGTTCGGGATGGGATCGGGTGCAGGCCCCTCGCAATAACCACCAGGCCGGCAAAATACATTTCATCAGGGCACGAATGATTATATTCAGTCTTGTTCAGGATCTCATTGTGCCTTCCAGAGGCCTTCAATGAGCAGAGATAAATGAGAGTAATCAAGCCAATCGAGCGATTAGTACCAGTAAGCTACATGCGTTGCCGCACTTCCACACCTGGCCTATCAACGTGGTCGTCTCCCACGGCTCTCAAGGGAAAACTAGTTTTGAGGTGGGTTTCCCGCTTAGATGCTTTCAGCGGTTATCCCGTCCGTACGTAGCTACTCGGCTGTGCCGCTGGCGCGACAACCGATCCACCAGAGGTACGTTCACCCCGGTCCTCTCGTACTAGGGGCAAATCCTCTCAATTTTCCTACACCCACGGCAGATAGGGACCGAACTGTCTCACGACGTTCTAAACCCAGCTCACGTACCACTTTAATCGGCGAACAGCCGAACCCTTGGGACCTGCTCCAGCCCCAGGATGTGATGAGCCGACATCGAGGTGCCAAACCTCCCCGTCGATATGGACTCTTGGGGGAGATCAGCCTGTTATCCCCGGCGTACCTTTTATTCGTTGAGCGATGGCCCTTCCACGTGGAACCACCGGATCACTATGACCGACTTTCGTCTCTGCTCGACATGTACGTCTCGCAGTCAGGCAGGCTTATGCCATTGCACTCAACAGCTGATTTCCGACCAGCTTGAGCCTACCATCGCGCGCCTCCGTTACTCTTTGGGAGGCGACCGCCCCAGTCAAACTACCCACCATGCAGGGTCCCGGACCCGGATAACGGGCCGCGGTTAGACGCCAGTAAAAGTAAGGGTGGTATTTCAAGGATGGCTCCATCTGAGCTGGCGCCCAAACTTCAAAGCCTACCACCTATCCTACACATGCCGTCACTAACGCCACTGCAAAGCTATAGTAAAGGTGCACGGGGTCTTTCCGTCTGACCGCAGGAACCCCGCATCTTCACGGGGAATTCAATTTCACTGAGTCTATGCTGGAGACAGCGGGGAAGTCGTTACGCCATTCGTGCAGGTCGGAACTTACCCGACAAGGAATTTCGCTACCTTAGGACCGTTATAGTTACGGCCGCCGTTTACTGGGGCTTCGATTCAAAGCTTGCACCTCTCCTCTTAACCTTCCAGCACCGGGCAGGCGTCAGACCCTATACGTCGCCTTGCGGCTTCGCAGAGCCCTGTGTTTTTAGTAAACAGTCGCTACCCCCTGGTCTGTGCCCCCCATACCTGGTTGCCCAAGTATGGGGCCTCCTTCTCCCGAAGTTACGGAGGCAATTTGCCGAGTTCCTTCAGCATAGTTCTCTCAAGCGCCTTGGTATACTCTACCAGTCCACCTGTGTCGGTTTAGGGTACGGTCTGATGTGGGAGCTATTTCCTGGAACTCCTAGGCGGCCAGATCAATCCAATAAGATCTGACAACTTCCGGCGTCCGTCACTACCCACTGGCCCACGAATATTAACGTGGTTCCCATCGACTACGGCTTTCGCCCTCGCCTTAGGGGCCGGCTAACCCTACGCAGATTAACTTTACGTAGGAACCCTTGGACTTTCGGCGACAGTGTCTCTCACACTGTTTGTCGTTACTCATGTCAGCATTCTCACTTCCGATACCTCCAGGCGCCCTCACGGGTCGCCCTTCACAGGCTTACGGAACGCTCCGCTACCGCGTGACTTGCGTCACACCCGCAGCTTCGGTGCATGGCTTTAGCCCCGGTACATCTTCGGCGCAAAGATCCTTATTTAGACCAGTGAGCTGTTACGCTTTCTTTAAATGATGGCTGCTTCTAAGCCAACATCCTGGTTGTTTTGGGATCTTCACATCCTTTCCCACTTAGCCATGACTTAGGGACCTTAGCTGGCGGTCAGGGTTTTTTCCCTCTCCACCACGGACGTTAGCACCCATAGTGTGTCTGCCGAGTAGTACTTCTTGGTATTCGGAGTTTGGTTAGGTTTGGTAATCCGGTAAGGACCCCTAGCCCATCCAGTGCTCTACCCCCAAGAGTATTCGCTCGACGCTCTACCTAAATAGATTTCGCGGAGAACCAGCTATTTCCAAGTTTGATTGGCCTTTCACCCCTAGCCACAAGTCATCCC
>Ga0209066_10000412_pt1:7500-63368 | contig 63368 bp, 46 predicted proteins | sample All_14_2_FD_187198 | JGI IMG/M metagenome (GOLD analysis project Ga0209066, IMG submission 187198) | Freshwater microbial communities in response to fracking from Pennsylvania, USA - Allegheny Zone_MetaG_DW_15 (SPAdes) (version 2) ...
GCTTTTGCCTCGCTCACCGTTTCAGGCAAGCAATATCGCCTCTGGCGCTTTGAAATGCCCGATGGCACCGTCGATTATTTCGACGACAAGGGCAACAGCATGAAGAAGTTCCTGATGCGCACGCCCATCGACGGTGCCCGCATCAGTTCCGGCTTCGGCATGCGCCGTCACCCCGTTCTCGGCTACAGCAAAATGCATGCAGGCGTTGACTTCGCCGCGCCCAAAGGCACACCCATTTATGCCGCTGGCGATGGCAAGATCGAGACCGCCGGCTGGGTCAATGGCTATGGCAATTTCGTCAAGATTCGCCACGGTAACAATTACGAAACAGCCTACGGCCATATGAGCGCCTTTGCGCGTGGCATCAAGCGCGGCACCCGCGTGAAGCAGGGCGCCGTCATCGGTTATGTCGGCTCGACGGGACGCTCAACCGGCCCCCATCTCCATTATGAAATCATCATCGCCGGTAAAAAAGTAAACCCCAAAGGGGTCAAGATGGCGACAGGTGTGAAGCTCGACAAGAAGCAGATGGCAGCCTTCCAGACGCAGCGCGCCGCCGTTGACAAGCAGATGGCGCAGACCCCGACCCTGACCCAGGTCGCGCAGGTTTCAACCGGCGCCAAGAGCCCGGAAATCACCGCCAATTAATCCGCCATCGGATCATCGGCACGCAAAAGGGCTGGTTTTCACCAGCCCTTTTTCATTGTCCGAGGCCTGTTGCAGCCCTTAATGCAGCACCGGCGGAACCTCATCATCGGCATCATGATGCCCTGCGGCATGACCATTGATGAGCAGACCATCCGCACTTGCCGTGACCTTCACCGTCTCGCCATCCTTGATGCGGCCCATCAGCAAAAGATCCGCCAGATTGTCCTGCAGGGCGCGCTGGATCACCCGCTTCAGGGGCCTTGCCCCATAGACCGGATCATAACCGGCATCCGCAAGCCAGCTCCGCGCCGCCGGATCGAGATGAATCTCGATCTGGCGTGCCGCCAACAGCTTCTGCAAGCCCCGCATCTGGATATCGACGATCGCATCCATCTGCGCCCGCGTCAGGCGACGGAACAGCAGAATCTCATCAAGACGATTGACGAATTCCGGCCGGAACCGCGAACGCACCACATCCATCACCTGCTCGCGAACCGCATCCACCTCCTCGCCATCTTTCTGTTCGGCAAGATATTCCGACCCCAGATTCGAGGTCATGATGATCAGCACATTCTTGAAGTCGACCGTGCGGCCCTGCCCGTCGGTCAGACGGCCATCATCAAGCACCTGCAACAGCACATTGAAGACATCGGGATGGGCCTTCTCGATCTCGTCGAACAGCACGACCTGATAGGGCCGACGCCTGACCGATTCGGTCAGCGCCCCGCCTTCCTCATAGCCGACATAGCCGGGCGGCGCGCCAATGAGGCGAGCCACGGAGTGCTTTTCCATATATTCCGACATATCGAGACGACAGATCGCCTGATCGTCATCAAACAGGAAGTCAGCCAGCGCCTTGGTCAGCTCCGTCTTGCCGACACCCGTTGGCCCGAGAAACAGGAACGACCCGATCGGCCGGTTCGGATCCTGCAATCCGGCCCGTGCCCGTCGCACCGCGCGCGACACAGCCGACACAGCTTCGTTCTGGCCGACAACACGCTTGCCGAGTGCCTTTTCCATGCCGATCAGCTTGTCGCGCTCACCTTCGAGCATCTTATCGACAGGAATGCCCGTCCAGCGCGACACGATGCCCGCCACATGGGCCTCGGTCACAGCTTCCTCAACCATCGCCCCCGCGCTGCTGGCATTCTTCTCGGTCTCGGTGAGCTTGCGTTCGAGATCGGGAATAATGCCATAAGCCAGTTCCGAGGCGCGCTCGAGCTTGCCCGCGCGTTGCGCCTGCACAAGCTCATTGCGCGCACCATCAAGCTCTTCCTTGATCTTCTGGGCGCTGGCGAGCTTGGATTTCTCTGCCTGCCAGTTGCCGGCAAGATCAGCGGATTTCTTTTCAAGCTCGGCCAGCTCGACGTCGAGCTTGCTCAGCCGTTCCTTTGAGGCTGCATCGGTCTCTTTTTTCAGGGCCTCACGCTCAATCTTGAGCTGGATCACGCGGCGATCAATCTCATCAAGCTCTTCCGGCTTGGAATCAACCTGCATGCGCAAGCGGCTGGCGGCTTCATCCATCAGATCGATGGCTTTATCCGGCAAAAAACGATCGGCAATATAACGATCCCCGAGCGTGGCGGCGGCCACAATCGCCGCATCCGTGATTCGCACGCCGTGATGCAGTTCATATTTTTCCTTCAGCCCGCGCAGAATCGACACCGTGTCTTCGACCGTCGGTTCATCGACAAAAATCGGCTGGAAGCGACGCGCCAAAGCGGCATCCTTCTCGACATATTTGCGATATTCATCAAGCGTCGTTGCGCCCACGCAGTGCAGATCACCCCGCGCCAGCGCTGGCTTGAGAAGATTCGAGGCATCCATCGCGCCATCGCTCTTGCCCGCGCCGACAAGCTGATGCATCTCGTCGATGAAAAGAATGATCCCGCCATCCGCGCCACTGATTTCAGCCAGCACCGCCTTCAAGCGCTCCTCAAACTCACCACGATATTTGGCGCCCGCAATCAGCGCACCGAGATCAAGCGCCATGAGCTGCTTGTTCTTGAGCCCTTCCGGCACATCGCCATTGACGATTCGCAAAGCCAGACCTTCGGCAATCGCGGTTTTACCGACACCCGGCTCGCCAATCAGCACCGGATTGTTTTTCGTGCGCCGTGAAAGAACCTGAATCGTGCGGCGAATCTCTTCATCGCGCCCGATCACAGGATCAAGTTTGCCCGATCGCGCATCTGCCGTGAGATCGCGGGCATATTTCTTCAAGGCATCATAGCCTTCTTCGGATGAAGCCGAATCAGCCGTGCGTCCCTTTCGCACGCGATCAATGGCAGCATTGAGCGTCTGGGCGGTGACACCGGCTGTGGCAAGAATTTTGTGTGAGTCAGTGCCCGGCAAAATGAGCAGCGCCAGCAGCAGCCGTTCGGCGGTGACAAAACTGTCCCCCGACTTCTTGGCAAGCTGTTCGGCCTGATCGAATATTTTCGCTGTTTCAGGCGCAAGATAAAGCTGGCCCGCCCCTGACCCTTCAACCTTTGGCATTTTGGCAAGCACGGCTTCAACGCCACTCAGCGCTTGATCCGGTCGACCGCCCGCCGCGCGGATCAATCCGGCAGCCAGGCCTTCCTCATCATCCAGGAGCACCTTGAGAAGGTGCTCGGGCGTAAACCGCTGATGGCCACTACGCGTCGCCAGCCCTTGGGCGGACTGAATAAAGCCGCGCGAGCGGTCTGTATATTTCTCGATATCCATTATCTGTCCCTTTCAAGCACGCAAGGCCGCCGGTCCACTTTCCATCCAACCGGGGGTCGGCATGTGTTGCGGACTCTTGCGCTTGCGCCTTACCGTCATGATCGGCGACAACGCTCAAAAGAGCGTTGCCGGGGGCAACCCGATAGATGGCGCTGCCCTCTTGCGGATATGGTGTGTCTTTGTCGCCACACAAGGTGGCGAAGCGGCAGAGAACTGCGGTATTTTGTCTTTCGAGTGAGAGGATATGCCCCGTGGCAGCAGCAAATGCGCGCGTAAACGCGCTTTACCGATACCCCGTCAAGGGCCTCTCGCCCGAATCACTTCAGGAGGTCCGCCTCGAAACAGCTGGCACTTTTCCCTGGGATCGCGCTTTTGCCCTCGAAAATGGCTCGGCGGACTTTGATCCGTCCGCGCCCAGGCATTTTCCCAAGATCAAGTTTCTGATGCTGATGCGCCATGAGGCGCTCGCCAGTCTGCAAACACGTTTTGACGACGCGCAGATGAGGCTCCACATTTCCCGCAAGGGTGAGGCGAAACTGGTTGCCGATCTTTCCAGCGCACAAGGCCGGGCCGATCTTGAAACTTTCATGCAGGACTTCATGGGGCCGCTGGCCAAAGGCAGGCCGCATCTGGCCCATGCACCGGGATTTTCGCATTCCGATTGCCCGGCAAAGCTCATTTCGATCATCAATCTGGCCAGCGTGAGGGAACTCGCGACCAAAATCGGACGTGATGTCGATCCGCTGCGCTTCCGCGCCAATATCTATATCGAGGGTCTCCCCGCCTGGCAGGACCATGACTGGGTCGGCCGGGACTTCAAAATCGGCACCGTCGAGATGACAGGCTACAAGCTCACCGAACGCTGCGCCGCAACCAATGTCAATCCGGTGAGCGCGCACCGCGACATGGAAATACCCAGGACGCTCTTACAGACATATGGCCATAGTGATCTGGGGCTTTATGCCGAGGTGAAAACGCCGGGCGCAATCAGACTCGGCGATGACATCATCCTGTAGTCGGCAACGCCGATCAGACGACGGGTGCGCTGTCCACAGGCTCTGAAGCCGTTTCAATCGGCGCGGCAGAACTCTCCTCACCGCCTGCTTCATGGCGTGGTGCGCCTTCGCTGCCCACATCGCTGCGCTGGCGACGACGGCGATTCTGGCGACGGCGCGGCGGCTGTCCACCTTCGGCATTTGCCGCATTGCCATTGCCCTGATTCGGATTGGCCTGAGGCGCATGGCCCTGAGGCGCGGCGCGCATGTCGCCATCATCCTCATCATCGCCACCATCATTCTCATTCTGCGACGCATGAGCGCCATTGCCATTGCCGCCATTATGCGAGGCATTCTGATGATAGGGCTGGCCCGGGTGACGTGGCTGCTCGCCATTGTCCTGCATATCATCGTCATCATAATCTTCATCATCATCCTGAGGACGATAGCCGAGATTATTCTGCGGGCGCGGCTGACCTTCAGCACCAACCTGCGAGGCCATGAGCAGGCGATAGTAATGCTCTGCATGCTGATAGTAGTTTTCAGCCATCACACGGTCGCCCGCCGAAATCGCATCCCGCGCGAGTTGCTGATATTTCTCACACACATGAGCCGCCGTACCGCGGATCTTCACATCAGGACCATTGCTGTCAAAAGCACGGTTTGACGATGAGCCTTGTGGTTTCCGCCCGCGCCCGCGCGAGCGCTTGGAGTTGTTCTGCCCCTGCCTCATATGGTCTTCATTCTCGCTGATCTGTTCATGTGAGTTGGTCTCGTAATTCCGGTTTTGTCGCTCATGCCGGGCCACTTTGGGCCCGCGCCACCGATAAAGGGATGCGTCCGGCAATGCCGGCTTGCATCATCCTCAAGACCGATCTTTCGGTCTGCAAACCATCCAGCCCAATGCCGGATCGGTCAGTTCGGATGCGAAGAGTTTCAGGCTCTGGCTGCCAGGCCACGTGGCCTTGGCGACATTCTCTCTTCAATCTGGCCAGCCAGGCCATTGCCTGCGGGATTGATCTCTAGCCTCGATGCTGAAAGCCGGTCAAACCGACATCGCCTGCTTATAGATAAGCATTCACAATCCAACATCAATAAGCGAGGCCCCACCCCGGCTTGCGTCTCTGACTGAACCTAGCCGCTAAATCGGCTCATTCCAAACCTTTTTTATCACATCGCAGGAACGTGCCTGATCCCGTGGCAGCCTTGCCACGACCACCCGCAAGATACCTGCCAGATCAGGCACCATTTCGAGAATCTCAAGCCCGGCGCCCTGAAAGAGCGTCGAAACGGCCGCCTGCTGACCTTGAGCAAACTCGACCACGCAATGACCCTCCGCTCGCAAAAGGCCCGGCATGGCCTTGGCCAAAATACGATAGGCCGCCAATCCATCATCGCCACCATCCAGCGCCAGCAAGGGATCATGCAGGCGAACCTCCGGCGCAAGCCGCTCGATATCGGCCTGGGGAATATAGGGCGGATTCGAAATCACCATGTCAAAATGCGACGAAATGTCCTCATGCCAGTTGCCGCAGCGAAATTGGGCTTGTGCGGCCAGACCGATATCGGCGGCATTGGCCCGCGCCTGTTCAACCGCCAGAGGCGCTATGTCAATGCCAAGTCCGCTGGCACAAGGCCGTTCGCTCAACAAGGCCAGCAACAGACATCCCGTGCCTGTTCCCAGATCGAGAATCGTCGCCCGCTCATCGGGCAAATAGCGCAATGCTGTTTCGACAATCGTTTCACTGTCAGGGCGCGGATCAAGCGTGGCGGCATTGAGCCCGAATGGCAAACCCCAGAATTCACGCAAGCCCAGAATGCGCGACACCGGTTCATGTGCCAACCGTCTCGCAGCCATTTCATCGAGAAGTCGCGACTCCGCAGGTAATATCGGCTCACCGCCAGCAATGATGAGTTCCGTCTCGTCTATCCCCGTAGCCGCCATCAGCAACAGCCGCGCATCGAGCTGGGGCTGATCGAGACCGGCCGCATGAAATTGCGCCGCCACTTGTCGCCAGGCTTGCTCGCGGCTCGCCACCTCAGGCGTCCTCGCCCATCGCCGCCAAACGCTCGGCCTGATCTTCGGCAATCAGCGCCGAAATCATTTCATCCAGCCCATCGCCTGCCAAAACCAGTTCGAGCTTGTGCAAGGTGAGGTTGATGCGGTGATCAGTGACACGGTTCTGCGGGAAGTTATAGGTGCGGATGCGCTCGGAGCGATCCCCCGAGCCAACCTGACCGCGCCGGTCGGCGGCACGCTCGCGGTCCACGCGTTCGCGTTCCGCTTCATAGATGCGGGCGCGCAGGATCTGCAAGGCGCGCGCCTTGTTCTTGTGCTGCGACTTTTCATCCTGCTGCGCCACGACAATGCCAGTCGGCAAATGCGTGATGCGCACGGCACTTTCAGTCTTGTTGACATGCTGGCCGCCCGCACCGCTGGCGCGATAGACATCAATGCGAAGATCCTTGTCTTCGATCACGATATCGACTTCCTCCGGCTCGGGCAGCACGGCGACGGTGGCGGCCGATGTGTGAATGCGGCCGCCGCCTTCTGTCACCGGCACGCGCTGCACGCGATGCACGCCCGACTCAAACTTCAATCGTGCAAATGGCCCCTTGCCCGAAACTTCGGCAATGATTTCCTTGAAGCCACCCACTTCACCCGGCGAGGCGCTGATGAGTTCGACCTTCCAGCCTTGCAGGGCCGCATAGCGTTCATACATGCGGAAAAGATCCCCGGCAAAAAGCGCGGCCTCGTCGCCCCCCGTGCCGGCGCGCACTTCGAGAATGACATTGCGCTCGTCAGCGGCATCCTTTGGCAGCAGCATGATCTGCACATCATGTTCAAGCTGGGGCAAGGCGACATCCAGCCGCTCAAGTTCTTCACGCGCCATCGCCGCCATTTCGCGGTCGGCGAGCATGGTTTCAGCCTCGGCGCGACCCTGCCTTGCGTCTTGCAGCGCATTGATCGCCTCGACGACGGGTGTCAGCTCCGAGAGTTCACGCGACAGCGCCACGAAGCGCTCACGCGGCACATCCGAATTGAGTTCGGATCGGACAGCTTCAAAGCGATCAAGCACTCTGCGCAATTTATCCTGGGGAATCATATCAATATCAGTCTGTGGAATCGGAAGGGAGAAAGCGGCGCGCCAATAAGGATGGCCCGCTAATCCCCTGCCAGCGCCCGCGGCTGGGCCTCGCCAAGCGCGCGAGCCGCCTCGATTTCTGCGGCCTTGGCTTCCACAAGTTCGACGAGATGCTCGACGATATTTTCATTGGCGAGTTTGTGATCGGTCACGCCACTCAGATAGACCATGCCCGATCCCGCGCCGCCGCCGGTAAAGCCGATATCTGTCTGCATGGCTTCGCCCGGTCCATTGACAACGCAGCCAATGACCGAAAGCGACATCGGCGTGGCGATATGCGCCAGGCGTTCTTCCAGCAGCTTCACGGTCTCAATGACGTTGAACCCCTGCCGCGCACAGGACGGACAGGAAATGATCGTCACGCCGCGATGGCGCAAACCCAGCGACTTCAGAATATCAAAGCCGACTTTGATTTCTTCCACAGGATCAGCCGACAGCGACACGCGGATCGTGTCGCCAATGCCCGACCACAACAACATGCCAAGGCCGATCGACGATTTGATCGTGCCGGACATCAGGCCGCCGGCCTCGGTAATGCCGAGATGCAGCGGACAATCGATCACGTCGGCGAGCTGCTGATAGGCCGCGACCGTCATGAAAACATCCGACGCCTTCACGCTGATCTTGAATTCATGAAAATCATGATCCTGCAAGATGCGGGCATGATCGAGCGCGCTTTCCACCATCGCATCCGGGCAGGGCTCGCCATATTTTTCCAGCAGGTCGCGCTCCAGCGATCCCGCATTGACGCCAATACGCATCGAACAGCCATGATCCTTGGCCGCCTGAATGACATCGCGCACACGCTGTTCGGAACCGATATTGCCGGGGTTGATGCGCAGGCAGGCCGCCCCGGCCTGCGCCGCTTCAATGGCGCGGCGATAATGGAAATGGATATCGGCAACAATCGGAACCTTGACCGCCTTGACGATGGATTTGAGCGCCGCCGTCGCCGCTTCATCGGGACAGGAAACGCGCACAATATCGGCGCCCGCCGCCTCCAGCGCCTGCACCTGCGCAATGGTCGCCGCCGCATCGCCCGTGATCGTGTTTGTCATCGACTGGACAGCAATCGGCGCATCGCCTCCCACCGGCACGGAACCGACATGGATTTGGCGGCTCTTGCGCCTTGCTATGTCACGCCAGGGACGAATACTCATGGAAACGGGATCACGGGGTTCAGGGCCAAATCGGCAACCAGCGCATCATATCACGCGGCCAGGCAATCAGGCCATTTCCGACCAAAACGTTCGGCTCAGGAGAGATATAGGGGACAAGCCTCGCCTTAGCGAGACCCTTTTCCGCATTATTGCACGCTATTGCCTGCTGGCACCGCAGCGCCCGGTTCGGCAATTGCCTGCGGCTCGACCGGGGTTGGCTTGGGCATCGCCGCCAAAAGATCAACAGCATCAAGCGGTTTGCCCGTCAAAACCAGCGTGGGGGGTCCCGCAAGACCGAGCGACTGGCCATCGACCAGCAATTCGAAAGCGCTCGCATCCCGCGCCACCAGAATGACGCCGGGCTGGCCCGGGGCACGATAGGTGTCACCTGCCTGAAGCGTGCGTTCAATCAGGACGCGACCATGCGCATCCTCAACCCGGATCCAGGCGTCACCCTTGCGCGCCCGTATGGTCACGCGTCCATCCACATTTTCCGTGCCATAGGCCGCGCCCTGCGGCAAAACCGGAAGCGAATTATCAACCACATCGGGTGCCGCTTGCGGCGCCGCACCTATAGCGGCAACCGGTGCTTCAGCCTCGGCTGTCGGCTCGACAGCCAATTCAACGGGGCCCGGCACATAAACCGAATGTCCCGGATTGACGACATCGCCTGCTGAGGTGGTCGACGCAGAAGCTGTATCACCGCTGGCAGAAGGAGGAACAGAAATGTCAGGAGCCGGTGCCGGTGCGTCCTGCGCCAGCTGATCGCTTACCGGAGCCATGCGCCCAGCTGTCGTTTCATCGGCGGAGCGAAACAGCAGCCATCCGCCAAAGAGGCCGACCGCCGCCACCATCGCGACGATGATAGCGGCCCCTCGTGGCAAACGACGATTATCATCAAGTTTGGGAAAAACCAGTTCCGCCGCCGCTTGCTCAAGCGCGTCCAGCTCGGCCTTGTAGCGATCCACCACATGGCGTGGATCAAGTCCCAGATGTTCCGCATAGGAGCGAATGAAACCAATGGCATAAGTGCGGGCCGGGAGCTTGTCGTGCCGCCCCTCTTCCAGCGCCTCCAGATGTTCGCGCTTGATGCGGAGCGATCCGGCGATGCCGCGCAAATCCTCGCCGCGCCGCAGACGGGCCGCACGCAGGTCAGCGCCAACCGATTCCGCCACATTCGACATCTCATTTGTAATGTCGCGCAAATGCAGCCGACGACGGGCCTCCAAACGGTCATCCGTCGGGAGCATCGTGATCTTGTTCGTGTTCTGGGGGTCTTCCCCGAGCTGTGCCATATTTGACGCGTTCTTCCGCTTGGCGGTTATTGGAGACGAGCGGCTCAATCATCCGGAATCGACCAGAATCAACCGGATACCACTGCCCGCACGCCCCTAGCCCGATTTGAAAGAATAAACCAAAAGCGTTGAATTATCGCAACAAGGGATTGTCATATCGGACAAATTAAATCGAAATTTCAAACAAATCAGGTTTTGGCCCGGCTTGTGCCAATTGCCCGGATCAAACGACGACGCCATGGTCCTCGGCGAATTGAGCCAGCGCCTCGCGCACACTTCGCGTTGGCAATGTGTAAAGCTCTTCCATGAAGGCCGCCAATTTGGTCGCATCCAGCGATCTGGTCATCATCTTGACAGGACCAATGGCGGCCGGCGACATCGACACGCGCCGCAAGCCAATGCCGATCAGCGCCATGGCTTCGAGCGGCTTGCCCGACATTTCCCCGCAAAGCGTCAGCGGCACATTATGAGCGCGGCAACGCAATACCACATGATGCAGCATGCTGAGCATGGCCGGACTGAGAAGATCATAGCGACCGGCAACGCGCGGATTGCCGCGATCGGCGGCAAACAGGAACTGCATCAGGTCATTGCTGCCAATCGAGACAAAATCGACAATCGGCAACAGCGTATCAAGTTGCCAGAGCAATGAGGGCACCTCAAGCATCGTGCCGACCCGCAGGGTTGTCGGGGCCGGTTTGCCAAAGCGTTCAAGCCGGGCAAGCTCCTTGTCCACCAGTTCGCGGGCCTGCTGGAACTCGCTCACATCGGCGATCATCGGAAACATCATGTGCAGCGAGCGTCCGGCTGCCGCTGTCAGCAGCGCGCGGATCTGTTGCCGCAACAGGCCTGGCCTGTCGAGCCCGATGCGCACTGCCCGCCAGCCAAGCGCCGGGTTTTCTTCCTTCAGCAGCGCCGGATTCATGTAAGGCAGCATCTTGTCGCCGCCAATATCAAGCGTGCGAAAGACTGTCAGCTTGTCCTGCGTCGAATCGAGTACGGCGCTATAAAGTTCGATCTGGTCCTTCAGCGTCGGCATGCGCGAGGCAATCATGAATTGCAGCTCGGTGCGGAAAAGGCCGATGCCTTCGGCGCCCGATTCTTCAAGATGCGGCAGATCGACCTGCAAACCCGCATTCACAAAGAGCGTGATTTTCTCGCCATCCTTGGTGATCGCGGGTTCATTGCGGATCGCCTTGTATTGTTCCTGCTTGCGGGCGCGGAACCTGGCTTTCTCCGAATAAGAGGCGATGACATCCTGCGAGGGGCGCACATAGATCGCCCCCGTATCGCCATCGACGATGATCGCATCACCTTGCTCGATCTTGTCCAGAATGCCTTCCGCACGACCAACCGACGCAATGCCGAAGGCGCGGGCGACAATCGAGACATGCGCGTTGGCTGCGCCCTCTTCGAGCACCAGACCGCGCAACCGTGACTTGTCATAGTCCAGAAGCTCGGCCGGGCCCATGTTACGGGCAATAACAATCGCATCATTGGGCAGATTGTCGCTCGCCGATGACAGCGTCACACCGGTCAACTGACGCAACAGGCGATTGGCAAGATCGTCAAAGTCATGCAGACGATCACGCAGATAAGGATCGGCCGCCCGTTGCAAGCGGGCCCGCGTGTCATTCTGCACGCGCTCCACGGCAGCTTCCGCCGTCAGGCCGGTGAGCACCGCTTCGCTCATGCGTTTGAGCCAGCCACGATCATTGGCAAACATGCGATAGCTCTGCAGCACCTCGCGATGTTCGCCCGCATGGCTCAGATCGGCAGTTTCCAGCATGTCGTCAATCGACACGCGCAAGGCATAAACGGACTGCTCAAGCCTTACGAGTTCGGCATCGACGTCTTCGGCGATGAGGTGCGTGACATGCACACGCGGCTCATGCAGCACCGCATGTCCAAGGGCGATGCCTTCGGCAAAACTCGCCGCCTGATGAAAATAGGCCTGACGCGCGCGATTGGGCTCGTCAAATTCCTGAAGCGCCACCAGATCGCCCGCCGCCACAACCTCTGCCAGAACCATGGCAACAGTCTGCAGCGCCTCGACCTCTTCTTCCGTGTAATGGCGCTTGGTCCGGTTTTGCACCGCAAGCACACCGACCACGCGCCCCGAGCGCAAGATCGGCACACCCATCAGCGACTTGTAGATTTCTTCGCCGGTTTCGGGGCGATAGGCAAAGCCCGGATGCGCCTGCGCGTCGGCCAGATTAAGCGGCCTGGCATGAGCGGCAATATCACCGATCAAGCCCTCGCCCACCTTCAGCCGTGTATTATGAACAGCCGAGGGCTTCAAACCTTCTGTGGCGAAAAGCTCAAGATCCTGGGTCGCCCGCATCAGATAGACCGAGCACACCTCCGCCACCATGTTGGAAGCGATCAGCACAACGATCTTGTCCAGCCGCTTTTGCGCAGCCTCAGGCTCCGCCATGACCTCGCGCAGCCTGCGGAGCAAGACGCGTGGACCAGCGACGGAGCCCGCCATCAGCAGTTTATCCGTATGCAGCGCCGGGCCGGTAAAGGCCGCTGGGAAGGATAGCCCATCTAATCCCCGTTATTCGGCATCAAGACCATAAGCCGTGTGCAACGCGCGAACGGCAAGTTCAGTATATTCCGACGCGATCAAAACGCTGACCTTGATTTCGGATGTCGTGATCGCCTGAATATTGATGCCCTTGGCCGCCAGTGTCTGGAACATGGTTTTTGCCACGCCCGCATGGCTGCGCATGCCGATGCCGATGATCGACACCTTGACGACATTCGTGTCAGTGCGCACTTCCTGAGCGCCGATCTCCGCGCTCACCTTGCGGATCACATCCTCGGCGCGGGCAAGCTCCGCCTGCGGCACGGTGAAGGTCATGTCGGTGCTTTTGCCGTCATCCGAGACATTCTGGATAATCATGTCGACATTGATGGAGTTGTCGGCCAGAGGGCCGAACACGCGCGCGGCGACACCGGGCTTGTCTTCAACCTTGACAAGCGTGACCTTGGCTTCGTCCTTCGAATAGGCGATGCCGCTGACGACCTGCTGTTCCACGATCTCTTCCTCATCGCAAACGAGAGTGCCAGGACCGGTCGATTCCGGCCCGTTACCGATTTGAACCGCATCCGGCGCGTCAAAACTTGACCGCACCTGAAGGCGTACTCTGTGAACCATGGCAAGTTCGACGGAACGGGTCTGGAGAACCTTGGCGCCTTGCGACGCCATTTCCAGCATCTCCTCATAACTGATCTTATCAATCTTTCGGGCCTTCGCAACGATGCGCGGGTCCGTCGTATAAACACCGTCAACGTCGGTGTAGATGTCGCAACGATCTGCATGCAGCGCGGCGGCAATGGCGACCGCACTTGTATCGGAGCCACCACGACCCAGCGTCGTGATGCGATGATCCGGTGCAAGGCCCTGAAACCCGGCAATCACGGCAACCTGACCCTCGGCAAAGCGCGAAATGATCTCGCTGCCGTCAATTTCCTGAATACGCGCTGCGGCATGTGCGCCATCGGTGCGAATCGGAATCTGCCAGCCGAGCCAGGAACGCGCCGGAATGCCGATGCGCTGCAATTCAATCGCCAGAAGACCCACCGTCACCTGCTCGCCGGTGGCGACAATGGTGTCATATTCGCGCGCATCATGCAGCGGCGCGGTTTCGCGCGCCCAGGCAACGAGCTGATTCGTCGTGCCCGACATCGCCGAAACGACAACGGCAACCTCATGCCCCGCATCCACTTCGCGTTTCACATGCTGTGCCACGTTGCGAATACGTTCGATATTGGCGACGGAAGTTCCGCCGAATTTCATGACCAGCCTGGCCATAGCCATATTTCCTTACGAACGAGGCTTGATGCCACGCCAAAACAAACCACCCGACAGCCAAAACCACCCGCATGGAGCACCCGACTGGACCAACCCAGCGCGAACGCCCTATATCATTGGCGAGAGATGTGGGCCTGAAACCTGACCGGTGCGTCGCGCGAGCAGCCTTCTTGGAACCACCGGAACGCGGCACATACATACTCGGATGAACACGGACCCGCAACCGGGCGCAAATGCCGGTTTTTCGCCAAAAAGACCTGTTCTGCATGAGAAATGATCCTAAATAGTCCCGGAAGCGTTCGACCGAAGGAATTGAGACGATGCCCCGCCAGCAACAACCCCAGGCCCCTCTCTCAGACGCAGGTGGCCCGATCAGCAGCATTGATCCGGCAGATGTGGCAAGGTTTTCCGCCATCGCCGCCGAATGGTGGGACCCGGCAGGCAAGTTTCGGCCCCTTCACAGGTTTAATCCTGTGCGGCTTTCTTTCATACGCGAGCAGGTGATAGGCCATTTCGGCCTCAATTCCGGCGCGGCGCGTCCCTTTTCGGGCCTGCGCTTCCTCGATATTGGCTGCGGCGGCGGGCTTCTGTGCGAACCCATGAGTCGGCTGGGAGCCGACATCATTGGCGCCGACGCCTCACCCGGGAACATCGCCACCGCCAGCGTGCATGCCGCCGAACAGGGCTTGTCCATTGATTACCGCGCCACAACGGCCGAAGCGCTGCTCGCGGCAGGCGAAACCTTTGACGTCATCCTCAATATGGAAGTCATTGAGCATGTCGCCTCGCGCGACACATTTCTCGCCGATTGCGCCGCCATGCTGCGACCCGGCGGCCTGATGTTTGTCGCCACCCTCAACCGCACGCTCAAGGCCCATGCCCTGGCGATCATTGGTGCCGAATATGTGCTGGGCTGGCTGCCGCGCGGCACGCATGACTGGTCAAAATTCGTGACCGTAAAAGAAATGCGCGAGGGACTTGCGCAATCTGGACTTACCGAAAAGGTCCTGACAGGTGTGAGCTATAATCCGCTCTCTGACAAATGGTCGCTCACATCCGATACCGATGTGAATTACATGATTGTCGCTGCAAAGCCGTAAGCGTGATCATGACGAAGGCTTGGCACGCGTGATCGCGCCTTGGCAACCTCGCCCATGTCAATTTCGGCAAGCAGCACGCCCGGCGCCTCATGCGCAGATTCGGCAATCACCTCGCCCCATGGTGCCACCACAAGACTATGCCCATAGGTATGGCGACCGCATTCATGCACACCGCCTTGCGCCGCCGCAATCACATAGCATCCCGTTTCAATGGCGCGCGCCCGCAGCAAGACATGCCAATGCGCTGCGCCCGTTTGCTGCGTGAAGGCCGCCGGCACGGTGAGGATACCCGCCCCCTGCTGGGCAAGCGCCCGATAGAGCTGCGGGAAACGCAGATCATAACAGATTGTCAGACCGAGGCGGCCCCATGGCAGATCCGTGAGGACCGCCTCAGATCCCGCCTGATAATTTCGACTTTCGCGATAGCTTTCACCACCAGCAAGATCGACATCGAACATATGGATCTTGTCATAGCGCGCCGCAATCAAGCCATCGGGCCTGATCAGAAAGCCGCGATTGGCGAGCTTCTCTTCGCTCACCTTGATCGGCAGCGATCCGATATGCAGCCAGACATGCGCCGCCGCCGCAACATCGCGAAACCGCGCCAGCGCCACATCATCCGCCTCGGACATTGTCTTGGCAAACTGGCGCGCGCGATCCGTTTCCAGAAGCGAGGTCATTTCGGGCGTTGATACGAATTGCGCCCCCGATCGTGCCGCCTCGGCAATCATCGCCGACGCCGCCTCGACATTGTCCGAGACGTCACGGCTCGAACGCATCTGAATGCAGGCAGCTGTGAAGCGCAGGTTACTCATGCTCTATGACCAGGGCCCTCAGGGCGCGAGCAGCGGATCGAGCTTGCCGACCTTGTCGAGATCATGGAGATCGTCACATCCGCCAATATGTGCGCCGTTGATAAAGATCTGCGGCACCGTATGACGCCCATGCGCGCGTGTCATCATTTCCTCGCGCTTTTCGGGATCCATGCCCACATCGATTTCCTTGAATTGAACGCCCTTCCGGGTCAGCAGCGACTTCGCCCTCGCACAATAAGGGCACATCATCGTGGTATAAATCGTCACGTCGGGCATCACGCAATCCTGGACCAGGAAACAAGGTTAGGGTTCCTGTTATATAGGGGTGTCACCCTGGGGCACAACCCGCGCGAAGGTCAGCACCCGCACCTCGCTGGCCCCACTTGCCTTGAGAACTCTGGCGCAGGCCTCAATTGTCGCGCCCGTGGTCATCACATCATCGATCAGCACCACCACCTTGCCGACAACCTTGTCTGAAAATCGCGGGTTCACCTTGAAGGCCCCAGCCACATTGCGTCGTCGCGCCTGACCCGAGAGACCGACCTGCGGCTGCGTCGCCTTGATTCGCAGCAACAGATCCGGGACAACGGCCACCCTGACGCGATGGCCGAGATGGCGCGCCAGTTCCGCCGACTGGTTGAAGCGGCGCGAAAACAGTCGCGCGCGATGCAGCGGCACAGGCGCCACCAGTGTGGCATCGCCAAGCAGGTCGGCACCCGCCCGCGCCATCCAGGCGGCCATGGCGGGAGCCGCCTCCATCCGGTCGCCATACTTGTAGCGATGAATGATGCGACCGCTGACATCGTCATAGCGCAACACAGCGCGTGCCGCGTCATAGGGCGGAGGGGAAGCAATGACGGCCGCGCTCAACATGCCGGGGCCCGGATCAAAAGCAAAGGGCAACCCGCTCACCGGGCACAGGGGCTTTTCGATGAAATGCAGCTGCGACCAGCATGTGGCGCAAAGCGCATTCTGAGTGGTAATGCCGCAATGACAGGAAAGGCAAAGCGGCGGCAGGAAAAACCGCGACAAGCGCGATCCCAGCCACATCGCTGCGTCTGCCAGATGCTGCCCTGTCGGCAAAATCCTGTCCCCCTGAGCCATGCCGGGAGCCTATCCCTTTATGGCGGCGAAGCGAAGCCTGCTTGCGCGACGCCAGCCCGATGACCATGATGCCGACCATGCCGGAAAATGCCCCTCTGATGATCTTTGATCGAAAGCTTCTCGCCACGCATCGCGCGCGGGCGGCGGCGAATTTCGCGACGTTTGATTTTCTCGTGCAGCGCGTCGGTCAGGAAATCGCTGACCGGCTCTCGCTCATCAATCGGGTCTTTCCCCTCGCCCTTGATCTTGGCTGTCACACAGGGCGCCTCAGCCGCAGCAATCTTGCGGCCGGCAAAATTGCAACCCTCATCTCAGCCGATCTCGCCCCCGCCATGCTGGCTGACATGCAAGGCATTCGCGTCGCGGCCGATGAAGAAGCGCTGCCCTTCGCCGATCGGAGTTTCCAGCTCATTGTGAGCGCCCTGTCGCTGCACTGGGTCAATGATCTGCCCGGCACGCTCATTCAGATCCGCCGCGCCCTTGCCCCCGATGGATTGTTCATCGGTGCCCTGCTGGGGGGCGACACCCTCACCGAACTCAGGCAGGCGCTGAGCGAAGCGGAAATTGAATGTGACGGCGGCCTGTCGCCACGCGTCTCGCCTTTTGTTGATTTGCGCGACATGGGCATGCTGATGCAACGCGCAGGCTTTGCCCTGCCCGTCGTCGATAGCGACCGCGTGACGGTGCGCTACGCCAATATGTTTGCCCTGATGGCCGATTTGCGGGGCATGGGTGAAACCAATGCCCTGATCGAACGGCGCAAGACACCTTTGCGGCGGTCAACCTTCTTGCGCGCGGCGCAGATCTATCAGGAAAAGTTCGGATTGGCCGATGGGCGCATCGCGGCGACGTTCGAAATCATCACGGCAACCGGCTGGGCGCCCCATGACAGTCAGCAAAAACCCCTGCAACCGGGCAGCGCCACAACGCGTCTTGCGGATGCTTTAGGCACACAGGAAACACCTGCAGGCGACAAGGCCCCGCGTTAAGTATCGCTGATCAGAGAACCGATGCGAGCGCGGCGGCGATGGGTTCGTAAACACCCGTGCGAATGCCATCGGCAACGCTGCTCAATGATGCCGTGATCGCCAGCGCAATGCAGGCGGCAATCAGGCCATATTCAATCGCCGTGCTGCCCTGATCATCCTCAGAGAAGCGTTGCAGCGCTTTGAAAATCTCACTACCCATAGCCCAGCTCCGTCCAGCCAATCACAACAGATCGCGCAACACAGCCACCAAGGGTTCGTCCGCCGGTGGCATCGGATAGTCCTGCATCCGGTTGGGCAATACCCAGGCAAGGGTCTGCCCTTCCAGCGCATTTGCAACACCCTGCCAGCGCCGGCACACAAAAAGCGGCATCAACAGATGAAACGAATCATAGGCATGGCTCGCAAAAGTGAGAGGCGCGAGACAGGCCTTGGCAACGTCGATACTGATTTCTTCCTTGAGCTCGCGGATCAGGCAATCCTCAGGCGTCTCGCCTGTTTCCACCTTCCCGCCGGGAAATTCCCAAAGACCTGCCAGCGATTTGCCCGGCGGGCGTTGTGCCAGCAGAACGCGACCATCGGTATCGACAAGAGCGCAGGCCGCCACAAGGATGATGCGTCGCCCTGACCCATCCTGTTGTAACGACAATCCCTTGCCCTCGTCCGTCATGCTGACCCCTGAAGGTGAAAGAATGATTTCCTCGGCCCGAAATCGCCCTTCTTGCCTAAGAATGAGTAAATCCGGCCCGAAATACTGACGTTTTAGCTGCGATAATCCGCATTGATGCGGATGTAATCATAGGTGAGATCGCAGGTCCAAACTGTCGCGCCCGCTTTGCCCACGCCAACATCAACCTCAATGTCGATCGACTGGCCCTTCATATGCGCCGCCACAGGCGCTTCCTCATAGCCGGGCACCGCCATGCCGTTTTTGGCGACATCAATGCCGCCCATGCGAATGGCGAGCTTGTCACGATCCGCCGCCTCGCCCGATTTGCCGACCGCCATGACAACACGACCCCAATTGGCGTCTTCGCCGGCAATGGCTGTTTTGACGAGCGGTGAATTGGCAATTGACATGGCGATTCGCTTGGCGGCCTGATGGCTCGCCGCGCCGAACACACTTACACGAATGAACTTGGTCGCCCCTTCACCATCACGCACCACCTGATGCGCGAGATCGAGCATCAGATCGTCAAGCTGCCTGCGGAACTCGCGCAGCCGCGGATCGCCCGCCCGTGTGACAGGCTCGGCGCCTTCCATCGCTGCGCCGGTCGCAAAAAGCAGCACGCTATCGCTCGTCGAGGTGTCGCTATCAACCGTGATCGCATTGAAGCTGTCACGCGTGCCAAGCAGCAAAAGCGTTTGCAGCACGGCACTCGACACAGCCGCATCGGTGAAAATGAAGACCAGCATGGTCGCCAGATCGGGGGCAATCATGCCCGATCCCTTGGCGATGCCATTGATCGTGACTTCGCGATCGCCAATCATCGCCTTGCGTGTGGCGACCTTGCGATAGGTGTCGGTCGTCATGATGGCGCGCGAAGCCGATTCCCAATTATCCGCCGTTGCGGCGGCAAGCGCGGTCTCGATGCCCGCAACGATAGGCGCGGCATCCATGGGCTGACCGATCACGCCGGTTGAGGCGATGAACACATCCTTCTGGCGGCAGTGACCAGCCTGCGCCGCTGCCGCTGCCGTCGCCTTGACAGTGGCAACGCCAAGCTTGCCGGTAAAGGCATTGGAATTGCCGGAGTTTACAACCAGCATCCGGCCCATGCCGCCATCCGTGATATTGGAACGGCACCACTCAACCGGGGCCGAGGCCGTTTTCGAGGTCGTGAAAACACCCGCAACCTGCGTGCCTTCCGCCATGCGCACGACCAGCAGATCGGTGCGGCCCTTGTATTTGATGCCCGCCTCTGCCGTGCCGATCTCGACGCCGCCGATGGCGGGCAACGCGGCATGGGTCTTGGGCGCAAGCGGCGAGACTTTATGGCCGGCCTTCGCCGCCACTTTTGCCTTCGCCACAGGTTTGGCCCTTGTCTTGGCCTTTGGCTTGGCAGCCGCCACGGGTTTTGCCGCCGTCGTCTTGCGCGCCGCGCGCGGCAGCTTGGCCTTGCTGTGGGATCCCGTCTTGGGTTTGGCTTTCGGCTTTGGTTTTGCCTTGGCCTTCGGGCTTGGCTTGCGCTTTGCTTTCACCGCGGTCTTCATGGCGCGTGCTTTCTGGCGAATGGGGCTTCAGAAACTTACGGGACAGGGGCCGGAGCAAGCTCCGGTCGCTGCGCGGCGGCAGGCTTGGCCTCGCTTGCCGGCGCAAGCGGCAGGGGCTTGCCGTCGGCGCCGACAATGTCAATCTTTGCCGTCTTGCGCAATGTCTCGATCAGCTTCTGCCCTTCGTCCCGCACCAGCTGGCGAAGCATGTCGTCATGCGCCTGCTCATAGCTCGGCTTGGCGGCCTTGCGTGTCGCTTCCAGACGGATCACATGCCAGCCAAACTGGGTCTGCACCGGTGCGGAAATGCCGCCCGGTTTCAGCTTGAAAGCCGCATCGCCAAACTCGGGCACCACATCGCCCTTCTTGAACCAGCCAAGATCGCCACCTTCAGTCGAGCTTGAATCCTTGGAATATTTCTTGGCGACATCGGCAAATTTTGCCCCGGCTTTCAGCTCGGCTTCCGCCTTGTCAGCCTCAGCCCTTGTCGGCACGAGAATATGCGCCGCGTGGGCTTCCATCTCGTCAGGCATCTTGCCAACCTTCTCGTCGTAATAGGCCCTGATGGCCTTTTCGCTCGCCTTTTCCTTGATCAAATGCACCCAGTAAACATCGCGCATGGCTTTTTCATTGTAATAGGCCTCGCGTGCCTTCACTTCCGGATCATCCTGAAACTGCTTGGCCTTGGCCTGAAGCGACACGATCCGCCGATCGATCAGCATACTGAGAATATACTGGAAGCGCATTTCTTCCGGCAGTTGGGCAAGCTGTGAGCCCATTTCTTCATCAGCGAGCGAAATGTCTGAAAACTTGATCGGTGAGCCATTGACCCGGGCCACCACCGTATCGTCGCCCGCTTCCGCCGCAAAGGCGGCAGGGGTCGGCGCTGCCGTCTCCGCGGCCCATGCTGGCGTCGCCCCCAGAGGCAGCCGGGCAGCGGCAAAACCAAGGCCAAAAACAGCCAGGGCAAGGGTCGAGACGATCAGGGGAGAGGTCGGGCGCATTATGGCTTTCCTGTGACGCGGAGCGAAGCATGAGGCTTCGAATGGGGCCTGATTAACGAATATCTGTGGCGTGATGATGGCTGCCGGGAGCGCACCCTACAAGATCGGCACCATTACTGAAAGGACAGGCGGCCAAAGCCTGCAATGTGGCGTCATATCCGCGGCGCTTTCATTGACAAGGGGCCGCACCCCCCTTACATCTCCTCAGTCTTTTGGACCGCGGGTCCGGCTCGCCTCCATCCGTTGAAGGTGCGCCAAGGGACCGCGCCCGCCGTTTTTCTCCGGGCGCGCACCGCAAAAGGAATGTGATCTCATGGCAAGCTTGGGCGCCCTCGCCAAGCGTCTTTTCGGCACTTCCAACGACCGAAAGATCAAGGCTTACAAGGCGCGTGTTGAGGTCATCAACGCGCTGGAACCGGAAATCTCGGTGCTGAGCGACGACGCCCTGCGCGCCAGGACGGCTGAGTTCCGCGCCAGACTGGCTGACGGCGCAACCACGGACGATCTCCTCCCCGAAGCCTTTGCCGTGGTCCGCGAAGCGGCCAAGCGCACGCTCGGCCAGCGCCATTATGATGTGCAGCTCATCGGCGGCATGGTCCTGCATGATGGCCGTATCGCCGAAATGAAGACCGGTGAAGGCAAGACGCTCGTTGCCACACTCGCCACCTATCTCAACGCCCTGCCCGGCAAGGGCGTGCATGTCGTCACGGTCAATGATTACCTCGCCAAGCGCGACGCCGAATGGATGGCGCAGGTCTATGGCTTCCTGGGTCTGGAAACCGGCGTCATCCTGCATGGCCTTGATGACAACCAGCGCCGGGCGGCCTATGCCGCCGACATCACCTATGCAACCAATAATGAGCTGGGTTTCGACTTCCTGCGCGACAACATGAAATACCAGCTCTCTGCCATGGTGCAGCGGGGCCATCATTTCGCCATCGTCGACGAAGTTGACTCGATCCTGATCGACGAAGCCCGCACCCCGCTCATCATTTCCGGCCCGCTCGACGACAAGTCCGACCTCTATCTCACTGTCGACGACATCATCCCGCTCATCGGGGAAGCCGACTTCGAACTCGACGAAAAGCAGCGCACGGTCACATTGACCGAAGAAGGCAATGAAAAGGTCGAGACCATCCTGCGCGAACGCGGCGTGCTGGCGGAAGGCTCACTCTACGACATCGAAAACATCACCATCGTTCACCATGTCAACAACGCCTTGCGCGCGCACAAGCTCTTCCAGCGCGACAAGGACTATATCGTCAAGGGTGACAAGGTCGTCATCATCGACGAATTCACAGGCCGCATGATGGAAGGCCGCCGCTATTCCGATGGCCTGCACCAGTCGCTTGAAGCCAAGGAGCGCGTGGCGATCCAGCCGGAAAACCAGACGCTGGCCTCGATCACCTTCCAGAACTATTTCCGCATGTATGACAAGCTCGCCGGCATGACCGGCACGGCCTTGACCGAAGCGGATGAATTTCTCGACATCTATGGTCTCGAAGTGCTCGAAATCCCGACCAACCGCGACGTCGCGCGTATTGACTCCGATGATGAGGTCTATCGCTCGGGCCGCGAAAAGTTCAATGCCATCATTCTCGAAATCGAGGAATGCATAAAGATCGGTCAGCCGGTTCTGGTCGGCACCACCTCGATTGACAAGTCGGAGCAGCTTTCCGAAGCGCTCAAGAAAAAGAAGATCAAGCACAATGTGCTGAATGCCCGCTACCACGAGCAGGAAGCCCATATCATTTCACAGGCCGGTGTGCCCGGTGCCGTCACCATCGCCACCAATATGGCAGGCCGCGGCACCGACATTCAACTCGGCGGCAATCTTGAAATGCGTCTGGCTGATGAAACCGCAGGCATCGAAGATCCAGCCCTTCTCGCGCGCAAGATTGAAGAGGTCAAGGCCGACCTCGCCGCAAAAAAGCAGAAAGCCCTCGACGCCGGTGGTCTTTACGTGATCGGGACCGAGCGCCATGAAAGCCGCCGCATCGACAATCAGTTGCGGGGCCGATCCGGTCGTCAGGGCGATCCGGGCCGCTCCAAGTTCTTCCTGTCGCTTGACGATGATCTCATGCGCATCTTCGGTACCAACACCATGGACGGGATGCTGCAAAAACTTGGCCTGCAGGAAGGCGAAGCCATCATCCATCCCTGGATCAACAGGGCGCTGGAAAAGGCCCAGCAGAAGGTTGAAGCGCGCAACTTCGACATTCGCAAAAACCTGATCAAATACGACAATGTCATGAACGATCAGCGCCGCGCGATCTTTGAGCAGCGCATCGAATTGATGCGATCCAATGATGTCAACGAGACCGTCGCCGACATGTCGCGTCAGGTCGTCGATGAGCTTGTCAGCGCCCACATCCCCGAACGCGCCTATGCCGAACAGTGGGATATTGCCGGCCTCAAGGAAGAAGTCGAAAACGCACTCGGCCTCAAATTGCCCCTCGAAGACTGGGCCGCCGAAGAAGGCATTGCGGATGAAGAAATCCGCGAGCGCCTCTATGCCGAGACCGAGCGCAACATGGCCGCCAAGGCGGCACAGGTTGGCCCCGACACGATGCGGCAGATCGAAAAGGCCGTTCTGTTGCAGACACTCGATCTGCATTGGCGCGAGCATCTGATGATGCTGGATTATCTGCGTCAGGCTGTCGGCCTGCGGGGCTATGGCCAGCGCGACCCGCTCAACGAATATAAGAGCGAAGCCTTCGAGCTCTTTGAAAAGCTGCTGCAGCGGCTTCGTGTGGATGTGACGCGCCAGCTCGCCCATGCCCAGTTCGTCACGCAGGCGCCACGCCTCGAAGATGAACAGATGCCGGAAATGCATGCCCATCATCTTGATCCGCTGACCGGCGAAGAGGAAATGTCGGATGGTCCGGCCGTGCTGCGCCCCATGCGCAATGATGCGGGCGTCCCCGCTGATCCCGACAATCCCGAGACCTGGGGCAAGGTCGCGCGCAATTCGCCCTGCCCTTGCGGATCAGGCAAGAAATACAAGCATTGCCACGGCGCGCTGAGTTAGCAGGACCAATGCATCAATTGAAAACGCCTGCCTTGGAAATCGAGGCAGGCGTTTTTGTTTCTCTCTGGAATCCCCTCGTTCAGCCTTGATGTCCCATCGCTGCGAGATCAGCCTGATAGCTGCGGCCGGCAAGGTAATAATGGAACGCCGCCCATAATCCCAGAAAGGCTGTCCCGAACAGCGCATAGCGCAATCCATCCACCCCATAGCTCGGCGTCAGCCAGTCGGAAAACAGCCCCACGGCCTGCGGACCAAAGCCCAGTCCGACGATATTCAGCACAAAGAGCATGACCGCAGAGGCGCTGGCCCGCATATGCAGCGGTGTCAGGCTCTGGATCATGGCAAAGCTCGGCCCCAGATAAAACGCCCCCAGCACCGTGGAGCCGGCATAGGCAATAAACAGGGTCGAGATATCGCTTGCCGTGTAGAAGGTGATGAAAAACGGCACCGCCAGTATTTTGGAAACAGTAATCACCCAGGCATTCCAGCGCATGTCGCGCTTGCCGAGATAATCCGACAGGAAACCGCCAAGCAGCGCCCCGCAGCCGCCGACCAGCCCCGCCACGGGCCCCAGAAACAATCCGGCCTCTTTCGGCGTCAGCCCATGGGTGCGGAAAAGATAGGACGGACCCCAGACCAGACCGCCATAGCCGACAAAGGAAACGAGCGTCACGCCGATCACAACGTGACGCGCCGATTTCGTCGACCACAGATGCCGGAACACTTCTTTCACGCTCGCTCGCGCCTCAGCATCATGTACCACGCCATCGGATGCACCGCGCATCGGCTCGCGCAAGGTGAAGCGCACCAGCAATGCAATCAGCAGGCCGGGCAGACCAACCACAAAGAAAGTCGCACGCCAGCCATAATCCTGCGCCACATAGCCACCGACGACAAAACCGATCATCACGCCGAAATAAACGCCGAGCGAATAGATCGCCATGGCGGTCGAGCGTTGCTTGCGCGGATAGAGGTCGGCAATCATCGAATGCGAGGGCGGGCTGGAACCGGCTTCACCAATGCCGACACCAACGCGCGCAATCGCCAATTGCATGAAATTCTGCGCCATGCCGCAAAGCGCCGTCATGGCAGACCAGATCGCAATCGACAGCGCGACGATATCGCGTCGCTTGCCGCGATCCGCCCACATCGCAATCGGCATGCCGAGCGTCGCGTAAAACAGGGCAAAGGCAAAGCCACCCAGAAAGCCCATCGCCGTGTCGCTGGCACCAAGCTCGGCCTTGATCGGCTGCAAAACAATGCCGACAATGTTTCGATCGACATGGCTTGACGTGTAAGCCAGCACCAGCAGGAACAAGGCATAGTGCCGATAAAAGGCAGCCGACGGCGCCGGTGCCCCTGTGGTTGTTGCTGGTGTCATTGTCATGGCACCGTTATCCGGCTTATCGCTCATGAACCCCTCCCGTTTTCGTTCAAGCTTAGAGAGCCGTGTTGCCGGGCGCAATCACGCAAGACGCAAGCATCAATCTGATTGAGCTTGCAGCGCACGCCGTCATAATATCCGCAACAAAATCAGATCGCGGGGAGCGCACATGCCTACGCCCACACCATTCAGGATCGCCATTCCGCAAGGGAAGCTCGATGCCATCGCCGCCCGCGTCGCCGCCTATCAATGGCATGAGATGCCCGAGATCGCGGACGGGGCGGATCGCTGGGCCTATGGCACCGACATGACCTATATGCGCGAGCTCTGCGATTATTGGCTGACATCATTTGACTGGCGCAAAGCCGAAGCGCAGCTCAATGCCTGGCCCCAGTTCAAGCTGACAATTGATGGCCAGGAAATCCACTACCTTCACATCAAGGGCTCTGGCCGCGCGCCGCAACCCCTGTTGCTGACGCATGGCTGGCCGGGCTCCGTCTTTGAATTTTACGAGTCGATTGAGCGCCTCGCCCATCCCGAAAACTTCGGCGGCAAGGCCGATGACGGCCTTGATCTCGTCATCCCCTCGCTTCCGGGCTATGGCTTTTCCGGCAAACCCGAAAAACCCGTCGGACCGAAATATACCGCCGCCCTCTGGGACAAGCTGATGCGCGAAGGGCTCGGCTATAAAACCTATATCGCGCAAGGTGGCGATTGGGGTTCGGTTGTCACAGGCTGGCTCGGCTATCTGCACGGCACCGACAAGCAGGGTGGCTGCAAGGCGATCCATATCAACATGCATGGACTTCGCGCCGCCGTCCTGCCCGAAACGCCCGAGGAACAATCTTGGGCACAAACCGCAGGCGCAACCCTCGCCATGGATGGCGCCTATCTGCAAATCCAGATGACAAAGCCCCAAACGCTTTCCTACGCCATGATGGATAGCCCGGTGGGCGCGGCCGCCTGGATCGTCGAGAAAATGCATTCCTGGTCAGATCGCCGCGGCACAAACCGCCCTCATCCACACGAACCCGGCCATCTCGAAAATGCTTTCACCAAGGATCAGATGTTGACCGACATCATGATCTATCTCGTCACCGACACCTTCAACACAGCCACATGGTTCTATCGCGGCTATATGGAAGATGGCGGCGCCAGCATGGCACCGGGCACGCGGGTCGAGCTGCCAACCGGCATGGCCAGGTTTCCCGGCGAAGCGCTGTCTTATTGCCTCGGCCCGCGCAGCTATATGGAAAAGGGCTTCAACATCGTCCATTGGTCGCAGCCTGACCGTGGCGGTCACTTCGCCGCCTTTGAAAACCCGGTCGGGTTTGCAACCGATGTGTCGGCCTTTGCGGCGAAGATCAAGGATATGGGCCTTTAGCCCAGACCGACGCGACCCATGGCGAGGAACTTTTCGCGGCGCAGACGGCGCAGCGTTGCGGCATCGAGCTTTTCGAGGCCCCTGAGTTCCTCGTTGATGGCGTCGCCCGTTTCCTTGATCATCTGGATGCATTCGCGATGCGCGCCGCCGATGGGTTCGGGCAAGACGCGATCGATCACACCGAGCTGATGCAGGTTCTGCGCCGTGATCTTCATCGCGGTCGCGGCTTCCTGCGTCTTGTCGGAGCTGCGCCACAGGATCGAGGCCGCGCCTTCAGGCGAAATGACGCTATAGACCGAATGCTCAAGCATCAAAACGCGACTGGCGGAAGCCAGCGCCACCGCACCGCCCGAGCCGCCTTCGCCAATGATGACCGACACAAGCGGCACACCCAGCGACAGGCAACGATCGGTCGAGCGCGCAATCGCTTCCGCCACGCCGCGCTCTTCGCTATCCGAGCCCGGATAAGCGCCTGATGTGTCCACCAGTGTGACGACGGGAATATTGAACCGCTCGGCCATGTTCATCAGACGGATCGCCTTGCGATAGCCTTCAGGCCGCGCCATGCCGAAATTGTGGCGAATGCGGCTCTGCGTGTCGGAGCCTTTTTCATGACCGATGAACATGACGCTACGGCCACGGAACCGGCCCAGACCGCCCAGAATCGCCCGATCTTCACCATAGGTGCGATCCCCGGCAAGCGGCACGAAGTCTTCGGCCAGGCGTTCAATGTAATCGACGAAATGCGGCCGTCGCGGGTGGCGCGCCACCTGCAATTTCTGCCACGGCGTCAGCGAGGCATAGGTATCCTGAAGGAGCTGATCGGCCTTCTGCTCAAGTTTGGCCACTTCATCGCCAATGCTCACGGTCGGATCCTCGGCGGCCAAGAGCTTCAGTTCCTGAACCTTGCCCTCCAACTCGGCAATCGGCTTCTCGAAATCGAGATATATGTGCATCTTGCGCGCGAAACTCCCGCCCGATCCGGGCCAGCAGGCTGGCCGGCCGATCCGGGACGCCTGATCGACCATTCAGGGAAATTGGCGGCACACTGACCCGCCCCCGCGCCCTTGTCAACCGCCTGTCAGGACCGACTTCGAGCCCGGGTAAATACTGACAAACATTTACGAATCAAGCCTTTACCTTTGCCCTGTGACAGATCGGCGACCTGTCGCTCCAATGAGCACCGTGACGCGCGACCATGACAATGATGGCAGGCTGACTGGTAACGGCGCCACCGCTGACTTATGCCATGTCCTTGCGGGCCAGCGGATGATGCGTCTGCACCAGTTCCTTCAGCCGCTCATCAAGCACATGCGTATAGATCTGCGTCGTTGAAATATCGGCGTGACCCAGCATTTGCTGAACCGCACGCAGATCGGCCCCATTGGCAAGCAGATGGCTGGCAAAGGCGTGGCGCAGCGTATGCGGCGACACGGCTTCCGCTTCAAGACCCGCCGTGATGGCAATGTCTTTCAGCAATTGCGCGAAACGATGCCGTGTCAGATGGCCCTGTTGACCGCGTGACGGGAACAGCCAGGGCGAGAGACGATCACCAAGTTTCTGGGAGCGCAGTGGCAGATATTCATCAATCGCGACACGCGCCGCATCCGAGAGCGGCACCAGACGATCGCGTCCGCCCTTGCCGCTGACGGCGAGAAATCGTGCGTCGCCCCGCACCGCCGAAACCGGCAAGCCGACAAGTTCCGACACGCGCAAGCCCGTCGCGTAAAGCACTTCCATCAGACAGATGAGCCGCGCTCGCTTGTAAGCCTTGGAGGATTCTTCATGCGTGCGACCATCTTCGGCGTGACGCGCGGCCAGCAGCAGCCCGTCAACTTCCGCCACGCTCAGCGTCTTGGGCAAGGGACGCGCCCGGCGCGGCCCCTCGATGGAGCTGCACGGATCATCACTGCGCACACCTTCGGCGAAGAGAAAGCTGTGGAACTGGCGAATGGCTGAGAGACGCCGCGCCGCTGTGGAAGCCGACAAACCCTGCGACGCGAGCGCATCGAGATAAGCGCGAATATCGGCAGGCCCCGCCTTGTCCACGCTGACATGGCGCGTTGTCAGGAAGGTCGCGAAATCGCGCATGTCGCGCTGATAGGCATCAAGTGTATTTCGCGCAGCACCACGTTCGGCACTGAGCATTTCGAGAAAGGCTTCGATATGTTGTTCGCCTGTTGCGGCGTGGGGGGCATACTCGACTGTCATACTGATTACCTGTTTATCCGCGTCCGGCACGACTCCGTGCCAATAGTGCTTCGGTCGCGAGGCGGTGTGCCTCATGATCGAGATGCACGGCTTTGAGGCTTGCAACGGCCTGGGCTGCCGCACGCGGATGCACGCCATCCGCGCCATCACCCATGGCATAAATTGCAAGCATCACTGTCTCGCCCACGGCCCCCTTCCGTGCAGCGACGTCGAGTTGCGTCAAAAGTGACTCGGTCGGCATGTGCCCCTGCATGCCCGGCATGACCGTGACGATGGATTGCCAGATATCGCTCGGCAATGTCAGGCCCAGCGCGTCGATCATCAGGGCTTGCGTGGCCGCAAACTCACGAATGCTTGCCTCGCCTGACGCCAGATCATTGCGAATATCCACAGCCATTGCCTCACTATCGACCTTGGCACCCGCCTCGCTCAACGCCATGATGGCGCCAAGCTCGCGCGCATTGCGACCAATGCCAGGTTGTGCCGCCATCAAATCCATCCATTTGCGGGCTTGCGCCTGCTCACCGATGAGCAGAAAGGCCCTCACCGCCGAGGGTGCCAATGCCTTGAGGGCAGGAGACGCCTCCATCCGGCTTAATACGGGCAACAAGGCCTGAACCGTCGCAAAGTATATATGTGCGGACTCGCCCGTTGAAAAGGCGAGTTGGATCAGACGAATGCGTGTTTCCGGCACAATCGCTGCCTGCACAGCCTGAAAAAGCAGCGCCCGGCGCAAAATATCGCTCTTGGGAAACTCGCCCGTTTCCAAACCGTCAAAATCAGCCGGGGTGAAGCTCGCCTGCGCATAAAGTGCCGCCAGCTCATCGCCTGACAACAGACGCAGCATTACCGCGCGCTCCGCCGCAATCATGCGCGTTTCAATCGGCAGTTTGTCGTCATGCGCGAGCCAGAGCAACAGCGCCGGCACGGCGCTGCGGGCCGCGTCGGCAGGCATGTCGCGCCCGGCCAGCTGATAAAAGGCCGCATCCATGATGTTGAGCGTTGCCGGATCGTCGGCTTTCAGCTTGATCCCGTCAATCGCCTGACCGGCCAGCGAATAGAACAAGGGATCGTCGAGCCCTTCTTCGCGGGCAAGATCAACCGTCAGCATCGCCACCGGCTTGTTGCCGCCGCGTATCTGGCAATAGGCGCTCAGCTTCAGGCTGAAAGCGGCAACCTCGTCATGCGCCGGATCATTGCCGGGCGGAATATCGGTGAGCGTCGCGCAGGCTTCATCGCCCTTGGTCGCCGCCAGCGCTGCACGCGCATGTTCAATGGCGACAGCAGGCGTCTTTTCCTTGCCGGCATTATTGGCAAGCTCCAGCGCATGGTTCACGTCCCCCGCCGCGATCAAGCGGTTCAGGCGTGTGGCAAGCAGCGAGGGGCCACCTGCCTCGGCGGGCGGCGGTTCGGCGCCCGTCAGCAACAGACGTCGCGCCAGATCCGACATGACAGGCGAAGAGGTGGCAACCGGCATCCCGGCTAAATAAGTGTCGATATCATTGCGCGTCGCGCCGACCCACATCGTATCACCCAGCGAGCCTTGCGATGCATCGATAAGCCCGGCGCTTGAGGCATCAACCGAACCCAGCGTCCCCATGACAATGCCCGAGGCGCTCGTGCCCGGCACGGCACTGATCTGCTGGCGGGTCGTCCCGGGTTCTGCCGCCTGCCCGGTCGGAAAGAGCGTCAGGGGAGCTGAAGGGGCGCGCGCCGCCGCGGGCTCGCCTGAAGATAGGACCGGATCGCCTGGCTCGACGACCGGCGCCGTGCCCGCCATTCCAGGGGCGCGCGCCGCGCCCTCGACCGCCGCCGCCTGAGGCGCGTCCAGGCCGGGCGGCACAATGTTCCTGGGGCCGCTCGGCGCGTCTTCGGCCCGGACAGGGCTCATGACAAGCGAAAGGCAGGCCGCCAGCCAGATCAGGCCGGGGCGCGGCTCAACATCTGACCTTGGCTTTCGGCTAGCGCGGGAATTGGCCATCAGGCAGTTCTTTCACGACGGTCTGGCTCTGCGGTTCGACCGCCTTGCCCAGATAGAAAACCCCACCCACACCGCCGAGCACAATCAGCGCCAGCAGGATCAGAAGGCTCGTGGCACGGCCCATGAAATCTCTCCTCACGGCATCGACGCAGCCATGTGGCTGCGCATGAAAAAACAACCCGCTTGCGCCGACAGATGATCGCTCCGGAACGAAAACAAGCATTATGGCCCGGTTGCGGCGAAATTTGGGCGTGACGACCGGCCCCGGAAGCCCTATCTACGCTCAACTTATGCGCAACCCATGTTAACAATTGGCAAGCACAAGCGCGTAATCTGGTGATAACCGTACTCTTTGCCGCCATTTCGGGCGAGCATAGGTCACCGCGAATGGCATGCAACCCCGAAGTCGGTCCCCGGTTGCACCGGAACGCAAGGTTCCGCGGCCATGACCAAGGCAGGCAGACAGCAGGCGATGAGCAGCAATAACAGCCACGAAACCCCGGCAGAGGCAGACTTTGCCAGCGAGCCCCTGCCCCTGGCGGAGCGCACCATCGTGCTGGTTGGCCTCATGGGGGCGGGCAAAACGACGGTTGGCCGCCGTTTGGCCCAGCGCCTCGGCCTGCCCTTCCTCGATGCCGACAGCGAAATCGAAAAAGCCGCTGGCAAAACCATTTCGGAAATCTTTGAGCATCATGGTGAGGCCGCCTTTCGCGACGGCGAGCGCCGCGTCATTGCCCGTTTGCTGCACAATCCCAAACAGATTCTGGCAACCGGCGGCGGGGCCTTCATGGACCCCGAAACCCGCGCCAATATCGCGGCACGCGGCATTTCCATTTGGCTCCGGGCTGATCTTGACGTGCTGATGCGCCGGGTTGGCCGCCGCGGCAATCGCCCCCTGCTCAAGCAGGATGACCCCCGCATCGTGATGGAACGTCTTATGGCGCAGCGTTATCCGGTCTATGCTGGCGCCGATATCACGGTCGACAGCGTCGAAGGCCCGCACGATCAGGTCGTGGAAGAGATTCTCCGCAGCCTGGAGGCCTTTCTGAGCCAGCCGGCCCATGCGGACTCAGTGCCGAAGTAAGTGCCAAAAGAGATGCCAGAGTTGCGAAGATGACAAACAAGACCGAACTGCGCCGCGTCCATGTCGACTTGGAAAACCGGGCCTATGACATTTTTGTCGGGCCGGGCCTCGTGGCTATGGCGGGCCATTATCTCAAGCCGCTGTTGCGCCGCGCCCGTGTGGCGATTGTCACCGATACGCATGTTGCCGCCCTCCACCTCGCCACGCTGCAAGCGAGCCTCAACGCGCAGGGCATCCGCCACGACGCCATCATCCTGCCCGCAGGCGAAAGCACCAAATGCTTTGCCGAGCTCGAAAAGCTCACCTCATGGCTTCTCGATATCGGCATTGAGCGCGGCGATCTCATCATCGCCTTTGGCGGCGGCGTCATCGGCGATCTCACAGGCTTTGCCGCCTCCATCCTGCGGCGTGGTGTTGATTTTGCCCAAATCCCGACAACGCTGCTCTCACAGGTTGATTCCTCCGTTGGCGGCAAAACCGGCATCAACACGGCCCAGGGCAAAAATCTTGTCGGCGCCTTTTATCAGCCGCGCCGCGTGCTGGCCGATACCGATATGCTGCTCACGCTGCCGCCGCGCGATTTCCTCGCCGGTTATGCCGAGGTCGTGAAATATGGCCTGATCAATGACCGGCCGTTCTTCGATTGGCTCGAAGCAAATCTTGATGCGCTCAAATCGGGCGACCGCGAGGCGCGCATGCAGGCGATTGAAACAAGCTGCCGCGCCAAGGCCGCCATCGTTGCTGCGGATGAGCGCGAGAGCAATGTCCGCGCCCTCTTGAATCTTGGCCACACATTCGGTCATGCGCTCGAAGCCGCCACCGGTTTTTCGGACCGCTTCGTGCATGGCGAAGGCGTCGCCGTCGGCATGGCGCTGGCCTTTGATCTGTCGACGCAGCTTGGCCTGTGCCCGTCGCAGGACACACGGCGCGTCAAACGCCATCTCGAACGTGCCGGCCTGCCCTTCAGGCTCGGCGATGTGCCGGGTCCGCTGCCCGATGCCGATGGCCTGATCGCGCTCATGGCGCAGGACAAGAAAGTCGTGGACGGCAAACTGACCTTCATTCTGGCGCGCAGCATAGGCGAAGCCTTCATCACGCGCGATGTCGGCATCGACGATCTGCGTGCGCTCCTCACGCAGCGAAAGGCCGCCTGATGCTCACCGCCAGTATTGGCATTACAGCAGCAATCGTCGTCATCCTGCTGATGCTGTCAGGCTTTTTCTCCGGCTCCGAAACGGCACTGACCGCCGCAAGTCGGGCGCGCATGCATCGTCTCGCCCAGGAAAAAAACCGCCGCGCAGCCATCGTCCTCAATCTGACCGACAATCCTGAACGCCTCATCGGTGCGCTGCTACTCGGCAACAATCTCGTCAACATCCTCGCCTCCGCCCTTGCCACCAGTGTCTTTCTGGCGCTGTTTGGCGACGCTGGCGTTGTCTATGCCACGCTCGTCATGACGGCATTGGTCGTGATCTTTGCCGAAGTCATGCCCAAGACGCTGGCCATCACCAATACTGATCGCTTTGCGCTTGCCGTTGCACCCATTGTCAGCCTCATATTGCTGATCTTCGCGCCCGTGACGGCCGCCGTGCAATTCATCGTGCGCGGCACCCTGCGCATTTTTGGCATCAATATCAGCGAGGGCCAGCTTGTGCTTTCGGCCCATGATGAAATCCGTGGCGCCATTGACCTGCATCACAGCGAGGGCGGCGTGGTCAAAGGTGACCGCGACATGCTGGGTGGCATTCTCGATCTGCGCAACCTCGATGTCAGTGACATCATGGTCCACCGCAAGAACATCATCATGATCGATGCCGATAATTCCAACGCGACCATCATCGCCGAGGCCTTGGCCAGCCCGCATACGCGCATACCGCTTTGGCGCAACGATCCCGAAAACATCGTCGGTGTGCTCCATGCCCGCGATCTGCTGCGCGCTTTGGCAAGCTCCAACTGGAACCCGGACAAGCTCGACATTCCCGAAATTGCCATCAAGCCGTGGTTCGTACCGGATTCGACAACCCTGCAAGACCAGCTCAATGCCTTCCTGCGGCGCAAAACACATTTCGCCCTGGTGGTCGATGAATATGGCGCCCTGATGGGCCTGATCACGCTCGAGGATATTCTCGAGGAAATCGTCGGCGAGATTTCCGACGAGCATGATGTTGAGGTTCTCGGTCTGCGCACCCTGCCCGATGGTGCCGTCATCGCCAACGGCTCGGTTCCGATCCGCGACCTCAACCGCGCGCTCGACTGGGACCTGCCCGATGATGAAGCCACAACCATTGCCGGACTTGTGATCCATGAGGCCCGCACCATTCCGGAAGTCGGTCAGGCCTTCACATTTTATGGCTACAAGTTTGTCATCCTGCGCCGTCATCGCAATCAGGTGGCCCAGCTCAAGATCACGCCCGTGCGCGCCAAGGTCGAAACGGTCGCCTGACGCCGCTCAGGAGGCAGCGTCCGCCTGTGCTTCGGCCGGGGTCAGGGTGCGCATGGCCAGCGCATGAATGGGATGTCCCATTTCAGCGGCCAGAATCTGGTTCACAAGACGCTGCCGCGCCAGCCGCGAGCGCCCCTCAAAGGCCGTCGAGACAATCAAAAGCCGGAAATGCGTCTCAACCCCGGGCCGGTGCCCGGCATGACCGGCATGTTTATGTGACTCATCCACCACATCCAGACGCTCTGGTGCAAGATGGGATGCAAGTTTTTCACGAATGATAGTCGCAACTGACATGTAACACCCTGTAGACTACCTAGCCTTGTCGAAACCTGGCCCATGGTTCCTTGTTTTGCCCCATGCGCCAACCCAATTAATCAGGCGTGACCTTGACCTCGAAATATTTTGATTCCATCCGCATCGCCCCGCGCAAACAGCGTGGCATTGAGAAGTCATCGCCCGGCGACCCCACCCTGCGGGCCAATGAGCGCCGTTGCGACTGGGACGGCTGCCGGCTGACCGGCAAGCACCGTGCGCCCAAAAACCGCGCCACGGCGGGTGCCGCCCCCACCGAAAAAGACGCTTTTCAGTGGTTCTGCGATGCCCATATCAAGGAATTCAACCAGCATTACAACTTTTTCCAGGGCATGAGCGACGCGGATGTCGCCGCTTTCCAGCGCGATGCCCGTACCGGCCACCGTCCGACCTGGGGTCTGGGCAAAAATGCCGCCAATATGCGCCAGGAAGACGCCGCCCCCTCGCGCGTCAACAAGGGCGCGGCCTTCCGGGACGCTTTTGGCCTGTTTGGCGATGAGGCTGGCGGCCCTTCAGGCGCCGACAGGCCCGGCCGCCGCAAGCCACGCGTACTGGAACAGCAAGCCCTCGACACGCTCGGCCTTGACGCCAGCGCCTCCTTGAACGAGATCAAGGCGAGGTATAAGGAACTGGTGAAAAAGCATCACCCCGACGCCAATGGCGGCGAGAGGTCGTCTGAGGAGCGTTTGCGCAAGGTCATTCAGGCTTATACCTACCTGAAGAAATCGGGCTTTGCGACTTGACCCCATCAGGAGCAACCTTGCACGAGGCCCCCGGCGCGGATAAACCGGGGCAAAACTTGCGTCTGCGGCACTCCATGTCCGAAGATGCCCGTAACAAACAAATGGTGACAGATCAGGTCGCCGCAGGCGGCCCGGTCGCGGTCAGCCTGTTCGGAACAAGAATAACCACACGGAAGTAGGACAGAAATGAGCGTTGATGTCACTGGCAGCATGTCCCAGGCCCTCCCGGACACGAAGGTCTCGGTCCGCGAAGTCTTCAAGATCAATGTCGACATGCAGGTCCCGGCCTTTTCGCAGCCGAATGAATATGTCCCCGATCTCGATCCGGACTATCTCTTCGACAAGGACACCACGCTCGCGATCCTTGCAGGCTTTGCCCATAACCGTCGCGTCATGATCCAGGGCTATCACGGCACCGGCAAATCGACCCATATCGAGCAGGTTGCCGCCCGCCTCAACTGGCCCTGCATCCGCATCAACCTCGACAGCCATATCAGCCGCATCGATCTCATCGGCAAGGATGCGATCGTGCTGCGCGAAGGCAAGCAGGTCACCGAGTTCCGCGAAGGCATCCTGCCCTGGGCCTTGCAGCATCCCGTCGCCCTCGTTTTCGACGAATATGATGCCGGCCGCCCTGACGTGATGTTCGTCATCCAGCGCATTCTCGAAGTCTCGGGCAAGCTCACTTTGCTCGATCAGAACCGCGTCATCCGTCCTCACCCGGCCTTCCGCCTCTTCTCGACGGCGAACACCGTGGGTCTGGGCGATACATCCGGCCTCTATCACGGCACCCAGCAGATCAATCAGGGTCAGATGGACCGCTGGAACATCGTCACCACGCTCAACTATCTGCCACATGATCAGGAAACCGCGATCATCCTTGCCAAGTCCAAGTCTTACGACAATGAGAAGGGCCGCAAGCAGATTTCGGCCATGGTGCGTGTCGCCGATCTCACGCGCTCGGCCTTCATCAATGGCGACATCTCGACCGTGATGAGCCCGCGCACCGTGCTGACATGGGCGGAGAATGCGACGATCTTTGGCGGCGATATCGGCTTTGCCTTCCGCGTCACCTTCCTCAACAAATGTGATGAACTGGAACGGGCAACGGTCGCCGAATTCTATCAGCGCTGCTTTGGTGAGGACCTGCCGGATTCAGCCGCCAACATCATGGTTGCCTGATCCGGTCATCCAGGCTGACGCTAATCCCCTGATTGTGGAGTGGGTGCCTCGCGCACCGGAGAGACATGAGCAAAAGCAAGGAAGGCCCCGTCGAACCGTTCAAGCGAGCTGTCACGCTCGCCATGCGGACGATGGCGGAAAATCCCGAACTTGCCGTCACCTTCGGCACGGAACCGCCAGGTCTGCGGGGCTTGCGCGCGCGCCTGCCCTTGCCGAGTCGTACCCTGCCGCCTGAAGAAGTCGCGCAAGTGCGTGGCGTCGCGGACTCATATGCGCTGCGCATCGTTCATCACGATGAAAAGATCAATGCCCGCCTGCAACCCGAGGGCGGCAATGCGCTGGCCGTCTTCGATGCTGTCGAGCAGGCGCGTTGCGAGGCGATCGGCGCAACGCAAATGGCTGGCGTGCAGAACAATCTCGCCGCCGCACTCGAACATCGCTCCAAAACGCGCGGCTATGCCAATGTGAAATCGCGTGACGAGGCGCCGCTCGCTGAAGCCGTGGCAATGATCGTGCGCGAAAAACTGACCGGCATGACGCCCCCTGAATCGGCCCGCCAGATGGTCAATCAGTGGCGTGCCTGGGTTGAAGAGAAAGCTGGCAGCGATCTTGATCGTCTGGCCGATCTCATGGAAGACCAGACAGCTTTTGCCAAAGCCGCCCGCGACATCATTGTCGATCTCGATATGGGCAATGAGCTGGGTGAATCGCCACATGATTCTTCCGACGAGAACGACGAGCAGGAAGGCGATAGCGAGGAAAGCTCGGATCAGAGCCAATCGGGTGAAGCCGAAGACGCAGAAGGGGCCTCTGCCGACAAGGTTGAATATTCCGAGGGCGAAGGCGAGGACGGCGAACAGCAGACCGTCGAGATCGACAGCGACGATGTCGATATCGAGGGCGAAAGCGATGAGGCCTCCGATGGCCAGCAGCCATGGCGTCCCAATGCGCGCGAGGATCGCAACCGCGAACCGAGCTACAAGATCTTCAGCGCGCAATTCGATGAGACCATCGCCGCCGAGGACCTGTGCGATCAGGAAGAGCTCAATCGCCTGCGCGCCTATCTCGATCAGCAATTGCAGGCCATGCAGGGCGTTGTCTCGCGTCTGGCCAATCGCCTGCAGCGCCGCCTTCAGGCCAAGCAGAACCGCACCTGGGAGTTTGATCTCGAAGAAGGTCTGCTCGATGCCTCGCGTCTGACCCGCGTCGTCACCGATCCGCTCCACGCGCTCTCCTTCAAGGTCGAGCAGGATATGAACTTCCGCGACACGGTCGTGACGCTGTTGCTGGACAACTCCGGCTCCATGCGCGGCCGCCCGATCACGGTGGCCGCCATGTGCGCGGACATTCTGGCGCGCACATTGGAACGCTGCGGCGTCAAGGTCGAGATTCTCGGCTTCACCACGCGCGCCTGGAAGGGCGGCCAGTCGCGTGAACGCTGGCTTGCCGAGGGCAAGCCCGCCGCACCCGGTCGCCTCAACGATCTGCGCCACATCATCTACAAATCCGCCGACATGCCCTGGCGGCGCGCACGTCGCAATCTCGGCCTGATGATGCGCGAAGGCCTGCTCAAGGAAAATATCGACGGCGAAGCCCTGATCTGGGCGCATAACCGTCTGCTCGCGCGCCCCGAGCAGCGCCGCATCCTGATGGTGATTTCCGACGGCGCGCCGGTTGATGATTCAACCTTGTCGGTCAATACCGGCAACTATCTGGAGCGTCATCTGCGCAGCGTCATCGAGATGATCGAGGAGCGCTCGCCCGTTGAGTTGATCGCCATCGGCATCGGCCATGACGTGACGCGCTATTACGCCCGCGCCGTCACCATCGTTGATGCCGAGCAGTTGGGCGGCGTCATGACGGAAAAGCTCGCCGAGCTTTTTGATGAAACGACCCCCAAGCGCGACCGGAAGAAACCGCCTCGCCCGCAAGCCCGTCCCGGCGCTGAACCCGCCGCCAGCAGCAGATCAGGACCGCCCGGCTCCGGCGTCGCATCATGACCCGTCGCCTGGCGGCGGGCCGCGCCACGCGCAGCCTGCTCGCCGCCATCGGCGCCATGGGCATGGTGAACCTCACCATGGGCATTACCTTCCCGCTCGCCGGCATCATTCTCTCGCGTCAGGGCGTCGCCTCAAGCCTGATCGGCCTGAGTGCCGCCGCGCAAGCCCTGCCCGTCTTTTTCGTGTCGCCCTTTGTGCCGCGCCTCATCGGCCATTATGGCCCGGCGCGCCTGATGCTGGTCGGCCTTGTCATGGCGGCGGTTTCAATCGCCCTCATGGGCCTCTATCCCGATCTCTGGGTCTGGTTTCCGTTGCGCTTTGTGCTGGGCTGCGCGGGCACCTTGCTCTGGGCAACGAGCGAAGCCTGGATCAATGCGCTGGCCCCGGAAGAAAAGCGCGGCCGCATTCTCGGCATCTACAGCGCGGCGGCCGCCCTCGGCTTTGCGCTTGGCCCCACAACCATCGTGCTTGTCGGCACCAGTGTCATGCCGCTTTATATCGGCGCCGGTTTGATGATGCTGGCTGCCGCCCTTGTCGCCACCGCCGACCGCAGCGAAAATCATTTCGGCGATGATGGCTCAGGCACCCTGCGCCTCGGCATGTGGCGCATCTTGTGGATCGCGCCTGCCGCCATTCTGGTGAACTTCTTCTATGCTGCGGCGGGTGAATCGCTCACCACTTTCTTCGCGCTCTATGCCGCCCATTTTGGTGTCGCCGAACAAAAAAGCCTGAGCCTTCTCACCATTGCCGCCATCGGCGCGATTGTCATCCAGCCCGTGATCGGTGCCATGGCGGATCGCTTTCATCGTCTCGCCCTGCTCATCGCGCTGACACTTGCAACGCTTGTGGCCTATATCCTGCTGCCCTTCGCCCTGCCCGACATGTTCCTCACGGGACTGGCCGTTTTCATGGTTGTCGGCCTCGCCAGCGGCCTCTTCACGGTCGGCATGGTGCTCATTGGCGAACGTTTCAAAGGCCAGGATCTCGCCACCGCCAGTTCCTTCACCACATTGATGTGGGGCTTTGGGGCCCTTGTCGGCGCGCCGCTCTCCGGCCTTGCCATGCAGCTCTGGACGCCGCAGGGCCTCATTCTTTCAATTGTCATGATTTACGGCGTTTATCTCATCTTCCCGATCACCGCTTGGTGGCAGGAAAGGGCCGGTATCGCCTCGACAGGCAGGTCGCAAGACTAAACGTGCCACATGGCTTGTATGCGCCACGCCGACCGATATGATGCGCTTCGACTTGGGCCAGAGGCCGATGATGATTGCAGGGTCGGGCCGGACAGTCAGACGGCAGCACATGAGGACTTCGACGTGATTTTCCACCGCTGCGTAACTTCGATCCTGTTGCTTGGAAGTCTGTTGTTGTGTCTTTCAGTCGGCGCCCTGCCCGGTCAGGCGGCTGACGCCCCGGCGCTTCCCGCACCGATCGATATGACAACCCAACCCCTGATCTGGAACAGCGACAAGCGGGGCGATATCGCCGCCGGTCTCATGACCTTTGCCGGTGGCATCGAGATCAGCTCCGGGGACAAGCGCTTTGGCGGCTGGTCCGGTCTGGCGATCAGCCGTGATGGCGGATCCTTGGTCGCGGTCTCTGACGAAGGCCGCTGGCTCTCGGCAAAACTTCTCTATGACGAGAAGAACCGCTTGTCAGGCCTTGCTCAAGCCATCATCGCGCCCATGCTTGATTCCAGGGGCGAGGCGCTGGAAGGCAAGCATCTCGCCGATGCCGAAGGACTGGCCATTTCAGGCGCCGACATCACAAAAGGCCTGGCCTATGTGAGTTTCGAACGCGCCCATCGCATCTGGCGCTACGATCTTTCGCAGGGCGGCTTTACCGCGCGCCCCGAGCAATTATTGACCCAGCGCGAATTTGGCCGTCTGGCCAGCAATAGCGGCATCGAGGCGCTGGAGGTGCTTCACCCCACGCCGACTGTTGCCAAGCCACGCCTGCTCGCCATCACCGAAGACAGCCGCGACCCGCGCGGCAATCTCATCGGCTTCATTGCCAATGGCAAAAAGATCATCCGCTTCGCCGTGAAGCCTGACGAGCCCTATAAACCAACCGACATGGCCCGCTTGCCCGATGGCGATGTGCTGCTGCTGGAGCGTCGTTATTCGCCTCTGGCTGGCGTCGGCATGAAAGTCGTCCTGCTGCGTGGCAGCGATTTCCGCCCGGGCGCCGTCATCAAGGGCACCGCGCTTGCCGAAATCAGCCAGCGCTATGCCATCGACAATATGGAGGGCATGGCCGTGCGCCGCGACGACCGGGGCACAATCTGGCTTTACATGATTTCGGATGACAATTTCAGCCCGCTTCAGCGCACGCTGCTCTTGATGTTCAAGCTCGATCCCAAAACCCTCAAGCCCCGCCATAGCCCGGCAGGGGCCGAATAGCGCCGCGCAGCATCAGCGTCGGCAGCAATTGGGCGACAGCCCAGAAGGCGACGATCCCGGCCTCAACGATCAGCCGCTCACCCAGCGCTTCATCCCAGTCAAGGGCGGCGCGCGCATTGAAGGCAATCGAAAAGACGAGCCCGCCCAGAAGCGCTGCCCATAAGGGGGCCTGCCACCAGGGAATGCCGCGCATATAGTCGAAAACCGCTATCGACACGATCTGACCCAGAAACAGCGCCCCGACAAAGGTCGCCGCCAGCCCGAATGGCGCCAGATCATGCTGGAAATCGGCAATCATGCCCTGCAGCAGCGCAAAACAGACAAGCCCGGCCAGCACCACCCAACTGACCAGCACCGACCACAGCGCCATGGAGGGTCCATAACGCCGACTGATCAGATTAAGCATGAAGAACAGGCCCGGCAGCATGAGATAGCCCCAATTGAGCCAGCCGGGCATGGTGAAGGCAGGCTCAAGGGACGGGAAGGTCGCGATCAGGAAGCGCAGATCGACCGCCGCTTCGCGACGCAGCGTCCAGGCGAGCACAAACAGGCCGACCAGCGCCAGAACAGGCACGATCAGCCGTCGAACCGTCTCGAAAAACAGCGCCAGATTGCCCGGTCGCGAAACCGGCAGCCTGTCAACTCCTCGATCGAGCATGAATGCCCCCACTAACGCAACGGCGGCAGTCTAGATCATTTTATGTGGACCTGAAACGCAAAACGGGCCGCCTGAAAGGCGACCCGTTCTGCATCATTGCTGACAAGAATATCAGGCCGCCGCGGCTTCGCGGGCCTTGAGGATTTCGCGCTTCAGGCGCTGCGCCTTGATCGAGAGCTGAGCGTCGGAGGCTTTGACGAGGAAGCCGTCCAGACCGCCATTATGCTCCACCGAGCGCAGGGCATGTGCCGTGATGCGCAGGCGATACTGGCGACCCAGCGAGTCGCTGATCAGCGAGACCTGGCACAGATTGGGCAAAAAGCGGCGACGCGTCTTGTTATTGGCGTGGCTCACATTGTTGCCAGTCATCACGGCCTTGCCGGTCAGTTCGCAACGGCGGGACATAAGGGTCTTCCTTGCATATTCAGATACCGGCAACCGGCAGGGCATCCCCGCAGGCTTCACCCGATATCCTCAGGTTTCATAAATAAGGGCGTAAAGCGCAGCGATCAGCGCGCACTCCATGCAGGCGGGCACGTATAAAAGGCGCTAAGTCACTCGTCAAGGGCAGAATGGACTTGCTTGTCCGAACAGCAATGTTCATATTTGGTTCTGCATGATAATTCCACGCCACGATTAATGCCGCCCTCAGAGTTTTCCAGCATGACCGCAAAGAAAGCACCCACACTAAACCGCACCGCATCCGGCAAGATCGCTACCAACAAGGATAAGGATGTCGAGCAATTCCGGAAAGCCGCGACGACTTGGGAAAAAAACGCCACCAGGTCCAAGGCGAGTGCACGCATGGCTTTGGTCAGGTTGGGGATGCTTACATCTGATGGAAAGCTTTCAAAAACATATGGCGGCTGATTCTTGGCTCTGCACCGGTTGCATTCAGCCTTTGTCCTCGGATATCACGGTTGCGACGAGGAAGTAGCTGAAAAACTTCTCTCGGGGACGGCCTTTCGTCTTAGCGAGAACCGTTACGATTGGCTCGGCCATGGCATCTATTTTTGGGAAGCCAACCCGAAGAGGGGCTTGGATTATGCGGCGCAGTTGGCCAAAAGGGCCACAAAGCCTCAAATCAAAGCCCCGACCGTCATCGGGGCCGTCATCGACCTTGGCCTCTGCCTGGATTTAACAACCCTCACAGGCATTGAGCAGGTCAAAAGGTCTCACGATGCGCTGAGCGCCTTGTCCGAGCGTGAGGGAACGGAACTTCCCAAAAATCATCCCGACCTTCTGCGTCGTTATCTGGATTGTCTTGTCATTCAGACCGTTCACACGATCCGCCAAGACGATAAACAACAACCACTTGACTCAGTGAAGGGAATTTTCACTGAGGGGAAACCGATATACAAAGGCTCCGGATTTTACGAAAAGACACATATCCAGATTTGTGTCCGCAATCCTGAGTGCATCAAGGGTGTTTTCCGCGTACAGGACCAATTCTTGACCTGAATCAGTCGACTTCATTCAAATATCAGCGCCAAAAGCCGCTGCGCGGCGGCCGTTGGCGTCGTCCGCCCCGCCGCAACGTCAGCTTCAAGATGCGGAATGAGCCTTGCCCCCTCGGGATGGCTGGCAAGGGCGGCAAACAGCCCCTCGCGAATCTCGGTCCACATCCAGGCCTGCGCCTGAGCGGCCCGCAGACGGGTCAGATCGCCAGACCCCGTCAGGGCCGTGTGATGCGCCTCAACCGCCTCCCAGACCTCGCTGACGCCTTCCTTGCGCAGAGCGGAGACGAGCTTGACGATGGGCGTCCAGACGGCGGTTTTGGGCCGCATCAGGTGAAGCGCGGCCTGATATTCCATCTGGGCGCGACGCGCAGCCGGAATGAGGTCGCCATCCGCCTTGTTAACGATGATGAGGTCGGCCAGTTCCATGATGCCGCGCTTGATGCCTTGCAGCTCATCGCCACCACCCGGCGACAGCAGCAGCAGGAACATGTCGACCATATCGGCCACAGCCGTCTCGGATTGGCCGACGCCCACCGTCTCGATCAGGATCACGTCAAAGCCCGCCGCCTCACAGAGCAGCATGGCCTCGCGCGTGCGCCGCGCCACGCCGCCCAGCGTGCCGCCCGCAGGCGAAGGCCGGATAAACGCCATCGGATCGCGCGCCAGAAGCTCCATGCGTGTCTTGTCGCCCAATATCGAGCCGCCCGTGCGCGCCGAGGAAGGATCAATCGCCAGCACGGCAACCTTCTTGCCCCGTCCCGTCAGGTAAAGACCGAAAGCCTCGGTAAAGGTCGATTTGCCAACCCCTGGCGCCCCCGAAAGGCCAATCCGGACAGCATGCCCCGTTTCCGGCAGCACAAGGGCAAGCAGCGCCTGCGCCGCGCGCTGATGGTCGTGGCGGGTGGATTCAACGAGCGTGATACCCCGCGCCAAGGCCGAGCGGTCACCCGCCCGGATACCATCTGCCAGCAAGGCCGGATCAGCCTTGCCACTCAGGGCGGCGCGGCGTTGCGCCAGTTTTTGTTCGGTCGTGAGCTGCATGGCATTTTGCATACAGCGCGGCCCCCTTGCCGTCCAGCCCGCCGATGCCCACATGACCAGCCTGCCTTGCCGTTCAACCAGGGTTCATCCTGAAAGCGCCATAAAGAGGGTCAAGACTGCCGGGATATAGAGGACTGGAGGTCAAGATGACTTGTCTGCGCCCAAAGTCGGCCATGCGCGTGCTCGGCCTTTCGCTGGCAATTGCCGCGACGCCCTTCATCGCGACACCTGGCGCGCTCATCGCCGCGCCGCTTGCTGACACGACACCCGCAAACCTCACGGTCAGCGAGCCAGACATCGATGCCCGCTACACGGTCTATGTCGGCGGCTTTCTCTTTGCCGAGGTCACCCTCGCCGCCGAAGTGAAAGACGATGATTATCGCCTGCGCGCCTTCGCCGCCGTGGCGGGCACTCCCAGCCATTTCTTCGACAGCAAATGGGACCTGTTCAGTCAGGGCAGCCTGAGTCAGGGCAAGATCCGTCCCGCTCACTATGTTTTCAACGCGATCGAACCCGATCAGACCAAGAAGACCACCCTCGACTATGACAGGCATGGCATGCCCAGCCTCACCATGGACCCGCCTCAGGATGTCGCCGTGACCGTGCAACCCTTTGAGCGGCTCAATACGCAGGATCCGGTCAGCGCTTTCCTCATGCCGGTTCTGGCCAATGGCAAAAACCCCTGTGAGCGCAAGCTCGCCATTTTTGACGGCAAGCGCCGCTACGATCTGCAATTCGCCTTTGAGCGCGAAGAACAGATCATCACGCGCAACAAGGGCTATAGCGGCCCGGCAATGGTGTGTTCGGTGACCTTCAAGCCCGGTACGGGCACAGAGCGCAAGAAATTCACCGACATGATGCGCCGCAATGGCGACACGCTCATCTGGCTTGCCTCGGTTGATGGCGGAAAAGTCTATATGCCGGTGAAGCTGCAATTGCGCACGCCCATCGGTGGCGCGGTGATGGAAGCCGTCGCCCTGAGCGAAAAGACGCAGGCCGCCAGCGCCGACCTCCCTCTCACAAAATAGATTGCCCCCCCCGACATGAAAACGACCGCCCTGAGGGGCGGTCGCTCTCACTTGCGTTGACGATTGACGAACTGGCCAGCTTCCGCTTTCAGGTGGCGCAGGCGTTCCAGCAACTGATCGTCACCAGCCATTCCGGAATCGGACAGCTCCTTCAGCAACCCGTCAAGGCGCTGATAAAGCATTCCGTAATAGGCATCTTCCCTGCTCTGTTCAAAAACAGAAAGGCCGTCATGGGCCGGCATCTTCGCTGCAAGCCCACGCTTCTCTTCGGTGCCCACTCGCACCTCCAATAGATCTCACGCGCTTAATCTGTGACAGCCGCGCTTGAAAATGGGGGCACGCGGACTACCTGACAAATCCCATGGGCGGTCGCTCGGAGATCGATAAGCAGCACGCGTGATTTGTCCAACCCGGACATGCCGGTCAGTCGCGGCCCAAATAAGAAATTTTTGTGTCAGAAACAAGGGAGCTGACGCGCCACGCGATATTATGTCGCGGACGAAACGCATTTTGCCCGTCTAACGAGCAACAATCCCTCATGCCCAATCAATGAGCATGAGGAATAAAGCCTTGTTTCAAGCGGCTTTCGCGCGCTTTGCACGGATCAGCTTCAGCACTTCGGCTGCCGCCACCGGAATGTTCGTACCCGGACCAAAAATCGCCGCCGCGCCCGCTTTTTTCAGGAATTCATAATCCTGATTCGGGATGACACCGCCGCAAATGATCAGAATATCGTCGGCGCCTTCTTTTTTCAGGGCCTCGGCAAGCGCCGGAACAAGCGTCTTGTGGCCAGCCGCAAGGCTCGAAATGCCAATGACGTGGACGTCGTTTTCAATGGCGTCACGCGCCGCCTCTTCCGGTGTCTGGAACAACGGCCCCACATCGACGTCAAAACCGAGATCGGCAAAAGCGGTCGCAATCACCTTGGCGCCCCGGTCATGTCCATCCTGACCCATCTTCACCACCATGATGCGCGGACGACGGCCCTCTTCGGCGGCAAAGGCTTCAATATCCTTGACGATGCTCATGAACCCGTCATCTCCCTCATAGGCCTGTCCATAGACACCCGAGATCGATTTGATCTCGGCACGGTGACGGCCAAAAACCTCTTCCATCGCATCCGAGATTTCGCCAACCGTGGCGCGCGCCCGCGCCGCCTCAACCGCAAGCGCCAGAAGATTGGCATTGCCCCTGGCGCCTTGCGTCAGCGCCTTGAGAGCCGCCTTGCACTTGGCATCGTCACGGCTCGCCCGGATATGCTTCAGTCGCGCAACCTGCTGCTCGCGCACCTTGGCATTGTCGATGTCGAGGATTTCAATCGGGTCTTCCTTGGCAAGGCGATACTTGTTGACGCCAACAATCACTTCCTCGCTGCGGTCGATGCGCGCCTGCTTGCGGGCTGCTGCCTCTTCGATCTTGAGCTTGGGCATGCCGGTCGCAACCGCCTTGGTCATGCCGCCCAGTTCTTCAACTTCCTCAATGAGCTTCCAGGCTTCGTTCGCCAGCGAATGCGTCAGGCTCTCGATATAGTAGGAGCCGCCCAGCGGGTCGATCACATTGGTGATGCCGGTTTCAGCCGCAATCACAAGCTGCGTATTGCGTGCGATGCGCGCGGAAAAATCCGTCGGCAAGGCAATCGCTTCATCCAGCGCATTCGTATGGAGCGATTGCGTGCCGCCCAGAACAGCCGCCAGCGCTTCAAGCGTCGTGCGTATAACGTTGTTATAGGGATCCTGCTCGGTCAGCGACACGCCCGATGTCTGGCAATGGGTGCGCAGCATCAGCGACTTCTGATCCTTGGCATTGAAGCCCGTCATGATGCGATGCCAGAGCAGGCGCGCGGCGCGCAGCTTGGCCACTTCCATGAAGAAATTCATGCCGATGGCAAAGAAGAATGACAGGCGCGGCGCGAAGTCATCGACATCAAGGCCCGCCTGCAGGGCGGCGCGCACATATTCGCGACCGTCAGCCAGCGTGAAGGCAAGTTCCTGAACCTGCGTCGCGCCCGCTTCCTGCATGTGATAGCCGGAAATCGAGATCGTGTTGAACTTCGGCATATGCGTCGAGCAATAGCCGATAATGTCGGCGATAATCCGCATCGAGGGCTCAGGCGGATAGATATAGGTATTGCGCACCATGAACTCTTTCAGAATGTCATTCTGAATGGTGCCCTGCAGTTTTTCCGGGCTGACGCCTTGTTCTTCGGCGGCAACAATGTAATTGGCGAGAATCGGAATGACCGCGCCATTCATCGTCATCGATACCGACATGTCGTCAAGCGGAATGCCGTCGAACAGGATTTTCATATCCTCGACGCTGTCAATCGCCACGCCTGCCTTGCCAACATCGCCGATCACGCGCGGATGGTCGCTGTCATAGCCGCGATGCGTGGCCAGATCGAACGCGACGGAAAGACCCTTCTGGCCCGCCGCCAGATTACGGCGATAAAAGGCGTTCGACTCTTCGGCTGTCGAAAAGCCGGCATATTGACGAATGGTCCAGGGACGCCCGGCATACATGGTTGATTGCGGCCCGCGCGTGAACGGCGCAAAGCCCGGCAGCGTGTTGGCGTCATAGCCTTCGCTGGCCAGCCGCTCAAGATCGGCAGCCGTGTATAGCGGCTTCACATCGATGCCCTCTGGCGTCTTCCAGACCAGCGAGTTCACACCCGCGCCTTTGGTCTGTTTTTCGACAGCGGCTTCCCAATCTTTGAGTGTCTTCTTTTCGGCCATGGCCAGCTCTCACCCGAATGACGAATTGAATTGTTGACGCCAGTGTAAGTCATGGGCGTCAAAAGGAAAATCGGCGCGGAGTATCGTGGAAGCAGAAGCCGGGGTCAAACCGCCCTTTGCAAAGGTGCCGCGAGGAAAGCGACAGTTGGGGAAAGGCGCAAACCAACCCCTCCAATTGGGGGGAATGCATCCCCCGGTCCGGCCTTTGAGAGCGCGGGGGTAAATCCACCCATAAAACCAGTCAGATAAACAAAATATCACCCACTGAAGGCTGACTTTCAAATCAGGAAACGCCACGGTTTCGTGATGATTAGTCGCCCTGACGGCAATCTCCCTTTAAGCTCCCCCAAAGGCCGATGCATCGGCCACGGCGTGGGAGCGCCGCGTAAATGGCAGGAGGAAACCAGCGTGCCTAAGACACAAAACCCCATCCGCATCTCGACGATGACCAGCCTGGCGATGGCAGTGACCTGCCTGGCGCTCACCTCTTGCGGACAAGTGGGCGCTCGTCCGCGCGATGCCGATGGCCATGTCATGCCGACACTGGCCGAACTTGATCCCTCAAGTTCCCTCTATGCCGCCGCCGTCAACAAGGCTGGCGCGGGCGATTGCCGGCCGGAAATCCTCGATGTCATCACCTGCTTTGCCTGGCGCGGCCATGGCTATGAAGGCGCCCAAACCACGCTCGGCCAGTGCGATTTGAAAAATGGCAACAAGGCCGAAGGTGTCGAATGGATCAAACGCGCCGCCAATGCCGGCTGGGCCGATGCACAGCTCATCATGTCACGCGTCTATTTCGAGGGGACTTATGCCCCAAAGGATCTTGTTCAGGCGGCCCATTGGAACCTGCTCTATCGTCGCAACCCCGCGCTCATGTCGCTTGGCGCCCAGCCTGACGATACTGTCAGCACGCAGATTGCCAGCGAGTTGACGGTTGCAGAACGCGATCAGGCGCTCCAATCCTCAAGTGCCTGGCGTCCGACTTACTGGAGTCCTGCTGAAAAGCTCGACAGCAAAATCGCAGAGACCTGCCATATTCCGGATCGCCGACAGGTTTATCACCCCCCCATTGTTGTGAACACGCCCACCCCCTATTAAGGCGAAGCGTCCTGAAACGGCGCATTCAGAGATATTTTACTGTCATAATTCTACTGTCACGGCTTGACGTCACTGGATTCTGACTGAGTTGCACCCGGTCACCATCCCGCAAGCACCTGCCATCCTTCACTGGCAGGAATAGAGTTTTGACAATGCAGGCATCTGAAGCGAGACGCCGCCAGATAGGAATGGAACTGCTTCAATCCGTGATGCAGTCCCTGCGCCACATTCCTTTGCTCTTTTCCCTGCTCGCCCTGCTCTTTGCCTACGGATTTTCCAGCAACCTGCCCAAATGGGTCGTCGCGGCATGGGTTGCATATTTTGTCAGTGTACAGCTTTATTATCGGCGCTATACGCACCGCATCCAGGCAAGGCGCAACAATCTCGATGACGTCGACAGGATCACGCGCCAGCTCAGCGTCCAATACGCATTGATGAGTCTGGGCTGGGTGCTCATGGTGCCGCTCTTCTGGCAGTCAGGTCATGACAACCAGAACATGGTCCTGATGACGGTCATGCTGGTTCATGCCATTGCCTCATCAACGACCATTTATCACGTGCGGCCGATTTTGCTCGTGAGCACCATCCCGACGGCGCTTGTATCCCTCGTCTTGCCCCTGTTCATGATGAGTTCGGATTTCCGCATCTTCGGGTTCTGCCTCATCCCGACTTATGCCTTTCTTGCCTATACCGCCCGTCAGCAAAGACAGGCCGCCGAGGAGACGGTCAGCCTTCGTCTGGGTAATGCCGACCTGATCCGCGACCTCGCTGCCGCAAGAGACATTTCAGAATCGGCCCGCCACGCGGCGGAAGCCGCAAATGAACGCCTGTCCGAACGTGAAAACCGTTTCCGTGCGCTGGTTGAAAACGCGTTCGACACCATTCTTGTCGTCAATGACCAAGGCATCATCACTTATGCCACGCCATCCATGATCAAGATCGGCTTCAATCCCGAAACGATGATCGGCAAACAAGTCCGCGACTTCATTCCAGCCGAACAACTTGCCACCGTCACCATCAACTCACGCAACGATAACATACTTGATGACAGGACACGCTCGCGCGAATTCGCCGTGACGGGTGATGATCATCGTCTGCATCATATTGAAGCCACGATTACGGATATGCGCAAAGATCCGAGCATCGAGGGCTATGTTGTCAATATGCGTGACGTCACGCAGCGCAAGCGCAATGAACGCGAGGTCGAAAGTCATCTGCATGTCCTGCAGGATTTGACACAAGGCCGCCCCTTGCAGGAAGTCATGACGCGTCTCGCCATCAGCGCGGAAAAAACCCATGATGACGCGCGCGCTGCGATTTTCCTGATCGACAAGGACAACAAGCTCACGGTCTGTGCCGCGCCGAGCCTGCCTGCCACCTTCCATCTCATGATCCAGCAGATCTGGGACAATCATCGCGACAAGATATTCGGCACCTCCGCCATGGCGGGCCAGCGCATCATCACGACGGACATGCAAAATGTCGCCCATGGCGAAGACATTGCCACCATGGCCAGGATTATTGGCGCCAAGACCGTTTGGTTCCAGCCCATCATCGCCCAGAGTGGCCGCACCGTGGGTGCCTTCGCGCTATATTTCCGTCAGCCGCGCAACCCCGATAACTGGGAACTGAATTATCTGCGCAGCGCCAGCCATATCGCGGCGCTGGCCGTGGAACGCCGCCGTGCCGACCGCGAATTGCGCGAGGCCAAGGAAAATGCCGAACTGGCCAACCGCTCCAAAACCAAGTTTCTCGCCAATATGAGCCATGAACTGCGCACGCCCCTCAACGCCATCATCGGCTTCTCCGAAATCATGGAGAGCAACATGTTCGGGCCGCTTGGCTCCGCGCGCTATACCGAATATGCCAAGGACATTCACGACAGCGGTCGCCATCTTCTCAGCGTCATCGATGACATTCTCGACATTGCCAAGATCGAAGCCGGCAAATACACGGTCCAGATCGAAAATGTGGACATCGCTGCCATCATCGACTGGTCCGTCGATATGGTTCGTACCCGCACCAATGAAAAACATCAGAAAATCACGCGGCACGTTCCCAATTCGCTACCCGTGCTGCGCGCCGACCAGCGCGCCATGCGTCAGGTCGTCTTGAACCTTCTTTCAAATGCCATGAAGTTCACGCCGGAGCGCGGCGAGATCGGGATTGACGTCGAACTGGGCGATCAGGGCGAGATGCGCTTGACCATCAGCGACAATGGCATCGGCATTCCCGCCGACAAGATCGATGAAGTCTTGCAGCCCTTCGGCCAGGTCGACGATGCCGTCTCCCGTCAGCATGGCGGCACAGGTCTGGGCCTGCCCATCACCAAATCGCTGATCGAGATGCAGGGCGGCCAATTCCAGCTTGAGAGCGTCCTCGGCAAGGGCACACGCGCCGTCATGACATGGCCGGCCGGACGCATGATCGCCCGGTCGGATAGCAACGCCAGGATCGCTTACTGAACGGCCTTGTCCGGCTTCTGCGTGCCCATCATCCCGAAAAGATGGCCACCCACTTTGCGCATCTGGATCTCTTCAGACCCTTCCGTGATGCGATAGCGGCGGTGGTGACGATAAATATGCTCAAACGGTTTGTGCCGCGAATAGCCGATGCCGCCATGCACCTGCATGGCGAGATCAGCCGCTTCGCACACAAGCCGGTTTGCCCGGTAATTGCACATCGACACCTTGTCGGAGAGATATTTCGCCACATCCGGCTTCGACATCTGATCCATTTGCCAGGCCGTCTTGTGAATGAGGCTGCGGACCATCTCGCATTCGGTATGCGCTTCCACCAGGGGGAACTGGATCGCCTGATTGGCTGAGAGCGGCTTGCCGAACGGCTTGCGCGCCTTGGCATATTTGACGCTTTCATTGACGCAGTACTGCGCCGCGCCAAGGCTGGAAGCGGCCTGGCGGATACGGTTTTCATGCACGAAATGCTGCGCCAGCTCCAGCCCGCGATCGGGGTCGCCCAGGATTTCCGTTTCCGGCACAAAGACATTCGTGAAAGAAACACGCGGATGATCGGTCGGCATGTTGAAGGTCCAGAGATATTCCTCGATCTTCACGCCCGGCGTATCGCAAGGCACGATGAAACAGGTAATGCCCAGCGCATCGCCATCCTTGCCACTTGATCGTGCAAACACAAAGTCATGCGTTGCGACATGCATGCCCGTGTTCCACATCTTCTGGCCATTGATGACAAATCCCGCCACGCCATCGCGTGTTTCGCGCCGCGCCTGTGTTTCCATCCATGTCGCGTCTGAACCGTGATCGGGTTCCGTCAGGCCAAAGGCAATGCGCACGCTGCCATCAAGCGAGCCGTGAATGAATTTTTCCTTCTGTGCGGGCGTACCAAAATCGCGAAACATCAGGACAGTGGGAAAATTGCCGACGATCGAACTTTCATTCTGCAAATCATTATGCAGCCCCAATCCCTTGGCGGCGAGATGTTCGCGGATGAACGCCATGCCGAGATTGGTGCCATCCTTGCCGCCATATTCGCGCGGCAGCGCATAGCGCAAATGCCCGGCCTTGTCGGCGCGCCGACGCATCGCGCCCAGCAATTCTTCCCAGTCGTGACGCGGCAGACCCTGATTGTCCCAATCCGTGCGCGCATGTTCACGGCGATGATCGAAAAAGCGGATATTGTCATTCTCGTTTTCGAGCGGCTTGATCTCCTTTTCGATAAAGGCATCAAGCTCGTCGAGATAGGAAGCAATCTCCTTCGGGATCGTGAAATCCATGATGTCTCTCCCCACGGCCCCCTTGGCGGGTTTTGGCCTGTTTTCAATTTCAATGGCCCCACTATAGAGGCGATCCGGGGGGTGGAAAGCGCACATTTGTTGCGTCGATCGGCGCCAATTGGTTAACGCGAAATCCGCTTAACCCATTGTCCAACCACAAGATTTAGCCGTGAACGAAGCCAGAAAACAGCCCGGTCAGCGATTCGGACCCGATTCGTTCGTTCTCCATTCCCTTCGTTAACGACCCCCTTCCTTAACGTCACTCAAGTCCCCAACCCCCCACATCTTGTGGTTTGTTTCCCTGCTTGCACGTCGGGGCATTTATGCCGATGGTGCGCCTGATCATGCAAAGTTTTCCGCCCTCCCCAGACAGCCCGCCAGCCGTCGCGGCAACAGCCCGGCGCGTCAATGAACGCCGCCGCATCACGGCGGTTCTGGGGCCGACCAATACCGGCAAAACCCACCTCGCCATCGACCGCATGATGGGCCATGCCACGGGCATGATCGGCCTGCCGCTGCGCCTGCTGGCGCGCGAAGTCTATGACCGCCTTGTCCGCATCAAGGGCCTGCGCGTCGTGGCGCTCATCACCGGCGAGGAACGCATCCTGCCGCCTGACGCAAAATATTTTGTCTGCACTGTCGAGGCGATGCCGCTTTCGATTGAAGTCGATTTTCTGGCAATTGACGAAATTCAGCTCGCCGCCGATCGCGAGCGCGGCCACACATTCACGGATCGCCTGCTTTATGCGCGCGGCCGACACGAAACCATGATGCTTGGCTCCGAAACGGTGCGCGGTCTCATCCAGAAGTTGTTGCCAGACACGCATTTCATCAATCGTCCGCGTTTTTCTGAACTGACCTGGACCGGCTCCAGAAAGCTCACCCGCCTGCCGCGGCGCTCCGCCATTGTCGCCTTCTCAGCCGATGAGGTTTATGCCCTCGCCGAACTCATTCGCCGCCAGCGCGGCGGCGCCGCCGTCGTCATGGGGGCGCTGTCGCCACGCACGCGCAATGCCCAGGTGGCGCTTTATCAATCCGGTGATGTTGATTTTCTTGTCGCCACGGATGCCATCGGCATGGGCCTCAACATGGATGTCGATCATGTCGCCTTCGCCGCCACCGAGAAGTTTGATGGCCGCGAGCATCGCCCCTTGCGCGTATCAGAACTCGCCCAGATTGCCGGACGCGCCGGACGCTACATGAATGACGGCACATTCGGCATCACAGGGGACGCCTCCCCCCTCTCTGACGAGGTCATCGAGCGCATCGAACAGCATCAATTCGACTCCGATCACGTCCTCCAATGGCGCAATCCCGACCTGCAATTTGCAAGCATTGCCGCCTTGCTGGCCTCGCTGGAGGTGCCGCCCGCCCGTCCGGGTCTGGCGCGCGCGCAAGTCGCAACCGATCTCGAAGCCCTGACCCGCATGAGTCGCGAGCCCGACATCCAACATCATGCGCGAGATCCGCAAGCCATCCGCAAATTATGGGATGTCGCCCAGGTGCCAGACTTCCGCAAGACTTTGGCGGGCGATCATGCCACTTTGCTGGCGCGTCTTTACCTCTTCCTCATGGAAGGCGACAGGCGCATACCTGACGACTGGCTTTCGGGCCAATTGAGCCGTGTTGACCACACTGAAGGTGAGATCGACACGCTCTCCGCGCGGCTTGCTCATGTGCGGACATGGAGCTATGTGGCAAATCGATCCGATTGGCTGCATGATCCTGTCCATTGGCAGGAGCGCGCGCGTGCGATAGAGGATAGGCTCTCCGACGCTCTGCATGAGCGGCTGACCCAAAGGTTCATTGACCGGCGGACCAGCATTCTCATGAAACGTCTGCGCCAGAACGAGGATCTTATGGCGGCGGTAAACCTGGACGGCGAAGTATTGGTAGAGGGCGAATTTGTCGGCCGTCTGCACGGTTTTGTGTTTGTGCCCGATCCGCGAGCGGAAGGCGAACAGGCAAAAGTGCTGCGTGCGGCCTCCGAACAGGCCGTGGCGCTGGAAATTGCCGCCCGCGCCGCGCGTCTGGCCGCCGCAGCCGATGGCGAGATTTCGCTCTCCGAACATGGTCGCCTGATCTGGGATGGCAGCCCTGTCGCCCAGTTGCGCCTGTCTGAAGCGCCGCTCGATCCGCGCCTTGAGTTGATTGCGGGCGAAGAATTGACCGGCCCCTTCCGTGACGGCGTTGTGACGCGTCTGGAAAACTGGCTGAAGCAGCATATCGCCACCGTGCTCGCCCCGCTTGTCGCGCTGCGCGATGCGACCGACATTGAAGGCCTGGCACGCGGCATTGCTTTTCGTCTGGTTGAAAATCTCGGCTCCCTGCGTCGCGACGCCGTGTCGGAAGACATCCGGGCGCTCGATCAGGCCGCGCGCGGCCAGCTGCGCAAGCATGGCGTGCGCTTTGGCGCCTATTCGATTTTCCTGCCCGCGCTTTTGAAGCCCGCGCCCGCCCGTCTGCTGATGACGCTCTGGGCGCTCACCCGCAAGGATGCCGAAGGCAATGCCACCGATCCGCTGGCGGATCTGCCGCAGCCGCCAACACCGGGCCTGACCTCCGTGCCAGCCGATGCATCGGCCCCGGCCGGTTTCTATGAATCGCTCGGCTTCCGCGTCTGCGGGTCGCGCGCCGTGCGCATCGACATGCTCGAACGTGTCGCCGATCTCATTCGTCCCGTCATTGCCAATCGCGTTTATGCCGGTGGCTTTATCGTGACACCCGACATGATGTCGCTTGTCGGGTGTTCGGGGGAAGAGTTTGCAAGCCTGCTCAAGGGGCTTGGCTATCGCCCGCAGCTTGAAAAAATCATTCCCAGACTGCCCGAACCCGCCCCCGCGACAAAGCCCGGCCTGGAAGTCGTCATCCGCAATTCAGGTGAGGCTGAAGCCCAGAGTGACGCCACAACCGATGCGGCAACCGACGCCCTCACCGAAGCGGGCGC
>Ga0209066_10000413_pt1 | contig 63312 bp, 50 predicted proteins | sample All_14_2_FD_187198 | JGI IMG/M metagenome (GOLD analysis project Ga0209066, IMG submission 187198) | Freshwater microbial communities in response to fracking from Pennsylvania, USA - Allegheny Zone_MetaG_DW_15 (SPAdes) (version 2) ...
CCCCCCCCGCGAGCCGGAAAAGCCGGTCTTCCACATTTACTACGACCTTGAGGGAATCCCCCAGCCCTGGATCGAGGAATGGAAAGCCGGGCGGGATTTGAAAGTGGATCAACATCCACTGCCCGCCGACGCCGCCCAGTGGCCCAAGGATGCCGATCTGGTGATCGCCCCCCCGGACCGCATGGTCGCCCTGAACCTGCGGCCCTACCCGGCCGACGCACCCCGGGCGCGGGCGAATCCGGCCTTCCTTTACCATCCCTTCGATCCCGACCAGACCCTGACCCGCCCCTGGCGTTGGACCCCCTGGGTGGTGATGAAACATGTCCCGGCCGAGGGCACCCAGACCCCGGTTCCAGCGGGAACCGAACCGGCCTGGCCCGACCATCCGCAAGTCGTGCGCGGTTGGTGGCTCAAGGGCCAGCACCTTTCGGCCAACCACCCCATGAATGCCGGCCTGACCGAAAAATGGCAGGCCCAACTTGCCCGCATCACCCCCGCCATGGAGCCGGTTGAAACCCTCTGGGGGCATCTCGTGGAGGGAAAAGTCGCAACCGCCCTCCTTCCCCTATCTTTTAAATTGCGCCAACCCTCCGCCACCCCGTCCTGGTCCGTGCCCGCCACCGGCACCATGATCCACATCGACCTGCTTGCGGTCGGATCGGAAACCGACCAGGCGGAACTGGCCCTGGAATGGACGGCTTTCCTGTGCGACCCCCAGCGCCAGAAGATGCTGACCGAAACTACGGGTTACTATCCGGTACAACGGCCGCTGGGCCGGGAAATCCCCGACGTGACGGGACCCCGCCCCGCATGGTGGGACAAATCGGAATTCATCGACGGCACCCCTTTGCCGCCCAAGCCCGCACCCGTCGCCATTCCCGTGGAAAGCACCAAGCCCGCACCTCCCGCAGAGGCCCCGGCGCAGCCCCCTGAGGACAAGCCGGAAGAAGTCAAACCGGCGGCGACCCCGGCTCCCGGACCCGTTCGCTGATCTCGGCCATCTTCCGGATGAGCACATCCGGATTGAAGGGTTTCAGCACCACGGCATCGACGCCGGGGATATGCTTCGCATCCAGCACGAAACCGCTGGTGATGACAATGCGCGCCCGGGGCAGGATGCGGCGCAATTCCAGGACCAATTCCAGCCCGTGCAAACCGGGCATGCTCCAGTCCGTCACCACCCAGTCGATGGCGTCCCGTTCCTGTTGCGCCAAAAAGACCGCCCTTGCCCCGTCTTCGGCCTCGAGGCAATGGACCCGCTGTTCCTCGAGCGTGGCCCTGAGCACATCGCGGCAAAGCGGTTCATCATCGGCGATCAACGCACGACCGGGAAGCAGCCGGGGTTTTTGTTCCGCGGACGGAAGGGCGGACGTTTCCGGGCCGGCTTCTGTGCCTTCCTGCTTCCAGGCCGGGATATAAAAAGTGAACGAGGCCCCATGGGGTTCGATGTTGCGGGCGATGATCGTTCCCCGATGCTGCTCCAGGATCCCGCGCGAAGTCGAAAGCCCCAGGCCCGTCCCCTTCCCCGGGGGCTTGGTGGTGAAGAAGGGATCGAACAGATGGTCCTGGTTCTCCGGGGAAAAACCCGTGCCCGTGTCCTGGACCACGCAGTAGACAAAGCGCGATACGCTGTTCCCGAATCGCTGCATCACCGACCCCGTGGCCACGATGATTTCGCCGGGGCCGTTGATGGCGTCGTGCGCGTTGATCAGGAGATTGAGGATGACCTGCTGGATCTGGGCCGGGTCCAGCAGCGCGGGGGGCGATTTGGGATCGAGCGTCAGGATCAGCTTCACATCCTTCCGCAGTGCGGACTGGGCCAGGAAAACTGTTTTCTGGACCACATCGTTGAGCGAGGTCGGGCGCAGATCCGGGGTACCCTGGCGGGTGGCGCTGAGCAGTTGTTCGACGATCCGGCTGCCGCGCTCAGTGGTTTCAATGATCTTGTCCACCCGGTTGCAGTCATCCGACGGAACCCCGTCACGCACATCCAACAGGCGGAGGTTTCCGGAAATAATGTGGAGCAGGTTGTTGAACTCATGCGCCACACCCGCCGCCATGCGCCCGAGCGCCTGCATCTTCCCGGTCTCGATGAGGCGCCGGTCCTGTTCCCGGCGGGCAAACGCGGCGCCGATGAGGTCACCCGCCAGCCGCAGGGTATCGAGCAGACCCGGCTCCCATGTCCACTGGGGATCCTCCACCACCACGACAATGAAACCCATGAGGGTGGATTCGAACATCACAGGCACCACGGCGAGGTTGGGGATATCCTTTTCCCGGAGGTAGGCGCGTTCGTCCTCGGAAAGATGGGCCAGGGGACCGGCCACCGGTTGAAGAGCCAGCAAATGCGAACGCCACCCCGCCAGCGCCGCGCGGTCCAGGTCGGCCCAGACCAGGGGCCGGCTCCCGGACCGGACCCCCACCACAAGGGAAGAAGGCTCCGCATCGGGCACCCGGCTCAAATTCGAGGAAAGACAGGTGTAGGCATCGCGCACTTCCAAAACACTGCGGATCTGCTCCATCAACCGGGCGATCGCGGGCTCGAGGTCCTTCGCCGTGACCAGTTCATCGGCGGCCGAGGCCACGCTTGCCAGGATCGCATCCCGCCGCCCGAGGAGCCCGAGCACCGCAAGTTTTTCGTCGATGGCTTCCTGGCGCTGCATGCTTCTCCGTCGGACAAAAAGGCTCAAAAGCGTCGCGATGATGATGGCCAGCGCGATGACGGTCGCGGCCACCCGGTCGACGCGGAGGAATTTTTCCTGGATCTCGGGCGCGTTGAACACCAGCACCACAATGAGCGGCGATCCCTCCGGGCCGCCCGCGGTTATCGGGATCGACTGGAAGGAAAATTCCGGACTCTTCACCACGGAGGTGAAAAGCGGCAGCGCCATGTCCTCGATGAACGCCCATTGGGAAAAATACGGGTAGGAAAATTTCCCGGCCTTATCCATCCATTCCCCGAAGCGCGGGTCTCCCAGCGGCAACAGGTCCACCCCCCCGGGATAGGCCGAGACCAGGACCCCGGCCGGATTCAACCGCACCACGGACACCCCCAGCAATTCGGGGTTCCGCTCGACGATCCGGCCAAGCTGCGTCTGCAGCCTTTTTTGCAGCGCCCCGGCAGCGACACCGGTTGGAAAAGGCTGGTCCCTTAGGTCGGCCGCAACCACTTCGCCCACCGTCACAGTCAGCGAATGGATGTTCCCGATGACCGTCTCCCGCAGGATGGACTTGATCGTGCTCGTCAGGAGCCAGAGCATCAGGGTGGACGTACAGGCGAAGAGCGACCAGAAGAGCAGCGCATCCAGCACCCCGGGCAGGGTGAACAGGCCGAAGGGGCGGAAAATCCTGGATGATCCGGCCTTCATGGGGTTTTCGCCGCTTCCTTCGGGCGCGCCTTGCGGATTTCCCTCCAGCGCTCCAGCCGCTCGGCGATGGTTTTCTCATAGCCCCGACCCGTCGGACGGTAAAAGGCGCGGTCCATCGGCATCATCGCTGCCGGGGCCACCCCCTCTGCGTGGTCATGGGCATACAGGTAGCCGCTGCCATGACCCATTTTTTTCGCCCCCGCGTAGTGCGCGTCCTTGAGGGCGGCGGGGATGCCCTCCGTCCGCTCCTTCGCCACGGCCTCCATGGCATCGCCAATGGCTTGGTAGGCCGCGTTGCTTTTCGGGGCCGTGGCAAGGTAGATGGTGGTTTCGGCCAGCGGGATGCGGGCCTCGGGCAATCCGATGAATTCCACCGCCTGCTGGCAGGCCGCGGCCAACACCAGCGCCTGCGGATCGGCCAGGCCGATGTCCTCCGAGGCCAGGATGACCAGCCGGCGGGAGATGAAGCGGATGTCCTCGCCCGCGTGCAACATCTTGGCCAGGAGGTAGACCGCCGCATCGGGCTCGCTCCCGCGGACGCATTTGATGAAGGCCGAAATGGTGTCGTAGTGCCCGTCGCCGTCCTTGTCGTAGACCACGGCTTTTTTCTGGATCGATTCTTCGGCCACCGGGAGCGTGACCCGGACCGCACCGTCCGACGGCGGGGTGGAAAGCACGGCGATCTCCAGCGCCCCCAGCGCCTTGCGCGCATCCCCCTCGGAAACGCGGGCAAGAAAATCCAGCGCGTCCGCCTCGACCACCACATCCAACCCGGGGAACGCCCGCTCGCGGTCCGCCATGGTACGCTCCAGGAGTCCGCGGATTTCCGGTTCGGTGTGGGGCCGGAATTCAAACAGCTGCATCCGCGAAACCAGGGCGGCGTTGACGGCGAAGAACGGATTCTGCGTCGTGGCCCCGATGAGCCGCAGCACCCCGTTTTCCACGTGGGGCAGGACGGCATCCTGCTGGGCCTTGTTGAAACGGTGGATCTCGTCGATCAGCAACAGAGTCGGCTGTTTTTTCTGCCGCCAGATGAACTGCGCGGTTTCCACCGTTTTCCGGAGATCGGCCACGGTGGATTCGACGGCATTGAGGGCGACAAAATGGCAGCGGGTTTCCAGCGCGATGAGATGGGCCAGCGAGGTTTTCCCCGTGCCGGGGGGACCGTGGAAAAGCACCGCCTGGATGCGGTCGGATGTAATCAGGCGGTGCAGCAGTTTCCCGGGGGCCAGGATATGGGACTGGCCGCAGAATTCGGCCAGGGTCCGCGGGCGCATCCTCCGCGCCAGATTGTGGCGCTCGTCGACCGAAGCCGCGCTTTCCGCCCCACCGGACGCCGGTTCAAACAAGTCGGATTCCACACAGGCAGGCTATACGTCGGAAATCAAAAGAAAAGAATGAGCTTTCCGGACTGGCCATCCGTCCCGCTTCCCCTTCTGCCGGATGGAAATACACCGGAAGCATCCTCTGATCGAATTGGGGGCCCATCCCTCCACCACCCCTTTGGATTGACAATGGCCGAAGTTAAGCGAAACTTATACTTCCCCCATGTCCAAGCCCCTTCATCTCGCCGATCTCCAAGAAATCTACCGCCTGCCGTTTTTCGAACTGATCCAGCGGGCGCGGGAAACCTATGTGGCCAACTGGGCGGATCCGGAAGTCCAGCTTTGCACGCTTTTGAGCATCAAGACGGGCGGCTGCAGCGAGGATTGCTCCTACTGCGCCCAGAGTTCCCATTACCACACCGGTCTGGAGAAGGAATCCCTCCTCGGGGTGGATGAAGTCATGGAACACGCCCACCGCGCCAAGGCCTCGGGCTCCACCCGCTTCTGCATGGGCGCCGCCTGGAAGGGCGTGCGCGAGGGCACGGAAAAATTCGAACAGGTCAAAAGCATCATCCGCGAGGTCAGCACGCTCGGGATGGAAGTCTGTGTCACCCTGGGCAGCCTGACCGAAAAGGCCGCCGAGGAACTCAAGGAAGCCGGCGTCACGGCCTACAACCACAACATCGACACCTCGCCCGACCACTATCCGAACATCGTTTCCACCCACACGTTCGACGACCGCCTCCAAACCATCCGCCACGCCCAGCAGGCCGGCATGGATGTGTGCTGCGGCGGCATTCTCGGGCTCGGCGAAACCATCGACGACCGGCTCAAGATGCTGGAAGTGCTCTGCTCGTTCAACCCTCCGCCGGAAAGCGTGCCCATCAATGCACTCATGCCCATGAAAGGCACCCCGCTGGAGGAAAACGCGCCCGTCGATCTTTTCGAACTTGTGCGCATGATCGCCACCACGCGCATCGCCCTTCCGAAAACCAAGGTCCGGCTTTCCGCGGGACGCACCCAGATTTCCCAGGAGGGACAGGCCCTGTGTTATTTTGCCGGGGCGAATTCGATTTTCTACGGGACCAAGCTGCTCACCGCGGACAACCCGCGCGAAAACGAGGACCAGCGCCTGTTGGAAAAACTCGGCCTGCGGCAGATGGAGCCGAAGACTTCCTGCATGCACGACGCGCAGAAGGCTGCGGCGGCCATGACCACCGCCTAGCTCCCACAAGGAGCGGCGGTTTTCCAACCGCCGTGCCTTCCCTCCGAAAAAACGCGTCCAATCAATAGCCCGTCCGCCTCACTGCCACATCGGCTCGTCGTCATTCTGGCGCGGAAGAAGGATTTCCATCGGCACCTCATCGGCCCAGAGCATGCCGCTCAGCTCCTTGTAATCCTTGGCCTTCTGCCAGATGAGTTTCTTGGGCAGGAAGAGCGAGTTCCAGCACGGCCAATCAATGCGGTCGCTCAAAAAGGCCGTCCATTCCACGATCTCCATCTCGCCCGCGCCGATGTCGGGGAACCGCGAGTAGGAGGTGGCATTGCCTTCGAGCAGTTGGATCTGCGTGATGGCGCCCTCCTCGAGCGTGACCTTGGCGATGGCCGTGGGATGGCTCGTTCCGGGTTTGGGTTCGGAACGCATGTACAACAAGCCCGTCATTCTCTGGGGTGGCTCCTCGACTTGGCCGGCCAGGTCATCCAACACCTCGAGCAACAAGCCGGAGGGGGCCTGTCCGCTGTAGCCGGGATTCAGAACCAAGGCGCCCAGTTCCCCGTCCTTGTCGCGCAGAAACGCGGGTTCGGTGGCATAGGACCACTCACTGGGAACCCCACCCTGGGTCAGGCGGTGGCATTCCTGGTTCTCACGGCTGACCTGTTCCCAGGTCACTTCCTGGGGGAACGCCTTGACCTTCTCAAAAGCCCAGCCCTCGGCAAACTCCCCTTTGGCCGCATCCTCGTTCAAGGGGGAAATCGTCCGGCCGATGATCCACAGCCGGTCCAACTCCGGCGCAAGCGCGGGAATGGTCAGGTAGCGTTCGCCGGGAATGCGGCGGTCGAGGAACAGGGGTCTCTCCGGGGGGCCCCAAGCCCCCACTCCGGCGGGATCGCGCAGGCGGGCGGCCGGAAAGCCGTTCTTATCCATTCCGCGCTCCAAAGTAACCCCCTTGGCAAAAAGAATCAGCGGCAGGCTATGCGGGTCCTCTGACACAATACAGCATCATGCAAGCATCCCCCGTACTGCTCAAGCGGAACCTTGAGCCCCCGCCCCTTATTCCCTAGGGTGCTTGGAAGTGCCCGAACTTCCTCATTTCGCCTTCAAAGAATGGTCCCCGATCGTCGACGCCCTCGGCTCCGGCCGGCAAATCCTGCTCCTGCGCAAAGGCGGCATCGCCGAGGGCCCCGGGGGATTCCGCCCGGAACACGATCACTTCTGGCTCTACCCCACCACCTTCCATTCCGCCGCCGGTAAACTCAAACCGGAAGCACGTATCACCCATCAGCCCGAAGGCTCCCCAACGCCCATCCGCTATTTCGCCGAAGTCCACGAAACCCACTGGCTGGAAGATCCGCTCCGCTTGGCCGCGCTGGATTCTTTCCACCTCTGGGCCCCGGAAGAACTGGCCAAGCGATGGACATTCGGAAAACGCCCGGGCCTCTATGCCATGATCGTCCGGGTTTTCCGGCTCCCGTCGCCGGTCGCGATCCCCGACCATCCCTCGCACCACGGCTGCAAATCCTGGATCCCCTTGGAAGAGCCCCCATCCACCGACAACCTTATCCCCGTATGGGACGACGCCACCTTCGAAACCCAACGCCAGAAAATCCGCCAGGCGCTTGCCCTGCCACCGGGTCTTGCTTAAAACTTAATACTTAAAACCTAAAACTTTTATGAAACACTCCCCCGCATTCCAGGCCCTCTGCGAAGAAGCCCGCCGCCAGATCACCGAAATCTCCCCCCAGGACACGCTCGCCCGGCTCAAGGCGGGGAGCGCGCGGGTCATCGATGTCCGCGAGGACCGGGAAGCCGCGCTCGGCATTATCCAGGGCGCCTCGCACCTGGGCCGAGGCGTGCTCGAGCGAGACATCGAGCAGGCAGCACCCAACAAGTCGGAAGAGATTATTTTGTACTGCGGTGGCGGTTACCGCTCGGCGCTATCCGCGCTCAACCTGCAAAAAATGGGCTACACGAACGTGAAATCCATGGCCGGTGGATGGCGCACCTGGAACGAGCTGGGCCTTCCCGTCACCAAGCCGTAGGGCCGGGCCCGGCTGCCGCCTGCTTCCATGGCGGCATATCCAGGTGGTGTGTCGCCGCGGCTTCTGTAGCCTCTCCCCATGGAGAAATCGTTCGAGATGCTGGATTATCAAAAGACCCCGCTGGGGAACCTGATGCTCCGGCGGCGGAAGATCCCGTCCCTCGACGATCTCGTGGTCCACGAAGTACTCCTCAACGACGAGTTCCTCATGAGCAGTCTTTTCCACTGCGCCGAGGAAGCCCTGGCCGATCTCGGACTGGCGGCGGCGATGGGCGACCCGCTTGATGTGGTGGTGGGCGGACTCGGGTTGGGTTACACCGCAGCCGCCGCGTTGAAATGCCCGCGGCTCGGCTCGCTCCATGTCATTGATTTCCTGGAGCCGGTCATCCGCTGGCACCAGCTCGGATTGGTTCCCCTCGGGAAGGAACTTTGCGCCGATCCGCGCTGCCATCTGGTGCTGGGTGATTTTTTCAACCTTGCGGGCAGGCCGGACGAAGGCTTCGACCCGGCCACACCCGGCCGTCAATTCCACGCGATTCTCCTCGATATCGACCACACTCCGGGCCACTGGTTGCACCCCCGTCATGCGTCATTCTATTCGGAGGAAGGCCTCGGGCGGATGAAAGAACAACTGCAACCCGGAGGAGTTTTTGCGATGTGGTCGGACGGGTTGCCCGATGAGCCTTTCCTCGGTGTGTTGCAAAAGGTTTTCACCCAGGCCCGGGCCGAAGTGGTGTCGTTCCCGAATCCGTTGCGCGGGGAAGATTCCTCCAGCACGGTTTATGTGGCGCAGGACACATGAGAAGCTGTTTGGGCATAATGGCTATTTATCCCCTCTATCAAGAGGGGCCGACGAGGCGAATGCCTCGCGGGGGTGTGTGGTTTTACGCTGGGAGAACACACCCCGTCGCTCCGCGCCACCCCTCTTGATAGAGGGGATTTTGCACTGGGCTTCGCCTAGACTAAAATCATACGGGTACCCAGACAGGAGCGGCCAATCAGCCAAGCCCCATCCCATTTCGATGCGGTTTCCGTCCAAGTTACTATTTTATCAAGGACTCAAAAATGTTACCTATGTGGTGGCGGTGTGCCTCGTGCCCGCCGGGTATCGAGGAACTGCCGCCCATCCGCCTGAGGCGGAGACGGCCTACAAGAATTCAACTGCATAGTTCCGGCTCAGGCGGACTGCACTACAAATAAATTGAATCAAACGCTCTTTTCGAACGCCTCTTCAATCGTCGCCGCCGACTGGGCGCGGCAGAGCCGGGCATAGAGACCGTCCAGCGCGAGTAATTCCTCGTGCGTCCCGCGCTCGGTGATCCGCCCGTGCTGCAATACACAGATCACATCAGCGCGCCGCACCGTTGACAGGCGGTGGGCAATTACAAACGATGTCCGCTCGGCCAGCAGGCGGTCGAGGGCCTGTTGGATCAGCCTCTCGGTCTCGGTGTCCACACTGGCCGTGGCCTCATCAAGGATCAGGATGGGCGGATTCATCAGCAGGGACCGGGCAATCGAAACCCGCTGTTTTTCGCCCTGGCTCAGTTTAACACCCCGCTCGCCCACCACAGTATCCAGCCCCTCGGGCAGGGCGCGGACAAAAGCCTCCGCATTGGCGGCCGCAAGGGATTTCCACAAGGCGCCATCATCCGCACCCGGACATCCGAATTGCAGGTTCTCGCGCACGCTGGCGTTGAAGAGGAAGGGCTCCTGCGAAACAATGCCCACCTGGCTGCGGAGTTCTTTCAATGAAATGGAATCATGCGGAACCCCATCGATCCGGATTTGGCCGCTCTTGATCGGATAAAAGCGCGGGAGCATTTTCACCAGCGAGGTTTTTCCCGCGCCGGTGGGACCGACCAGCGCGATGGTCTGTCCGGGTTTTGCCACGAGTTCAATCTCGTGCAGGACCTGGCGGTCCTTCTGGTATTCAAACGAGACCCGATCCAGCACGACCTCCCGCGCCGTTCCCCGCATCGGAGGCAGGGTCCGGGGCTCGCTGGGTTCGGCTTCGGGGGTTTCATCAAGGATTTTATATACCCGCTCGGCCGCGGCCCGTCCGGATTGGAAGAGCTGGTTCAAGCCGTGCAGGCGGTTGATGGGTTCGTAGAACATGCTGATGTAGAGCAGAAACCCGGTGAGTTCGCCGATGGTGAACGTGCCGTCGCCCTGCAGCACTTCGCGGCCCCCGAACCAGAGGACAATGGCAATCCCCAGGAAGGAGAGAAAATTCATCGACGGGTTGTAGCGGGCCCACGAGGCCATGATCTTGAGCGTGGCCTTGCGCAGGTCGTCGGCCCTGTCCTTGAAGTGGCCCAGCTCGCGGTCCTCGCGGTGAAACGACTTGATCTGGAAAATTCCCTGGAGGTTGTCGAGGAGGAGGGCATTGAGCGCCGACGTGGCCACCCGCGTCAGACGATAACGCTTGTGCGCCGTGCCGGTGAACCAAACCGCGCCCGCGATCATGAACGGAATCGGCACGAGGGCCCAGAGGGCGAGGGTGGTGTTGGTGTAGAATAGAACAAATCCCACGCCCACGATCTGCAACACGGCCACCACGCCCTGCTCGATTCCGTCGACAAGCACGCGCTCCATGTTGGTCACGTCCTCGGTGACGTGCGTCATGAGGTCGCCGGAGGAACGGTTGTCGAACCAGCCCAACGGTAAACGCTGGAGACGCTCGTAGAGGGAATTGCGCAGATCGAAGACCAGGTTCTGTTCGAAGGTGTTGTTGAGGACGATGCGGAGGGCGTTGAGGAGGTCGCGGAAGAAGAAAGCCGCGACCACGCCCAGTACCATCCACCCGAGCTTGGCGACATCGCCGCGGGCAAGGATGTGGTCGATGATCCACTGGGTCAGCTTCGGATAGGCCATCCCCGAAAGGGTGGAGAGGATCGCGCAGGCCATGGTCCCGAGGGCGAAGCCGGGGTAGTTGCGGACATAGGCAAAGACACGGAGGAGGGGGGACATGGGAGGGAAAGCCTACGCGGACGGTTCTTGGCTGAAAAGAGACAATGGGGGGGTGACGTCTGTCGGGTTTCCCTCGTTCTCATACTCGTACTCTTGCTCGTTCTCTCGGGGCTTGTTCGGTCAAACGCGGCTGGGAGACCAGGGGGACTGGAGAGTGCGAGTATGAGAACGAGGGGGGGAGGAAGTCCGACTCCAACCCGTGCGACTGGAGCGGTTCCCTGCTAGCCACTCTTTCGATTTGACAGAAATCTGTCATATGACAGATTTCTGTCATGCAGACCACACTCCGGATTGATGACGAACTCTATCGGGAGGCCAAGGTGGGGGCGGCCCAAGAGGGGATTACCCTGACCCGTTTTTTGGAGGAGGGTTTGCGTCTGCGCCTGTCCCAAAGGGGGACGGCTCCGCGACCCACCCGTCTGGGACGTTCCGCCGCCGCCAAGAAGGGCTCCACGCCCCCGGAAAGCGCGGAAGTGGAGTCCGAGTCTTTCGATGCCTCCAAGTGGGATTGATCCGATCTTTGCCCCGACCGGCTACAGAAAGCCAGAAGGCTTGAAGAATTGCGTCCACCAAACTGGATCCGTTGTAGCCGGGGCCGCTGGCCCCGGACCCGGGTTTGTTTGGGAATCAGGGCTTTTGCTCGAGGATGCCGATCTGCCAGGGAATCCCGCCATAACTCCCATGATGTTCGGTCGAGTTCACGCCTTGGAATACAAAGCGCAAAGCCGCAGGATCCACCTCCATGGTTTCGTCATTGCTGCTGCGGATGAGTTCGCCGTGGCTGATGCTGTGGGTCCAGACTTCGGACTGGGTGACATTGACGGAGGTGGCGGCGAAGGGTTTGTCCCGGGAGGCCGCGAGCGGTTTCCAGGGGCCTTCGAGTTTATCCGCAACCCATGCTTTGTAATACCGGAAGCCCTTGCCCACGGCTTCAATAATGGTCAGGTATTGCTCCCGGCCCTTGAGTTTGTAGGTATGGGATGCCTCAAACAGTTCGTCCGGGGTGTCCTGGAGCATCAACACGGGCTTTGACCAACCCAGGGGAAAGGCGGACTTGGCGGTTTCGCGACGCCAGAAGTGGCCGTCATCGCTGGTATAAAAAAGATGGGCTTTCTCGGCATCGCAGATCACCCAGAAGTCGAGCCATTTGGTTTTTTCTCCCCCCTCCGGAAGCACGGGGATCATGGGTTGGGGTTTGGACCAGGAGCCGGGATCGGCGATGTTTTCCGTGGTGGAAAAATACGGGCCAAACTTCACCGGCCGGTTTTTGTCGGCCAGTTGGTAGATGAGGACCCATTTTTTCAGGGGGGAAAACCAGAAGACCTGCGGGGCACAGTGGTATGCGTCATGCAGGGGCAGCGACTGGCGCTGCGCCTTGCCCGCTTCCGCCCAATCGGCGAAGCTCAGATACTGCATATCCACTTTGCCCGAGGCGCGCCGGTGGGTGGCGAAGAAATGCCAGCGACCGTCCACCTGGACAAAAGTGGGATCCTTCAGGGCCACATCGGGATCTTTCCCGCCTTTTTCCCCGGCAATCAGGGGCGGACCGGCCTGCCACTTGAGCACCCCGTCGTCGAGCCAGGACAAGCCTGCCGCGTGCAGTTGGACTGCGAACATCAGAACCAATGTGACGGTCATTCTCATAGGAGCCCAAAGGTTACCAGGCAGGTTGGGGATCCGCCCCCGACAAAGCGCCCACCCTACTGATTAACGCAGCGACACGGAGAGGCCAAGAGAACAGTTTATCGACGTGAATGGACGCGAATGAATCCGCTATCTGAGGGTGGGTTCGATCCGGGGGAGGGCTATGTCTTTTCTCTCCGTGGTCCGCCTAGGTCTCACTTTCTGCCAAGCACAATTCAAGGGCTGACCCTATTTTAGAGCGCACTTGAGACTTGCGGTTTCCCCGGGGAAGAGTTCGATAATGTCAGGCATCCTGCTGCTTCGGCTCGCTTTTTTCGTCGCAGCATTTCGCGATGATTCAATAAAACGACGAAAATGAAACTGGCCCGCCTTCTCCGTGTATTCCCAATGGTTGCGTTTTTTCCCCTCTATGCTGCCGTGGCCCAACCCTCAGCCGCCCCCGCCACAGACAGCTCGGCCGGCGCCCCCGCCATCACCCCGGAAATGCTTGGCTGGAAAATGGAAAAGGGAAGCATCAAGGTCCTCGATGAAAATCAAAAGGGACCCGAAGGTGGACGCATTCTTCATATCGAGGAAAACGCCTCCATGAGCACGGCGCTCAAGGGCTTTACCGCCAAGCAGGTGGGCAATTATGGCATCTCTTATTCCATCAAACGCCTATCGGCTGGCGATGAGTGGGCGGGCTGTGTCCAAATTCTATGTTCCGACGGAACCGCTGTCATCCGCCCGCTTCCCTACCAACAGGGCCACCCCGCCCATTCGGAGGATTGGATCAAGGTGGAGGCCGAATTCCACACACCGGAAAATGCGGTGGATGCCAATCTTCAGATCGCCACCAAGGCCGGCGTCGTGGTTGAGTTGACGGATTTCAAGGTAACGATCATGCCGTCCCCGAAAGCTCCCTGATAAGATTTCGGGATTCGTGGGTTCAACCCATTACAACTTCATTCATGTGCCACTAGTCCTGGAGTCAGGGAGCGGATTCGATACGGGGCCAGAGGATGTCTTTCATCCGTTCCGCTTGGAATCCCATGGTGCCCTGTCTCTCCTCCGAATCAGAGGGATCGCCGCCTTGGTCCTGACCATCCCAGCCGACGCTGTAGAGCTTGTAAACATCTTTGGATTCCAGACGGTAGCGGAGAACTCCTCCGTCACCCCAGTCACGGGGCACTTCCGGGAGGTAGGTTGGAACCAATTCCTCCAAAGTTTTGGGCAGGCGGCCTTTTTCCAGTTGGAAGAGCCGGATGGCTACGGCGGTTCGGGTCAACGTGCGACTGATATCGGCGCAGACCATCTTTTTTTGATAGTTCACCAATGCTCCCACAAACAACTTCGAAGCATCCCTGGAATTCTTTTCATTATCCTGTTTGAGATTTTGTTCTAATAGACGACAGGCCCCCATGTTCTGCTTCGCCAAAGTTTCACGCCAAGCTTTCTGATATAAGCCATGCTGGATTTTGGTCTGGCCCAATAGCCTATCCATCCAGCACCAATCAAAGTAATATACAGCCGCCCATTCTCCAAGTCCTTGGGCCCGAGTCCGCTGATCCTCGAATGCTCTAGTCGAGCACGCCCAAAGTATGATTCTGTGGCGCAATTCCCCCGTGCTATTTAGGAATAAAAGTCTTTCGAAGGTCAGGGATTTGTCGGCAAGGGCAATGTAATCCGGTAGTTCTCCGAGAATCTTGAGTAACCGCCGCAACACCAACGGATCCTTCGCCAGAGGCAAGACTTCAAAGCACCTTTGTTGGATCTTGCCCTCGGTAGACACGCGAATCAGTTGATCGATCAGAATGTCATTGGTCTGGGTGGGCTCCAAAAGCCGGTAGCCGAGGCAAACAGTTTGGGCGGCCTCATTCCACCGGCTGCAACCCAAGTGAATTTCTGCAATGGAGGATAAGGACCTGTACAGCTCAAGTCTCCGATTCAATCTATCACTGGGCACATCGATACCGTAAGTCAGATTAATTTGTGACAGGCGGCCCTTGAGTAAATTCAAGGCCTGCAGGCGATTGACTTCTTGGAGCAAGGGCGCCGCCGCGTGATCGCGGTCCTGCCAAGTCTCGGGTGGTGCCGGTTTCTTGGGTTGATCCAACGGCTGGGAGGGATATGGCTTCAAGGATGCGGGGTTGTTCCAACGCAAACCGTTCCAATACGAGCTGGGCTTCTCGGGTATTTTTTTGTAAGCATCCACCACTGCTTTGGTAACTTCATCCAGTTGTCTGGCCTCTTCGGTTTCAAATCCGGCGGGTTGGGCAACTACGTCTTCCCACTTCATGGGTTCGCCTGCGGCCCGCAGTTCCCGATCCACACGGACATTAATAATCCGCCCCGAAATGGCCCCGTAAAGCGATATCAATACAATCAGCCCAACGCCAACCGCGAGTAAAGCAAGGATCCCCATCCAAATACGTTTGAGCCAAACGCCCAGCTTGCCGCTCAATATCCCCCACGGCAGCTTTCTCATGATTAGAGCCTATCACGCGCTCCCCATCGAACGAGTCCTTTTTGACTTCAGGGTGTAGCACAGACATTCCTGTCTGTGACCCAAGCAACCAAGACCCACAGACAGGAATGTCTGTGCTACTCTTGGGACAGAAGCCGCCTCCACTTTTTTGTCATTTGTCATTTGGATTTTGTCATTTAGTTTTCCCTCATGTCCGAACTCACCGCTTCTGCCGCCATTCTCAAACGCCGGTCCGTCAAGACATTCAAGACCGACCCGATCGCCCCGGACCTGCTCCAGCGCCTGATCGATCTAACGCTTGAGGCCCCGAGCAGTTTCAATCTCCAGCAGACCCGCCTGGTGGTCATCCAGTCGCCGGAACAGAAAGCCGCCCTTTCCGCAGTGGCCTGGAACCAGAAGCAGATCATCCAGGCCCCGGTGGTTTTTGTTTTCACCGTCGCGGTGCGCAGCTGGGAGTCCACCTTTGACCGGGTGTTGGAAAGCGCGGTCAAGAAGGGCGCCTGGCCGGACAAGCTGGCCACCATGATCCGCTCCTCGGCCCCGGGATACCAGAATGCCCTGGCCTCCAAGGGACTGGAACGGGAATACGCCATCAAGGATGCCATGATCGCCGGCACCACCTGCGCCCTCGCCGCCGAATCCCTCGGGCTCGGTTCCTGCTTCATGAACGGCTGGGATGAGACCGGGGTGAAGAAGGTTCTCGGCGTCGAGAACGACCCGGACATCGCGATCGCCTTGGTGCTTCCGGTGGGTTATGTCGAGGTGGCTCCGGGACATCCCGGACGGCTGCCGCAGTCGATCACGGTCTCGCGGGAAAAATTGGCGTAATAGCGTCTTGATCTTATTACGCCAACAAAAGGGCAACGCGCTCGGAGATCGCGTTCCACCTTGGCGGGCTTTTCTGCCCCTGGCGGAGACGGCCTACAGGAATTCCAGTCAGCTGCCTTCGTTGGCCCAGGCGAGGTATTTGTCGTAGGCTTCCCGGCTCGGCCAGACCTGCCTCCAGTAGAACCCCTTCAGGGCCACAAACAACCGGCGCGCCGTGGCCTTGTCGCCGGCCTCGCAGGCGAAGCGGCAGTAATTGCTGAGGTTCCACTCGGAATCGGGATAGTTTTTCATCATTTCCTCGAACCCCTCGCGCATGAATTCCCAGCGGACGTGGGGGGACTTGAAGACGTTTCGATCGGGGTAGAAGCCGTACTGCGACCAGATGATGCGGGCGTAGAATTCGGCATTCCCGCCGGCCCGGACCTGTTCGGCAAAGGCCTCGAGATCCCCGTCCTTGCCGTGCCAGCGGGGCAGCAGGTAGTAGGCTTTGCTGAAGTAAAAGGCATGGTACCGGGGGTAGGCGGTTATGGCCTCGTTGAAGAGACGGTCGTAGCGGTCTGTGTCCCAGCCCTGCCCCAGCGCGACGTGCTGCATCACCGTGTACCATCCGGGGGGCACCGGTCCGGCGGCGGCGCTTTTTTTGACTTCCAAGAGAATGGATTCCGCCCGGGAGAGACGTTCCCTGTATTTTTTCCAGCCCTCCTCGGTGACCGTGGAGGCCCAGCCGGATCCCCGGGCCGCCCATGCGTAATCCACCCAGGACGCGGCTTCGGCAATCAAGGGCAATGGAGAGGCGGGAAAGGCCTTCTTCCAGGCCTCAATCTTGGCGAACCACAATTGCCTCTCCGCTTCACTGCCCTCGCCGAATTCCGAGCCATCCAGCCCCTCGTAGAAAAATTCGATCTTCAGGCGGCCCTCGCCGAACCTGTCCCCGTTGCGCAGCAAATCCTCATGCGTCTTTTCCAATTCGGCGAATTGGCTCTTGAGCACGAGCTTCTGGATGCCCTGGGTGAATTCCCACCGGGGCACGGGCCCCTCATTTTTCGGGAGGGGCTTGGAACTCTGGGCGGACAATTCCCCCATTCCGGGGAACAGCAATACAAGGGCGAACAAACCGGCCTGGAGGATGGGTTTCATAGGGAATCGGTCTTGTCGGGTTCGATGATGGAGTTGGAGGTCCCGGCGGTTGCTAGACTTTGGCATCTATCGTGGGGGTGGTGTAGCGGGCCCCACGGGGGTGGTGGTGGCGGAGAATGCGCGCGGTCAGGCTGCCGGCGTAACGCAGGCTGCGCTCGACTTCCGGATGCATCGGCGGCGGCGGCATTTCCAGGGCCTGCCTCACCATTTGGATCAATTCATCCATGACGAACGGCTTGGCCAGCGTCCCGATGACATTCACGTGGTTGAGGGCCGCGGTCCGGATCTCGTTGACGAAACCCGACATGAGTACAATGGGAATGCCGGACAGGTCGGGGTGCGTGCGCATTTTCGCGGCAAAGTCATCGCCATTGAAATCCGGAAGGACGTAGTCGAGCAGGACCACCTGCGGACGGTAGAGTTGGGCGCACTCGAAGCCCTCGGACCCGGTTTCCACGCCGATGATGGCGTGGGAGGGCCAGGCGCGGCTGAGCATTTCCTCGGCAACCTGCAGGATCTTCGGGTCGTCGTCGATGACCAGGATCTTGGGAAGGGCCATGAAACGGCTGAGTTCCTCCTCCTTGACCCCGCCCAAGGTGACTTCGCGGCCTTCTTCCGGATCGCCCGCGTCTTCTGCGACCGGTTCCGGGGACGCCGGCTCAACCGCCCCTGCCGGCTCCGGGGGTGCCGGAGGCGCCGGGGTGGCCGACTGCATTTTTTGGTCAAGTATGCGGGCGGCTTCCAGAAGGAGTTTCCGGCTTTCCTGCCGGATCGACTGCGGAACCGGGTTGGGCGCGGGTTGCTCGATGATCAGGCCGCCGTTCCAGCCGAGGATTTCGCGGAATGCGGCCTCGCCTTCGAGCGTATCCGTGGCCGCGTGGGCGATTTTTCCCCGGTCCAGTACGATCTGTCCCTTGGGCCCGTCGGAATTAAACACGTCCAGCAGGGTGGTGAACCCGCCCTGGATTTTCATTTGCAGGATTTCGGTCAGGCAGCTGTCCCGCAAATGGGCCTGGTAAAAGAACTCCTTTGAGACGCCCCCGGGATTGAGGAGCCAGCCCAGCATCTTCACCGCATCCCCGGCCGCGACGGGCTTGGACAGGAAATGTACCGCCCCGTTGCGGGCGGACAGCTCGAGGCCGTCCGGAAGCACTTCCGGGACGATGAGCAGAATACGCGCCAATGGATGGTAAGTCCGGAAATCATTCAGCAGGTTCCGGGCGTCCTTGACCATCTCGTGGTCGAGCACGAAGACATCGGGGCTGGCCGTGCCGGCGATGCGGAGGGCTTCGAAGGTGGTGGCCACCCGGTGGAGATCGGCCTCGGGGGCCGCCTGTTGAATGATGGATTCAAACAGGCCCGCCAAGCGCTTGTCCGGTTCAAACAGGAGCACTTGCAGGGGCATGGAAAGAGCAAAGCACAAAAGGCTTCACTTGTAAAAAGGAACAGTCAACTCCCGGGCACGATGAAGGACTCCGCGCCACGGACCGCTTCGACCAGTTGTCCGGGGGTGAACGGCTTGGCCAGGGTGGCCACGATGTTCGGACAACGACGGGCGGCCTCGACGAGATGTTCGGCGTAGCCGGAGATCATGACCACGGGGATGCCGGCGGTCGCGGGGTCGACCGCCCAGCGCTCGGCCAGATCCGCCCCGGAACCGTCCGGCAGGTGGTGGTCGAGCAAAACGATGCGCGGCTGGAACTCCTCCATGCAGGACTCGGCCTCGGCCACGGATTGTACCGAGATCAGGGCATGGTCGGCCCAGTGGCGGGCCAGCACCTCGTCGGCGTAGCGCAGGATCATCGGGTTGTCGTCGACAATGAGGATTTTCGGCAGGCTCTCCAGTTGGTCGAGCTGGTCCTCGGCGTATTCGCCCAGGTGGACCGTGCGCTCGCCGATGTGGTGCCGGACGCTTTTTTCGGCCGGCGCCGCGGCCTCTCCACCCGCTGGAGCTGCGCCGCCGTCCGCCACGACCGCGGAAAGCTCCAGGAGGAGCGTCCCGGTGTCGGCTTCGATGGTGACGGGGTGTTCCACGGGAAGGGGGATTTCCTGGATGCTGCCGCCGGGCCAGGTGAGGATCTGGTGGAGGGCCTCGAGGCCCCCGGTGCGGTTGGCGCGAGCGTGGACCAAGGCCCCGCGGTCCAGATAGATCTGGCCGCTCTCGCCCCGGCCGCCGATCACGGTCAGCACGGAGGAGTCGCCGGCGAAGGCCTTGACCCGGAGAAGGTCGAGCAGGTTGATCTGTTCCAGACGGGCCGAGTAGACCGGGGCCATGGCTGCGGGATCACGGGCCATGAGGTCGTCGAGGGCGGAGTTGATCGCCTCGGGGGTCCAGGGTTCGGCGAGCCCATGAATATGGGGCAGATCCAGCAGCAGGGCCACTTCTTCGCTGACCTCCCCGGGCAAAAGGATGAGAACCTGGGCCAGGGGGTTGCAGGTGCGGACATCGCGGACAAATTCCACCGCGTCATCGCCCCCGGTGGCATCCAGAACCAGCAGGCCCGGGTGGGAGAGCGCGGCCAGGCGGCGGCCCTTGGCGATTTCGCCCACGCGGTAAATACCGGCAATCTCCGGCCGGCCGGACAGCAAGGCCGCGACCGATTCTCCGCCCGGTGAGCCCACGGGATAAATCAGCACATTCAAGAAATCTGGGTTAGCAGACTATGCATTTCATTGCGACTGAATACAGGCGGTAACAGGTTGAAATCTGAAAGGGGCTGATTGCCGCTTTTCAGGGGTTGGGGTTTGGGTTATAATCACCTCTTTATGTTCACCCATCCGGTCCACTACGACGTCGTCGTTGCGGGGGCGGGTCATGCCGGCTGCGAAGCCGCGCTGGCCGCCGCACGGATGGGGTGCCGTACCCTGCTCCTGACCATGAATCTGGACACCATTGCCCAGATGAGCTGCAACCCGGCGATCGGGGGTTTGGCCAAGGGTCACTTGGTGCGGGAGATCGACGCCTTGGGTGGCGAGATGGGCCTGAACACCGACGCCACAGGCATCCAATTCCGCATGCTCAATGCCTCCAAGGGTCCCAGCGTCCGTGCCCCCCGGGCCCAAGCTGACAAGAAGGCCTACCAGTTCCGGATGAAAAACACCCTGGAGTACCAGGAGAACCTCGACATCCAGCAAGGGCTGATCAGCCAGCTGGAGGTGGAGCAGGACCAGGTGACTGCGGTCCAGACTCCGATGGGTGTCCGCTACGAAACCCGGACGGTGATCATCACCACAGGCACCTTTCTGCGGGCACTCATGCACGTCGGCCTGAAGAACACCCAGGGGGGTCGGATGGGCGATGGAGTCAGCGGCTTTTCCGATTGCCTGCGCGAGCTGGGGTTCCACGTGGAACGTTTGAAGACCGGAACCCCTCCCCGGCTCAATGGGCGGACCATCAACTTCTCCGGTCTGCAACGGCAGGACGGCGATACCCCCCCGCCGGCTTTCAGCTACCTGGCCGACACCCTGACCAAGGGACCCCAGGATCTTTTCACCCTGAATTCTTGGAAGAAGGAAACGTTCCACGTGGAACATCGGCCCTGTTGGATCACCCAGACTAACCCCCGGACCGCCGATATCATCCGGGCCTATTTGGACCAGTCGCCGCTTTACTGCGGGATCATCCAGGGAATCGGGCCGCGCTATTGCCCGTCGATCGAGGACAAGATTGTCCGCTTTGCCGACAAGGATTCGCACCAGGTTTTCCTCGAGCCCGAGGGATTGCACACGGGCGAGTATTATATCAACGGTTGCTCCACCAGCCTGCCCATCGAAGCCCAATACGGTTTCATCCGGACCATTCCCGGATTGGAACACGTCGAGATCATCCGTCCCGGTTATGCGGTGGAGTATGATTTCTGTCCGCCCACCCAGCTCCATCCCTCCTTGGAAACCAAGCGGGTCGCCGGATTGTTTTTTGCCGGCCAGCTCAATGGCACGTCGGGCTACGAAGAAGCCGCGGCACAAGGTCTCATGGCGGGCATCAACGCCGCGCGCAAAGTTCAGGAAAAGGAACCCTTCATCCTGGGCCGGCACGAAGCCTATATCGGCGTCTTGATCGACGACTTGGTCACCAAGGGCACCAAAGAACCCTACCGCATGTTCACTTCGCGGGCGGAGTACCGCCTCTTGCTGCGGCAGGACAACGCCGATCTTCGGCTCACCGAAAAGGGTGGGGAACTGGGTCTGGCCAGTCCGGAACGGCTGGGCCGGGTCCGTGCCAAGAAGCAGGCTATCGAAGACCTCATGACCCGTCTTTCGGCCGCCCGCCACGAAGGCCAAACCCTGGCCCACTGGCTGAAGAAGCCCGAGTTCACCTGGTCCAATCTTCCCGCAGAGTTCCACGTGGAACATGAAGAGGTGACCACGCAGGTCCAAACCGACATCAAGTATGCCGGCTACATCCACCGTGAAATGGGCATCATTGAACGCACCCGCGCCATGGATGACCGGAAGATTCCGGACTGGGTCGACTACGACCAAGTCCACGGCCTGAAGACCGAGGCCCGGAACAAACTGAAAGAAGTCCGCCCGCAATCCTTCGGCCAGGCGACCCGCATCTCGGGTATCAACCCCACTGACATGTCGATCCTGGCCATCTGGGTGAAGCGGGGACAGACCGCCCAAGATTCCTGACCGGTGCCCTGGTGTAGATCACCGAATCCGTTTTCTGTTTTTTTCGTTCCCGTACCCGTGCTCCTTCTCATGCTCTCGGGGATTGAGAGGACGACTGGGAGGATGAGGAAGGTGCTGAAGGGGGCGCTACATGCCGGGCAGGGGAACAGGCAATTCATCGTTGGGCTTGAAGCTGTCGATCAGCCAATGAATGGCCCAATCGACCGCCGCCGCTCCGCCGTAGGCGATCAACCCGAAGAGCACCACGGTGATGATGAAAAAGATCAAACCCACCACGGCCGTCACGCCATCGCGTTCGACGATCGCACAGGCCAGCAGCACCACGGTGAATGCCGGGAACACATTGGTGAAGGGAATGGGCAGGGGAAGCATGAGCAGGAAGCCGCAGAGCGCGATCATCCCCCCCGCGGTCCGCCGGCCCGGGGGATGGTCCATGATCCAGCGCAGACGGGAAGCCATCAACGCCTCGAGCATGGAAAGCACCCCGGCCACCGAGCGCAGCAGGGGACCGAATACCTTGGCCGACACCCGTTGGCGCGAAAGCATCACGGGCAGGTGCTCGCTCTGGCGGAAAAGCAGGCGGATGCCTAACAACATGATCGCAAACCCAAACGGCACGGACAGGCCGGGCATCGGGATGGGCAGGCAGAAGGGAAGTCCAAGGATGACGAGGAATAGGCAGAGCCCGCGCCCCTGGAGCAGGTCGGAGATGTCACCCAGGGTGACTTCGCGGTCCCGGCACGCCTCGGACAAGCCCCGCACCTGGGCGGAAAGGCGTTGGTACGTGTCGGGAGGATTGTCTTCCATGGCAATAGACCAAGTTAGATGCGTTCTTCGCCCGTCCAAGTGGAAACATGAAGAATCAGACGGTCCCGGCGTTCTTTTCGCGGGACGACATCCACAGGGACAGCCCGATGGAGCCCCCGATCAGGAGGGTGATGATCCCGAGGGACCAGGAAATGGGGAATTTGCCCCCGAAGGCCCCGTTCAACCAGACCATCTTCAGCCCGACAAAGACCAGCACCAGCCCGAGGCCGTATTTCAGGTAGCGGAATTTGTGCACCACGCCGGCCAGCATGAAATACATCGCCCGCAGCCCGAGGATGGCAAAAATATTCGAAGTGAACACGATGAGCGGTTCCTTCGTGATGGCGAAGATGGCCGGGACGGAATCGACGGCGAACACGATGTCGGAAATCTCGATGAAGGCCAGGGCCACGAAGAGCGGGGTGGCGAAAAGCGTGCCGCCCTGGCGGACGAAGAAATGCTGCCCATGCATTTCCGGCGTCACGGGCAGGATTTTGCGCAGAAGGCGGATGATGAGGTTCTTTTCCGGGTCGATGGGCTTTTCCGGGGCGAAGAGGATCTTGATCCCGGTGCCGATAAGGAAGACCCCGAAGAGGATGACGACCCAGTGGTATTGCATGAGCACACTGCCCAGCCCGATGAACACGGTGCGGAAAAGCAGGGCCCCCAGGATGCCGAAGAAGAGCACCCGGTGCTGGTATTTGGCCGGGACGGCGAAGAAGGAGAACACCACCACGAACACAAAAATATTGTCCACCGCGAGCGACTTCTCGACGACGTAGCCCGTGAGGAATTCCAGCCCCACCTGCTTCGCCGCAGCGGCGGCATCGAATCCCGGAACAGCCAGCAGCCGGGGATCCTGGCCGAACTTCCACGCCGCATAAAAATAAAAGAGGGCATTGAACACCAGGGCCAGGGCCACCCAGACCACGCTCCACGTGGCGGATTCCTTGAACGAAACCTCGTGGGCCTCGCGGTGGAAAACCCCCAGGTCCAGCGCCAGCATGGCAAAAACAAAGAGGGTGAAGCCCAGATAAAACCACCAATAATCGGCGAACGGAAAAAGCAGGATGTCAGTCACGCGCGGGCAAAATAGCCCGGGACTTCCCGCAGTCAAGGGACCCGGGCGGAAATCCGGGCGAGAATAACCGCGTGACCACCGCAAGGATTCCGATAGCGTCGGGACGCGGGGGAACACTGGCCCCCGGGAACAACCAAAGGACCCTGATGCACGGATGGATGTGGGATACGGTCGTCATCGCCGCCTATGCGGGATTAATCGCCTGGATCGGTTGGGCCCAACGACGCCGGGTGGGCAACGTGGAAAGTTTCGCCCTGGGCGACCGCAACATGCCCTGGTGGGCGGTGCTGGCCTCGATCCTCGCAGCGGAAATCAGCGCGGCCACGTTCCTCGGCGCGCCCGGGGAGGGATTCGAAAAACGCAACTTCACCTACGCCATGCTGGCCATCGGCACCATTCTGGCCCGTCTCATCGTCAGCGTGGTCTTCATTCCCGCGTATTACCGGCACGGCGTGGTTTCCATCTACGAATTCCTCGAAATCCGTTTCGGCCCCCGGACGCGGTCCTGGGCCTCGGCGACTTTCCTCGTCACCCGCCTGCTGGCCAGCGGCACGCGCCTGTATGTCTCGGCCATCCTTGTGGCGCTGTCCTTCGAAATGGCCACGGGAACCAAACCCACCCCGGGCGAGCAAATGGCGCTCTATGCCGCCGCCGTGCTCCTGGTCACCCTGTTCACCACCATTTACACCGCGGTGGGCGGCATCAAGGCCGTCATCTGGACCGACCTGCTGCAGGTCTGCGTCCTTGCGATTGCGGTTTGTTTTTCGGTTTACTATTTGTTAGGAGCCATCCCGGGCGGCTGGGCCACGGTTTCCGGGCAACTCACCCAACCGGGCGACCTCCGCTTCTTCTCCTGGGGGGAACCGACCGGGCCAGGCGTCGGGGCCTGGATCAAGATGGTCCTGGAGGACGAATACACCATCTGGACCGCGCTCTTCGGGGCGACCTTCGTCACCCTCGCCACCCACGGAACCGACCAGGACATGGTGCAGCGCATGCTGACCGCCCCCGACAAAAAGCGAAGCGGCTGGGCCGTGGTGCTTTCCGGCATCATCGACATGCCCGTCGTCCTCTCCTTCCTCCTCATCGGCATCCTGCTCTCGGTGTTCTACCAGATGAACCCGGATCCCGGCCTGCCCAAGGAAAACCCCCACTTCTTCCCGTATTTCATCCTGCACGAAATGCCCCCCGGCCTCCGGGGCCTGGTCATCGCGGGCGTCCTTGCCACCGCCATGGGTTCGCTCAGCACCGCGCTCAACGCCCTGGCCACGACCTTTTGCCGGGATTGGCTCGGCCACTCCGGCGCGGGCGGCGACCAGCATGGCGCCGGCGTTCGTTCCATGAAGCGCGCCACCTGGGTTTTTGCGGCACTCCTGGCCCTCGTTGGCATGGCCACTGCCTGGGCGGTGATCCATATCCCGGGATCGCGCATCATCCCGATCGTCCTCGGTATTTTCGGCTATACCTATGGCTCGCTCCTCGGTGTGTTCCTCGTCGGGCTGCTGACCCGGGGCAGGGGTAGCGATACCGGGAATGTGGCGGCCATGGTGGCGGGATTTGTCGTCGTGGCCCTGCTCTGCCGCCTTCCGGATTATCCGCTGCACGCGCTGGGCTTCGAAGGGTCCATCCTTCCTGATTGGATGCCGACCATCGCCTTTCCCTGGCGCGTCACTGCGGGCACCCTTGTCACCGTGGCGGTGGCCCTGTGCTTCCCGACTTCGCAGAAAATGAAGGACCACATGAGCGCGTCCCCGAAGAGGGATTAAAAATTCCTATTTTGCGTCCGCCGGCTTGTTGAACTGCTTGAGAATTTCCGTTTTCTTGGCTTCCGGGATCGGCAACTGCTTGACCCATTCAATAATCTTGTCCTTGGCCGCAGGAATCTTTCTCCCCCAAACGTTGGCCACGACCGCTGTCGCATTGTTCCGCTCCTCGCAGTCCGGAAGTTTCTCCGCCCAGGCTGCCGCGGCGGGTGGATCCTGCCAGGCCCAGCCGGCCGCCGCATAAAAGTAGGTATAGCGTCCCTGCTCAAAGGGCAATTGGGCAGCCCAGGCACTCGCCGCCGGCCCGTCTTTCCTGGCCCAGACTTCGGCTATGGCATTGAAGATCGTCGGCCATTTATCCTGGGGCTGTTTGGGCGCCCAGGCGATGGCCGCCGCAGGATCGATGTCGGCCCAACTTCCGGCCAGCGCACCCCAGCCCTCGAGACCGGGCCGATGAGTGAGGTAATCCTCCATCCCTGTCAAATCCTGCCGGACCCAGAGATTCACCACGGCAATCACCAGGTCATGGCGAAATTTATTGTCTTTCGGCGAATTCATCGCCCATTCGTACGCCGCGGATGGCGTCGCCGCGACCCAGTCCTTGGCGGCGACCGCCAGCGCCTCGTAACGCCACTTGGTGGCAGCCGGTTTCTTCATGGCTTCGTCGATCGCCTGCCGGGTCTCTGGCGGAATCTCGCCCTTGTTGTTTTCTTCCGCCAAGGCCTGTGAGAGGCAGCAGCCTCCGAGCACAAAAATAGCCGCCCATGTTTTCATCATTTGACAACCCTATCCCTTTTATCGCGATAATCGTATATGCGTGTGGAATAAAATACCAGGAATTCGCTTTTCTTCCTGCGCGCGGCCACCGGACAGAGCCTGCCGGGAATATTGTTCACATCATGTCCCTTCAGCTTTCGCCCAAATACGCGCGACGGACCTCATCGCTGGCGAGCAGTTCGGCGCCGGTGCCGCTGAGCTGGATTTTTCCGGTAACAAGCACATAGCCCCGGTGGGCGATGCGCAGCGCCTGGCGCGCGTTCTGCTCGACCAGCAACACCGGCGTGCCCTCGCGGTTGATGGCCTGAATGATCTGGAAAATCTTCTCCACCACCAGCGGGGCCAGGCCCAGCGAGGGTTCGTCCAGCATGAGGAGCTTCGGCTCACCCATCAACGCCCGGCCCAGCGCCAGCATCTGCTGCTCGCCCCCGCTGAGCGTGCCCCCCATCTGTTTGCGCCGCTCGGCCAGGATGGGGAAATGGGAGAAGATGTGGTCGAGCTTCGCCGCATTGCGCGAGGCCGGGTGGATCAATCCGCCGATGAGCAGGTTCTCCATCACCGTCATGCGGGGGAAGATGCGCCGGCCTTCCGGGGAAAGACAGATCCCGCGGCGGAGGATGCTGTCGGCCGTTGTTGCCGGGAGTTCCTCCCCCTGCCAGCGGATGGATCCGGCCGAGCGGTGGATCACCGAGGCGATGGTGAGGAGGGTGGTGGATTTGCCCGCCCCGTTCGCCCCCAGCAGGGTGACGATCTCGCCGGCCTTCACCGCGAAAGAAACCCCCTTGAGCACTTCGGTGGGCCCGTAGCCGGCATGGACGTTGTTAAGTTCCAGCATAACGTCAGGCCTCGCTTCCCAGGTAGGCCCGGATGACTTCGGGGTTTGAGCGGATGGCCGCGGGCTCGCCCTCGGCCAGGGCAACACCGTGGTCGAGGACCAGGATGCGGTCGGAAATTTCCATGACCACTTTCATGTGGTGCTCGATGAGGAGGATGGCCAGTTCGCGGCGGCGGAGTGTGGCGATGAGCTCGATAATGCCGTTGACCTCGGCGGGGTTCATCCCGGCGCAGGGCTCATCGAGGAGGAGGACGCGCGGGCGGGCGGCGAGGGCGCGGGCGATTTCCAGGCGTCGCTGCAGTCCATAGGACAGGTCGCGCGCCTGGGCCTCCGCCTTGCCGGCGAGCCCGACCCATTCCAGAAGTTCCATCGCCTCGGCGAGGTGCTCCCGCTCGCAGCGCCGGAACCCGGGTGTGCGGAGGATGATGTCCCAGGGGGCGAGGGTGGAGTGGTGGAACTGGGCCACGAGGACGTTGTCGAGGGCCGACATTTCGGGGAAAAGGCGGATGTTCTGGAAAGTGCGGGCGATGCCGAGGTGGCAGACGCGGTGGGGCGGCGCGCCGGTGATGTTGCGGCCGTTGAATTCGACCCGTCCCCGTTCGGGCCGGTAGATGCCGGTGAGGCAGTTGAAGAGCGTCGTCTTGCCCGCGCCGTTCGGGCCGATGACGCTGAGCAGGGAACCCGGCCGGGCCTCGAGGTTGATGTCGTCCACGGCTTTGAGACCTCCGAACGACTTGCCCAAACCGCGGGCGGCGAGCAGGGGCGCGCTCATGCATCCCCCTTGATTTCGTGGGCGCGCTGCGCGCTGCCCAGAAGACCCTGCGGACGGCAAAGCATCATCGCCACCATGATCGCCCCGAAGAGGAGGAGACGGTATTCGGAGAGGGCGGGGAACTGGTCACGCAAAAGAGTGGGGATGAAATAAAGCAACGCGGCCCCCAGCACCGATCCGGGGATGCTGCCGAGGCCCCCGAGAATCACCATGGCCAGGACCATCACCGATTGCTCGAACGAACAGGCCGCGGGATCAACGAACCCGATGAAGGCCGCATAAAGCAGCCCGGCCAGGGCGGCAAAAGCCGCGCTGAGGGCGAAGGCCTTCAGTTTCATCGTCACCACCGGGATGCCCATGCAGGCCGCGGCGGTCTCGTCCTCGCGGATGGCGACCCATGCGCGGCCGATGGGGGAATGGTACAACCGGCGGATCGTCCAGGCCGAGAGGCCGACCAACAGCACCACCAGGATATAGGCGACCAGCGAAGCGGGGAGGGAGCCCAGAGACTGTATTTTGGCGGCGGGCTGGAGGCTCAGGCCCTTGTCGCCCCCGGTGATTTCCAAATTGCGCATGAGTTCGCGGAAGCTTTCCGCAAAACCGAGGGTGACGATGGCCAGGTAGTCGCCCCGGAGGCGGAGACAGGGGAGGCCGACGAGCCAGCCGACCGCGCCGCCGAGCACAAAGACGACCGGCGCGGCCATCCACCAGCGCAGACCGGGCAGGAGCACCTGGCCTACGGCGTAGGCATAACTGCCGAAGGCGTAAAAGCCGGCGTATCCCAGCACCAGCAGTCCGGCCATGCCCACCGTGATGTTCAATCCCAAGGCCTGGAGCATGAAGAGCCCGGCGAAAACACCCATGGTCAGGTATTTCGGACCCAGGAAAGGACCGGCGGCCAGACAGGTGAGCACCAGGATCACGGGAAAGGCGCGGTGACCCGTGCAGGCGACCGCCGATTCCCATCCCTTGGCCATGGGGCGCCAGGCCATGGACCAACGGCGGGCCAGCAGCACCGCGAGCACCACCCCAAGAACCGGGGCAAGATTCCGGAAAAATCGGATGGCCCCATCCGGGGCCCAGGCGGCCGCCACGGTCCCTTCCTGGTAATTGTACCGCAGCTTCAGCCAGAGGAAGGGGAAGGTGATCAGCAACAGGCCGGCCACGCCCACCACTGCCGGATGTTTCAGGTGACGCGTCATGGCTTCAAACCTTGTCGGCCACGCGCTCGCCGAGCAAACCCCGCGGGCGAAGGGTCAGGACCAGCATGAGGATGATGAAGGTGGTGCCATCCTTCCAGTCGTTGCCGATGGAATAACTGGTGACGTCCTCGCTCATGCCGATGATGAACCCGCCGAGGACTGCGCCGGGGATGTTGCCGATGCCGCCGAGAACGGCGGCGGTGAAAGCCTTCAGGCCCATGCTGTAACCCGAATCAAAACGGAGCACGCCCTGGTACATGGAGACCATCACGCCCGCCGCCGCGGCCAGGCTGGACCCGAGGACAAACGTGAAGGCAATCGCCCGGTTGACCGGCACGCCCACCAGCGCGGCCATGCGCCGGTCCTGGGCCGTGGCCCGCATGGCCAGCCCGATGCGCGTGCGGTGGATGAGAAAAAAAAGGCCGCCCATGAGGCCGACCGAAGAAACGAGAATAACAATCTGCAAGAGCGAAACCGAGGCTTCCGGTCCGAGCCGGACCAGGTTGTCCGTCAACGGCCCGCTGTCGAAGCGCGGGAAGTCGATCTTGTCCTTGCTCACGCCGAGCATGATGAAATTCTGCAGGACGATGGAGAGGCCGATGGCGCTGGTCAGCGGGGCCAGGATGTGGGCCCGCCGCAGGCGGCGGTAGGCGATGCGTTCATTGGCGTAGCCATAGGCCGAGGCCAGCACAATGGCCAGCACGGCCCCCAGCACCAGGTTCACCCCCAGGACCGGGCCCCAGGCGGCGGAGAGGACGCCGATGGCGAACACGCAGGCGAACATCCCGATCATGAAAATTTCGCCATGCGCGAAATTGATCATCCCGAGGATCCCGTAAACCATGGTGTAGCCAAGGGCCACCAGGGCGTATATCGCCCCGCGTGCCAGCCCGTTGACCAGAAATTCCATGGATCAGGGGGCTTCGGTGACAAACTTGCCGTTCCTGACCGTCCAGATGATGTAATTGGCCGTCCGGAGGTCGCCCTTCTCATCGAACGCCACCGGCCCGAGGGAGGTGTCGAACGTGCGGGAACGGAGGACATCCGCCACCTTCGCCGATTCGGTGGTCCCGGCCTCCTCGATGGCCTTGAACAGAACGTTGGCCGCCTCGTAGCCATAAATGGAATACGGGCCTTCCGGACCGAAACGGGCGCGGTATTTTTCCAGGAATCCCTGCGCAGCGGGGATTTTCTCGAAGTCGGGCCCGAAGGTGAGATAAACCCCGGTGGCCTTGGCCCCGGCGGTGTTGAGGAATTCCTGCACGATCGTTCCGTCGCCGCTCAGGAAGGGAAGGTTCAAACCGGAATCGCGGAGCTGGACGAGGAGCGGGCCGGCCTGTCCGTACATACCGCCCCAGAACACCGCCTGCGCCCCGGAGGAACGGACCGCGGAAAGGGTGGCGCGGAAATCCATTTCCTCGCCGCTGATCCCGGAGAAAAGAACCACCTCGCCGCCCAGTTTCTCAAAAGTCTTCCGGACTTCTTCGCCCAGACCCTGCCCGTAGGCGGTCTTGTTGTGCAGCACGGCGATTTTCGAGGCCTTCAGCGTGTTGCGCGCGTAGGTGGCGGCCACCACGCCCTGCTGGTCATCGCGCCCGACGATGCGGAACAGGGTGCGGATGCCGCGCTCGGTCACCTGAGGATTGGTCGATCCCGGGGTGATCTGCAGAATGCCGCTCTGCTGGTAGATTTCTGACGCGGGAATGGTGCACCCGCTGTTGAAGTGGCCTATGACCGCGACCACCCCCTCCGAAACCAGCTCCTGGGCTACCGCCACCGCCTGGTTGGGCTTTCCCTCGTCGTCTCGGCTGACAAAGGCGATTTTTTTCCCGAGCAGTCCGCCCTTGGCGTTCCATTCGTCGAGGGCGATCTGGGAGCCGTAGAACATGGTGGTCCCGATCTGCCCGTCGGATCCGGTCTGCACCCCGGCCAGGCCGATCTTGATAACGGATTCGGATTTCTGGCAGGCCCCCAGCACGCACGCCAAGGCCGCCCAATAAAGGAGGCCGACTGCGGAACGGATAGATTTCATCCCAGTTCTTGTAAAGTTAAGCTCCACCCCGGTCAACTAATTCGGATGTACTTTATCAGAGAACACTTTCAACCCGGTTTCATCGCAGGCTTGATAAATCCGGGTTGAATGGGGACGGGAATGAGCCCGGTTCCCGGGGACCCTCCCCACGCGAAGTGTACCCATATGGACCTGGGTAATCGTGTTATATATAATATCCAAAATCATTCGCAACTCATTGATGCCGTTGCCATTAAGATTTCGATAACTTGGATTTATTCGGATTGGCACGGGCTTTGCTACATAACACCCGAATAAAAGCGATTCGGTGGCGGCATGTGGGCTTACCCGCTGCTCCCGCTCGGAACAAACTAAAACCTAAAAAGGAGATAGAATGAGTAAATGGATGAATAACATTGCGCTAGTCCTAGCGGTCGGCGCGGTCACTTGGTTCCTGGCCGGGACCTCCAGTGTCATGGCCCAGGAAGCGGCGCCGGCTGTGGTCGCGGCTGCAGCGCCCGCAGCAGCAGCAACCATCGATCCCGCTGCGCTGAGTGATTTGCGGGTGGGATTGGACACGGTGTGGGTGCTCGTAGCAGCCATGCTGGTGTTCTGGATGAACGCCGGTTTTGCCTTGGTTGAAAGCGGTCTTTGCCAGGCAAAAAATACCGTGAACATTTTGGCGAAAAACTTCATCGTTTTTGCCATTTCCACCATTTCCTTCTGGGTTATTGGCTGGGGATTGATGTTCGGAGACGGAAACCTTTGGGTTGGACTTCAGGGGCTCTTTTTTGTCAGTGGCGCCGACAACTCACCCGCTCTGGGTTCGGCATATGCCTCCATGAATCCCTTCTCCACCTCGGTATATGAAGGTGTTTATAGCGCTATCAACTGGACCCCGACCCCGCTGTGGGCCAAGTTCTTCTTCCAGCTCGTGTTTGCGGGAACTGCCGCAACCATCGTTTCTGGGGCCGTGGCCGAAAGAATAAAATTTGGTTCTTTCATTGTGTTCAGCTTCGTTCTGGTTGCCTTGATCTACCCTGTTTCCGGACACTGGATCTGGGGCGGCGGCATCTTGGGCTCGACCCCCGGAGAAAGCGGTTTGGCCGCGCTGTTCGGCAACTTCCGCGACTTTGCCGGCTCCACGGTTGTGCACTCTGTCGGTGGATGGGCCGCCTTGGCGGGCGTGATTGTGCTCGGCCCCCGGCTGGGCAAATACAAGGATGGCAAAATTCACCCCATTCCCGGTCACAATATGACCTCCGCCGCGCTGGGTGTTCTTATCCTCTGGCTCGGATGGTTCGGATTCAACCCCGGATCCACCATGGCGGCCATGAACGGCTCTGCCATTGCCCACGTGCTGGTTAACACCAACATTGCTGCGGCCACCGGTTCCCTGGGAGCCCTGATCACCGCCTGGCTCCTTCTGAAGAAGCCCGACTTTTCCATGGTTCTCAACGGTTGCTTGGCCGGCCTCGTGGCCATTACCGCACCCTGCGCCTTTGTCACCATCACTTCCGGTGCCATCATCGGCCTCATCGCCGGCGTTCTGGTTGTTCTGGCTGTGGTCGCCTTCGACAAGGTCAAGTTGGACGATCCGGTGGGCGCCCTCGCGGTTCACCTGGTCAATGGTATTTGGGGAACCCTGGCCCTCGGCCTGTTCTACAGCACCGAAATCGCCAAGAATGTGGCCGCCTTGGACACCGGCCTCACCGCCGGACCGCAATTCTTCCAGCAGCTTAAGGGAGTGGTTCTGGTCGGGCTCTTTGTGTTCCCGGTCTCTTTGATCCTCTGGTACATCATCAAGGCCATCTTTGGTCTTCGTGTCACCGCTGAAGAGGAAACCGAAGGCTTGGACATCGGAGAACACGGCAACGAAGCCTATCCCGACTTCCAAATCGCGTCGAAAGGCTAACCCACACTCCTCTCGCCCCGGCCCGAGCCGGGGCGGAAATGAGGGGGAAAAATCAAAAGGATACCATTTAACATGAAAAAAATCGAAGCAGTCATCAAACCCTTCAAACTTGAAGAAGTGAAGGAAGCCCTCACTGAAATCGGCGTCGAAGGCCTCACGGTCTCCGAAGTCAAAGGTTTCGGCCGCCAGAAGGGCCACACCGAAATCTACCGCGGCTCGGAATACACCGTCGACTTCCTCCCCAAGGTGAAGATCGAAATCGTCCTCGGCGATGCCCTCATCGACAAAGCTGTCGAGACCATCGTCAAGGCCGCCAAGACCGGCAAAATCGGCGACGGCAAGATCTTCATCCTCCCGGTTGAAGAGGCCGTCCGCATCCGCACCGAGGAAAAAGGCGAAAAAGCCGTCTAAGGCTTCCCTTCAATACTCACCCGAGCAGGAGGTTCCGGTTTGTACCGGAATCTCCTGCTTCATTTTTAAAAAATCAAAACTTAAACGACAAAATCTTATGCGTACAATCCTGCAGCAAGGGTTCCTCTGGGCCCTTCTTTTCGTCCCGGCTTCGGCCGGATTCTCCAACGCCTCCGCCGAGGAAGCATCCCCCAAACCCGAACCCACGTTGGAACAGCGGATGGCCGACGTCGAAGCCTACATTAACAACTCCGCACGCACACCGGATGTCGCCTCCAAGGTTCCCGGACCCGGGCCCGGACACAACGCCTGGCAGATGATCAGTACGGCACTGGTCATTTTCATGACCCTCCCCGGCTTGGCCCTTTTCTACGGCGGCCTGGTAAGGCGCAAAAACGTCCTCTCGGTCCTGGCCCAGTGCATGGGTATCGCTGGCCTCGTCACCATCCTCTGGTGGGCTGTGGGCTACTCTCTGGCCTTCGGTTCCGGCGGCGGCGCTTTCATGGGCGGCTTGGGCAACATGTTTCTAAATGGAATCAACCCCGGGGCGACCGGCGCCGGCTACTATTGGATCAGCGACACGATGTGGGCCATGTTCCAGTTGAGTTTCGCCATCATCACCCCCGCGCTTATCGTCGGCGCAATTGCCGAGCGCATGAAATTTTCCACCGTGCTCGTGTTTGTGACGGTCTGGATGTTCGCGGTCTATTTCCCCTTCGCCCACATGGTTTGGTCCGCGGACGGCCTGATGTGCGGCCCCCTCAACCCAAAGGCCGCAATCAAAGCCATTGATTTTGCCGGCGGTACCGTGGTGCACATGACTTCGGGCTGGTCCGCTCTTGTGCTCTGCCTGATCCTCGGTCCGCGCATCGGTTTTGGTAAGGAAAAGATGACCCCCCACAGCATGGTCCTCTGCACTGTTGGCACTGGTATGCTCTGGGTGGGTTGGTACGGATTCAACGCCGGTTCCGCCCTCGGCGCCGATGCCATCGCCTCCAACGCCTTCGCCACTACCACTCTGGCCGCTGCCACTGCCGGCTTCGTCTGGGGCATGGCCGAATGGTTCACCAAAGGCCACGCTTCTGTCCTGGGCTTCTGTTCGGGCATCGTCGCGGGCCTGGTTGTCATTACGCCCGCCGCCGGTTTTGTCAATGTCTCGTCCGCCGTCCTCATCGGTGTCCTGGCCGGTATCATACCTTTCGTTTTCATCGCCTATCTCAAATCAAAGCTCGGAATGGATGACGCCCTTGACACCTTCGGGGTCCACGGCATTGGCGGTACGCTCGGCGCCCTCCTCACGGGAGTCCTCGCCGATCCGTCCGTGAACGGCGTACTGGCTGAAAGCGGCATGAATCTCATGCCGGGTCTGCTCCTGGCCCAATTCAAGGCTATCTGCCTGACCATCGCGTGGAGCGTCGTCGCCACCGCCGTCGTCGCCTACGCCATCAAGTTCACCCTCGGCCTGCGCCCATCCCCGGATGTCGAACGCCAGGGCCTGGATATCAACGAACACGGCGAAGAAGGTTACGTCGATTGATTCCCATCCCCTGCGGGATGTCCGTTCATAGCGGGGGCTCCAGCCCCCGCTATTTTTTTCCCCGACACCGGATCCAGCCAATTCCTTCTTGTCGCCTCTCCAAAAACCGCTTAGCTGATAGCTTCGCATGAAAAAGATCGAAGCCATCATCAAACCGTTCAAACTCGAAGACGTCAAAGAAGCCTTGAGCGAAGCGGGTATTGAGGGCCTGACCGTGACCGAGGTCAAGGGCTTCGGCCGCCAGAAGGGCCACACCGAAATCTACCGCGGCTCGGAATACACCGTCGACTTCCTCCCCAAGGTGAAGGTCGAGGTGATCGTGGACGACGCGCAGCTTGATCCCGCGGTGGCCGCCATCATCCGTTCCGCCAAGACCGGCAAGATCGGCGACGGCAAGATCTTCATTCTCTCCATCGATGAGGTCATCCGTATCCGCACGGAAGAACGCGGCTCGAAGGCGATCTGAGCAACGACCTCTTGCGGAATCCATCCTGATAATATGGGCATTGCCCGGGGTACCCGGCTGTCCCGGCATCAGCTTACGTCGTAAACCCGGCCAGCGGGCCACTATTTTTTAAACCGGGTATGATATCTGCTGCTATTGCATCTGCTGGCCCATAATCCAGCAATAAGCATGACTTCCCCGGCCGCTTCCCTCCTCTCGAACAATTATCCACTTTGGTCGGTGACTCCCTTCTTGGGCCTGTTGCTCACCTTGGGAGTCATGTCATTTGCCTCGGCCAACTTCCCGCACAGCCGTGCCGGAAAAATCTGGGAAAGCAACCGGAACAAGCTTCTTATCGCCCTTGGCTGGGCCACTCCCATTGTCTTGCTTCTCGCCACGAAGGGCAATTGGCACCCTTTGGCTCACAGTTTGGAGGACTATTTCGCCTTCATCGTGCTTCTGTTCTCCCTTTTTTGCATTTCCGGGGGGGTTTATGTCTCGGGGGACATCTCCGCGACGCCACGGGTAAACACCCTCTTCCTTGTGGCCGGCTCCCTGCTGGCCAACATCGTGGGTACGACCGGGGCCAGCGTGCTGCTCATCCGTCCGTTGCTGCGGACCAACTCCGAGCGCAAAATCACCACCCACATCCCCATTTTTTTTATTTTTGCCGTCAGTAATATCGGAGGGTGCCTGCTCCCCATTGGGGATCCCCCGCTGTTTCTGGGCTACCTGCAGGGAGTGCCCTTCTTTTGGACCTTGCGCCTTTGGCCAGAATGGCTCGCCACCCTCGGACTCCTGCTCCTGGTGTTTTACATCTGGGACCGCCGGGCCTACGCGCGCGAGGCCGCCACGGACCTGGCCCGCGATGCCGGCAACCAGGAACCGCTCCGCTTGCACGGCCGGGCCAACTTTGTCCTGTTGGCCGGCGTCCTGGCCGCAGTGGTCGCGCTGCCCCTCTTCTGGAGGGAGGCCGCCATGCTCGCCCTGACCGGACTTTCCTTCTGGATCACCCCCCTGCATTCCGTTCCCCGCAGGGAAAACAATTTCACCTTCGGACCCATCCTGGAGGTGGCGGCGCTTTTCATCGGCATCTTCATCGCCATGATTCCGGCTCTCGCCGTCCTGCGCGAGCACGGCGCAGCCCTCGGGCTGACCCGGCCCTGGCACTTTTTCTGGGCCAGCGGCTCCCTCTCCGCCGTCCTCGACAATGCCCCAACCTACCTGACCTTCCTCTCGGTTGCCCAGGGATTGTCGGCCGGCCAACCGAATTTGTTCCCCCCGTCCCCGGGTTTGGAACACATCGGCACCCCCGGAGTCCTCCTAGCCGCGGTCTCCCTGGGCTCGGTCTTCATGGGCGCCATCACCTACATCGGCAACGGCCCCAATTTCATGGTGAAGGCGATCGCCGACGAGTGGGGCTACAAAACCCCCGATTTCCTATCCTATATCCTGCGCTACGCACTCCCTGTCCTCGTGCCAATATTCATCCTCGTCTCGGTCGTCTTCCTCCGCTAGGGCAAATCCAGCCCCGCCCGTCATCACGAATCCCCTACGGGGTGGGGGATCCAGAGCCACACCCAGGCACCCGGCCACATCCATCAGCCAGGCACTACCCCAGGGCCTGGCGGTGGGTCCCTCGTCGCTTCGCTTCCCTCGGGATGACAGCAGCAATGAATGCTCCCTGGACAAAAAAAGCGGCACCCCCTCGCAGGGACGCCGCTTCTGGCAACTCTTGTTGGACGACGGATTATTTCGTCGGCACTTCCGAGATCGTCTTGAGGATCCGGCTGGCAATCGAGTAAGGATCGCCCTGGGAGTTCGGACGGCGGTCTTCCAGGTAGCCCTTGTAGCCGTTGTTGACGAAGCTGTGGGGCACACGGATCGAGGATCCACGGTCGGCGATGCCGTAGGTGAACTTGTCGATCGATTGGGTTTCGTGGAGACCGGTCAGGCGCAGGTGGTTGTCCGGGCCATAGACAGCGACATGCTCATCCATGTTCTTGGAGAACTGGGCCATGAGCTTCTCGAAGTATTCCTTGCCGCCGACTTCGCGCAGGTATTTGGTCGAGAAGTTGGAGTGCATGCCGGAACCATTCCAGTCGAGATCCTTGCCGAGCGGTTTGCAATGCCATTCGACATCAATGCCGTATTTCTCGCAGAGGCGGAGAAGGATGTAACGGGCCATCCAAACCTGGTCGGCCGCGGTCTTGGAACCTTTGCCGAAGATCTGGAATTCCCACTGGCCTTTGGCCACTTCGGCGTTAATGCCTTCGTGGTTGATGCCGGCGTCCAGGCAGAGGTCGAGGTGTTCCTCGACGATCTGGCGGGCGATGCTGCCGACGTTTTTGTAGCCGACGCCGGTGTAATAGGGGCCCTGGGGACCAGGATAACCGCCGGCCGGGAAGCCCAGCGGGGCGCCGTCTTCATAGAGGAAATATTCCTGCTCGAAACCGAACCAGGCGTCCGGATCGTCGAATATACCCGCGCGGGTATTCGAGGGGTGCGGGGTCTTGCCATCGGGCATCATGACTTCGCACATGACCAACACGCCGTTCTTGCGCGTGGTGTCGGGAAATGACGCCACCGGTTTGAGCATGCAGTCCGAGCTGCGGCCTTCGGCTTGCTTGGTCGAGCTTCCGTCGAAACCCCACATCGGGAGTTCCTCCAGTTTGGGAAAGCTGCTGAATTCTTTGATTTGGGTTTTGCTGCGCAGGTTGGCAACCGGGGTGTAACCGTCCAGCCAGACGTATTCGAGTTTGTATTTGGCCATATTCGTTGTTGTTGTTGATGTTATGGGTTATCCGAGGACGGCGGTGTGGTTTGACACCTCCCCCTGTGGCGGAAATGGGTTAGCATGCCCGGCCACCTCCGTCAATTGAAGCAGGAGCAATGCCATTATGGAAGGGATTTGAAATTTTCGACCCCCAAGCGGTTTTGATTGCCGAGGTGCTTGTGTGCGAAGAGGATGGACGCCGATGGAACAAGTCAAAGACACCCGGCGGGCCCTCGTCCGCATCGGCTACGATGGCCGTGTGTCCAAGACCTTCCGCGGACACCAGGCCGCAGAACGCTTCGCCAACGAACTCCTCGTCCTCCGCTTCCTCGAAAAAAAAGGCTGCGACTTCGTCCCCCGGGTCCTCGAGGCCGACCCCGACAAGCTTCTCCTGGTCACCACCAACTGCGGCAAGCGTATCGAACACATCAGCAACGATAAAATGAAATCGCTCTTCGATGAATTGGAGACTTTCGGCGTCCGCCACGAGGACCGGGCCATGCGCAATGTCACCTACCGCCACACCGATGGCCGCTTCTGCCTGATTGATTTTGAATTCGCCACCATTCTGGACGACCCCACCCATGTTTCGCCCATGCCCATGCCTCCCCCATGAAAACCGATTCCCCGCCCCCTGGCTCCCTGCGCTGGTCGTCCGTCACCCACAAGGGCAAGGTCCGGACCAACAATGAGGATTCCTTCCTGTGCCTCACCTTTGACGCCCAAAGCGTGGCCTACCTGGGCAAGGAAGGGACGGGGGACTTCAGCCACACCGATTATGTCTTTGCCGTGAGCGATGGCATGGGAGGGGCCCACGCCGGTGAATTCGCCAGCAAAATCACCGTGGAAAAAATCACCCGGCTCCTGCCGAAGAGCTTCCGCTCGCTCGCCACGGGCCTCGACCTGGGCTTCGCCGACATCTACCAGGAGCTCTTCGCGGAAATCCACCGGTCCCTCAGCTACCTGGGTTCCCAGTACGAGGAATGCGCCGGGATGGGTGCGACCCTGAGTCTGGCCTGGTTTTCCCCCGGTCGGATGCGCTTCTGCCACATCGGCGACAGCCGCATCTATTTCCTGCCCGCGGAAGGCGGCATGCAACAAATCACCCACGACCACACCCATGTCGGCTGGCAATTCCGCCATGGCAACCTCAACGAACGCGAGGCCCGCTCCCATCCCGGCAAAAACTCCCTCCAGCGGGCCCTCGGGGCCGGACACCAATTCGTGGAACCCCAGATTGGCGCCGTCGATTGGAAACCCGGCGACCTTTTCCTGCTTTGCACCGACGGATTGGTCGACGGGCTCTGGGACCGGCAGATCCTGCGGCTCCTCCGGGAGCCGGACGAAGCGGAGCGCGCCCTCTGCCCGGCCCGCCGCCTCCAGGAAAAAGCCCTGGAAAACTCCGGACGCGACAACATCACCGCACTGGTGGTGGAAGCCGTATCCTGAATCCCCCGGGAACACACCCCGGTCCACAAGGCCCCGTATTTCCGTCCCGCCCGGTTTGCATTCAACCTTTCACGTTCAAGCCCGGATGGCGGCCGTTCCTGATAGTGAGTCCAAATATGAAACGGAATGCTGTGCCTGTTTTTTTTAAAAATTTTTCCTTTGCTTCCTCTCCGCAATCTCCTCTAACCTTATTTTTGCGCCATGCCGGATACCTGCGAATCCAGCAATCATCGGACTCCACGGGCTTCCGGCTTCGGGGCCTTTGCACCACACAGACCGCAAGCCCGCCTTTGGTCGCAAAAATTTTTCTCTTGTTGTTCTTTTGCGGCAGCCTCTAATTGAACCTCCACGTTATGCAAGATCTCGGAAGCAACCACGAACCCGCAGCCCTTTGGGAGAAAGTGTTCGCCGAGCTCCAAAAATTGATCTCACCCGACGCCTGCAAGCGCTGGTTCCACCCCGTCCGGGCCCTCAATTACGAACCCGGCCTCCTTTCCCTCGGCGTGGAGAACAGCATTTACCAATACTGGATCGAGGAAAATTACCTGCCCCAATTGCGGGACTGCCTCCACCTCATCACCGGCCGCGAAACCCGTGTGGCCTTCGAGTTGGTCAATGCCCTGGGCCAATCCTCCGCCCCGGCTGCCGTCGAAGCCGATGAACCCCCCGCCAAAAATCCCGTCCCGCGCGCGGAACTCATCGCCCGTTATCTTTTTTCCACCTTTGTCGAGGGTACCGGCAACCAGTTCGCCCGCGCCGCCGCTTCCGCCGTCGCCGAATCCCCCGCCCGCACCTACAACCCCCTCCTGATCCATGGATCGGTCGGCCTGGGCAAAACCCACCTGATGCACGCCATCGGCCACCGCATCCTCGAGAAAAATCCCCGGGCCCGCGTCGTTTACGTCACCTCGGAACAGTTCACCAACGAGTTCGTCTCCGCCATCCAGCACAACGACCTCGTCAAGTTCCGCCGCCGCTTCCGCCAGGCCGATGTCCTCTTCATCGATGACATCCAGTTCCTCGGCGGCAAGGAGCGCTCCCAGGAGGAATTCTTCCACACCTTCAACGCCCTCTTCGACGGCAACAAGCAGATCGTCCTTTCCAGCGACGCCCCGCCCTCCGAGATCAAAAATCTCGAGCAGCGCCTCGTCTCGCGCTTCGAGTGGGGTTTGACCGCCGAACTCCAGCCGCCGGACATCGAAACCCGCCTCGCCATCCTCCGTTCCAAAGCCGCCAAGATGGAGGTCAAACTCGGCGACAGCGTCCTGCTTTTCATCGCCGAGAACATCAAGGCCAACATCCGCCGCCTCGAGGGTGCCCTCAACCGCGTCGCCGCCTGGGCCGCCCTCAACGACCGCAAGATCACCCAGGCCCAAGTCGAGGACCTGCTCAAGGACTTCATCCAGCAGGAAACCCGCCAGCAGATCACCATCGAACTGATCCAGCGCCGGGTGGCCGAGAATTTCGACCTGCGCATGAACGACATGACCAGCAAGCGCCGGCCGAACAACATCGCCATTCCCCGCATGGTCGCCATGTATCTCGCCCGGAAGAAGACCGGCAAATCGCTCCAGGAGATCGGGGAATGCTTCGGCGGCCGCGACCACGGTACCGTCCTCCACGCCTGCCGCACCATCGAAGCCCGCATGGAAAAGGATGCCCACCTCAAACAGCAGGTCCACTTCCTGATCCAGAAACTCGAATCGAGCCCGGCCTGATTTCGCTCTGCCTCTTCTTTTGACCACCTTTTGTAGGCCGTTTGACCCAAACGGCTTGCCTTAATCCATGTTGCTTCACCTAAATTCCGTCTTTATTCCCTCCAAGCCCGCCTTATCGAACCCCGTCCGGTATCCTGCCAATAACTTGGGAAAATCCGCCGATATCTCCGCTTTTCTTTCCTCCCCGGCTCACAAGGCCCAATCCCTCCGGAGTCATTCACATTGATTTTTCTGGGTCAACCTTTTGATAGCATTTGACTTACGGCTTTTGGCATGGATTATTTACCCGCTTATTACTACTATATTTCTTTCTCTCTTAATTCCTTAATACATAGACACCATGAAGATTGTCATCCACCGCGATAAATTCCTCGAAGGACTCCAAGTTGTGCAAAGCGTGGTCAGCACACGCACGACGCTTCCCGTCCTCAGCAACGTCCTGCTCCGTGCGGAAGGTGGATCCCTCTCGCTCTCCACCACCGACCTCGACACCGGCATCCGCACTTCCGTCGAAGCCGTCGTGGAAAAAGCCGGTGGCGCCACCCTGCCCGCCCGCCGCCTCCTCAGCATCATCCGCGAACTTCCCGCCACGGAGATCACCCTCGACATCGACAGCAAGAACGCCGCCAGCATCAAGGCCGGCAATAGTTTCTTCAAAATCATGGGTCTTCCCGAGGACGATTTCCCGCCCTTCCCGAAAACCGACGGCGCCCGCCTTTTCAAACTCGGCCAGAAGGACTTCCGGGAAATGCTCCGCAAGACGGCCTACGCCATGTCCACGGATGAATCGCGCTACGTCCTCAACGGCGCCCTTCTCAGCCTCAAGGACCACAAGCTCATCGTTGTCGCCACAGACGGCCGCCGCCTGGCGCTCGTCGAACAGGAAATGGAATTCCCAAAGGCCAACGAAATCGACGTCATCCTGCCCACCAAGGCCGTCAACGAACTCCTCCGCACCCTCGGTGCCGAGGGGGACGTCGAGATCGCCATCGCCGAAAACCAGATCGCCTTCACCATCGGCAACACCTATCTCATCTCGAAGCTGATCGAGGGCAATTACCCGAACTACAAGCAGGTCATCCCCAGCGAGACCAAGGAACGCATCACCCTCGAGCGCGAGCTTTTCCTCACCTCGATCAAGCGCGTGGCCCTTCTCTCCAGCGAGAAATCAAACTCGGTCAAACTCAACTTCTCCAAGAACGGCATCGAGATCACGGCCAACACCCCCGACGTCGGCGAAGCCCGCGAATCGCTCTCCGTCCCCTACAAGGGAAAGGAATTCAGCATCGCCTTCAACCCCGAATACCTCGGCGACCCGCTGCGCAACCTCGACAGCGACCTGGTGCATTTTGACTTCACGGACGAGCTCAGCCCCGGCGTGATCCGCCACGACAAGCCCTTCCTCTACGTCATCATGCCCATGCGCACGGCCTGATTTCCGGAAGTTCGACCTTTCAGGTGGAGCGGGACCTCCGGGCACGCTTGCCTTTTGGGAAGGGTGGAGTACCCCGCAGTTAGGCAACCGGGGACCAGGTTTTCCTCCATGCTCACCGACCTCCACCTGCAAGACTTCCGCTGCCACGCCGCCGCCCACTACCGCGGCCTCGGACCGCGGGTGGCCTTTGTCGGGCAGAACGGCAGGGGCAAGACCACCCTCCTCGAGGCCGCCTACTTCCTCGCCCGGGTCAAATCCTTCCGCACCCACCAGAACCGCGAACTCATCGCCTGGGGACGGCCCGCCTGCGGCGTCTCGGGCCACTTCACCGGCGAACCCGATTCCTTTCTCAAGGTCACCTGGAGCCCCGACGACCGGACGCTCACCGCCGGGAACGAAGAACTCTCCTTCCGCCACTACTGGGGCCGCTGCCTGGTCACGGTCATCCAGAACACCGACCGGCAATTGGTCCAGGGCGCGGCTCAAATAAGACGCCAATGGGTGGATAGTCTCATTTCCACCTTCGACCCGGCCTACCTCGAGGCCGTGCAGGCGGGGCATCTCCTGCTCCGCCAGAAAAACGCCCTCCTCCGCCAGGACCGGCCCGACCGGGGGACCTGGGACGCGCTCACCGGGCAGCTGCGCCGGCACGGCGAAACCATCCAGCGCGCCCGATCGGGCTTCACGACCCAGGCCGCCCCGCTCCTCTCGCGGTTCTACGCCGATCTCTCCGGGGGGAAGGAACAACTCGCCCTGCGCCATGCCGACGACCTCTCGCGCCAGCTCTCCCGCCCGGATGAGGAACTTTGGCGCAGGGAAACGGAATTGCGGGTCGCCCGCCTGGGGCCGCACCGCGACGACTGGGACATGGAATTGGACGGCCAGTCCCTGCGCCAGTTCGGATCCGAGGGCCAGCAGAAGTCCGCCGTGCTCGCGCTGCGCGACGTCGAGGTGGCCCTGGTCCGGGAAAAACGCGGCCGCTGGCCGATCCTGCTCATCGACGATGCGGTGAACGAACTGGACGCCGCCCGCCAGGAACATTTTTGGAACCGCCTGCCCAAAGAAGCCCAGATCCTCTTCGCCGCCACCCGCACCGACCATCTCCCTGCCGGCCTGGGTTTTTCGGTGATCCAACTCTAGATCGATTTCTATTTTATCTATCGCTCGTTCTCTTACTCGTACTCATTCTCGTGCTCTCTGGGATCGAGAGAACGAGCACGAGTGCGAGTATGAGAGCGAGAGCAGGGGCGGGGCACGAAACTTGTTCCAAGTTCCGCTACAAATCAAACCAACACCAACCCCACCACCCCGCCCACCGCGACGATTCCACCGAGCAGGGAACGGAACGTGGGCCGGTCGCCCTCCAGCCACCAACTCAGGGGAAGGATGACGAGCGGGGCGGTGGCCACCACGGGGAGCACCAGGCCGCTCGGCCAGTCCCGCAGGGCCGCCTGGTAACACGTCACCCCCAGCACCGGCCCGGCCAGGGAATTGCCCAGGGCCCAACCGGCCCCCTTCCGGAACGCCTGCCGGTCCCGGAGGAAGTGGAGCGATTTTCCGCCGAGGACAAAAATCAGCACGATGAAAACCAACCCGCCCAGCATCCGTTGGGCGGTGGACGAAAACGCATCCAAGTTGAGCCCGGCCGCCTGGGAAGCCGCGAAACCCGACCGGCTCAGTACGGCGCCCAGAGCCTGGCCCAGCGCGGCCAGCACGCCCCAAGCGATTCCGGCCAGCAAAACGGCGCGCGAGCCCGTGGGAAGGTTCTTGGGGGCCAAAGCGGTGGCCACTCCGCCCAGGATCAACCCGATCAATCCGAACTGGACCCAGGTCAGCGTTGTGCCCCGGAACGTCCATTCGATGCCGGCCGCAATCGGGGCCGCCAGGCATTGCACCACCAGCAAACTAAGGCGGGCTCCCAGAGGGGGCAGCGCCCGGAAGAGGGCGAAATCACTCAACCCGAAGCCCACAAACCCGCTGATCAGGAAAAAAATCAACCCCGGTCCGTGGAACCCATGGCCGAAGAGCATGGCCAGGGGAAATAGAATGGCCGAAGCAAACACCGTCCGCAGCCAGACCGCATCCCAAGTCCCCAGCGCCCCCGCCGAACGACGGGCAAAAATCACCGACCAGGAAAACAGCAGGGTGGCCCCGCAGGCGAAGAGCATCCCCGGATTTTAGCGGGCCAAGCGGGGGCGACGACACAATTTGTAGCGGCGGTCTATGACCGCCGGGGTTGGATCAAAACTCGGCGATGACACATCGCCGCTACAAGGAACCCAGCAGCCCCCCCGGAACACGCTTGCGCCCCAAAACCCACAGGCTAGAAAAGGTAGCTTTGCCAACCCCAAGAAAGACCCTCATCCATGGCCGCTGATAACTCCCCCGTCGCAAAAGTCGAAGCCCCCGCGCTCAAAGCCCTGACTGTTAAAAATCGGCTTGCCGCGACCCCCAAGGCCGCCCCCAAGCACGCCGTCACGGTCAAGAATGCCGCGGGCCAGGCCGTCACGCTCGCCGACCCCCGCGCCACCCGTGCGCTCGTCGCCTGCATGGACGTCCACGCCGTCATCGGCGGTGCCGCCTGCCACTGGGGTGGCCCAGCCGCTCTCGCCGAGGTCATGTCCGCCCTCCACGGGATCATGTTTTCTGTCCAGGGCCGCGAATGGTACCAAGCCTACAATTTCATCAACGACGCCGGCCACACCGAGAATGGCGTCTACGCCTTACACGCGCAGTACGGCTTCGACGGCCTCGACTACAAGGCCCTCTCGCACTTCCGCAGCATCACCAGCAAGTTGACCGGCCACGGCGAATCCCATCTCAACCCCGAGGGTGTTTACCTTTCCAACGGCCCGCTCGGTTCCTCCATTCCCCAGGCCCAAGGCCTGGCCATGGCCGACAAGCTCATCGGCAACGACCGCACCACTCTCTGCGTCATCTCCGACGGTGCCGCCATGGAAGGCGAAGCCAAGGAAGCCTTCGCTGCCATCCCCGGCTTTGCCTCGAAGGGCCAGCTCAATCCTTTCGTTATGATCCTCTCGGACAACGACACCAAGCTCTCCGGCCGCATCACCAAGGATTCGTTCTCCATGCAGCCCACCCTGGAAGCCCTCGCCCCCCTCGGATGGAACGTCATCAAGGTCGCCAACGGCAACAACCTCCAGGAGACTTACCTCGCAGTGGAGAAAGCCCTTGCCGCCGCCAAGGCCGATCCCACCAAACCCGTCGCCCTCTGGCTCAAGACGGTCAAGGGATACGGCATCAAGAAGACCGAGGCCGACAGCGCCGGTGGTCATGGCTTCCCGCTCAAGGACGGCGAATTCGTCCTCGACTGGATGAATGAAATTTTCGGCGGCCCGGTCCCGGCTGACATTCTCGCTTGGGCCCAGGAAATCCGCACCACGTGGGAAAAGAAACAGGAAGCCGCGAAGACCGCCGCTCCCAAACCCGCCGGACCCAAGACGGCCAAGATCCAGGTCGGTATTTCCAACGGCGCCATCAAGGCCGCCCAGGAAGGCCTGCCCGTCGTCGCCGTTTCCGCCGACCTCGCTGGCTCCACCGGCATGAGCACCTTCGCCAAGAGTTTCCCCGAGCGCTCCTTCGACATCGGCATCGCCGAATCGAACATGGTCAGCGCCGCCGCCGGCTTCTCCAAGCAGGGCTTCATTCCGATCGTCGACACCTTCGCCCAGTTCGGTGTCACCAAGGGCAACCTGCCGCTCACCATGGCCGTCCTCTCCCAGGCCCCGGTCATCGCCGTCTTCTCCCACTGCGGGTTCCAGGACGCCGCCGACGGCGCCTCGCACCAGGCCACCGCCTACTTTGCCGCTGTCAGCGCCATCCCGCACACCACCGTGATCTCCTGCTCGTGCTCCGACGAGGCCGAGGCCTACATGCATCGCGCCATCCAGCTCGCCGCCGAGGCCCGCAAGTCCGGCCACGAAGCCGACAACGTGATTTTCTTCGTCGGCCGCGAAAATTACCCGCTGGCCTGGAAAGAGGGCGCGAAGTATGAATGGAATAAGGCGCAAGTGCTGCGTGAGGGCAAGGACGTGACCTTCCTCACCAACGGCCCGCTCGTGGGCAAGGCCCTCGCCGCCGCCGACAAACTGGCCGCCCAGGGCAAGAGCGCCACGGTCATCAACAACGCCTTCGTCAACAAGATCGACATCGCCACCATTGGGGCCGCCGTGAAAGCCACCGGCGGGAAACTCGTGACCGTGGAAGACCACCAGGTCGTCTGCGGCGCTGGAGCCCAGGTGGTACATGCGCTGGTGACCGCGGGTATTGAGCTCAAGGTCAGGACGCTGGGGATCAAGGGCGAGTTTGGCCAATCCGCCTACACCGCCGACGAACTCTACGCGAAACATGGCTTAACGGCAGATGGACTCATCGCCGCCGCCAAAGAACTCGGCGTTTAATTGTTTTCTTGTAGCCACGAACGTAAGTTCGTGGGGTTTGCTGTAGCCGGGGCCGGTGGCCCCGGTGCTTTTTCAATCCCCACATTCGCCATGTAGCCCTCCCGCTATAGCGGGATAAGTACGTGGAGCCTCCCTGTAGCGGCGGTCTATGACCGCCGTGCCTTATATCCCCGGTATTCCTCAATGTAACCATGAACATGAGTTCGTGGAGGCAGACGCATAGCGCATTTCCTGTAGGTCGGGCCTCGTGCCCGACGGGCCTTTATCCTTTTGCGGCAGCGTGCTGCGACCGCCGAATCCCTCTTATTGACAAAATCCCAAAGTAAGCCAAGGCTTACTTCATGCTTACCAAGGTTTCTTCCAAAGGCCAGACCGTGATCCCGTCGGCCATCCGGGAACTGGCCGGGATCCGCACCGGCGATGAACTCGATGTGGGCTGTTCGGGTGGCTTGATCGTCATGCGCAAGCGGGTCCCGCTCACCGCCGCCCGTGTCCGGACCCTTCTGCGCCAGGGACAGGGTCTGCCGGAGTTGAAACCCGCTGATGAGCAGGTGGTGGCGCGTGCCCTGGATCGTGTCCGTCGACGTAGCGCGAGATGAGGGTGGTCTTCGACACCAACGTGGTGGTCAGTGCCTGCTTCTGGCGGGGCGCTCCCTTCGACTGCCTGGCCGTCTGGGCTCGTGGCCGGTTCGATGCGGTCATCAGTCCTCCCTTGTTGGGCGAATACGAGGAAGTCTTCGGGGAACTGGCTTTGGATTACCTGAAGCGCAAGCCAGTGGACTGGGTGGCCGCTCTGCGTGATGCCGCCGATCTGGTTTTTCCCATCGAACGCGCCACCGGCGCCACCAAGGATCCGTTCGACGAAATGGTCCTCGAGTGCGCCCTGGCCGCCCGGGCCGATTGCATTGTCAGCGGCGACAAAAAACACCTGCTCTCGCTGCGTGAATACCGCGAAATCCCCATCATCAGCCCAGCTGCCTTCCTTCGCCTCCACAAGTTGTAGCCGGGGCCGCTGGCCCCGGTGCCTTTTCCCACCCCATTCTGTAGCGGCGGTCTATGACCGCCGGGGTCTCCAGTGAAGGCGGATGACCGCCGTCCTTTTCGCATTCCCCATTCCCAATTCAGCATTTAAGGTAGCTAGCATGATCCGGCCATTTCTAGCCGCCCTGGGCTGCTGCCTGGTCCTGTCCGCCTGCGATAACAAGGATCCGGTACAAGAGGAACTCGACCGGATCAAAGCCGCCGGGTCTCCCATCACACTAGAGGATCTGGGACTTCCACCTGGTGGTTTTGAAAACCAAAAATGGAAAATAGTATTGGGCGTATCCGAAGAGTTATCAAAGCAACGCAAAGAAAGCGGTTACGGCGAGAATAGCCTGTTTACCATGAGGCCTATTGGCCCAGGTATGGCAGAAGCTGTCACAAGCCAAGAAATCATACCGGCCTATCGTGATGCAAGGTCACTTAACTGGACCCAATTAAAAAAGCACTTGGAGGCAACCCGAAAGATACTATTAAAAATGCCCTCGGCAGAAACGACGCCAGTATATATTGCTGATTACAGTCACGGTATTACGACACAAGTTCCTAACATTAATGCAGGATTGGGTATTGCCAAATCTTACAGTCAATTGATTCTTGGAGACATTCATGATGATCGGCTCGATCAGTCTATACAAAAAATATCTGAAGCCCGTCAATGGAGCCAAAATCTAGTAGGAAAATACACGCTTATAGCAGGTCTGATTGGCATTACTTGCGATGAAGTCCTATTGGCGGACAGCTGGGAACTTCTTCAACATCCACGAATCAATGAATCTCAGCTCGGCAGGTTGTCTATCATTTGGGAAAAACCCAAAGAGCCAGAAGACTTACAGGCGATTTGGAGAGGAGAACGCATCTGTTTCTGGCCGACATATTTTCGACTACTATCTCCACGCGGAGGAAAAGAAGTCTGGAAAGTGATAGATACTTTAATGCAGGGACCGGAAATACCCGGTTACTGCCGTAGGGCAGTCGCATTTTATTATATTATTTTCGATGCTAAACACGATTTAGCTTATTTCCTGTCATATTTTCGGAGACAAGAGTTTTTGATCAAAGTCTGGATGGATGGAGGAAACTATTTGCCACTAAGGGAAGAATCCTTAAAGCAAAATGAATTTTTAAATACCCAGACAACCTTTGAAAATGTACAATATATGTTCAGTAGATGGGTTCTTTCTTCCCATTATGGAATCAACGATAGATTTGCCACCGCCATCGCCCAGCAGCACCTCCTGAAAACAGCCATCGCCCTGAAACGCTATCAACTGGCCCATAAGACCTGGCCGGATTCCCTCAATCAATTGGTCCCCGCCTATCTTCCTGCGGTTCCCCTAGACCCCATCGACGGCCAACCGCTCCGCTATCAGAAATCAGCCAACGAAGCCGACGGTTACACCCTTTACAGCATCGGGGTGAACGGCATCGACGACGGCGGGGATGGAACGGAAATGAAACCCCGGGAAAACGGGAAACCCGATTATCGCCCCGACAAAACCCGCGACATCCTCTGGCCCCGGGCCGCCAAATAAAAAGAGGATTTGCCCAACACCCCTTTAGTGTTTTTCGAGTGTTTCGTGGTCAAACCCGTCTTCATTGTTTTTCCAACATCCCCCGCAAGGTCTTCCCTCGTCTCAACGCCGGAACGTCTTCTTCACCCGCGTGGACTTAAGCATATAGGGGATCCAAATCGACATGGCGACGACCGACCGGACCAGATCCGTGGTGCAGGTCTGTGAATAGGATTTGTCCCCGTGTGGCAGAATATGCGAGGAGGCCAGCTCAAGAATCGCCATGAGTGTGCCCGCGGCGAGCAGGATGATCATCATGGGTGGGAACAGGCGCCTCTTGCTGAAATACAAATAAAGCAGAAGGATGCTGTAAATGAGCAACGCGGGATTCCAGAAAGCCGAAAAATACAGATAAGGGATCCAGAAGGGGTGATACAGGGGGGAAGAAGGATCTGACACGGTTTGCCAGAAGCCGGCCTGGTAAACAGCCGGCGTTTTGACCAGCTCCACGATCAGCACGATGGGCCGGACGGCCAGACCGAAGCCCACGAAAATCAACCAGCCCCCGAGTCCCTCGTCCGTATCCGGAAAATAATGGGCCTGTCTGTGCCTGGTGGGATTGAGCCGCAGAAGCCAGAAGGTGAGGGCGATGGCAATCAATGCGGTGGTGGCCGACACGGCCACGGCAGGGATGTTCCACCCGGCGGAGGACGGTTCCGACAGGGAAGGATTGAGGGGATATTCCACGCTGTAATTCAGGTGTTTTTTGAGTTGTTCGATTTTCTCCAGGTAGCCGCCCACGTTTTCCACCGGTACCGAGTCGGCCTTGGTCTGGTACGTATGCGTCAGGAAAAGGGATTTTCCCACCAGCTCTGATTTGAAGGCATAATCGAAGGAGGATTCGTGGATTTCTGCTTTTTCCGTGGGGAATCGGCCCGGCGATGGCAGATCGATATGGATATTGTGATGGATGTGCTTGGGAAGCGCGATGCCCACGGGCATGGCCCGGGAGATCCGGGTCGGTTCGGTGATCGAGTCCGCCACCATTTGGGAATAAAAACTGCCGCCGACGTAGCCCTGCTTGCTGTCGATCGGTTTCCAGAAGCCGGATACGGTGTATTCCTCGATGCTGGTGAGAACGTTGGCATCCAGCTTGTCGGTGATTTGGTGGGGTTTCGCGATCTCCGCGCCCGGCATGCGGCGGGTGTAATATTCCAGCCACTGCCTGCCGACCTGTTCGCTGCTGGAATTGGCCAGGAAGGCGCGCATGCGATCCGCCTCCGCGCCGTGATAATCGGTCTCCACCCGGAGTTGCAGCGGCTTTTCATAGTCGGGTGCGCGGTAAGATTCCGCCACCACGATTTTTGCGGCATCCAGATTGGATCCGGGGACTGGGGTGAGGGAGGTTTCCCCCGGCCGGAGAACCAGCGCATAGCCCAGGTTGGGGAAATACATCCTGTCAAGCGTGCCTCCCTGGTGGGTGAGGGTGGGATCCAGCCAGTAATCCTTTTTCCCGATGTGCGCGAGGACAACGGCATGATTGAAGTCATAGGGTGAGGGGAGCATGGTTTCGATCTGCTCCCGGAATGAGGTGTTGACCAGGGCGGGCCAGGCCTCGATCCGGCAGGCCTTGAGCAGCGCACAGAGCATGGCGGTCTTGTCCTTGCAATCCCCGTACCCGCGGGCATGGGTGGTCGCCAGGGGAAAGGGCCGGAAATTGTTCTCCAGGGCTGAGATCGCCAGGTACCGGTAGTGCTCCTGCACGAAACGCAGGGCCGCCGCGGCGCGCACACAAGAATCGGGCTCGTCCTTGAGCTTCTCCACGGTGGCGGCGAGATCGGGGGGAAGTTTCCCCGCGGAATCGAACAGGGCTCCGGCCCAGGAGGCCACGCCATCCCAACCCTTGTATTCGCTCCACTGGATCCAAGCCCACGGATTGTAGGAAAGGGGCAGGTGCCCGTCGGATATTTTGGCCGGGGTGTTGTCCAGCAGCCAGGAGCGGTCCTCGCCCCAGTCCCCGGATGACAGGACGGGGGCCGGTTCCTTGCCATGGTAGCGGAAAACAGGGGCATGATCCTTGGGGCTGACCACCCGCAAAAATTGGCGGGCCACGGGGATCTGCCACTCCGTGTAAAAGGCGCCGGCGCTTTTTCCCTCAAAAACAGGATTCACTCCCCGGACCGTGTAGCTGTAATCGATGATGTCCCCCACCTGGATGTCATCGAGAAGGATCTCGGCCGAAAAACGGCCGTCGTACTGCAGCCGTTCGAGGTTTTGTTCCCGCTGCATCACGCGGACCGTCTGGCTGTCGACCCGGTCGGAAACCGCGTCTTTCCGGCGGACAATCAAATGATGAAGGGTAAGGGATTGATAGGCCGGATTGTAGGAGATGCTGAGGTGCGAGCCCTGTTCGACACCCCGGGGGGTCAGGACCTGGCTGGCCGCACGGAAGAAACTCTCCCCCAATCCGGTGTGGATCTGGTTGTCCACCAGCAGGCACCTGATGCCGTCCTGTTGGGTGGTCGATGGGCCGTCCTCGATGGCCGGAAGTTCGATGGCCTTGACCCATTCGGGCGGGGGGCTCTTCGCAACAGAGGGGTCTTCCGCCCGGACTGCGTGGGGCCATACGGCCAGAAATGCTGAAAAAACCAGGGGCCAAAGGTTAGCCGGGGAAAACATTTTGATGCATAGTGGGCCACACGATTCCCCGTTGGCAAGTAAACAGTGTCGGCAATCCCTTGGAAGGAGGGCGGTTGTCCGCGGGCCCCGGCCCGGCCTTCCGCGGCAGCCGGGGAATCAGGCTCTTCCCAGCAACACTTTGGGATTCTTCCCCGTATACCGCTTGAACACGGTCGCGAAATACTGCGATGACGAAAAACTCAATTGATAGGCCGCGTCGGTCACTGTGGCCCCCGGTTTCGCGAGCAGCTTCTTCGCCTCCGAGATCTTGCAGCGCAGCACATACTCGGCCGGCGGGATGCCGATTTCCTTTTTGAAGCGCGTCTTGAACCGCGAGACCGACAGTCCCATGCGCGCGGCCAGTTCCCCCACGGGCAACGACTCTTCGATGTGGGCATCGATATAACGCAAAATCTGGTTGATACCGTTGGATAGTCCGGGCTTGGGGTTCCGTTGGGAACACTGGAGAACCTCCAGCAGAAATTCTGCGAGGCGCACATTCAGCGAAATCCGTTGTAGCGGATCCTTTTTCGATCCGGGCAGGGCTGTAGCCAGGAGGTCGTCCAGCAGAACCTGGAGTTGGGGAACCCCGGAGAATTGCCGGTGGGGCAGGGCTCCGAGACGGGCCATGAGTTTCCGGGTGTCGTCCGGCGGGCAGTTCAAAAATTTCCCGGACCGGCCGGGCAGGATGAAATGGATCCAATACAACATCCCCTTTTCCTGCGGGGCTTCCCCCGTGCTGTGCTGTTCCCCGGGAAAGGTGACAAAGACATCGCCGCCCCGCAGGACGAAATCCCGGCGCCCCACCCGATAAATCTGCGTGCCCTTGGCGAGGTAACAGATCTCCATCGCCCCGGGATGGGCGTGCTGCATCAGCCCCTGGTGGGCATGGGTGTAATGGTAGCGCCCGAGCATCGGAACCTCCGGAATGCCCAGGGGGCGGAGGTCCAGGACCACCCGTTCGGGAACCAGGTCGAGGATCGTTCCAGCCATGTTTGATTTTGTACTGCGATACGCCCCTGAAAGCCAGCCGCAAAAAGAAGCGATAGGCTGACCGAATGACCCAGGAAAAAGAAGGACAGACGGTGGATTGGTATCGCAGCCCCCTGCCGCCGGGCGTATCCAAAAGCCTCCATATGCGCAGCGATGCCAAAGCCTGGGCCCAATCGCTCGGCTATCTGGCGGTCATTGTTGCAACCGGGAGCCTGGCCTTTTATTCCTCCGGCCACTGGCCCATTCCGGTGACCATCGCCCTGACCTTCCTCCACGGCATCGGCTACGCCTTCCAGATCAACGCCGTCCATGAATTGGGCCACGGCACGGTATTCCGGACGAAAATCTTCAACCGCATTTTCGTGCGGATCTTCGCCTTCCTGGGTTGGATCAATTTCGAGGTTTTCGAAAAAAGCCATGCGCGGCACCACCGCTACACCCTGCATCCGCCGGATGATCTGGAGGTTGTGCTGCCCATCCGGATCCTGATGAAGCAATTCATCCTGCAAAGCACCTTTCACCCGATGTGGTTCTGGGAAACGGTCACCCGCACGTTCCGCGTTGCCCGGGGAAAATTCAACACCGAATGGGAACGGACGATTTTCCCGGAAGATGACCCGGAGAGAAGCCGGGACGCCATTGTGTGGGCGCGCATTCTTCTCATCGGCCATGCGCTGATCCTCGTGGTTTCCCTCTATTTCCACTGGTGGATGCTTCCGGTGTTGGTGTCACTGGCCCCCTTCTATGGCGGCTGGTTGCAATTCCTCTGCAACAACACCCAGCACAACGGGCTGCAGGACAACGTCCCGGATTTCCGGCTCTGCTGCCGGACTTTCACGGTCAATCCCGTGGTGCAATTCCTTTACTGGCACATGAACTTCCACATCGAGCACCACATGTTCGCCGCCGTGCCCTGCTACAACCTCGCCAAACTGCACAAACAGATCCAACACGACCTGCCTCCCAGTCCGCACGGGCTCGTGGCCACGTGGAAGGAAATCGCCGCCATCCAAAAACAGCAGGAAGCCGACCCGTCCTTCCAATACAGGGCGCCCATTCCGTCTTCATCGGCCGGCCTGGCCGGCTACCAGACGTGAAAATGATGACAACCGTTTATCCCCTCTATCAAGAGGGGTGGCGCGTAGCGACGGGGTGTGTTCACCCGCACGAGACCACACACCCCCGCGAGACTTTCATCTCGTCGGCCCCTCTTAATAGAGGGGATTTATCACAGGCCGTGCCTTGGATGTAACCCCACAACATCTTCAGCTCTGTAAATAATATGAAATCCCCCGCCCAACTCCCCACCGACCGCTTTTCCCATCCGGATTTCGCGGATTTCGACATCGCCCGACACAACCTCGAACAGGCCGCGTTGTGGAAGGAATTCAAGGCGGGCCGGCCGACGGAGCGCATCCCCATCATCCTGGGCACGAACACGCGCTACTTCATGTTCAATGAAGCAGCCAATCCCGACGGCCTGGATTTCCAGCGCTATACGGAAAACCCCGACACCATGTTCGATTTCCAACTGCAGTTCCAACGCTGGAGCAAATTCAACCTGCTTCAGGACTACGAACTGGGTCTGCCGGAAAAATGGAACGTCACGCCAGATTTCCAGAACTACCGCGAATCCGCCTGGTTCGGCTGCAAGGTGCATTATTTCCCCGGACAGGTGCCCGATACCCTGCCGGATTTCGCCGACGCCCCCGAACGCGTCATGGAAACAGGCCTCCCCGATCCCTTCGGCGGGATCATGGAACAGCTCCGCGATTACTGGGAGCACTTCAAGGCCCGGGCAGCGAAGGAAACCTTCCACGGCCGTCCGATCGATGCCTCCAGCCCGGGATTTGCCACCGGCACGGACGGACCCATGACCGTGGCCTGCAATTTGTTCGGACCGGACTTTGTCTGCGAAACCATGGCCGACGACCCCGGCCGCCTTCACAAACTCCTGGATTTCATCACCGAGGCCACCATCCGGCGGATCAAGGCCTGGCGGGCGGCCTGCGGTCTGCCCGAGATTCAGGAAACGGATTTCGGGTTTGCCGATGACAGCATCGCCCTGATCTCGACGCCGATGTATTGCGAACACGTGTTGCCGCACCACTGCCGGATGTGCGGGGCCCTCACGGGTTCCTCCACGGCACCCCGTGGCATCCACTTGTGCGGCGATGCCACCCGGCATTTCAAGACCCTGGTCGACGAACTGAATATGAAGAGCTTCGACACCGGATTCCCGGTGGATTTTGGGGCTCTGCGCAAAAAACTGGGGCCGGAAGTTCGGATCCAGGGCGGTCCGAACGTGGACCTGCTCATGCGTTCCACACCCGGTGCGGTGCGCGACGAGGTGAAGCGCATCCTCGGGTCGGGCGTTCTCGAGGGAGGGAAATTCCTGCTCCGCGAGGGCAACAACCTCGCCCCCGGAACCCCGCTGGAAAACACCGAGGCCATGTACCACGCCGGCCGGGAATGGGGCCGGCTTTAGGAAAGAGACCTTAACGCAGAGGCGCAGAGACGCGGAGTATTTAAAAGGCATCCTATTCTTGTAGGGGAAGCGAGGAGCGCTTCCCCTACAGTAGTAAAAAAAATCCTCTGCGTCTCCGCGCCTCTGCGTTAGAATCTTCTCCATGCCCAACATCCTCCGGCTTTTCCTCGTTCCACTTTTCGTTTTCTGCTTTTCCCTCTCCCATCTCCCCGCCAATCCCTTCTACGTGGATGCGGCCAAGGGCTCCGACACGAATGCCGGCACCCAGGACGCCCCGTTCCAGACGATCCAACGGGCACTGGAAAACATTCCGGGTGGATCCACCATTCTCCTCAAGCCGGGGAACTATCCTGCGATTGAATACAAGGGAAAGCCCGGGTTGGTGATTGTCCAGGGCGAACCCGTGACCATCAAGCCGGCCCCGGATGTGGCCGATCCGCTCAAGGCGGTTTCCATCGCCCGGATCCAGATCGGCCTCCGCGCCGGCGTGTTTGCCGGCCCCGACAGCAAGGGCACCATGGATGTGAATTTGCGGGTGGAAAAGGTCCACATCCCTGACGGGGTTTATCTTTACGGGGGACGCCACCTGCAGCTCGCCGGCTGCCTGATCGAAAGGATCGGCCCGTGGACGGGGAGCGTCGAGAACATCGAAAAAGTCGCGGTCGAGCTCGGGGGCAGCAGCGATGTGCTCATCGAGGGCTGCGAAGTCACCAACACCGGCGTCGGGCTTGCGCTCTCGGGGTCGGATGTGCGCGCTCTTGGCAACCGCATCCATGACATCCGCCACGACGGGATCCGCTGCATCAGCCTCAAAGACTCGCTGGTGGAGGGCAATACGATCTTCAACCTCGACGACGGGGTGGAAGACAAGGATGCCGTCTGGAGCCGGCACTGTGACGGCATCCAGCTGTTCATTCCCGGCCCGGGAGTTCCCGGTTCGCAAAACAGCCGGGTCACGATCCGGGGGAACCGGATCTACAACTGCGAATCCCAGGGCATCCAATTCAACAATTACCTCCGCAACAAGGAACTGTGGAACGAGGACATCACCATGGAGAACAATGTCTTCGGTCCGACCCGGGCGAATGCGGTCAATATCGCGGATCCGGTGGACGGGGTGATTTTCCGGCACAACACCTTCGTGTCCTTTCCGGAGCCCCGCAAATTCAAGGGCGAGGGGCGCGAGGTGGAGTGCAACAACAGCACCTTCCGCGTTTCATCCCCCTGCAAGCGGGTGCAGGTCTACAACAACATCCTCGCCAATGCCTTCGAAGTCTCGACGGGATGGTTCGCGTCGAACAACGTCATCATGACCACGAAGCTGGTCGGGTTGCCGACCCGGTTCGATGTGGTGACCCCGGACGTGAAGCTGGTGGATCCGGCGGCCTTCGATGGTCGTCTGGCCGCCGACAGCCCGGCGCTCAATGCCGGAACCCGGCTGACCCCGTCCCCTATTTTCGATAAAGACATCCAGGGAACGGCGCGCGACGCGCGTCCCGATGCGGGGGCGTTCGAGGTTCCCGGACAGAATCCCGCAGCGGAAAAACCGGCGCCGGTGGCCAAAGGCCCCGTGCGGACCTTGGTGGATGATTTCAAGGACGCCAACCTGGACGAGGATCCCTGGCTGGCCGGGGACGGACAGAAGGGGCTCGCCTGGTCGGTCCCCGACGGCCAGACCGGATGGAAGCTCCGCGCGGTGGCGGACAAAGAGGGGGGATTCCATCCCACCCTTTCCCCCCAGTCGGTCAAGGATGTCTCCTGGATGGTCGCCTCCAATTGCGGCGAATGGTCGGATGGAAAGATCACGATCACGCTGACCAATGCCTTCAATCAGGCGGGTGCCGGGGTCCTGCTCCGCGCGAACAAGGAGTCCGAGGGTTATCTGGTGGATTTGGTCAAGGGGCAGATCACGTTGCGCAAAAAAGGAGCCGAAGGAAAAATCGAGGAAACCGTTCTCGCCAGCGGCCCGGGACTTCTGCAGCGCACCGACACCGTCACCATGGTCATCGCCATCGCCAATGACGGGGGCGGCGTGAAAATCACCGCGGGTGTGGAAGGAGGCAAGACGGCGTTGGAGGCCGTGGATAAATCCGCCACCTTCGCCAAGGGCGGGCTCTCACTCTACAACCTGTCCACCAACGGCTCGCACCGCACCGATTTCGATGCGGTAAAAATGGAATTCGGCTGGCAGTAGGTCGCGTGTTTCTGGGGGCGGGGACCATTCCCCCCAAGGAGCGGCGGTTCCTGGCGCGCCGTAGCCCGGTAGCTGCCGGACGAAGGGGGCTTCCAACCGCCGTGCCTTTTCCCGGGCGGCTACAAGCCGCCCCTCCTTGTATCAAATCACTTCATGTCATACGGCAACCGGTGGACGTTCTTGCCCCGCGAGTCACAGAAATAAAGGTGCGACTTGGATAATTGCTGCGGATTCCCATCCGCCCAGAAAGCCGTGAAAGGGTCCACGGCCTTTTCCGGCCGGCGGACGTAGCTGTGGTTGAAGGGGCTGTCCTTCGTGACCTGTCTATCCTTTTTCCACGTCAAACCCTCGTCATGGCTGACCCACAGCCCCACTTCACCCCCGGTTCCATGGACTTGCGGCCCGGTTCCGGTGGGGCCGAGCACCCGCCACTCGTTCCCTTCCACGTAGAGGCTGCCCATGTCGTAGTTGTGGTCCGAGGTCGTGACAATCCGGCTGTGCCACTTTCCATCCTTCCATGCGAGAATCGTCCATTCCCGGAGACCGCCCGCGGGTCCGGGTTCGCCCTTGCGGCTGATGATAAAGAGAAGGAGGGGATTTCCTTGGGAGTCAAAATTCACATCGCAGGTGTACATGCATTTGTCCTGCGCATGGTAATCCACCGCCAGGGCGGCGTTGTCGTGGGCCAGGAGGGGCAATGTGAGCGGGGTGCCGTCGGCCTTGGTCCAGGTTTTTCCCCAGTCGGTGGTTTGGGCATAGTAGAGATTGGTTCTCCGGTCGACGTTGCTGCCGGGATGCCAGTTGAAGAAGGTGGCGATCTTGTTGCCGCACTGGCCGCTGGTCTGGTAGTGGCCCTCGAACCCGGCCAGGGGGAAATCCTCCGACCACGTTTTCCGGTCGGCGCTGGTTTTCCAGAAAAGCTTCCGCGCCGGGCCCCGGTCGGTTTGCAGGGTGTATTTGGTGAAGAGGAGGAAGAATCCCCCTTTGTCATCGAAGCGGATCTGGGGATAGGTGAATTCCTGCACATCCAGCAACTCGAAGGCATCGATGGAACCCGGCTTCGTGCTGCGGAAAATCAAACCGGGACGGCCTGTTCCCCGCCCGCTCTTGAAGACCCAGACATGGCCCTCCGGATCGACCTGGATCGACGCGTTGTCGTGGGGGTCGTCGACCTTCGGATCGAAATACAAAACCACGGGTTGGGGGAGGAGCCCCGTGGCATGGTCGTAATACGAAACCATGATGGCCAGTTCCCGCTTGTCCGCTCCGGAGGTCCCACCGTAGGTGAAAAAAGTCCGCTTCGAGGCCGCATGGTGGACCGCCATCGGCTGGTGGCAGGCTGTGTAGGTGCCCAGACCGCCGGAATACTTGTCGCCGTACTCGAATTTGTGACCGAGCGTGTACCAGATTCCCTGGTAACCCGGCACCCGGACCGAATCCCGGACGAGGGGCCGGCCGCTCCACCCTTTGACATCCTCCACCCCGAAGGTTGATTGCATGGGAAAAGTGTGGGGGCTCGGGGCTGCTGGTTCCAACAAAAAAAGACTCTGCGTCTCCATGTCCCTGCGTTAAAATCCCCCGCATGTCCCATGGCCTCAGTCGGAACCATTCAGAATATTGCCCGCTAAACACACGAAAAACGCGAAATTTGAACGAGCATGAGGAAAATGGATTTATTGGTGGCTTGAATCCATTGAAAGTGACCCCCATGAAATTTGGCTTTAATATTATTACACTCCCGGATTTTCGTGTATTTCGCGGGCAGTCCAATGCCTCATTCCGCCTTGGGTCTTCATTCGTGTTCCTTTTGATGTTTGCCCTCATTGTCCCGGCGCTTCCCGCCCAGGACAAAAACACCAAGGCCTTCAACAAGGATCTTGCGGAGGGCTACGAGGTGGCCACGGTGCTGGAACCCCTGACATCCTCCGACGGCAAGATGGGGGTGCTCTACACGGCCCGGAAGAAAAACCTCAAGGCCGCGTCCGGCTGGCCGGTGGTGTACCGCGGGGTCAACGTCGGCGAAACCGACGCCCCGGACGAAACCCTCTACACCACGGAGAACTGGGTGGTGTCGCTCCCCGAGAAAAAGAAGCTCGGCCTGGTCCGGAGCACCCAGCCCGGATTCATCGCCATCTATCCCAGCTTCCAGCTCAACGAGGGATTGATCGGGAACGGATTCACCGCGCTCTGGGGGCCGGAGCAGGAGGGCTGGGTTTACGGCCTGTTGAACTACGACGCCCGCTGGGGTTGCTGCGACATCCTCCTGGTCAACAACGATGGCACCGAGGCGAAGATCACCAGCATCCGCTCCATTTTGGAAGGGGCCGTCCGGGGGCATATCGCGAAGAAAAAAATCAAGGAAGCCAAGCCCGCCCAATTCGTGGTCGGCTACAAGCTTCTCGGTGTGGACAAGGCCACCGTCAGCACCGGGGTCGCTGATCCGCTCGGGGTCCGGGTGGGATTCCTCGCCGAGGTGCCGAAGAACGAGTCCGCACCCGTGATTGAGGGAATCCTGTCCGTGAAGCTGGCCCGCAATGCCAAGGGAGTGGCATCGGCCACGGTGACCGGGATCAAAGAAGGCGCACCTGCACCCCAGGCGCCGCCCGCGTCGGATTTCGCCGCCTTCCGAAAGGAATGGAATGCCAAGGCCGAGAAGGGGGCCTGGAAAGTAGTCCGCTGCGACCTCCCCAGCCCCGGCAAGGGACGCAAGGCCTACGTGCGCGGATGGGTGGAGGCCAATGTGCTCCAACGAATGGTTCATGTGGAGTCGCGCGACGACAAAAACGAAATCATCACCCTGTATTACTGGCGCGACGGGCAATTGACCTCCGCGTTCGAATTCCGGAAGGGATCGTACACCCAGATCTCCGACGTGGCCGAGGCGACCGAGACCTACAACTTTGTGGACGAGAAACTGGTTGCGTGGCTGAGGACCGGCGACAGCGACGCCACGGTGGAACCCGATGAGCCGGGATTCCAGGACACCGGGAAACGGATCTTGCAGGAGTCCATCAAACGCTCCGAACCCATCTACCAGGCCATCGGGGCGGATTAGGGAGCAACCAAATCCACACATCCGCCTGAGTCGGAAGAATGCAGTTCACCACTGAACACACGGAGAACACGGAAAGGCGATCCGTAGTGTAGCACAGGCATTCCTGCCTGTGGGCATTGGGGAACACAGACAAGAATGTCTGTGCTACCTTCCCCTTGTCGGGAACCGCCCTACAGAAAACGCCCCCTTCCCTCTCGACACACAACACCTGCGTTATACGCTATCAGGTTAGTATCTTGGGTTGGATTTGGGGTAACAGACAACCTGTTGTCTATTACAAGATTCCAACATGTCATCCAGCAAGCGCCAGCCAAAGAAAATGATCGAGAGTGATAAACCTTACTACGGGCCACGTGAAAGGACCATCCATGGCCTTATAGAATTCTTTGGCTGTGCGGCTCTGCTCGTTTCTGTGGCCGTATTTCTTTATCTGGATCTTCACGGATTAGTGCTATGGGCTGCTATTGGCATGGTTTTAGCGATTCCTTTTCTTCTCCATTATATATTCCGAACCAAAAAAATTCGCAGGCAAGAAATACAAAGTGATTTACAGGCAGTTCAGAAAAGAAACATTGATTATATTGAACGAGATCACCCTAAAGGTTTAAATGACGGAAATACCCGCTAACCAATCCATCCACGGAAGGGCGAAACGCCCCGCATGATGGAAGACGTAGACAAGCAGTATTACAACGACAGCAATCATGAGAATACAAACAAGCCTGAAACTGGCCCTGGCCTTGGCGGCCGCATCGATCTTCACCTTGGGGCTGAATGCCGCAACTCCCGAACCCTTGCCGCGTCCTGACTACCTTAAAGTGGTGCGCGAATACGCGGATGCCATGATCCAGAAGGGGCGGGACCGATACGGAGCGGAGCACAGCCCGTTGTTTGCCTCGGCCTTGAATCGCGAGACCATGGAGATCGGCCCGTTCCCCGCCATCCCCGGGGTGCGGGAAACGGATCGTTCGCTCGTGGGCTCCAATCCCCAGACGGAATACGGTCTTTACTCGATCCTGTACGAATTGGATTCACTCACCGGAAAATCGGTCTATGCCGCGGAAGCGGACAAGACCTTGCAGTTCTTCTTCACCCATTGCCAAAGCCCCAAGACCGGATTGATGACCTGGGGCGAACACCTCTACTGGGATTTCAACCGCGAATGCATGGGGGGCGACGATGCCAAGCACGAGATTTGCGGGGCCTGGCCCTTTTGGGACGCCTGCTACCGGCTCGCACCGGATGCCAGCTGGAAATTCGCCATGGGGCAGTGGGACCATCAAGTCGCCGATCAAGCGACCGGCAATTTCAACAGGCACGCAAAGTGGTCCGAGCACGGCCCCAAAATAAATTCGGATTTCCCCCGGTATGCCGGACAAATGATCGCCTGTTGGGCCGACGCCTACGCCCGGAAGGAAAACCAGGACCGGAAGGACCGCCCGAAGCTGCTCACCGCCATGGGGGTCATTGTGTCGCGCATGGAATCCAACATGACCAAGGCGCCGACAGGATACCTGATTGCCGGCACCGACAACCCTGATATCTCCTGGCCGGGAAGCAACCTGGAGCTGGCGCGGTGTCTTTGGCTGTCCGCACCCCTCGTGGACACCGAACTGGCCCAGCGGATGAAAAAGTTCGCCCTGCAGCAAGACACCCAGTTCCTCGGACTCCCCCACACGATCGCTTCCGACGGGGGTTTCGTTTCCTGTGTGGATACCAACACGGGGAAACCGAGGTCGCGATCCATGAACAAGCCCTACACCATGACGTGGAGCACGGGCTACGGATACGAGAACCACGCCAGCATGGCCAATGCGTGTTATGCGCGGTATCAACAGATCGGAAAAGACCACGGGGAGTTGGCCGCGAAATACAAAAGCCTCATCCTGACCGCCGCGGATCTCTACCTGAAATCCGAGCCCGACCGCGAACAGGTTCTGAATCCGGGGGCATTCGCCAGTGCCATGGAACTGCTGCTCAATGCCAATAAATTAAGCGGACAGAATAAATATCTGGAGCGTGCCGACCATTTTGGCTGGCTCGGGGTGGAGCTGTTTCTGGGCGACGGCTTGCCCCTGCCCAAAGCCACCAACAAACACAGTCATTACGAAGCGATCACCGGCGGCCCGGAATTCATGCAGATGCTCCTTGAGCTGCACAAGCGATTGAAGTGAAGACTATCCCGCCAACGGCAAGACCGGGGTGTGTCTGTCTTTCCCCTGTAGGCCGCCCCTAGTGTCTCATTGAATGGACAACGCTGTAATGGATGGGTAAAGTCTTTTTAATTTGATCCGTGCATCGGCAGTAGTAAATCGCCACTGGATGCGATCTTGGGCTTGGTTGCGCCGTTGGACCCAAG
>Ga0209066_10000414_pt1 | contig 63275 bp, 47 predicted proteins | sample All_14_2_FD_187198 | JGI IMG/M metagenome (GOLD analysis project Ga0209066, IMG submission 187198) | Freshwater microbial communities in response to fracking from Pennsylvania, USA - Allegheny Zone_MetaG_DW_15 (SPAdes) (version 2) ...
AGGTATACTAGTTTTTACGAACTCGAAGTTCAAATTGTTTAACTACGCCTTCGCCCTCATTTTACTACCAATTATATAAAAATAAAAGACTAAGAGAATAACTCCTAGCCTTAGTATACGAAAAGCCCAACGCTTTCGCGTCAGGCTGATTTCACTTTACTTTCTTGGATTCTTGATGTTTGCGTGTGCAGCAGCAAGTCTCGCAATGGGCACTCTAAAGGGTGAGCATGATACATAGGTTAAACCAATGTTATGGCAGAATTCAACCGAGATTGGATCGCCGCCGTGTTCACCACAAATACCTAATTTGATGTCAGGGCGTGTCTGTTGACCGAGTTTAACAGCCATTTCCATCAATTTACCCACACCAATTTGGTCGATGTGTGCAAAGGGGTCATTGGCAAAAATTTTCTTTTCGTAATAATCGCCTAAGAACTTACCAGCGTCATCTCTTGAGAATCCGAAGGTCATTTGTGTTAAGTCATTGGTACCAAAGCTAAAGAATTCAGCTTCTTTTGCAATGACGTCAGCCGTTAATGCAGCACGTGGAATTTCGATCATGGTACCAACAAGATACTTTAGATCAACATTCGCTTCTTTGATTATCTTATCAGCGGTTGCTACAACAACATCTTTGACGTATTGTAATTCTTTGATATCGCCAACTAGAGGAATCATGATTTCAGGTGTGACGTTTAAGCCTTCCTTCTTCACATGAATGGCAGCTTCAATAACCGCTCTGGTTTGCATTTCTGCAATTTCAGGATAGGTGACTGTTAAACGAACACCACGATGACCGAGCATGGGGTTTGTTTCATGGAGGTCATTGATGGTCTTAGACAATTCTTCAAATGTCAAGCCCATTTCTTTAGCGAGTGCACGAATATCTTCTTCAGCAGTTGGAACGAACTCATGTAGAGGTGGATCCAAATACCGGATGGTCACGGCGTAACCCTTCATTTCTTTATAAAGACCAATGAAGTCTTCTCTTTGCATGGGAAGTAACTTCGCGAGTGCCTTTTCTCGTTCTTTCTTATTCTTTGCAACGATCATTTCACGAACTGCAGGGATACGATCGGGTTCAAAGAACATATGTTCTGTACGGCATAGACCAATACCTTCAGCACCATACTTATAGGCAACTTTGGCATCACGTGGTGTGTCAGCATTTGTTCTAACTTTAAGTGCTCTGTATTTATCTGCCCACTTCATGAGTGTTTCAAAGTCGCCAGAGACCGTTGCATCTTGAGTTTCAATCTTTTGGCCATAAACCTTACCGGTTGAACCATCTAGTGAAATCCAGTCGCCTTCTTTGAATGTTTCACCGTTAACTTCAAAGTACTTGTCTTTTTCATAGACATGAACTTGTCCAGCTCCGGCAACGCAGCATGTACCCATACCACGTGCAACAACGGCAGCGTGAGAGGTCATACCACCACGAGAGGTTAAGATACCTGCAGAAACAACCATACCTTCGATATCTTCAGGTGATGTTTCTTGACGAACTAAAACGACAGGAAGACCATCTTTCTTCTTCAATTCTTTCGCACGTTCAGCTGTGAATACAACGCGACCGGTCGCTGCACCTGGAGATGCATTTAAACCTGTTGTGATTAAACGTGCTTTCTTTAATGCTTCAGGATTGAACTGTGGGTGAAGAAGTGCATCAAGCTGTGCAGGTTCAACCTTTAAGACAGCTTCTTGTTCAGTGAGAACGCCTTCTTTAACCAAATCAATGGCAACTTTTAAAGCAGCTTGAGCTGTACGTTTACCATTACGTGTTTGTAACATGTAAAGTTTACCGCGTTCAATGGTGAATTCCATATCTTGCATATCGCGATAGTGTGCTTCAAGTTTCTTGGAAATACGGAAGAATTCATCATATAATGCGGGGTTATCTTTCTTTAATTCAGCGATGGGTTTTGGTGTACGAATACCTGCCACAACGTCTTCACCTTGGGCATTAAAGAGATATTCACCATAGAGGACGTTTTCACCGGTTGCTGGGTTTCTTGAGAACGCAACACCTGTACCAGAATCATCACCCATGTTACCAAAGACCATGCCTTGAACGTTAACCGCTGTTCCCCATTCGTAAGGAATATGGTTTAAACGACGGTAAGTGTTTGCACGTGGGTTATCCCATGATCTGAACACTGCAGTAACAGCTTCAATGAGTTGTTCTTTTGGATCTTGTGGGAAAGGTTGTCCTTTCAACTCTTCGTATTTCTTTAAGAATTGTTGAACAAGTTTCTTTAAATCATGAGCATCAAGATCAGTATCAAGTTCAACACCTTTCTTGTGCTTCATCTCTTCTAAAAGATGTTCAAAATTGCTCTTGTCGATTTCCATTACGACGTCAGCAAACATCTGGATGAAACGGCGATAAGAGTCATATGCGAAGCGTGGGTTGTTGGTCAGTTTTGCTAAACCTTCTACGGAGACGTTGTTCAAACCAAGGTTGAGGATGGTATCCATCATACCAGGCATGGACGCTCTCGCACCAGAACGTACGGATACCAAGAAAGGATCATTGGGATCTCCGAATTTCTTACCTGCTTCTTTTTCTGTTGTTGCTAAAGCGGCATAGATTTGCTCAATGATTTCAGGAGCAATCACTTTTTTACGGCGATAATAATCGTTGCACGCTTCAGTTGTGACGGTAAAACCTTGTGGGACAGGCATACCAAGGGATGTCATTTCCGCTAAGTTTGCACCTTTACCGCCAAGAAGGTTCTTCATCGTTGCGTTACCTTCTCTGAATAAATAGACGTATTTTGTCATAGTCATTTCCTTTCTCTAAAAATTTACCATTTTTATTATATATGATTTCGTTTAATTATGAAACCTTTTTAACCAGATTATACAGTTCGTTCTTGGGTCGCTTCATACCCACGACGTTAGAAAAGGGTAGATGGACCATGCGTGAGTCACGCACTCCTACACATACACCATAGATATCATCGTTGAGTAGTTCAACAGCATAGGTTCCCATGCGTGAACCTAGGATACGATCTTCGGGGCAAGGTGATCCTCCGCGTTGAATATAACCTAAGACCGTTGCGCGTGATGCAAATCCTGATTTTTCAGTGATCTCATTGGCGAAATCATGAACATTTAAGATGTTTTCAGTGATGACGATAATCGCGTGACGTCTGCCTTCTTTTTTGTGTTTTTTTAGGCGTTCGATGATGGCTTCTTTGTTCATCGGATTTTCAGGTGTAATGATGAATTCAGCACCACCACAAATCCCTGCAAAGAGCGCTAAATCACCACAATGTCTTCCCATCACTTCAACGATGGAACAGCGTTGGTGAGATGTTGAGGTATCTCTGAGTTTATCGATGGCATCTACAATCGTTTCAACGGCGGTATGAAAACCAATGGTGAAATCAGTACCCGCAATATCATTATCAATCGTTCCAGGTAATCCAATCGTTTTAATCCCCATTTTTGTTAAATCCATTGCACCACGATATGTCCCATCACCACCAATGACGATGAGCGCTTCAATCCCTCTTGATTTGAGATTTTCAATCGCTTGTTGACGTACCTCTTCTTTTAAAAATTCAGGAGCACGGGATGTTCCTAAAAAGGTTCCACCCAAATTGAGCATCCCTGAAACGCTTTGATGAGTCAGCAAAACCATGTTATCATCGATCATGCCTTGATAACCGTCTTTGATGCCGTAAATCTCATGACCATAACTCGTTCCTGCACGCACGACAGCACGAATCGCTGCATTCATTCCAGGGGCGTCTCCACCGGATGTTAAAACACCAATTTTCATAACATTTCCATCTCCCAACATAAAAAAACCTATTGCAATGATATTATATCATAGGTGTGTGAAGTTATGCGGGTCATCCTGACCATTTTGGTAAATTATGAAAACGATTTATTGCATAGAATCCTTTGACAATACGGGTTTTGTGGTAAAATGTCATGTGGAAAACAAAAAAAAGAAAAGAAATGGTGATCATATGAAAAATTTAGTAGGTACCGCGCTTCTTGGTCAATCGGGTGGACCCACAAGCGTGATTAATGCCAGTGCTGCAGGTGTTTTCATCGAAGCATTAAAGCATGAAAACATCACCGCTGTTTATGGTGCTGTTCATGGTATCAAAGGTGTCTTAAATGAAGACTTCTACGATATCGGAAAAGAAGATTTAGAAGAACTTTATCGCTTAAAAAACACCCCATCATCCGCGATTGGTTCAGTCAGATATAAGCTTAAAGATCCTAAAAAGGATGCAAGCGAATATCAACGTTTGCTTGATGTGTTTAAGAAGTACAATATTCGTTATTTCTTCTACAATGGTGGAAATGACTCCATGGACACATGCAACAAGATCTCGAAATTCTTTAAGAAATCCGGATATGATTGCAATGTCATAGGTGTTCCCAAAACAATTGATAATGACTTAAACGCCACTGACCATTCACCTGGTTATGCGTCAGCTGCTAAGTATGTTGCAACCACACTTATGGAACTCTATCATGATGCAACCGTCTATGATACAAAACAAGTGACAATCGTTGAAGTCATGGGAAGAAATGCAGGTTGGTTAACCGCTGCTGCTGCTCTTGCACAATTCAAAGGTCAAGGTCCAGATTTGATTTATCTTCCAGAAGTTGCATTTGATATCGAACAATTCTTCAGTGCAGTTGAACAAAAACTTGCTGAAAAAGGTAAGGTCATCGTCGCTGTATCAGAAGGTATCAAGACTAAAGAAGGTAAATACATTCCTGAAATGTATCAAGAATTAAAACGCGATGCATTCGGTCATGCGCAACTCGGTGGTACAGCACAAGTTTTAGCTGAACAAGTTCAAAACCGTATTGATGTTAAAGTTAGAGCCATTGAATTCTCATTGATTCAACGTTCTGCTGCACATTTAGCTTCAAAAATCGACGTTGAGGAAGCGTTCAATGCTGGTAAAAAAGCTGTCCAAGCTGCAGTTCGTGGTTCAACAGATAAGATGGTTGGCTTTAAGCGTGTATCATCCAATCCTTATAAGATTAAGTATGTCTTGCTTCCGCTTAAGCTAGCGGCTAATACTGAACAAAAGGTTCCCCTTGAATGGATTTTACCTAATGGTCAGGGATTGACAAAAGATTATATCGACTATGCACTCCCTTTGATTCAAGGCGACTCTAAAGCGAAGTTAGTCGATGGTCTTCCACACTTTGCTAAACTCAAGAAAATCCGCGTTCAAAAAATTAAGTAGTCAATGAAAACGGCTTAGATAAGCCGTTTTTTTATTTCAATAAACGATATGTAATGATATATTCATAGCCGTTTTTTTCAGGATGTTTCATGATACATCTTTCAAAATCAATTTTCTTTTCATGAAGTCCAATGTCGAGATGTTGCATGGCAATTCCCATATCTAAACCCTGCATCACAAAAGGAAAAGCCGTTGCATAACCTGGTGTTCGTTCAAGATAAAGATGAATCAACTGATCTTCAATCAGGATACGCCATGGTTGTTTATTGGATGCTGAAGGTCCAAGTTGAACAAGTTCAAGGACATCTCGATAGGGATGGCTATTCGATATAGGATGATCAAAGTCATGATCAAAAAACATTTCTTGAAATGGCTTTCTACGGTTGGCTTTAATTGCAAAGCGCACCATACGTTCCTTAAATGATGGTTGATCTGTTGGATATCCAATCGGTGAAATCGCTGGAATGATTTCATCTTCAAAGACGTGATCCTTAAAGGCTTGTCGTTGAAAGGTACCCGCTAGCCAACATGTCCCAAATTCCTTTTCTGTAAGCATTAAAATAATCTGTTCAAACACGTAACCATAATCGATGATACCTTCCTTGGTGTTCTTAACGACTCCACCAATGAAACTTGGAGCATTTTTGATGAATCCATATGTTCCAATACGTTTAGCTTCGTCATCACCTAGTGTATCTTGATGATCTGTGAAAAATCGGATGACACTACCAAAAGGTGTCTGGATTTTTTGTGCAACATCGAGAATCTTTCCAACGATGGTTCGTTCTTCTTCAGTTAAGGGTTTATTGACATATGTTCTGACAGATAAACGCTTTTCAATAGCTTCTCGGTTCATGATTTCACTTCCTTACTTTCACTATATCACCATTTATTGAAACAAAACCTGCTTTTCTCCATTATAATAAAGTTAATTCAAGAAAACGAGGTGGTTTTGATGGCATTTCTCACATCATGGTGGGTATATCTTACCATGGGTATCATTTTTCTTTATGTACTTATCCAATCGATTGTTGCATTAATCAAAGCGCGCAAACGTGCGTTTGCCCTCGGATTTACAAAAGAACAGGTGAATCAAACAATCACATCATCGATGGTTTTTTCACTTGCACCTTCTTTAGCGATTCTCATCGGTTTAGTTGCACTTTCCAAAGTTTTTGGTTCGATGATTGCAGGGATGAGATTAGCCACATTAGGTGCAGTCACCTATGAGCTTCCCGCAGCAATCAACGTGATCAGTGGTGTCTTTGGACGACAGATTGGTGATGTGCTGACCCCTGAAATGGTGATTACTGCTGTTTGGGTTATGACATTAGGTTGTCTACCTCCACTCATTATCATCCCCTTCTTCTTTAAGAAGATGAGCTCTAAAATGGTTGATTTAAGAGAAAAAGATCAAAAATGGAATCAGATTCTCATGGATGCACTGTTCTTAGGGATGATCTCAGCATTCTCTGGTTACATTTTAGCCCCTAAAGAAGTTGAAGGAGAAACTCCTTATATTTCTGTGTTAGGCATTCTTGTTTTCGCAACTTCTGCCATACTTATTATAGTTCTTGGCTATCTCATGAAAAAATATAAATGGGAATGGCTTAAAAACTATGCTTTGCCCGTATCGATGGTGATTGCGATGGCACTCGCAATCGTTTATGCTGGATGGGGGGTACGTTAACATGAAAAGAACTTATCAAGATCAACTCCATGTTGAAGGACGTTTATGGATGCTTGGTGCACTCTTTCTCTTTATTAGTGCTCCACTTATCTTAAGTTTAGGTACTGGTGTATGGCCAACATTCGAACATTTTTTACCAGGATTTTTTGCAACCGCAGTCATCTTCTGGCCAGTGACAACCATCGAAGTTTTTACATTCAGTCCGATGCTCGGTTCTGGATCAACCTATTTAGCCTTTGTTACCGGGAATTTAACGAGTCTTAAAGTCCCTGCAGCACTCAATGCTCAAGATGCGCTAGGAGTTCAAAAAGGAACCGATGAAGGTGATGTCATCTCGACACTTGCTGTAGCATCCTCATCGATTATCACGACTCTCATCATTTTTATGGGTGCATTACTCATTATTCCACTCAGTCCACTCCTTGAATCCCCTGCATTAAAACCAGCATTTGATAACATCATCCCAGCACTCTTTGGTGCACTTGGTATTGTTTACATTGCAAAACGTATCAAGATTGCCATTCTTCCTTTGATCGTGATGTTGATTTTCTTTCCACTTGTTCCAGGTAGTAGTGGATTAGTGGGTATCATGGTCCCCGTTGGTGTTGTGATCTCGATTATTGTCGCACGCGTTCTTTATAAGAAGGGAATGATTTCCTGATGGAATGGTTGTATCTTCTTCTGATCATCCCAGTGGTGATCATCATCGCAATCTATCGAACGCTAACCTATCGATCAAATGCATTTCCAGAAATGAGAAAATGGCATGAATTTGATATAGATCGCACTGTAAAATCCTTATCAACGATGATTAGTTTTCCTACCGTTTCTTATGCTGATCATGAGAAAGAAAACAAGGAAGCATTTATTCAGTTTCGAGAATTTATCAAATCGAATTATCCCTTCATCATGGAAAAAGCAACCTATGAAGACATCGAGCGCGGTATGCTTTTTAAAATCCCTGGTTTATCATCTGAACAACCGGTTGTTCTGATGTCTCATTATGATGTTGTTCCTGTTCAAGAAGGATGGAAAAAAGATGCCTTTTCAGGTGAAATTAGTGAGACTCATGTCTATGGAAGAGGAACCCTTGATACAAAGTCAACCTTAAATGCCATCATGGAATCCGTTGAATATGTATTATCCAAGGGTAAAGTCTTTAAGAACGATCTCTATTTAGCCTTTTCAGGAGATGAAGAAATCTTTGGACCTTCTGCTCCAGCCATTAAAAATGTTCTTAAAGCACGAGGTGTGACACCTTATCTTGTTTTAGATGAAGGCGGAGCAATCGTTTCCAAGATGTTTCCTGGCGTGAAGGAAAAAGCTGCTGTTGTCGGTATCGCAGAAAAAGGATTCATGAATGTTAAACTCATCGCAACATCTAAAGGTGGTCATGCATCAACTCCTCCAAAGAATAGTCCTGTTACCGATTTAGCTCAAGCGGTTAAAAAGTTAAATAATCATCCAAGTTTTCGACTCAAAATGACACAACCCGTCAAACAACTCTTTGACACACTCGCTCCCCATTCGACATCGTTTGGAATTAAAATGCTATTTGCTAATCGGTGGTTATTCATGCCAGTGATCACATTAATAGCGAAGATTTCAGGTGGTGAATTCCTTTCGATGTTTAAGACTACACAAGCATTCACCTTAGCTGAAGGAAGTAAGGCCATTAACGTACTTCCCTCAGAAGCATCCATTGGTATCAATTACCGGTTAAGACCAGGTGAAACATCTGCACGCGTTTTAAAAAGAATAAATAAAATTATCCATAATCCTCGGATTCAAGTTGAAGCGATTGCTGTATCTGAAGCTACCCCTATCAGTCCTGTTGACGATGCTTTCAACATGGTAAGAAAAGCAATCAATCTCACATGGCCTGAAGTGATTGTCGCTCCATATCTTATGGTAGCAACAACCGATTCAAGACATTATCACGAGATATCAGACCATGTGTATAAGTTTTCGCCGATGGATGTATCAAAAGCTGATTTAGCTAAAATTCATGGATATGATGAAGACATTTCGATTGATAATGTGATCCATGGTGTCAATTTTTACATTAATTTGCTTGAACAATTATAGTTGTTAAAAAGCCCTCATTTCTGGGGGCTTTTATATGCAAAAGAAAAGCCAGTAGGGAAAACCTTCTGGCTTTTTGAATCTTTGCTTATAATGCATCTACTGCAAGAGCGATTGAAGTTCTCTTGAGTCTAATTCTTGAACCATCGATAACGTAATAATTATCTGCTGGACCTGGATAATTGATTGGATCGAGAACAACAAGTGTGTCAAATAGGTTAAGACTTGGATCGACAGTATTTGAAATGATGTAATAAATAATGGTGTTAGGTCCATCACCTACTGATTCAACCAATGTTTCAATATTTGCAGGTGTAAGGCTCTTCAATTTCGCAATGGTGATTTCACTTGCAACATTCGCTATCGAAGAAATACCTAAGATGTTCATCGAATCCGCAATATGACTCATTTCTGCAATCTTGATATCATAAACTAATGGTAAGCCTGGTAGACCTGGGTCGTAGTTTCTAGCATTAATGTCTGTCACATGTGATACATCTGTATCAATATTCGAATCATTGATACCCTTCGAAATCAAGCGGTAAACGATGAGTGCATCGAGAGCGATGAGATTATCAATCATATCGCCATTGAAACTGTCTGGATCAACCGTGATATCTGCAACAGTTGTAGTATCTTCATCTTCAGGTTGAACATTACCCATCAGTTTGAGCGCTGCAACTAATCCTTCAATTTCTGCATGTAACAAGTCATGATCGTTTCTGTATGCAGTCGTTGGTACACCATAATCATGACCACTTCTGACATCAGTCACTGCAGAAATCATTGGAGCTGATAAGATATGAACGACGATGGGTGAGAATCCTAATGGGTAGTTGATCGCATCGGTTGTACCGATTGCCACCACGAGATCGAGATCTGCAAAGGTGAGTTGTGCCATACCAATGCCACCTGCACCACTTGTGCCGATACCTAAGATATCAAGTGCTTCTAAGAGAGCATCAATTTCAGCACGGATAATATCGGTCTTCAGAACATCATCTTCATAGGATTCATCAGGAATATCATCTGATCCTAAACCATCAATAATCGCATTACTGATCAAACGGTTCAAGATAATCGAGTTTTCATCAAATGATTGTAAGGTCGATACACTTAATGTTGATTCAGTCACAACAATATTCGTCACTAACATGTCTTCATCATTACCAGAAAGAATCAACAATGCATCAATCATATAACCGATTTCATCATTAGTTAAACGTAAGTTAGGATCACTATTGATATATGCTGTCACACGAATCTTCGGTGCAGTTAACATATCAACGATCGAATCAGAAATAATTTGTTTAATGATCACAGAATCGTTGGTCTTCAAATCTTGTGTTTGACCGACGGTCACATTGATCGAAATATCAGAAACCTTCACTAAATCAACATCAGCTAATGGATCCAGTGGATCATAAGCTAAGATGCGTAATGCATCAACCATGTCACTGATTTCAGCAGGTTTCAGTAAGTTGCCTGGCGTATCATCAATATAGGCATCATCAGGAACCTTCGCTAAACCAACCGCATCAATAATGGAATCACTGATGAGTTGCTTCATAATCAAGGAGTTCGATAACGTTAAGTCATTGAGTTGTCCAATGGTGATATCCGTAGAAATCGCTGAAACGAGAAGTGATTCATTACCATCGGCTAAGATCAATAACGCATCAATCATATGGTTGATTTCTGTATCTGTTAAACGTTCCTTCGTGATTTCATCGATATAAGCGTCATCAGGGATGGTTGCTGTTAAGCCAACGCTATCGATGATGGCATCACTGATTAACTGACGGATAATGAGTGATTGATTGAGTTTCAAATCTTGAGTCTGTCCAACGGTAACATCGGTTGAAATATTACTGATCAAGACATCGGGATCGTTATTCGCTAAGATGAGAAGTGCATCGATCATTTCATCCATTTCAGTATCCGTTAAGGTGACCTTTGTTACTGGATTCATATATGCATCATCAGGAATCGTTGAGGTTGATAATGCATCAACAATCGCTTCAGAAATGAGTTGGTTAATGATAACAGATGCATTATCATTGAGTTCTTGTGTCATACCTACAGTCGGATTAACCGATACTGCAGAGACTTTGATGTGATCACGGTCACCTGGAAGAACGCTACCTGCCAAGACTTCAAGTGCTAAGATCATGTTGTCGATTTCAGCTGCCTTTAGTTGATTACCTGGGGTATCATTGATATATGCTGTATCTGGGAAGTAATTAAGCTGGACAGAATCCACGATGGAATCGGTAATCAAACGTTGAATGATAATCGATGTTGAATCGGATAATGTCTTTAATTGTCCAATCGTGACATCGGTTGGAACATTAACAACAAGCATATCATCATCGCCATCGGCAAGCACATAAAGTGCATCAATCATGTTATCAATTTCGCTATCCTTTAAAATCACTTTGGTGATTGGATTGACATAAGCTTCATCGGGGATTGTGTTTGTTACAGATAACGTGTCCACGATCTTATCACTGATCAATTGATTGATAATTAAGCTTGTGTTTTCCTTTAAGCTTTGGGTCTGACCAACAGTGACATTTGTTGAAATGGATGCGACGGGTAGATTTGGATTTTCATCGGATAATTCATAGAGCGCATCAATCATTTCACTGATTTCATCGGTGGTTAACATCGTTGGGTAAGTGGTATCATATGCTTCAGCTGGGAAGACAACGGTTAAACTGAGCACATCTTCAATATTATCGGTGATGAGCTGACGAATGATGAGTGATTGATTCGTCTTGAGATTTTGAGTTTGGCCAACCGTGACATCGGTGGAAATACTTGCAACCGGCAGGTTGAGATCGCCATCGGCGAGCACAACAAGCGCATCAATCATTTCACTGATTTCAGTTGTGGTTAACATCGTGGGTTGTAAATCATCATAGGCGTCCGCATGAATCGATACAGTTGCACCTAAAACATCCTCGATATTATCGGTGATCAGTTGACGAATGATGAGCGATGAATTGGTCTTCAAACCTTGGGTTTGTCCAACCGTGACATCGGTAGAAATACTTGCGACGGGTAGATCTAAATCATTATCCGCAAGAACGACGAGCGCATCAATCATTTCATTGATTTCAGCAGTCGTTAACATCGTGGGCTGGAGTGGATCATAAGCATCATCAGGAATCACAACCGTGACACCTAAAACATCGACGATGTTATCTGTGATGAGTTGACGTATGATCAGAGATGAATTGGTCTTTAAACCTTGAGTTTGACCTACGGTGACATCGGTTGAAATACTTGCGACGGGTAGATTGAGATCATTATCAGCAAGGACGACAAGTGCATCGATCATTTCACTGATTTCAGTTGAAGTAAACATCGTGGGTTGCAGTGGGTCATATGCATCATCTGGTATCGTCATTGTGACACCTAAAACATCCACGATATTGTCGGTGATGAGTTGGCGAATGATGAGTGATGTACTATCCTGTAAATCTTGAACTTGACCTACGGTCACATCGGTTGAAATCATCGCAACAGGTAATGCATCATTCTCATTGGCAAGAATATAGAGTGCATCAATCATTTCATTGATTTCAGTTGTGGTTAACATCGTCGGTTCTAGATCATCATAAGCATCAGCAGGAATCGATCCAGCACCTAAAATGTCAATGATATTATCGGAGATTAACTGGCGAATAATGAGTGATGTATTTGTCTTTAAGCCTTGAGTTTGACCTACAGTGACATCCGTCGAAATCGATGCAACAGGTAAGTTCAAATCATTATCCGCAAGAACAACCATCGCATCAATCATTTGATTGATTTCTTCGTTCTTGAGTCTTGTCTTTTCAACATCAACATAAGCATTATCTGGAACAACAACCACGCTAGACAATGCAGAAATAATATTATCGGAGACTAATTGTTTAATCAAATAGGAATTATTTGTCTTTAATTCAACAGCTTGTCCTACTTTCACATCCATTGAAATATCAGTGATCAATGAATTTGGATCGTGATTTGCCAAAATGTTTAACGCATCAATGATTTCAGCAAGTTCTGCATCCGATAATCTTCTTAAAGGATCTGCTTGAGTCGTGCTTAATAAGACAACACCAGAACTTGATGCAAGAGGATTGAGAGCTTCTTCTGGAATGTTACTTGCATTGATGGCATCGATGATCGCATCGGATAACATTTGCTTGATCGTCGCTGAACCTGTATCTGTTAAATCGAGATCATTGACTTGACCCACCGTTAATGTATCAATTTGATTAGCAATTTGAGTGACTGGTGTGTCAGGATCACCTGAAATCACAGCGAGTGCAGCCACAATCGCATCCAATTCTTCTTGTGTTAATAGACCGACACTTTCGTAAGCATCATCTGGTACATTTTCTGCACCCAATGCTTGAATGATTGCATCAGATAAGAGCGACTGAACAATTGCAGAATTGGTTTGATCGAGTAAGTCTTGAATTTGAGCAATCGTAATGGTATCTGGATCGGGTGCTTGACCTGTACCCAAATTAAAGATGTCAAGTGCAACAAAGATATCACTGATTTCACTCTTCTTCACCATACCTGCATATTCACCAGCAGTTTCAAGTGCCGTTGAAGGAATGGTGAAACTTGTTTCGGACTTAAGCATTAAATCAATGAATGTGTATAAATAATTGGATTCTAGAACTTCTGTGATTTCTGCACTGGTCTTTGATGTAATCGTATCGATGGATATGTTATTTCCATCGAGCGTCGTAATACCTAAAACCTTGAGTCCATTAAAGATGGCTGCAAACTCATCATTGGTCAAACGATCGCGACCATCAATGGTTGTATAGGTTGAAACGGGTAGCACAAAATCAACCGGTTCAAAACGGTCTGCAGAAAGTAAGTCCAAAATGGCATCCGAGGTTAAAATAATTGAAAGCTTATCTGCGATATATTTGGATGCGATAAAGCGATCAAAATCATCAACACCCGCAATATCATTTTGACCTGAAAGAGCAAGAATCGCTTCAACATCAATATCGGTTCCTCCATCCAAACCAATCAGTTTAAAGGAAACCATAATTTGACGAAGTTCAGCTTTAGAAATAATGTCTTCTTCAACGCCTGCTATTCCTTTTGCATCGCTTGGTGCGGTCATATCAAGATCAATACCATCACCAAAGGCATCACCTAAGAACCCACCGACGTAGTCACCAAAACCTTGATTTTCAAAAAGACGTCCCACAATCACATAGATAAAATCAGAATTTAAGAAGGTTGTAAAATCATCAGAAACCGCATAAGGATCGATCATACCTGGGAATGTTTCAATGCCAATCGTACTTGGATCGCCCAGTAAACTTAAGGAAACAACGATATTTCTAAATTCTTCTTTCGGTATACGTCCGACTTCAATCGGTTCATCGTCAATGGCATTACCTAGCATCGCAGGATGAGGTGTGATATCAATGGTGATACTTCCACCACCAAATGATGTGGATAATGTATCATTGACAAAGTCATTGAGTCCATCGATTTGAAGTGCTTTATCGAGGAAGGTATACAGAATACCCGAATCAAAGAAACGGTCTAAATCATCCATACCTGCATCAAGGTTTCTTCCGATCATGTTATTCAACATTTGAGGACCAAACGATGATAGATCACCGGTACTTGTAAGCTGCAAGCTTCTCACTGAAATGAGAAGTTTACCAATCTCATCGCCCTTAACACCTTCTACATCCAAGAGTAAGGAATCAAGATCTAAGAAATCGGCAGGAGCTTGAATGAATGTTTGAGCTTCGTTGAGTTTTTGAATACCAAAACTCTTGATTTCTGGACTGAGTAAAGCTTCACTGATCACACCTTTAATCAAGGTGATATTACCAAAAGAAATGAGTGAATCATCACTTAAGTTATTATATGCAGGTAAAATGCCATCAGCAGATAGATTCGATGTCAACTCGGAAATGGTTGTATATTGCCATGTCGTGTTTAAATCATCGACTAAAATCGCTAAACCATTAATCAGTTCAACCAAAATGCCTTCTTTGAGCATAGAGCCATCGAGTGCAATATCGGGAACCTTAACGCTATAACCGCCTAAAGTAGCTTCTGTGGATGTGCCGAAAGTATCAATCACATTCTTTAATGATGATCTTAAGATCACTGAACTATCCAAACTGCCAAATGTTTCATCAGCCTTGATTGGATCAGCAAATTGTGTGATGAGTTCAATGTTAGCATCTGTTGGTGCAGCGGTGAATGCCATCACATCTTGATAGGAAAGTGTGAGTACGGTTGAACCTTCAAAGGATGCTGCTAAGTCGAAGACAGCACCTAAGAGAGCCGTAAGTTCATCTTTCCATGCTTCAGATTCAGGGGATGCATCAAGAAGTGATTGAGGAACACTCAAATACTGACTCATCGCTGGGTCATTTGCGTAATACTTAGCATTAAATGCAATATTTGCGAGTAATAATTCTGAATGGTTATTGTCTACTGTTGGCAAGAGATAGGATCTAAACTCATCATCCGCAAACAGTGGTGCAAAATCAATCTCTTCATAAGTTGGATAGAGTGGTTTTTGTTCACTCACGTATTTTGCAACATAATAGCCTAGACCAAGAATGGATCCAATATCAGACCCTAATGAAACCGTATCAGGAACATAAATCTGTGCAATGCCCATGGTATCTCGAACATACTCTAAACCAGATTGACCCACACGATTGATCAGTTGAAGACTTTCAAAGGATGTTTTCAGTTCTTCAAATTGAGTATTGGTTAATGTACCAAAGCCAGAGAATAATTCAAATTTGGATTCAGTAGTCATACCACTGAAGTTCGCGATTTCTGAAGCATTCGTAAAGATATACACTTTTTCAACAATATCTAAGATGGTATTGATTTCTTGGCCAACATTAAAATCAACAACACCTGAGTCAGGATCTGAGATCAATGCTTCTTGTACAATACCAGCAATGGTTTGGTCGGAGACAAAACGTTCAACTAAGATCGGTGCTGCTAGTTCAAGTGCAGCATTCACAAGGGCACTTTCTTCAAAGATCTTACCGACGATTACTCTTACATTATCCATGTTGTTGACGACGACATCATCAACAAACGCTAGATAATCAGGATTATCACCAAGTAATTGAACAACACCCAATTGAACAGCCGTCTTATAAATATCACCAACATTCAAGATTTCGGCTTGCCAATCAATTTCAGAAAGTGCAGTTTCTAATTCACCAGCAAGTGTTTCATCGACTAAATCACCGACTTGTGTATAAAGCGCATAATCAACACCGATGGGTATTGTATTGATTAATAATTCAAGATCAACAATCTTTTCTAAAAGATTATCAATCCATTCTTCATTTTGAGCAGCAAGAAAAGCCTCAGGATCTGAGGTCGATATGAGCTGTCTTAAGTTCACATCACCAAATTCATCGGTATAGATCGATTCAATAAGGAGTGCTAAACGTGCAAATTCACCGTCTTCACCATTGAAGAAGCTTTCACTTTCTATCAAGAATGCTAAACGATCTTCAAGATAAGCTTGTCTTTCTTCAGGAGCAATCCATGTGAGTTGATCTTGCACCGCTTGAAGGGTTGTTGCATATTCAGCACCTACTGAAACTAAGTCGAGGAGTTGAATATTACCGATTGCTCGAATAACGTCTGCTAATAGAACACCTTGTTCAGGTGTTAAATCAAGGAGTAAATTGGGGTCAGACATATACGTTTGGAGTTCTTCGACTGATCCAAATGCTAATACTGCGTTAATAATGGCTTGTATATTATCAAACTCACCATTCCAATCGATGGCTTGAAGTTGTTCTAGTCCAACTTCTGCCATTTCTTCGGTGATGCCTGCGGGTAAGCTATCTTTGAATTGATCATATCCAAAGGCTGCAGCTGTTGGAATCATGTAGGCAATTAAGTCTGAATTCTTTAAATAATTAAAGACGACATCGACATCAGCGAGTTTTTCTTCATTGAGTTGAGATAAGTCAAATCCATCATCGAGATATCCTCCATCATAGACAGTACGCGTAATCTGCAGGATGCCTTCCATTTCGTTGATCCAATTGATGTCAGTGACTTGATCGCCTTGTTTTACTTGTGTTGTAAAAAGACGATCAAAGATATAGCGATCCAAAGGTTTTCCTGAAATGGTGATTTGTTTGACCATCGCACCTAAACCTTGAGCATTCATTTCATCGATTTGAGCTAAGTAATCATCCACCATATCACCCATACCCTCAAAACCAGGTAAACCGATGGCGAGTGGTGTTGCATCTTGACCCTGATGGGTCTGTTGGGTTGTATCGACGGTAAGGAAACCGGAAATAATCAAAAGCGGTAATAACATGATAAAAGCAACCAAAAGACCTTGAAGGGATCCCATAAATCCACCAACAAAACGACCTAAGAATGTTTTCTTTAATCGCTTTGAGGGGACAAACTTCTTTTTCCCTTCAGACATTGATTGCTCTTCATACTTTTCATTTTGACGTCTTAATAATGCTTTTTTAATACCAAAACTCCAGATAGGTCTAAAAATGATGAGTGTCAATAGACCTTTAACCAGTGGGTAAAGAATAATGAAACCAATAATACGAAGGATCAAATCCACGACTGCAATGGCAAACGCGGCTAAAACAGGATCAGCTGCATAGGTCATCACTTGTGCAGGAATGATTCCACCCGCATAACCATTGATCATGTCTAATAGACTCACCAGTGTAAATGTATCGGATAAAATCAAGTTGAGTGAGATGAATGAGATCAAAAACAAACTAATAAAGGTCGTGATAAACGCGACGATCGTAAAGTAAGTCGACTTGGAACCTCCCCTCAAAAACCCCAGTAGGAAGTATATCACGACATAGAAGCCGACGATACCCCATTGGAGAATCAGTAATGATGGTAATGATGGCATAAAGATCCCGCCTTTCTCATTCAATTGGTTATCATCATTTTATCAAAAAAGACGCTATAACTCAATGAATTAAACTATGTTTACTTCATCATAGCACCATTCATAGGGTTGCGTCTTCTATTTCTTATAAATTTCGTTCAGGATTGACGTGAACCATGCAATGAATCACATCTGGGAAAACATCTTCAACACGATGATGAACTGTTTCTGCAATTTTATGTGCGTGCTCTAAGGTGTGAGATGAACGCACGGAGATTTCAACATCGACATAACGCTGTGTCATGTGTTTTCTAACCTTAAGATCATCAACTTTTAAGACACCTTCAATGGAGAGGATGACACCATAGATGGATTTGATTTCATCTTTGGATGGTGCTTGATCGGTTAAAAAGGAGACCGACTCACCAATGATCTGTATCGCAAGTCTCATAATGAAAAGACCGATAATCATGGCTGCAAGATCATCAAACATGACATAACCAAATTGAGTGATGGCTAAGCCGATGACTGAGAAGCTTGTCGCGTATACATCGATTAAATGGTTTTTCGCATCCGCTTTAATCGTTGGGCTTGCATAGCGTTCACCCACTTTGATGTAATAGCGATACAATCCCAATTTAACAAGTAAAGCAACAATCGATACTACGACCGTTAGCACATGAGGTGCTTCGCTTATGCCTGGATTGTTGATATGTCCGATGATCAATACGATGGAATCCACCATGATATATAAAGCTGTTCCGAAAAAGATGATACCTAATACAAAGTACGCGAGTCCTTCATATTTTTCGTGACCATAGGGATGGTCATAATCAGGTTTTTGAGTTGCTAATCTTAAAACGACCAAAATCATGAGACTGATGAAGACATCAGATGCTGAGTTAAGACCATCACTGACCAGTGCTGCAGCATGTCCCCAAAATCCAAATCCAAGTTTGATGGTCGCTAAAAAGAGGTTAACGATTAACCCTAATCGAACAGCTTGTAAAATCTCTTTACGTGTTTCTTTCGTCACGAGGTTTCTCCTTGTTGAGCATCTCTAGTGTCCAAATCCGATCAATGACATACGACGTTTGTTCTTTATAACTGTTCACTTTTAGTTTAAAAACAAGAACATCTTGATCGAGGTATTTCATCCACTTCTCATATGCATCAGAAAATATAGTTGCTTCTTTCTCGGTAATGCCATCACTGAGCAAGAGGAATGCCATCGGTTTTCCTTGTTTGGTTTTGATCACTTTTTTCTTCGCAATACGTGCAAACAAAAGACCATCTGAGAGGTCATCTAGATCACTCCATGTGGATAATTGATACGTCTTGATCAATGACTCATAACCGGAAAGAGGATGATACTTGAGATTAAAACCTAATGCATCCTTTTCAAATTCTCTTAACTCAGAAATACTATATTCTGGATAATCTTTGATTTGGAAATCTTGAATATAGAGTTCATATCCCGCTTGATCAATCCGTTTTGCTTCATTCATCGTTTGATGATTTAATCCAAAGTGATCAAGTGCACCTGCATGAATAAGCATTTCAACATTTTTATCGTTGATTTCTTTTTTCATACGGCGTTTAAAATCTTGATAATCTTTAAACGGGCCTTCAAGTGTTCTATTTTCGATTATCTTTTGGAGTGTGCTTCTTCCAATACTCTTGACGGCAAGTAATGGTAGGATGACGCGTCCTTCGATGTAATGATACTGATCAGTTGAACGATTGATATCAGGGGGAAGAACTGTGATATGGTGGCGTCTTAACTCTTGAATGTAATCTAAGGTCAGCGACTCGTTACCTGTCACCGATGATAAAAGAATCGTCATAAACATGGCAAAATAGTTTGCTTTAAGGTATGCCATTTGATATGCAACGAGGGCATAAGCAACACTGTGACTTCGATTGAAACCATAATCAGCAAACTTCACAATTAAATCGTAAATACTGATTGAAACTTCTTCATTATACCCCTTTTGACCGCACTTTTCAATGAAGCGTGCGCGTTCTGTCTCTAAAATGTCCTTATCTTTCTTAGAAATCCCGCGTCTTAAAAGATCGGCTTGAGCCATGGTATAACCCGCAAATTCATGCGCGATACGCATGATTTGTTCTTGATAAACGATAATTCCATATGTTGGTTTTAAAATGGATTCAAGATGTGGGTGAAGATAGGTATAACTTTTCCCGTTTCTTCTTTCGATATAATCATCGATGTTATCCATTGGACCTGGTCGATAGAGGGCTAGAATAGCAACAATATCTTCAAATGTCGTCGGTTTGAGCTTTCTTAAAACAGCACGCATTCCTGATGATTCAAGTTGAAAAATACCGGTTGTTTCTGCACGTGATAAGAGTTCAAAAGCTTTGGGATTATCCAGGGGTAAATCAGGAAGTGAAATGATATGACCTTCTTGATGCGCCATTTTGATGACATCATCAATCACGGCGAGGTTTCTAATTCCTAAAAAGTCCATTTTAAGTAAACCAAGCGATTCGAGTTCACTTGCTTCAAGTTGGCTTTGATAAAAGTGGTTAATGCCTGGTTGCAAGGGGATATGATCGAATAAATCTTGTTTGCATAAAATCATCCCCGCAGCATGAGTCCCTGTATGTCTTGGAAGACCTTCAATCTTTTTTGCAACCCTAAGTAGACGCATCATTTCAGCATCTGTTTCATCAAGATCATCATTGACCACGCGCGTGATGATCCCATTGACACGCTGTGGATCAATCTTCATCACGCGAGCAATATCACGAATCGATGAACGAAGTGCAAAACTACCAAATGTGACAATGGAAATCACGTGATGTTCGCCATATTTTTGTTTTACATACTGAAGGACCTGGTCGCGTTTGTTATCCGGAAAATCCATGTCGATATCGGGCATGGTGATACGCTCAGGATTTAAGAATCGTTCAAATAAAAGATCATATAGAATCGGATCAACATCGGTGATACCTAAACAATATGCAACAAGAGAACCTGCTGCAGATCCACGTCCTGGTCCTACTAAAATGTCGTGTGTTTTTGCATATTTCACAAAGTCATAGACGATCAAAAAGTAATCCTCATATCCCATCTTTTCTATAATCGAAAGTTCGTGGTTCAACCGTTCTTGATAAACGATCTGATTGGGATTTTTGATTTTTTTTAGTCTTTTTTGTAAGCCAACACGGGCTAATGAACGTAGGTAGGCTAACGATGTACCCTCAGAAATGGGATATGTAGGCATTTCAAAATGAGGTGGTGTGTAGATGAAATCAATGGATTTAATCACATCAGAAAGATGATCAAAGACGTAAGGATACTCGATAAAACGTCTTGATAGTTCATCTTTGGATAGTAAATGATAGGATGCATCTTCAGGGACACTTCGATCTTCACGATCAATTTTGATTAAAGCTTCATAAACCTCTTTATCCTCTGGCTTAAGATAGGATGTTTGATGAATCGGTAACATCTTGATATCACATGCTTCAGCTAATCGAAAGAGATCGGGAGCAATTTTCATTTCATCATGAAATGTATCTAATGATAATCCGAGATAGATGTCATTTAAATGTTGCTGGTAGGTGATCACCATGCGTTTCGCACCATCGATATCACCCTGATCAATCGCTTGATTAATGACTGATGATGACCCTGCAGTCACGAAGATTAAGCCCTCTTGATGGGCATAGAGTGCGCTCTCATCCAGTTTATGCTCAGCTTGTAATCGCGCCAATGTCATGAGATTTTTAAAACCAAACTCATGCTTGATATATACAAAAAAAGTAGAATCGTTTAACGCTTGTTCCACTGTAATCAAAAGCCCTAAAACGGGCTTGATCTTGGTTTTTTTGGCATGTCTAAAAAGTTCCACCATACCATGGAGATTATGATCAGCTAACATCACAGCATCATAGCCTTGTTGTTGGCATGATTCGACCAATGTACTCAAGGGGATGGTGTTATTGAGCATGCTGTATGCACTTTGTAAACCAAGGATAGAAAACATAGACTCACCTACCCCTATTATACGTGAAAGATGACACTTTTCTTTAAGAAAAAAATGCCCGAGAGCATTTTTCTTAAGATTTATTAAAATGATGCGAATGATTCACCAAATGCAAAGCACTTGTCTTCTTCTTCAGACGATGGTGTCGAGTTGATGCGTAATCCATTATCGAAGAGATTGGCTCCTGTTGCTTGAGTACGTTCAACCCATGCATCCATCCATTCGCCTTCGCCCCAACCATAAGAACCGAATAAAGCAACTTTTTTCCCGCTTAATTGTCCTTCGACATTGGCGAAGAAGGGTTCAAATTCATCTTCTTCTAATGTTTCAACACCCATGGATGGGCATCCAAATGCGATTTTATCATAATCATTGACGTCGCTTGGGTCAACTTGATCAACTGTTCTTAAGTCAACCGATGCTCCAGCGCTTTCTAGACCTTCTTTGATTTTTTCAGCCATGATTTCGGTATTACCAGTTCCACTCCAGTAAACCACTAATACATTTGCCATTGTGATAGTCTCCTTCTTAAATCATTAGATTTACGCCACAATTATAGTCGATTTTGCGTGTGAAGTCAAAGAAAGTAACTTAACCCTTTTTATAGATAATGTAGAGAATGACACCACCAATACATAAAATGACACCGATGGGAAGCAACGATTGAAGTTCATAAGAGGGTATCTCAGGTTCAATGGTGATCAGACGATCTTTGGTCACATAGTTACCTCTTTCATCCATAGCGACGTAAGTGACGAGGTGTCGACCTGGTTTTGATGAATCGATATGGGATGGAAAGACATATGTTTTTTGGATGAGGTGATTGTCTGATACTTGAACACCTTCCCAAAAATCAAAATCATCATATTGACGAATGATTAAATCATCAAAGTGGAGTGTCGGAGGTATTCGATCATCGATGATCACGACCAGTTGAACGTGTGTTGTATTAAATGAATAATCCGTAAGGGTGAAGTGAACTTCATATTGTCCTAAGGATTGCCAATCAACCTCATGTTCAATGATGACATGTTCTTTTGATAATCCATCATAATTATCCGATGCTTCATCTATCAATAAGATAAAATCGATGGGTTCTTTCCCCCACGAATGCTCAACACGTGTCTTGGTTAGTGTTAACGTGGGACTTGTTTGATCAATCACCATGATGTCGAACGCTAGTCGTGTTTGATTGCTTGATCGATCAGATATTTCACACCACGCTTGATACATACCGATGGTTTCATAATCGACATCTTGATCATCGATAATGATCGTTAATTGACTGGATGTATCGTATTGATCAGTCGCTTGGAAATAAAATTCAAGAGGTTTTTTTGTGAAATCGGTGATGACGACATCGCTTAGCTGGATGACTGTCGGTGGAATACGATCAATAACCCGAATATATCCACGATAGGATGACAGATTTCCAGATGCATCACTAATATCGAGTGAGATAGGATATTCGCCAACGATATTCATCTTCACGCTGGTTGATAACTTGATGGTTAATCGTTCCTTGGATGTGTAATTATCGCTGTACTCAAAAAACGTGATCCAAAATGGTTCAACCGAAAAAACGTCGACTTCGAGTGAATCTGTTAACACAATGATCGGTGGAGTGATATCTTGCACACTTACTTTAAGTTCTTTTTGGGTGACATTGTTCGATTCATCCATCACACGATAGATGACAGTATATGTTCCAGGAGTATTTGCATCGATATCATGTGTGATGATCACATCACTCACGTTTAGCTGATTGAAGTTATCATCAAGAGATACAATGTAACTTTCTAAAAGATCGCGATCTATGTTCTCAAAAAGACTAATCACAGGCATCTTTGTTCGCAATTGAAGGGTTGGAGGATCTAAATCCTTGACTTCGACCATGATAGTTTCTATGATCTGATTGCCGCTTCGATCAGTCACGTTGACAGAAATGGTATAGGTCCCAAGTAGATGATAGTTGACGTGTTGATCATCGATCACAACCGTTAGGACAGTATCGACATTGTCTTTCACCGAGAAAAAGGATTGCCACTGCCAGGTTGAATTGACATTGATGATGATGGGTTTTAGGATCGTGATAGATGGTGGCATGAGATCAACCACATGAAACATCGTCTGTCCATGCGTGATATTACCTGATGGATCACTGATACGCACATACAATGTATAGCGTCCAACACGACTGAGATTCACTCCCGATGTATCAAAGACAATGGTTAAATCTTCATAGGCATAGTAATTATCTGTAACGATGAGATTTTGTTTTAAATCTGGCATCTTCTCACCAACTGAAACTCTCACCTCATCCATCCTGACAATCACTGGTGGTAGTACATCAACAACCGAAAAAGTGATGGGATGAACATCATAAAGATTGTAGTCTGGAAAATAAGCGCGATATTTGATCGTGTAATTTCTGACATGTGCAGTATTCACCGTCGATAAATAGGTCCATTCAACACCATTTCTCTCATAGGTGACTCTGGCACCTACAACCCAATAGCCATCTACATAAAGTCTTGCTTCTGGTTGATTTTTGACGCTTTCTATATCACCAAAAAGCGGAATGACTAAAACATCATTCACCCACTGGACAGTTGTTGTGAGCACAACAAAAAATCGCATGAGATAAACAAAAAAAGACATGCTCTCACCTCTACCTTATGTTAGAGTGAAGCATATCTTTTTACTTGTCATGACTTAATCTAATACAGCTTCGAGTTCTTTTCCTTTTTCTTTGAAGAATTGGTTCTTATAAAGTTCAAAGTAAGCCCCACGCTTGTTGAGTAATTCTTCATGAGATCCCATTTCAATAATTTGTCCCATATCAAGCATGACAATCAAATCACTATTCACGATCGTTGATAAGCGGTGTGCAACAATAAAACTTGTACGATCGGATAATAACTTTTCAGTCGCTTCTTGAATAATGAGTTCAGATTCAGAGTCAATCGACGATGTCGCTTCATCAAGAATCAAGATACGAGGATCTGCAAGAACAGCCCGAGCAAATGAAATTAATTGTTTTTGACCGACAGATAAAAGATTTCCTCCTTCACCTACCGATGTTTCATAACCTTTATCGAGGTGTTTCACGAAATCATCAACACCTACCATTTTTGCTGCATATATCACTTCTTCATCCGTAGCATCAAGTCTTCCGTAGCGGATATTTTCCATCACGGTTGTTGAGAACAGATGGGGTGTCTGAAGGACATAACCTAATCTCGAGTGTAGCCAATGAATCGAACGTTCACGATAATCGATACCATCAATCAAAATTTGACCTTCTTTAGGTTCATAAAATCGCGATAATAGATTAACAAGTGTTGTTTTACCTGAACCGGTATGACCTACCAATGCGACGCTTTGTCCAGATTTCACCTTCAAATTGAAATGGCTAAGAATGGTCTCGTTATCTTTATAGTAGAAGGTTACATCTTTAAACTCAACATCACCCTTTAGAGGTTCCCAGTTGTCCTTTTGATCGTTAAAGAGATCACCATATTTTTGAATGACTTCTTCTTTATCGAAAAGTTCTGGTTTTGTTTCAATCAATCCCACGATACGTTCTGCAGAGGCTTGGGCATTTTGTAAGTCAGAAAGTGTTCTTGAAATTGCCATCACCGGTTCAAAGAAGTTTGTCGTATAGAACAAAAACATCTGTAAAGTCCCTAATGTTAAGACGGATCCCAAGACATAGATGGATCCTTGAATCATGGTGGTTGTGACTGCAACATAAGCTAACACCAAAACAACCGATGAGAATAACGCTGATGAAATCACAGCTTTTATGGATGCACGCTTTAAGTTGCTTGCAGTTAAACTAAATTCATCATAATTAGAATCTTCAATCGATAAGCTTTTGGTTGTTTTCGCACCTAAAAAGCCTTCGGAGTATTGTGCAGTCAGTTGTGAGTTGTGCTTGCGTGCAACACGATGTTGTTTCAAGATGAGCTTTGTAAAGATATACGCAATCAACAGCATGATGGGTAGAATAACAGTCATAATCAATGCGAGTTTAACAAACGTTAAATAAAGCACGACTAAGATCATAAACATCTGCAATCCTGCCCACACGAAATCAACTAAACCCCAAGAAATAATAAGTGATAGTTTTCGTGTATCGGATGTCATACGCGCCATGACCCATCCCTGTGGTGTCTTATCGAAATAGCTATAGGATAAGCGCTGCAAGTTCTCAAATGCTTGGCGTCTTAATTCATAACTCACTTCTGCTTCGATAATACCTGCTTCGTAGATAAAGCCCCATACCACTAAACCAAATGCTAAGGCCAAACCTAAATTAGCAGCAACGTAATATGGCCATGTTGAATAATCGCCACCCACAAAGAATACGTCAATGGCATAGCGGTTAAAAAGCGGCGTAATGACGTCGAGTGTTGCTAATAGACCAGAATAAATAATGAGTAATAATAAATGTTTTTTGGATTTGAAAATGATGCTAATGATTTTCTTCCAGGTTGAAAATTGGACCTTATACTGAATGTCCTGATCATCTTGATGCATCGGTCTCACCTGCCTTTAATAACGCTTGGAATTCGCTCTCAAGTTTACCTTGGATATCCCAAAGCTTCTTATATAGCCCTTCTGTATGTGCTAATGAGTCATGTGTGCCAATCTGAGAAATACGTCCTTGTTCAAGAACGATAATTTGATCAGCTTCTTTAGCAGTTGTGATACGATGGGTGATAATAATGGTCGTATGTTGATAGTTTTTATTCATCAACGCTTCACGAATCATCATATCTGTCTTCGTATCAACGGCAGACAGGGCGTCGTCAAAAATCAGGATGGGTTTATCGGCAACGAGGACTCTAGCAATCGCAACACGTTGTTTTTGTCCACCTGATAACGTGGTTCCCTTTTCACCAACAAGTGTATCGTAACCTTGCTTAAATGTCTTAATATCTTTTTCAAGTGCTGCGGTCTGTGCAGCGTTAAAGACACGCTCTTTTTCAGCATTTTTATGAGCGATCGCAATGTTTTCGAAAACTGTTTTCGAGTAAAGGAATGGATCCTGAAGGACCACACCGATTTGGCCACGAATATGTTTTTTCTTAATGTCTTTGAGGGATATACCATCAATAAAGATGTCACCCTCTTGATAGTCATACATTCTTAATAGCAAATTGATAATCGTTGATTTTCCACTGCCTGTACGACCGATAATCGCAACGGTTTGACCCGCTTGGATGTTAAAATTGACTTTTTTTAACAAATGTTCATCTGTATCGTCAAATTTAAACGATACATCTTTAAACGTAATTTGTCCTTTAATGTCTGGTTCTAATGTACCATCTTGTTCATATTCACTCGGTTTATCGAGGATTTCATTGATACGATCGGAGGCCACTAATGCTTTCGTAAAATCGTTAATAATACGTCCAAGTCCACGGACTGGCCAGATTAACATCCCAACGAGTGCAAGGGATGCGACAATACCTGATGCATCCATCGTGCCATTTTGAACACCATAAACACCAATCGCAATAATGACTAAGTATTGGCTAATTCCAATAAAATCCATGATGCCCCAATAGATGGCAACAATTTTATTTGCACGCTTAAGTGCATCTCTGTATTCACTATTCTTCGTTTCCATCTTTTCAATTTCATAGACTTCGTTGGCAAATGCACGTACAACACGTGCACCTGACAAATTCTCCTGAACGACCGTCATCATGTTCGATTCGGTTTTTTCGATATCCTCGAAAATCTTTTCGATCTTGATAAAGTAGACTGTTGATGAGACAGCAACAAACGGTACGACAGCAAGAGAAATCCAGACCATCGTTGAATTGATGTAGATCAGCTGATATGCGCCGAAGAACAACGTGGATACTAAATGAACAACATCGAGCATGCGTCCTGTCAGAAAGCCTGTGGTTGTTTCAATATCGGTGGTGCAACGCTGAATGAGATCACCTGAGTCACTCTTGTTGTGAAAGGCATAATTCAAATCTTGAATATGTCCATAGAGTCTTACACGTGTTTTTTCAGCTAAACGTTCTTGAAGTGAACCTTTAATCCACATTTCAAAGAAACGAAGCGAAAACCGAAATGCTTGTAACACCATCAGTGATGCCGCGATTCTGATCACGATGCCCATCACTTCATCGCCCTGTTCAAAAAAGGCGATCAAAAATCGAGGTAAATTAACCTCACCAACTGACACGTTGCCTGGGGCAATACCCGGAACGGCAAGAAGTGTCTTCATTAAATACTGCGTAAATAAGGGAACATTTGAGTAAGTCCATTGGTGAAAGGCTGTTAAGAATGCAGCGACAATGAAGAGTACAAAAAAGCCCTTAGCTAAGCTGAATAATTTGATCATTCGCATGGTTGTTCCCTCCTTCTTAGCCAAAGTCATTTTATAGTAAAAACTATAAATAGTCAATTTAATCAGGCAAAATGCATGTTTTTAGGGGTAAAGAAACAAAAAGATGAAGTTTTTAAGCTTCATCCATGTCGAAAGCATATGATTTCTTCAATGATTTTGATTTACGAAAATGGTACGAGAGTATATGATAGGCATCCTTATAATACTGAGCATGAGATAGTTCAAAAGCCATATCCTTCATCATGTATTCGATGATCAGAGGATGATCAATCGAGATGTTTTCGATGTGAAGGTTTTGTTTGATCAGCGGAGGAAGCGCTTGAGATGGATGATTGATTTTTAGATACATCCATTTCATAAAAAGATGCTCAGATGGATCATATGTATGATCTTTGTGGTGTTCGATGAATGTCTTGATTTCATCGATCTCATTTTGATGAAAAAGACTTGCTAAGTAGATAAAGATCCATCCTTGATAATCGGTTTGTTGTTTCGCTAATTTGATGACATCATCATAGTGTTGATGAATAAAACTGCTTATTGCACGTGGAAGATTGCCTAATTCAAAATAACGATCTGATGTTTGCTGAATACGTTTAATCGCTTCTGGGGAAAGTGAATGTGCAAGATAGATGAGTTCATATTGTCTAATTTCCTTGGCTAAATGATAATACCCTTGATGATTAACCTCTTGGAGATAGTGATGGTAATGGAGGTGGATTTCAACATCATGGTGCATTCTAAATGCGATGATTAAGCGTAAGCGTAGTGCTAAGATATAGTGATCATAGGATGTTTCATGTTGATCAGGAATTTCACACACGACCTGATACGCATCCATCAAATGTTCTTCGATGAGTAATAGTTCACACATGCACATTAACAAAAGAACGAGTTCTTCTTGCTTAAGATGAGGGATAAAGGGATGCATCAAGCGAATGCCTTGTCTCATCTCATCTTTTTGTTTTCTCATGGTATGAATTAATAATCCAATCAAATATGCTTGATGATCTTTTCTCTCTTCATAGGATCCAAGTTGATCGACTATAGGTTCTTTTAAATGAATCAACCAATCTGTGATCGTCATCAAATCTTTTTCATATTGTTCTTGATTATAGGCAATCTTTTCCTTGAGGTCAAAACGTTCGACTAAACGTTCGACAAAATCCATGTTCGGATCGATCTGATTGGTCTCTAGTTTTGACAGATACGAAACACTACAAATGCCATCTGCTCCCTCTTCTAATGTCATGTTCATTTCTTTGCGTTTGATACGAATCGCTGAACCAATCGGTTTAATCTCATAATGCTTGTTTTCTTTTCTTTTTTTGAGTTGCCTTTTCAATTGTAAGATGTTCATCATAGACTCCTTTATCGTTATCGTCATGTTAAGTAAAGATTACAGTAAAGCCATTTATCAATCCATGAAACACATAAGAAAAAAAGCCTACTCGGCTTTTTGATATTCCCATTTGATATCGGCTGTACATTGGTCAAAGAGTGGGCACTCATAACATTTAGGCTTTTTTGCAAGGCAGTGATAGCGTCCGAAAAAAATCATTTGGTGATGTAATCTTAACCATTCCGACTCAGGAAAATGCTTCATCAATTTTTGTTCAATCTCGAAGACTGAATCACCTGGTTTAGCAAGTCCTAATCGAATGGATACTCGTGCGACATGGGTGTCTACAGCAAATGCAGGAATATGAAATGCATTACTTAAAACGACGTTGGTTGTTTTTCTACCTACACCTGGAAGTTGTTCAAGTTTCTCACGCTCAGAGGGAACAATTCCGTGATAGGTTTCATCGATCACTTTTGCAAGTTCTACAATGTTTTTTGCTTTATGTCGATATAACCCAATGGAGCGTATGACATCCTCAACATCAGCTAATCGTGCTTGTTTAAGGTCATAAGGTGTTGGATAGCGATGAAATAACTCAGGTGTCACTCGGTTTACCGAAACATCAGTCGCTTGTGCAGATAAGACAACCGCGACTAAAAGCTCAAATGTATTGGCGTATCTCAGTTCGACTTTGGCATGAGGAAACATCTGATCCAATGTCTTTGAGATGATCTCGGCATGTTTCATTTGATATTTTTATAGATCTGATCGAGTGCTTCTTCAAGTTCACTATCGATCTCAACATGTTTCATGTCTGCTTGGTTAAGCATACGTTCAACCAGTTTGACACTGACGCGTTCCCCTGCATCAACAATCGCTTTTTTAATTTGATCACTCGTAAACAGTTGTTCATCAAACCATCGACGAATCGTTTCAAACTCATACGTGTATAGAGGACGACCCAATCCCTGTTCAAATGCACGAAGGATCTCAGATATTTCATTTTCTTGTTGTTCTCTTAAACGGTCTTTTTCATCTTTCTTCAATAACTCTTCTATTGCTAATAATGCTTGATCAAGATCAAAGACTTCACGTTCTTTTCCATCTTTATCATCTAAACGAATGGTAACAAATCCTTTTGTCATCAAGGCTTCAACAGCATTTCCAATATCATCGGTTGAAAGATCCACGCGACGTGCAATGGAAGCAATCGTAAATGTCTTTCGTTTTTTGTAAATTGAAAAAAGCGCAATCAAAACGGACATTTCTGCCATCGTCAGTTTCAATCTACGGTATTCTTTGAGCAAAATACGTTCGATGGAAAGATCAAATTCTTCATAAAGACGTTTGATGATCATAGTTACCCTTCTTTAATGCATCTTTCGCTGCATGTTGTTCTGCTTCTTTTTTGGTTTTACCCATGCCAACCCCTAACGTGATCACATTATCAAGACGAACCACGGCTTCAAATTCCTTATCGTGAGAGGGGCCAGTTTCTTTAATGATGTGATAGCTAATCGCACGCTTATCGCCTGCTTGAATGTATTCTTGAAGAGTTGATTTATAATCTTTGATATTCCATACCATGTTTAAATTGGGGACGATGACTTTATTAAAAAGCTTTTTGACATAAGAGAAACCTAGGTCAAGATAAACCGCACCAAAAAGAGCCTCAAAGGCATCTGCAATCATCGCATCATTCGCGCCTTTAGCAAGTTCTCCTTTGCCTAAACGTAAATAATCTTTGAGATGAATCGTGGATGCATATTTAACAAGTGCTTCTTCGCACACAGCTTGTGCACGGCGCTTAGTCATCGTTCCTTCATCAGCTAAATCTTCACGATAAAGATAATCACTCATGAGTAATCCAATGACAGAATCACCTAAGAACTCTAGTTTTTCGTTTTTCTCGGTTTGATTCTCATTGGCGTAAGATGCATGTGTGAGTGCGACCTCATAGAGCGATTCATCCTTATAGGGAAGATTAAGCATGTTAAGCAATGCTTTCATTCCTTAATCTCTTCCTTCTTTTCTAATGTTTCTTTAACACGTTGAATGACATTGTTTTCAACCATTTCCTTGGCTTGACGTATACCATTATAAAAACCATACTCTTTCGAAGCACCTTGTGCTTTGATGACGACATTTTGGAAACCCATCAGTAATGCACCACCGATTTCAGATGCATCGAGTGATTTCTTATATCGTTTGAGTGCTCCACGCATGAAGAGTGCACCGATCGTTGCAAAGATGGATGACTTGATTTCACGTTTCAGGATGGCACCCATACCTTTCGCAGTACCTTCCATGGTCTTCATCACGATGTTTGCTGTAAATCCATCTGATAATAAGACATCAGCATCGGTTGTTAAGATTTCTTTGGGTTCAATATTTCCATAGAAATGAATATCTGGTGAAGCTTTTAACAGTGCGAATGTTTCTTTATCAAAATCACGACCTTTACTATCTTCTGTACCGATATTGATCAATGCAACCTGAGGATTTTCATGTTTCATGACTTTTTCAGCCATAATCGTTGCATAAATCGCAAAATCTAAGAGATGTTCAGGTTTAAAATCAACGTTTGCACCACTATCCAAAAGAATACGTCCTTTTCCATCAATCGATGGAATGATGGGAGCGATCGCGACGCGTTTCATTTGGGGCATTTTTCTGATGATGAAATGTCCCCCCACAACGAGTGCTTGTGTGGGTCCAGCTGAAACTATAGCATCTGATTTTCCATCTTTAACATGCTGCATAGCCATAAACATGGAGTGTTCTTTATTGGTACGGTATTGATGAATAGGATCCTTTTCACCCATTGGTAAAAAGTGTGGGGTATGAACCACATGAAGACGTGGATGAGATTTTAAGAAAGGAGCCATTTTGGTTTCATCACCAAAGAGTGTAATTTCGATATTTTCAAATTTCTCTAAAGCCATCAATGTTCCTTTGACAATGGGTTCTGGTGCGTAGTCGCCACCCATGCCATCGACTGCTAAACGAATCATATTATCCCTACTTTCGTATCTATCATTATATCATATCATCATCGTTGGTGTGATGGACTTCACCAAATATTTGAATTGAGGATTGGTATAGAAATCAGGTCGTGCAAGAAGTTCCATCACATTCTTCTGTGCTTCAAGTAAAATAGCTTGATCATCAATCAGATTTAAAAACTGAAATTGGAAGTACCCACTTTGTTCAATACCTAAGAAATCACCGGGACCTCGCATCTTCAAATCATACTCAGATAAGATAAATCCATCATGTGTTTTTGATAAAACCTGAAGGCGTTCAATGTCATCTTTTTCGGAGACGAGATAGCAGAAACTTGCAAGTTGTCCACGACCAACACGTCCTCTAAGTTGATGGAGTTGAGATAGACCGAAACGTTCTGCATGGAAAATCGTCATCACGGTCGAGGTTGGAATATCGATTCCTACTTCAACCATCGTTGTTGAAAGTAAGATTGAACCTGGTGTTGATATAAAGGTAGACATGGCTTCATCTTGTTCTTGGTTGGATAGTTTCCCATGAAGTGTGAAGATGCTGGTTTGAAATTCCTGATGGAGTTCTCTTTTTATGTTTTCGATATTATCTTCTATCTTGTCAGAATCAATCGCAGGAACAACAACCATGACATGTTCTTTTTTTAAGAGTGCTGAATGCATCCGATCATAGGCTTCTTGAATACCATCACGTGTAATATATCTCGTTTCAATCGCTCTTCGTTCTTTTGGTTTTTCTTTGATCCAAGAGACATGAGATTCACCAAAAGCAAGCAGTGCTAATGTTCGTGGAATAGGTGTTGCAGTTAAATAGAGAATATCTTTTGATTTTGCTTTTTGAATCAATTGTTCTCTCGTTTGTACGCCAAACTTATGTTGTTCATCGATGATAACTAAACCTAAATGATGGAACTGAACATCGGATTCGATCATGGCATGTGTACCGATGACAATCTCATATTGATGATGCATGATGTCTTCTTTCATGACATCTTTATTTTTTGTTTTAGAGGTCAATAAAGCGATTTTCACATCTTTTAGAATATTAGAAAAAAACTGATAGTGTTGAGTTGCAAGAAGTTCTGTTGGTGCCATGATGGAGACTTGTTCTTTAGCAGTCACAATCGCATAGGCTGCAAGTAATGCCACAATCGTTTTACCAGATCCTACATCACCTTGAATCAAACGATACGAACTATGATCTTTTTTAAAATCGCGAAAAATATCATTCACTGCATCTTTTTGATCTTGTGTGAGTTCATAAGGAAGTTGTTCAATGATATGCTTAACCGCATGAAGATCATAATTTTTAGGTAGTCTTTTTTCACCCTTTTTTTGGTTTCCCATCAATTTCAGTTGTAAGAAGAACGCTTCTTCATATTTCATTCTTCTTTTCGCTTGATAGATCATCTGTAAATCTTGAGGAAGATGAAGATTAAAATAGGCTTCTTCTCTTGACATCAATCGATATTTATCAAGATACACGTGAGGAATATTCTCGTAAATAGTGACTAATTTTTCTTCTCGTATCGTCTCCATCAGATTCATTACAGACTTATCATGTAAACCTTCAATTCCATAAGCTGGTTTGATTTCAACACGTTTTTCTGCTTTAACAATTGATGATGCATTGATCTGATGGCGATAAAGATCAAAGCTACCTTTGATTTGGATGACATCTTCAATATTTACTTGTTTCATGAGATAACTTCGTCCAAAAACGATAATATCGATGAGTTCACCAAACACTTCAGCCTTAAAGACAATACGTTCTACTTTTGCTCCACGTATCAGTTTTAAGGGCGTTTTGATTTTTCCAAGGACGGTGATGATATCCTTATGTTTCGCATCATGAAGTGTTGTAATCGAAAAATCTTCATAGCCTTTTGGTAAATGTGAAACAAGGTCATATGCTGACCAAATACCATGATTTCTTAAGATGCGCAGTGTCGAAGGACCAATGCCTTTGATCTGATCAAGTTTGACTTCCATCATCACACCTCGGTTTTATTATACACGATGACAACACTGGATTCATGTATAAAAAGATGCAAGTCAAGGATTGACTCACATCTTATGCATCGTTATTTTTTATGGGTCTTTGTTATTCTAAATATCCGCATCGCATTGGCAACTGCTAAGATCGAGACACCAACATCCGCGAAGATGGCTAGCCACATGTTGGCATAACCTAACGCACCTAAAACGAGGACAAGAGCTTTGATACCTAAAGCCATGATGACGTTTTGGATAACGATACGCATCGTTTTTTTAGCTAAATGATACCCGATGAGCACACGATGTGGGTCATCGTTCATGATCACAACATCAGATGCTTCGATCGCAACATCACTTCCTATTCCACCCATGGCAATACCTAAATCAGCCATCGATAAAACAGGGGCATCATTTATACCATCACCTACAAAGGCAACTTGTCGAGCGGCTTTGAGGGCTTCAATGATTCTAACTTTATCTTCGGGTAAACAGTTCGCATAATAGTCTTCAATCCCCACTTGGAAACCGACATCTTTAGCTTCTGAATCATAATCACCAGTAACCATGGAAACACCGATATGTTGTTTGAGTAGACCTTGAACAGCGCGTTTTGCACGCTTCTTGATCTGATCTTTAATCACAAGATAACCCATGAATTCTTCATTTGCAGCCACATAGACAATCGTTCCCATTTGATAGGTTTTGCGATATTTAACATGATGTTCATCCATCAGGCGTTCGTTACCGACAAGAAGATGAATACCTTTATAGTTAGCTCGCACACCTTTACCCGCATATTCACGAACGGAAAGGACCATGCGGTCATCGGGTTTTTTGCCATAAGCTTCAAGAATTGATTTTGCAATCGGATGATTGGAGTGATATTCAGCATGTGCTGCATATTCCAAGATTAGATCTGGTTCACCTGAAACAATTTGATCGAGCTTGAATTTACCTTCGGTGAGTGTTCCTGTTTTATCAAAAACAACATGTTCGATATATGCCATTTTTTCTAAATCACTACCACTTTTGAAGAGAATGCCTTTTCGAGATGCTGATCCAATACCCGCAAAAAACGATAAAGGAATGGAAAGAACAAGCGCACAAGGACAACTGATCACGAGAAAGATCAGTGCACGTCTGATGTAAGTGAGTAAAAGAGACGCATAGGAAACATCTTGGATCCAAGATAGAATCAGCGGAACCAAAAACGCAAGTAAGAATGCAAGACCTACAACAATGGGGGTATAAATTTTCGCAAAACGGGTCATAAACTTTTCCGCGTTCGCTTTTTTCATCGCATTATTTTCGACAAAATCAAGGATTTTTTGTACAGTTGAATCCTGGTATTTTTTCATCACCTGCAGCGTGATTAACCCCGATAAATTAATCGATCCAGATAAAACATGAGTGCCTTCAAAGGCATCCCTTGGCATGGATTCACCACTCACTGAACTCGTATCAAGCCATGAACTACCTTCTGTGATCATACCATCGACAGGAACCTTTTCACCGGGTCTTACGACAATCATTTGTCCAACTTCCAAAGTCTCAGGTTGACAATCGATGATACCATCACGCGTCATCACATGCGCAATCGTCGGTTTAATGTCAATCAGTGATTGAATACTTTTACGTGAACGACTAACCGATAGATCTTGTAAATATTCACCTACACGATAGAACAGCATGACTGCGATGGCTTCGATGAATTCACCCAATGCAAATGCACCAAGGGTTGCTACTGTCATCAAGAGGTGCTCATCAAACCATTGTCCTTTTTTAATGTTACGAACAGCGCGAAAGAGCACGGTATGGCCAAAAATAAGGTAACTTGCTGCATAGAATGGCAGTGCAATAAAATCAAGGATTCGCGCTTCAAGTAGATCACGAATGATAAACGCAAAGAGTGCAAAGCCTAATCCGATGGCATAGAGTAGCCACTGCTCTTTTTCAAGTTTAACTTCTTCTTTAACATGGGTTTCTTCGTCGTCATCAAAGATCGAAACTGCGGGTTCAATCTCTTTGGCAACTTTTTCTAATTTCTTGGCATCGATATGTTTTAATTCGCCTTCAATGGTGAGTGTTTCTCGTGCGAAGTCCAGATGAGCATCTTTGATGCCTTCCATCTTTTTAACTTCTGTTTCAATTTTGATCGCGCAATTTGCACAGTCAACATCATGGATTTGATATGTTTTTTTCATGTTAATTTTCCTCCATGACATGGACGAGTGCTTGATTAAAAATCTTTTTGACATGCTCATCGGCAAGTTGATAGAATATCGTTTTTCCTTCACGACGTGGCATCACGAGATGACTCATTCTGAGAAGTTTAAGTTGATGTGAAATTGCACTTTGACTCATGTTTAGTATTACAGCGATGTCACAGACACAAAGTTCTTGTTGATCGAGTGCAAAAAGAATCCTGATACGTGTCGGATCCGAGATGACCTTAAATAAGGTTGAAAGCTGCATAAGATCTTTTTCTTTCAAGAGATGACGCTTCACTTCTTCGATTTTATCAGGATGAATTGTGATTGTTTCACACATATCTTTTTGCATCATGTCCTCCTATATATGAATACTTGCTCATATGTTCAATTATAGTATACATGATTGTATGATTGATGTAAAGAAAAAAGCCTATCCTTGATAAGCTTTCATCAATAAATAAGCATCTGCAAGCACAATAGCGAGTACATTTTCTAAAACAATACCTGCTCTTCTAACGATGGCAACATCATGTCTTCCACCTACTTCAAGTGTTGCCACGTTTTGTTTCTCAAAATCATAGGTCTGTTGTGGTTGTCCAATGGAGGAAGTTGGTTTAATCATCACACGAATGATGAGATCATTTCCGTTGGATATACCCCCTGATATACCACCACTATGATTGGTTTTTGTTTTTCCCGTTTCATCGATCATCACATCATTGAACTGACTTCCTTTCATATGAAGTCCACGGAAACCTGTTCCAACCTCAACACCTTTTACTGCTGGAATAGAAAACATCATTTTTGCAATCTCTGCATCCAACTTATGGAAAAATGGTTCACCAAGTCCAACCATCATATGTGATGCACGTACTTCGATGATGCCACCAACTGAATCTTTCTCTTCAGTGATTGTCTTTAAATAGGCGTCCATGTGAGATAAATCGGTTAACGTTCCAATCTGAACGAGTTCATGGGTGAGTTTAAAAGGAATCATCATTTTCGCCAGTGATCCAGCAGCAACGAGCGCTGCAGTTAATCTACCTGATGAACGTCCACCACCCCGTTCATCATGAAATCCTTTATATTTGATCATCTGAACAAAATCAGCATGTCCTGGGCGTGGATGCCGTTTGAGATGGTCATAATCAAACGATCGTATATTGTGATTTTCAATCATGAGATGAATCGGTGCACCCGTTGCTAATCCTTGATAAACGCCACTCGTAATACGAAAAACATCATCTTCTTTTCGCGGTGTCGTTCCGATAGCACCCGGTTGTCGTTTCTTTAAATCTTCTTTGATGCGTTCTTCATCAATTCTTGTTCCTGGGATCATCCCATCGACAACGACACCGATAGCCTCTCCGTGGGATTCACCATAGAGTGTCACTTGGAATAACTGTCCATATGTGTTCATGTGTAAATCACTTCCTTTAAATCATCAATCAAACGATCGGTGATATCAATCTTGCGTTCAAACCATATTTCTTCTGCTTTAATGGCTTGAATGATGAGCATGAGTAAACCGTTATAAGCCACGTTTGCATGTTTCATCAGTTCGGTCACAGGTGGATTATAAATCAGGTCAATGACGGTATGATGCTGAACCATCGTTTGTGTTAATATCGCTTCATTGACCTTGGGTGATGTTCCAATCGGGGTTGCGTTAATATAGAGATCAACATCTTTGGGATTAATCATCGAATACGTGATCATGTGCGAAAACATGGGATCTTGATCGACAATTTGTCTTGAAACAACCGTGATCTGTGCACCTAAATCTGATAAAACCACATACGTTGCTTTTGCAGCACCACCTGTCCCGAGAATATAGACTCGTTTTCCTTTAACATCAATCTTGTTTCTCGCAATCAGCCCTAAAATACCATCATAGTCGGTATTATCACCTACGACTTGTCCATTTTTAAGATAGAGTGTATTGACTGCCTTAATCCGTTGGGCTTTCGGTGTTAATACATCAACATATTTAATGATGGTTTGTTTATAAGGAATCGTGACATTAAGTCCTTGAATTTGTCCTTGTCTTAACAGTTTAACAAGCCGGGGAAGTTCATCTTCTTCAACATCAAAAAGATCATATTTCATGGGAATACCCAAACGTTTTGCCATGAATTCGTGAATTTTTGGTGACTTGCTGTACTGGATATTTTTGCCTATCAGGCCATATCGCTCACTCATGATGTTGCCATTCCTTTGAAAGTTCAAAAAGTTTGATTAAAAACGAACGATAAAGTGGCCATAAGCTATCATCATTAAACAATACTTCTCTTTTTTCAAGAATGGTTTGTTCACGGATGGGATCAAAAATAGGAAGACCCATCGCTTTTTTTACTTTGCCAATGTTCTTTGAAATGGCCATTCTTTTTTTGAATAGTTCCATCATGTGATGATCAATCTCATCCATTTCTTTTCTTAATTCATTCAGATTCATGGCATTGTCCTCCTAAAGATTGATAAACTTCAAAAAATGTCGGATATGATTTTTGGATAGCTTCCGCATGTGTAATCGTCACTGGACCATCCGCTTTGATGGCTGCAATCGCAGCTGCCATCACGATGCGATGATCGGATGCTCCATCGAGGATCACGTGTCCTTTGAATGATGCTTTTCCTTCGATCCATACTTCATCTTCTTCAATCGTCATCAATACACCAAGTTTTGTTAAAACATGATGCATCGCAAGTAATCGGTCTGATTCTTTACTTTTCAGTCGTTGACATCCCTTGAAATGACTCACACCCTCTGATGCTGCAGCTAAAACCATGAGAATCGGACCTAAATCGGGAATATCTGTTAAATCGATGGCTGTTCCCTTCGTTCTTGAAGGAGAGATGACATAGGTCTCACTACGTTTTTCGTAAACAACATGTCCACTCATTCGCATCAATATATCAACGATGGCGCGATCGCCTTGTTTTGATAGAGGTTTAAGTTCTGATAAGGTCATTGTTTCACCCAACAATCCAGCAACCATCCAAAACGCAGCTTGTGAGAAATCACCTTCGACACGTGTGTTCATCGGTTGATAGGTTTGTCGTCCTTTAATCACCAAACGATCGTTATGACTCGCTATTTGGATTTTAGCTTGTTGCAACACATCAAGCGTTAAATCGACATATCCTTTAGATGCCAAAGGGGTTGATAATGTAATGATCGAATCTTTTTGAGCTAAAGGTAGAGCAAAAAGAAGTCCAGAAATAAATTGTGATGAGACATCACCTCTCAGTTCAAATCGTCCACCTTTGAGGGGTCCTTGAACGAGAAGAGGTAGGGTGTGCTCCGTTAAACGCTTAAATAGAACATGATGATCTTGAAAAGCTTCTTCATAAACATCAAGAGGTCTTAGTGGTAACCTACCACGACCGATAAACTGAACAGGTTGGTCTTGCATCATAAAAACAGGAATCAACATTCTCAGTGTTGAACCCGACTCTAGACAATCGATGGTCTGACCATCATAATGTAATGTTGTGCCATGAATGTCATCATCTTGAAAACGAACACCCAGATGCGAAAGTGCATCTTTTGTAGCAACTAAATCATCAGATTGCAAAGTATTTTCGATATGACTTGATCCCTTTGCTAAACCTGCTGCAATCACATAACGATGTGAAAGTGACTTCGATGAAATCACTGAGACATGTCCTGTCAGAGGGTGAGGTGTGATCGTGATATTCATGAGAAATCCTCCATTTTGAGTGTGACAATTTTAGCATCACCTGGTTTTGTCACAACAATAAAATGAAGTCCATCCGATAAAAACTTCTTATCGTGGATAATATCATCCTTATAATCCATCATATTGAGCAGTGGTTCTTTCACAAGCTCGCGTTTGAGAAGTAAATCTTTAACCTCATCATAAAGTTCTTGTTTCGTTTCACCCAGTTGAATGCCCACTTCTAAAGCAATAAGCATCCCATAACTAACAGCTTCACCGTGTAGATAAGTCTCATAATGATGCTTTTTCTCAATCGCATGGCCAAACGTATGCCCAAAATTGAGAAGCATGCGTTCTTTTTGATCGAAAGGATCACTTAAAACAAGTTCACGCTTCACGTGAATGGCTTGAGCTATTTCTATTTCACTGACTTCTTCTTGATTGCATAAGGTATGATAAAGTTTTTTATCTCCAATCAATCCTGCTTTAATCATTTCAGCAAGTCCATTTCGATAATCACGACGAGGAAGTGTCGTTAAAAAATCAGGATCGATAACCACCATTTTAGGATTGTTAAATGCCCCTATTAGATTTTTACCTTGGGGAAGATCGATACCGACTTTTCCACCAATCGATGAATCAACCATCGCTAAAAGCGAAGTAGGTACATGAATATATGGGATACCTCGATACAGTGTAGCAGCCACAAAACCGGTTAAATCACCAACTACTCCTCCGCCAAAGCCGATGAGTAAGTGACTTCTTTTGATTCCTTTTTCAATGAGTGTTTCAATCACTGATTGATAGGTCTTTAGCGATTTACTCTTTTCACCAGGTTCAACGATGACATATTGAACTAAAAAATCGTTCAGTACATGATTAAGTTTATCATGATAGAGGTTATAGATGTTTTGATCGGTCACGACAAAAAGATGCACATCTTTGTACATGGCTTTAATCATATGCCCCAATTGGTCAATCACACCAGCCGATAAGGTGATGTCATAATCTGCCATCTTAATGAATGTCAAATGACTTCCTCTTTTCTTTTGCTTGACGCAAATAGCATTCGAGTTCCTCTATATTTTCGTTTTGAATCAGTGTTCTGATCGTTTGTAGTTCACGCTCCATACGATCCATCATCACGAATAAATGATCTTTATTCTCAATGAAAAGTTCTGCCCACATCGTTTCATTGATTTTTGCAATACGGGTTAAATCTCTAAATGAATCACCTGTGGCTTGTTTTGTATGTTCTTCATGATCAGCATGCATCAAGCATACAGCCATGACATGGGTTAGTTGGCTTGTAAAAGCAATCAACGTATCATGTGTGTTGGCATCTGTTACTATTATTTTACCAAACTTAAGGTCGTTTGCGACGATACGTAAGATGTTTTCATCGCTTTGATGGCTCTTTATTCCTTGAACGATGATAAAGTTAGCCCGATGAAAAAGATGAGGAGATCGTGCATGAAATCCCGATGTTTCTTTTCCTGCCATGGGATGATGTGATGTATAATGAACACCTTCTGGTAAAAGCGATTCAATCTCTTTCATCATCTGTGTTTTTGATCCAGCTACATCGGTTAACAATTGTCCTTCTTTAAGAAATGAATGATGCTTTCTAATCCATTCAATATTATCTTTTGGATAAAGCGCTAAAATGACAAGGTCACATGATCTGATCATATCAAAGGATGATGTAGGAAGGATAATCTTTTTTTGAATGGCTTCTTCCATGATATGTTGATCGTGATCAAGACCATAAATCTCATGACCACAACATGCTAATCCTTCAGCATAGGACGCACCGATAAGTCCTAAGCCAACAATCATCATCTTCATGGCATTTTCTTCCCTAAGACATCAGCAACCTTACCAAGTTCATCCATCATTTGGTTAAACTTTGTAATTTTTAAACTTTGTGCTCCATCTGAGAGTGCATGTTCGGGATCATGATGAACTTCAACGATTAATCCGTGTGCACCAACTGCTAGTGATGCTAATGACAGCTTTTCAATCATATTCCACCGTCCAGCTGCATGAGAAGGATCGACGATAATGGGTAGATGTGATAGTTCTTTAACCGCTAAAACTGCACTGATATCTAATGTATTTCGTGTGTATTTTTCATATGTGCGTATACCGCGTTCACATAAGATCACGTGTTCATTACCACCAGCCATGATGTATTCAGCTGACATAAGCCATTCTTCAATGGTTGCTGATAATCCTCGTTTGAGAAGAATGGGTTTAGTTGCTTTACCTAATGCTTTAAGTAAATGGAAATTTTGCATGTTTCGTGCTCCTACTTGGATCACGTCAACATATTCTTCAAAAACAGGAAGTAAATCCGCTGATGGTATTTCAGTCACAATCTTGAGTCCCACTTCATCACCAATTTTACGAAGAAGCTTTAAGCCCTCAAGTTCTAAACCTTGAAAAGCGTAAGGTGATGTTCGTGGTTTATATGCACCACCACGTAAAAGATGAGCTCCCGCTTTCTTAACACCTTTCGCGATAATTCTCAGCTGATCTTCAGATTCAACTGAGCATGGTCCAGCCATCACGATAAACTGATCGCCACCTATTTCTATGCCTTCACCCAGTTTGATGATCGTATCACCTTTTTTAAAGCTACGACTCGCCTTCTTAAATGGTGTTGAAACACGGGTGACTTCTTTGACACCTTCAAATGCGTATAAATCACTGGGATCTAACGAGGATGTATCTCCGATAATGCCAAACACGCGCATCTCATCCGATGATACGTCTTTGATCTCTAAGTGTTTGCTGTGTAGAAACTCAACAATTTTATCATACTCTCTCTTGGTGGAACCTTTTTTCATCTGAACAATCATAATTTTCTTCTCCTCTGCTTTGAAAATAAAAAAATCCCTAGGAACCCCAAGGATGAACGTATGTCATGAATTGGCTGTTCCTTCTACGACGCTTGAAAAAGGAATGCCTCTCGCAATCCTTTTAAGACGTATAGTAATAATAACCAGCCTTATGTGAATTAAACATTGAAATCACCTTTCTTTGTTTGCATATAGAGTATCACATTTATGGGGAAAAAGACAAGAGTACACCACATTTTTTCATTTTTTTCATTTTAGGTATTGTGTTTTGCACAGGACTGGTGTATCCTAGTAGTGTGCAAGACACAGTAAGGAGGATCACATGAACACGCAATTTAAAAAAGGGATTGTGGAAATGTGTATTCTATCCATCCTTTCAAAAAAAGATATGTATGGATTTGAAGTCATCGATACATTATCTAAAGAGATTGATGTCAATGAAAACACAGTCTATCCCATTTTAAGAAGACTCACGGGTCAAGGATTGTTTGAAACCTATATGGAACAAACCAATATCGGAGCACCGCGTAAGTATTATCGTATGACAGGACTCGGTAAGAGTAAACTCAAGGAGTATGAAACCGAGTGGCGTTCATTCTTAGAAGGCGTCTTTCAATTATTAGGAGGAAGTACACATAAAAGCTAGTTATTTGAATGCACTTAAAGCTGCACTCCAAAACTATCGTGCAAGTGAAAAAGATCTTGACGAAGTATTTAGTGATTATGAACAGCTTTATGAAGATGCGAAAGCATCAGGAAAAACAGATGAAGAGGTTTGGCAAATGCTTGGAAAACCCGAAGAGGTTGCACATGATTTGATCGATACACTTCAACTCAAAAAAGAAAAAAACATCAAGACAAAGATTATTGCTGTGATGCCATTTGTCAGTTTAATCATCTTCTTTGTTCTAGGTTTTTATCAGAATTTGTGGCATCCAGGGTGGTTGGTCTTCTTAGCCATTCCCATGTCAGCCATTCTTTTACAGACACGTCTCAAGGATGGTGTAGTTGCATTGATGCCATTCTTATCGGTCATTATCTTCTTGATCTTAGGTTGGGGATTTGATTTATGGCATCCTGGTTGGTTAGTTTTCTTATCCATTCCTGTGGTTGCAATATTACTCAACACACATATCAAAGATTTACCGATTGCTTTATCACCCTTTATTGCTGTGGTGGCATTCCTTATTTTAGGATTTGCATATAATCTATGGAATCCAGGTTGGTTAGTCTTCTTGATTATTCCTATGCTGGGTATCTTAAAAGGTAAGAATATTGTGAAGGTGATTCTTTATGAACTAAGTTTCTTAATTGCCATCGCATTCTACCTCTATATGGGTTATGAACAACAAGCTTGGGGTTATGGTGGACTTGGATTCTTGTTACCTGTTGCGATGGGATTAATCTTAGGTGAAATTAATTTTACGTTTGGCCGTCTTGAAGGTGTTGAACGTAAAAAAGCAATCACCATGGTGATGCTTGTCATTCTTGCGATTGGTTTATTCTTAGCATTAGGTTTTGGTTTAGGTGGTTGGGCATGGGCATGGCAAGTCTTCTTACTCATTCCAGTCACGGCGATTCTTCTCTTTGATAAGTTTAGATTAACAGCATTAATGCCATTCTTTGCTGTGATTATCTTCTTTTCAGTCGGGTACTTCTTTGGTATGTTCCATATATCATGGTTAGCTTTCTTACTGATTCCGATTACAGCAATTATTGAAAATGCCTAAATGAAAAGGTCGACTTAAGTTTTGCTTAGGTTGACCTTTTTTTATTTTTTCTTCAATTTTGCAACAAAGAACCCTTCAAAGTATTCAGTAGGTGGAATTAAAAGTGTTCCTTTTAATCGTGAGGAAAGTGTGGGAAGTTGATGAAACCAACAATCATCGATAGGAACGAGTTCAACTTTTCCTGTCTTGAGGAGATGTTCAATTTGCTTTTCGTTTTCTTCAGGAAGAATGGAACAGGTTGAATACACGAACGTTTTACCGGGTTTAAGCATCCGAACTGCTGCTTGTAAAAGTTCTTTTTGTGTGAGTGTCACATGTTCTAATAATTTCATCGAAAATGTTTGATAGGTTTGAGGGTGATCAAATTCAAACGTTCCTGTTCCAGTACATGGTGCATCCAATAAGATTTGGTCAAAGGTAAAATAGGGATCGAGTTTTCGTGCATCTTGGATGAGAACGGACACATTTTTTGCACCTTGACGATGGAGATTGAACTTCAGCTTTTCAGCACGAATGGGGTGAGCTTCGCATGCTGTAAGATGACACATATTGTGCGTGATTGTAGCAATCTGTGTTGTTTTTCCCCCGGGTGCTGCAGCCATATCTAGGATGTCTGTTTTGGGTTTTGGATCAAGAATGAGAGCAGGAATCATCGAGGATAGACTTTGAAGGTAAATCTCTCCATTTAGAAAAAGATCGAGTTTCATCAGTTCACTTTCATGCGTATGAACAATCCGTGCAGCTTCATACCATGAAATGTTTTCGTATCTGATGTTGTGCTCTTTTAACACCTGATCGACGTGATCGGGTGTTGTTTTTAATGTGTTTATTCGCAAGGATACAACTCTTTTCTTTTGATAGCCTTCGATGATCTTTAAAACAATGTCTTCATGATAAGACATTCTTAGGCGATCCTTTAATTCTTCGATGATGTGCACATGTTGATCCATGGTATCCTCCGCATGACCTCATTATACTAAAAAGAACGATTTCCTACAAGGATGATTTCATCGGATAAAGTGTTGAATCCTTGCACACGCTCGTCATCTTCTTATGATATAATATGAACAATAAGGTGAGGGATAGGCATGCAAAAAAATCCAGTTGTGGGTAATGTCAATAAGATCCTTCTGGGGGCGATTCTTTGGACCGTCTTTTACCTTCGTCTCTTCTTTGATGAAACCAGATGGAATGAAACATTCTTTGGACAAACCGTGCCTAATCTTTATCAGATGAATATTCTTTATGGCATCCAAATTGTTTTTTTTGCCATTTTAAATTTTAATCTTTATCACTATACCGTGGGTAAACGGCATGCCGTTTTAGATCTCCCACGTATTTTTAAAGTGTTTATCTTTTCAGCACTGATGGTTTTTCTTGTTCAAGCATCGAGTCTATATCTTGATTTTCCTTCTCATTATGGCATCATCGGGTATCTTTTTGGAGAAGGGGATTACGCTGTGTTTACACGTTCATTACCCGCATTAACCTATGGACTTTATGTCGCAGGTACCATGATGTTTGTTCTCTACTTGACCGGTGTCATCGTTTATCTTTATCAAGTCATGAAAATGAAGTTGAATTTTTCGTTTGCCTATGTCCTACGCTATATCTTTATCCTTGGTTTATATGGCATCACATTAGGTCATACCCCCTTAGGTTTTGGATTAGAGCATCTTCTAGTGATGTCGGTTTATGTGCTTGCTGCTTTTCTTGTCTACATCAAAACCAAGTACAGTATTCGTGCATTGATGCTTGCTGTGTTCTTACTGTTCATCTTATAAATATAAATAGAGAAAAGAGGTTTAAACATGAACGATTTTAAAAACGATTTTGAATTTGAAAAAGAGGTTGTCGATGAAGCGTTACTGGATAACCCAGAGCCCCGTTGCCCCGTTGTTTTACTTCTTGATACATCTTACTCGATGACGGGAAATCCCATCAATCAATTAAATGAAGGGGTTCATGCGTTATACGCTGCACTTCGTGATGATGATTTGGCGAGTGTCCGTGTTGATTTATCGGTCATTTCATTTGGACAATCCGTTCAAGTTTTGCAAAATTTCGCGACTGTCTCTGAATCCCAAGCACCTACACTCGCAGTGAACGGAATGACTCCTATGGGTGAGGCAATCACCACAGCACTCAAAAACATCGAAGCAAGAAAAAATGAATATCGTGCTGCAGGTATTTCATACTATCGTCCTTGGCTCTTCGTGATTACCGATGGTGAACCTACAGATAGTGTCAGTGAAGCATCCAGTATGCTCCAACAGGCAATCCAATCTAAAAAAGTCATTTTCTTTGGTATTGGTGTCGAAAGTGCAAATATTGAACGCCTAAGACAGATTGCTGGTTCAAGAGATCGCGTCTTCAAACTCAATGGTCTTAACTTCAAAGAACTCTTTCAATGGGTCTCTTCCTCCCTTTCAAGTGTCTCTTCTTCGCGTGTTGGCGATACGATCAAACTTGAAAAACCCAGTGATGATGTTTTTGAATTTGAGGTTTAGTCTTGATTAAAGTTTACGGTGCTTCCGTGGTTGGCACCTCACACCTCAAAACAGAAACGCCTTGTCATGATGCACATAAGTATCGTATATTACCCAGTGATTGGGGATATATTGCTGTGGTGAGCGATGGCATGGGAAGTGCAAGAGCTGCAGAAATAGGAAGTGAAGTTGCTTCCTCTTTCATCTTAGATTTTCTCGAAAAACATCTCGATCCTAAGATGTCAGATGAAGAGGTCATCACCTTAATCAAAGAGGGTTATATTGAAACCCATGACGCATTATGGGTTGAAGCAACCTCAAGAGAACTTCACGTTAAAGATTTGAATGCAACGCTTCTTGTGTTCATTTCACTGAAAGATCGTCAGTTTTATGGTCAAGTTGGTGATTGTTGTGCAATCGGTAAAAAAGATGAGACATATTCTGTTTTAGTTGAGCAGCAACGGGGTGAATATGCGAATGCAACATTCAGTGTCTGTGATCTAACTTCGATCGAACAAGGCATCTATGCAAAACTTGATGAAGTTTACCCGATGGTCGCTTTAATGACCGATGGGATTGAAGGGATCAGTATCTCTTCAAAAGATAAAACCGTCAGTCATCTCTTTTATGATCCCTTTTTCAACGCTTTTTTACATCCCAACTTCCATCAAAAAGATGTTGAAGCTGCTCTTGAACGTTTTTTATCATCCGAACGTGTGAATAAAAAAACAGACGATGATAAAACATTACTCTTTATTTATCACGAGGACTTATGAAGAAATACTTTCTTGAAGATGGATCCAAAATATTAATCGATGATACGAAACCCATCGGATCAGGTGGTGAAGGATCTGTCTTTAAGCTTGCTAAAAATCCAAATATCTTAGTCAAGATTTATAGTGAACGAGCCCTTGAACGGATGCCTGATATTGAACAAAAGATTAAAGCCATGGTGAATAAAAAGCCGGGTCTTTTGGAATATAATGGTTTAACCATTATCGCTTGGCCTAGTTATGTCGTCTACGATGAGTATAAACGATTCTGTGGGTATTTGATGCGTCGTGTTCAAGCAAAAAACCAATTATCTCACGTGATCACTCCAGGTTTACAAAAAACAAAATTCCCTAACATTACCTATTATGATCGTGTGGTTATTGCGATTAATTTAGCCAAAGTGATGGGATTCTTGCATCAAAATGATACGATTATTGGTGATATTAATACATCCGATTTCTTCGTCTATCCTGGATTTGAAATCGGTGTTGTTGATACCGACTCCTTCCAATTTTCATCGAATAATAAACTCTTTCACTGCAAGGTCTTTACCCCAGACTATACTGCACCCGAAGTCTTAGAAGCGAAAAAGAAACAGACACAAGAAGTCATGAGAATTCCCAATCATGACAATTATGGGTTAGCGATTCTAATCTTCCAGATACTCATGTTTGGTGTCCACCCCTTCTCTGCACGCATTAAGGGTATCTTGGGCTTTGATGGAAATGCGATTAATTATACGATGGAAAAAGAGATTTTTCCGTATAATTACCTATCGACAAACATCATTCCTCCTAAAAATGCGATGCCTTATAGCTTTTTACCAAAAGGTATCCAAGAACTTTTCAATCGTGCATTTTTAAAACATGCATTAAGTAACAATGACCGTCCATCGGCGGAAGCATGGGTTAAAGAACTCAAGGTTTTGAAAGATTCGCTTAAAAAATGTAAGAAAGATAAAACTCATTTTTATCCGAATCACTTCCAAAAATGTCCGATTTGTGCACGTGAACAAACGAAGGACTATGATTATCTTATCGATTATTTCAAATCGATATCCAAAAAATATATAACTTATGACACTGACCGTAAACCTGTTGTCGTTGATGAAAACAACGTTTATGAAGAAACCATTTTAGGTAAACTCTATACCCTCAAAAAGGGTAAACAATTAGCCTACTTCTTTGATCCAAAGATGATGGAAAAATATAAACTTAACGAAAGAATCGATGCAATCTATCAACAACCTTTTGATGCATCACTTAAAAACACTTTTTTGTATCCTCTTCGTTTGATTAAAAAAGACGGCATCACAATCGGTTATATTGTAGGGCATACTCCTCATCTTTACCGAGTCAATACCCTCCTTAAAGGCAATCGGATTGGAAAACTAAAAATCACTGAAAAAGCAAAAGTCATCATGGCTGAAAAGATTGCCCATCTCTTTATCAAACTCGAGAAAAAGGGTATACCCATTGAATTATCAGAACTATTTATCGATCAACACTTCAATCCTTATGTCCCCGATCTCGCATTGATGGGTACATCGGATAACACCTTTCAACCGATGGCTTTTCAACGTGATGAATATCTCCCTCAAGAATATTACGCGATGCAAAGTTATCAAGCGTATGTCAAAAAAATCGAGGAAGAAAAGGCAAAGATTGAAGCTGAGAAGAAACGGTTAGCTGAAGAAGCTAGACAGCGTGATCTTGAACTGATACGTTCTCCTTTTGATCCTAGACCTCATAAACCAAAGATCAAAGAAGATAAAACACTTGAACTCAAACCAGAACCTCCCAAGGTTGTTTTTGAGTTTGAAAAATCGCATGCACCTTTTAAAACCGATGACATCATCGATGAAGTTCAGGATATCATACCTCCTGAGGTTACTTATCAGCCAAAAAGTTCGCAAGTCATTCGCTATCATTTAGCGGTCATCATCCACACTCTTCTTCAGGATCAGCACCCCTTCAAGGCAACGCATAAACTCTCGGTAAAACCTATCAGTTATTTTGTTGAAAAAAATATCTTTATCCACAAAAAGATGTATGCGGGCATTGAGATTGATGAAAAAACAAAGCCTATTGAAATTTTCCCTGCTCAATATCAAAAGATCATGAAACGTGCACTGATTGTGAAAGACATTGAAGATATCAGAAGACCCTCACCACGAGCTTGGCGATGGTCACTCTTTCGTTTACGTTTTCAACTCACCAAATGTCGTCAATCCGAATATCACGACTATCCAAAACATCTAATCAGTTGTCCGTATTGTTTTAGACAAGATCATCACGATCATGATGCGACAAGACAATTCGTGAAAGAGCATCGCCGTGGACTTACATTTCGATTCTTATCATTCAATCAATGGATGAACTATATGATTTTAGCGATTGGACTTGTTTTATTGATCTATTATGTCAATACAGAACCCCTTGATAGTTTCACCGATTTACTGAATCGCATCTCATTTAATGAAAAACTAGAAGCGATTAAAACGTGGATTCGATATGATGCAATCAAGGATGCGTTATACAGGTTCTTAGATTGGTTGATGGCACTCTATCAACGTATTTTTGGAGGTCGATCCTCATGATACCTACCATTCTGTTTGGTTGTGCATTATTATGGTTAGGGATGAACATCCTCTGGATTGTTCTTCTTGTTATCCGTAAACAGCGTCAATTATCCATTCCTAAAGAAATCGCCTTTCATATTAGAAAGACGATGAAATTTAACGTTGCCTATATCGTCTTGTTTGCTGTTTTGGGGTTCTTATTCCTATGAAAACACTGATTAATCTAGGCTTGATTGGTCTAGTCATCATGTACATCTTTGATAATGAGACTTATCTTCGCATGGAGTCTTATGTCGTTCATGTCATTCATTATCTTCTCATCGCTTATGTCTTATGGATTTTATTCAGTGATGTTTTTAAGAGCTTGAGACATTCACTTGGAGAGCGATTTGGATTGACGTTGAAACGGTTTAAAAGAAAGGTTTTCAAAATCAAACAAAAAATTTCATCATGATTTCGAATGCATTCATCCATTCCAAGATGGCAATGGCCTCGTAGGTCGATTAATTGCATTGAAGGAGTGCTTGAGATTTGGACATATCTCCTTGACCATCGATGAATCCATGAAGTTCTTCTATTACCGAGGACTCAAAGAATGGAAAAACGAGCGTGGATATTTGCTCGATACGTGCTTATCAGGTCAAGATCAACGACTGATGTCCATGTACGATATTCATCAATAAAAAAACGGCTGTTGTTAGCCGTTTTTACTTAATAAATCATCTTGTATCCCTGCAAAGATCAATGCTGCAAGACCATATGACCAGTTCTTTCCCTTAGGGATAAGCTTATAACCTAAATAGGGGAATAGTGGCATCGGTATTGTAGGTCCACTGATCTCTGGCATCACAAGTCTTCCGTTTTCTTCTTCGAGTGCATCAATCACGGCATATAATGCTTTCTTTCCGGCAACTTTGTATGGATCATCCAAGATGCCTAAGCGATAACCATGTAAAAAGCCGGATGCGACTAATGCTGTAAATGAGAGTTCACGATAGGTCTTTCCTACTTTGTTGATCACGGTTTCAAATGTTCCATCTTCTCTTTGATAAGGTAAGAGTGCCTGTGCTGTTTTTTTGAAGATCTCGATGACGGATGCTTTTTCTTCGTGTTCACCAATCGATTCTAAGATCATCGGCAATGCAGCAATCACCCAACCATTACCTCTTCCCCAATAAATTTTTCGTTTGGGATAGTGTGTTTTCCACGTTGTCCAGTAACTATGATACCAAAGATGATCATGTGGATCTTGCATATATTTCGACATGATGCGTGGTTGTCTTGCAGCGACATTCATCATGTCTTGATCGTTTTGTTCCTTTGCATATCGTGCAGGAAAAACTGAAAACATCATCAAACTATCGACCCAAATGGATTTGGGGTAAAACTTGCCTTCTAACGAATTGCCTAAATGATTGACAGAATCTTCAATAAGTCTGGGTTCTTTCATGATGTAATGAATCACACGATCAGTAAGTTTTTTATACGCTTCATTGTTCGTTTTTTTCCACATGTAATACGTGATCAGTCCTGGGGCTGATGTATCACTTTGATCAACGCGTGGTGGGTTCGCCACATAATAGTCACAATATCCTTTTAAAAATGGAGTAAACTCATCGGCGCGTTGATGTTCATCAAGAAGAGAAAGTGCATAACCTAATAAGGCTTCTCCCCACATCCATTTCATTTTAGGATCCCACGTTTCTGTGATATCTTTGGCCAGTCTATTAATCTTTTCGATAACCTTCATGGGTCCACACCTCTCGTGTACATGCATCATGATCAAGCGTCAACCCATGACCTTCGCAGGTGATTTCAATGGTCTTTGGTTTTCGGCTTGCGTTCACAAATCGTGATTCAAATCGTGGATATTCAAGGGTCACACGCTTTTTATCAAAAATCAAATGGTCGTTCCAATTGATCTGATAAATGTGATCCATATCTTCTAAGTAAATACCAAATCGTGTCATCAGAAGTTCTTCGGGATCTCTCTTTTCAATAAATGATTGAAAGCTACCATCTTGATCGGATGATCCCATGGTAACAACCATTTGAAGATGTTTTCCTTGAAGGATGACTTCATCTTCTTTTTTCTCATAAGTACGTGAAAATTGAAGAGCACAGTATGTTTGATCCTTCTTCATGTAAATGGCATTCTCAAACTCAACCACTTCATCCAATTGATCAAAGGGGAGATGAACATGAATAAACATCTGTCTCTTTCTTTCTAAGAATCCTTTTCTAGGCGTTAGATTATACATCACAAAGACTTTATGTTCATGTTGAATCACAAGGGGATTGATTCCGTTTCCAACCCAATAAGAAGGAGAAAAGTTTCTTGCAGGATCATCAAACATCGGTGAACCAGGATGGGTTGAAAAAAGGTGAATATCTCCGGGAAGAGATGCTTGCCAAAGATGTTGTTGATCACCAAATGCTTTCGGTTGATACGCTTGAGCTGTCGAAAGCATATAGTATTTCGTATGATAAACGTAAGTGTTTGCGCGTTCAATCGCAACCCCTCTGGTTGCGGGATTAAGGATTCGAACCAAGAGTGGAAGTAATCTAAATTTTCTTAAAATGGGTTGATTAATCATCTTGAGATCGCGTAAGAAATTATTATCTTCGAGATGCCAATCATTATACATCTTCATCGTCATCATTATTGATTCGGGATTCGTAAAAGCTTCCATACCCCAAAAGTACATGCCTTGACGATCATTGGTTTTCTCCTTGATCTCATGTTTGACTTCAGAAAGATATAAGCCATTTGATGCCTTGATAACGCCCTTTTCCTCTTGTTTAGCGATTCTCTTAATCACTTCTGGAACTTGATACCTTTTTGTCAAAAGAAAGAGCGTTGATAAACGTGTGTAATCATCGTCATGTGTCAAGATACCAAATGCATGTTTGAGTAAATCATTGACATCAGCATCTTGTCCTCGTTTCTTCTGATGCTCATAAGCGCGTCCTGATGATGTCACAAAGTATCCTTCAAATGAATAGAGTGCCATATCTAAGAAGAGGAGATCGAGCATCATTTTTGAACGAATGACAATCGGCTGATCCTTCGCTTGTTCAACCAAAAGAATGAGTGGGGCTACATCTTCTTCATAATACGTATTGGAATGCCATTCTGTCATTCCATAGGTAAACCGATCGTTAAGCCAATGCTCAATCTTAATCTTCGCTTTCTCAAGATGCTCTTTTCCAGATTGTCCATTATTGGTAAATATCTCATCTGGAAAAAGTTGACCTGCTAAATATTCACACGTATGGAAAATCAGTTGATGATTTTCTGACCAGAAGCACATCCCATCATCACCAGGTTCATCCATCCAATATTTAAATCCAAGGACTGCATGCTTGATCTTTTTAGCCGTATCTGTTGAGAGAAGTTTGAGATAGTCTTTGTATGTTTTGATTAAGACAAGCATGCGAAAATCAGCACAATCATAACGTGCATTAACAAAATCAATCAAGGACAAAAGATTGGTTTCATCAATCGTTTTTCCTTGTTCTAAATCCATGATCTCAGGAAAACATTTGGTGTTCATTTTGACATGCATACCGACATCTTCTTGGATTGCCATCACAAATCCTCCTAACCAACAATGGTTTGAATTTCTTCGAGACGATGTTTTTCTTCTTCGGTTAATTCGATTTTTTGTTCACGCTTATGAAGGAATGATGAGATTTCTAATGTTAAGGTTTTTGTTAAGACAAAACGCTTTGCTAAAAAGTAACCCAATATCATGAGAATGACAAACGATAATGACATCGCAAGTCTAATTCCCCACACTGCAGCTTCAGGCTGTGTCGGAGAGGGAATGAGGTCGGTTGGTTTAACATATCCAGAAACAGCGAGCATGATACCAAAAATTTGAATCGCAATGGCGGATGCTGCTTTACGAATGAAGGTCATGATTCCAGAAAATGATCCTGTGGGACGTTCATGTAGTACAAGTTCACCTGCATCAACTGCATCTGGGAAAATAATCCAACTCATCAGTTGTGCACCCGCAAATCCAAACGCTGTTAAAGCTGTTAAAACATAAGCTCCAACGATAGGCCAATTCTCAGGATAAAGTCCAACGGAGAGGAAAGAAACTACAGCAAGCGGTAAACCATAATAGTAAATCTTCTTTTTATCAATCTTATTAACGAGTGAATTGATCCATGGAAACATCAGTAATTGGACACCAATAAAGATACCTAAAAAAACCGTTGATGATCCTGTAATCAGAACATATGTGGTAAAGAAAATGATGCCTGCAGATAGAATATCCATCGAAATACTTTGACAAAGATACATATAGACTAAACCACGAAAAGCGCGCATACGAAGCGGTTTAACGAAGGTCTTGATTGAGAATACGGATTTTTCTTCAGGTAAATTTGCACGCTCTCTGGTGAACAAACCAATGAGAACAAGGGGGAGTGCAAAGAAGATACCAAAACCAAGTCCAACGACGATATAGAACACATCGATACCGAATGCTCCTGCTTTAAACTGTTCAAGCAACATCGAAGGCACTAAGGTACATACTGCACTGGCAACCGTTGAGATAATCAATCGAATCAAGTTCACGCTATTTCTCTGTTTGGTATCTGTGGTGATTTCAGCACTTAGTGAACTATAGGGTACCATCACGATGGTTGCAATCGTGTTATAGAACAAATAGGTTGAAATGGCATAAAAAACTTTCACACCTTCTGATAGACTACTTCCAAGTGGAAACCACATCAACAGATATGAAATCAAGACCATGAGTCCACCCGCAAAGATATACGGTCTTCTGCGTCCAAATTTGCTTCGTGTATTATCGCTGATCACACCCATGAGCGGATCACTGATGGCATCCCAAAATTTAGAGATCAAAATGGCGGTTGCTGCAAGTGCAGGGTTGATCCCCATAATATCGGTTAAGAAAATCAAATAGAGGACACCGATCATGGCTTGTGATCCACCACCAAAGACATCTCCCCATGCAAAAATCATTTTTTCTTTGTTGTTAAACGGTTTTTGAGTCATAGGAGTCCCTCCAAGTATAGTCTAGCTTCTTCCACAGCGATGAGTGGATCTAGTGCATTTTCTTCAATCACGGTATAGACAGATTCGAGTAGATGATCAAGGATTCGTTTAAAATCAACTTTTCCTTTTCCTGGTGTGATATCATGTCCATCAAGATAATCTCTTAAATGGATTCCCCGAACTCGATGTGAGTATGTTTGATAGACCTCAAGTGGGTCTTTTTGAGATAAAGTAATCCAATAGGTATCAAGAACAAATCCGATACGCTTATCAAAATGTTGATCAAAAATCGATAAAAGATTCTTCTTGATTTCATAAGCATGATGATGAAAAGATACACGAATGCCTTCTTTTTCATAAATCATTAAGAGTTCATGCATCTTCTTGATAAACATGTTCACGCCAAATAAAGGAATATGTCCCCACCAAGGTAAAACTGAAACAACCACATGATTAGCATTAACTGCTTTCGCAAATGCAATCACGTTTGCTGTATCACGCATCAGTTTATTTAAAGTGAGTTGAATGGCACATACACTCAAATCATGTTGTTTAATCCATGTTGCAGTTTGGGCATCGATGGGCATCCGAGAAACTTCAATTTCTTTGATACCTATCGATTTTAATTCTGAAAGCGTAAACTCTAAATCCTCTTTCATAAGAGCTCTAACGGTATAGGTTTGTAGTCCAATGATTCTCATGATGAAATCCTCGTTTTCTGTTCATAATTTAAGACCAGTGCATGTCCACCAAAACTAAACATGATGGTTTCTGGTTTACGTTCAATCGCATTTAAAACGTAAGGAGACCAAAAGCGAGGATACTCTAAATCAAGCAATACCTCATTGACACGAAATGATCCATCCATGTTCGCAGTTAATGTTGTTGTTTCATCATCAAGATAGAGAATCGACTGATAGGTGATGCTGTGTTTGGTTTCGTCATAGGATAATTCATTTGCAATCATACGAGATACAAATTGATCGAAGGTTTCGATATCCGTTGACGACATTTCAGTGACATAATAATGATCACCTGGACCGACTTGAACCAAATCATAATCATCGGTTAAGATTGTTCCAACTGAACCACGTTTGAGCATATCATCTTGATCGCCTTCCTTATTCGACATCTCAAAGGGAGTGAATTCGAGTGCATAGCGTGCACGTATCCCGATATAGGAATCATCAACACGACCATAAATCATACCTTGATCAAGATAATCTAGATTCACTTCATCAAAGAGTTGAAGTGGGAAGAACACATGGGTTGTTTCTTTGATAATCATTGGTTCCATAAATCCAACTTCTGTTGGTGGCTGATAGATAGAGATATTGACATTCTTCTCTTGAACGCTCATCGGTTGACGACCATTACCCACCCAATAGGTAGGCGTTCCTGAACGTCGTTGAATTTTAGCGGGTTGTGTGGAGAACACAGAAACTCGATTGGATAAATTAAACTGATGCACGGCATGTTGATCAGCATACTCATTCATCTGATAAGCTTGTGCGGTTGACATCAAGAAATAATCATTTTTATAGGTATAAACATTCGCGCGTTCAATCGCAACCCCATTGGTGGATGGTTTTAAAGTGCGACTCACCATGCCTAGCAAATTGAATGCACGGAGTGGCCATAAATTCACCAGTTTAAAATCATTTAAAAATTCATTGGTAAACATGTTGTTTCTTGACATATACTTAATGGTATTGTCGACAACTTCAGGATTACTGAAGGCTTCCATCGCCCATTGCATCATGATTTGATGATCCTCTTGACCCAGCAAACCTTCTGATTCAAGTTCTTCAACGTTTAAGGATTGTGATGCACGGATGATTTTTTCTTCTGCAGGATCATGAAATATTTCTTTAATGACTTCTGGGACTTCGTAGAAAGGATTACCTTCAATATTTCTTGCATCCATCATCTGACGAAATGCATTGAAAAATCCATTGGCTGATGACCCCCACCCTCCTTCTAAATCTTTGGTATCGTTGGGTTGAATGACATAATCGATATAATCTCTCATGCGGTTCCCAGTATCATCACTCATCCGGTTATCTGAATAACTTCTTCCCGATGAAGGATTAAATATGTAATAGATTCGAGGTTGTCCGAGTTCATCAAGACCTTCATATCGATAACTTTGAGAAGCCATATCATACCATAATAAATCCATCGCCATCTTTGCACGTATCACAAGATCTTCATCATCAGCAAATTGAATGAGATTCGATAAAGGACCTATATCTTCTGGATAGTAATTATTGGAATACCATTCGGTGTATCCATAGGTAAAGCGTTGATAAAGCCACGCATCAATTCGCTTCTTTGCCATGGCCATATGTTCTAACCCTGTTTTCCCATCCACGGTAAAGATACGATCAGGAAATGTTTGTCCAACTAAATATTCTTCTGATGCAAACAATATCTGATGGTTTTCAGACCAAAAACACATCGAATCTTCCCCACCTTGATCCATCCAATACTTAAATCCAAGTAAGACTTCTTCGATATCATCTTGTGTTTGTTCTGCTAAAAGATCTTTATACGATAAATAAAGTCGAATCAGTGCATTAACTCTAAAATCAGCTACATCGTAGCGTCCATTAATATAATCAAAGGTTCCTTCGAGTTCACTGTCAATAAAGGTGTCTGAAAGTACGATACCATCGACGGGATCCCCCAATTGTTCCTGATAAAAATAATAGAGCAAGCGATCTGCACCACCTGAATTATACTCACCAGCAGGTCTTGATGGGATTGGATCAATGCCCATGTTGATAGCAAATTGAAGACCGATGCTACCCAAAAAAACAAGAATCACGCCCAAAGTCATTAGCACCCATTTTTTCATAGCTTACTCCTCATATGTGATGTATTTGTCTTTATTATATCGAAAATCTTTCAATCTTTTGTCGTCTTTTTTGTATTCAGCCCTAAAACATGTAAAAGCACATGGCACGCTTCTTCAATGCTTTCTAAAGGGAGTCCTGAGTACCCCATTAATAAGCATGGATATGAAAAGAGATGTTTTCTTTCTTCACCATCTAGAACCATGATTTGAAGTGATGATGCTTTGAGTTTTTCTCGGATTTTCTCTTCTGTATCCTGGGTGATAACTTCAAGAATAAAATGAAGACCCGCTTCATCACCATGCATGTTGATGTTGGGATATGGTGATAGAATCGATTTGATTTTCTCGAGTTTCATTCGATAATGATTACGCATGCGATTGATATGTCGTTCAAAAAGACCTAAATGCATGAATTTGTAAAGCACGTATTGTTCGAATGTGGGAACTGTACATCCATGATACGATGAGAGGTCGTGATACCGGTTCATCAGATGTTTTGGTAAAACCATATAACTCATACGAAATGAAGGCGCTAAGCTCTTCGTAAATGTATTCATGTAGATCACACGATCGTTGTGATCCAGTCCTTGAAGAGCAGGAATAGGTTTTCCCTGAAAACGAAATTCCGAATCATAATCATCTTCAATGATATATCCTTGTTGATGCACTGCCCAGTTTAAAAGTTCAACCCGTCTTGAAATAGGCATTACGACACCCGTGGGATACTGATGAGAGGGCGTAACGTGAACCACATGAGCATGAGAGGAGATGAGATGATTGATTTGTATCCCCATCTGATCAAGAGGGATATGCTTAATCACGACTTCATGGGCTCTAAATAATTGTTCAATGCGATGGTATCCGGGTTTTTCAATAGCGTAGACTTTTTTTCTACCTAAGAGTTCAACCAGTAATCCAATCATCGATGTTGTTCCTGAACCTAAGATAATTCGATCGGGTGTGACATCCATCCCACGATATATTTCGAGATACCTGGAAATCTCTAGTCTTAAATCGAGTAACCCTTGAGGGGGTGTCATGTTCAACATTTCATGGTGATTTTCTGAGATGACTTCACGGGATAGTTTTGCCCATGTCGTATTAGGAAAAAGTGATGTATCCACAATGTTTGTTTCAAAGTTATATTTGAACATAGGCTTTTCGTGTTCTTGTTCAAACATGACTTCACTTTCTTTTTTGGATAACATCAATTCAACCTGTTTATGGACAAAATAGCCCTTCTTTTCAACGGCATAGACATAGCCTTCAGCAATCAATTGTTGATAACCAGCTTCAACCGTTAAAGGACTCACCTTCAAATTCTCTGCGAGTTTCCGTTTTGAAGGTAGTTTTTGATGTTCTACCATTTTACCTTCTAAGATCATGCGTTTGAATTGTTCATAGATTTCAACATAACGTAATTGTCCCATGATGACTCCATCTGGTATACTCATTTTTTATTAATCTGAATATTCTCTTATACCAGTTACTAGTATACAATGAAAGTATCCAATGAGCAAGGAAGTGTCAATATGTTCAATAACGAACGTTATCGTTTAAACAAAGAACTCGCCCAAATGTTAAAGGGTGGAGTCATTATGGATGTTTCCACACCTGAACAAGCGAAAATTGCTGAAGCCGCAGGTGCATGTGCAGTCATGGCACTTGAACGTATTCCTGCAGATATTCGAGCAGCTGGTGGTGTATCACGGATGAGTGATCCAAAAATGATCAAAGCGATTCAACAAGCTGTCTCCATTCCAGTCATGGCGAAAGTTCGTATTGGTCATTTTGTGGAAGCACAGATTTTAGAAGCCATTGAAATCGACTATATTGATGAAAGTGAAGTTTTATCACCTGCTGATGATCTCCATCACATCGATAAAACACGTTTCAGTGTACCTTTCGTATGTGGGGCGAAAAACTTAGGTGAAGCATTACGACGCATCAGTGAGGGTGCTTCAATGATTCGAACCAAAGGTGAACCTGGAACAGGTGATGTCATTCAAGCTGTTCGTCATATGCGTGAAATTCAAAAAGAAATGAGACGTGTTCAATCACTAAGAAAAGATGAACTTTATGTTTTACAAAAAGAACTAAGCGTATCTTTCGATTTGATTGAATATGTTCATGAACATGGTAAGCTCCCCGTCGTTAACTTTGCTGCCGGAGGAATTGCAACGCCCGCCGATGCAGCGCTCATGATGCAGCTTGGTGCTGAAGGTGTCTTTGTAGGTTCAGGTATTTTCAAATCTGGTAATCCTAAAAAGAGAGCTGAAGCAATCGTTAAAGCTGTTACCAATTATAATGACCCCAAAGTGCTTGCTGAAATCTCTGAAGATTTAGGTGAAGCCATGGTGGGTATTAATGAACAAGAAATCGAACTTTTAATGGCTGAACGAGGTAAATAAGATGACAATTGGCATCTTGGCTGTTCAGGGTGCATTCATTGAGCATCATCATATGCTTAAGCGTATGGGTGTTGACACCTTCGATATTCGCCAAAAAAAAGATTTATTACGTCCTATGGATGGTTTGATTCTCCCTGGAGGTGAATCAACAACCATGGGTAAGCTTTTAAGAGATTTAGATATGCTCGATAATCTCAAAAAGATGATCCAACAGGGATTGCCCGTCTTTGGAACATGTGCAGGGATGATTCTTCTTGCTGAATCGCTTGAAAGTGATCCTACCATTCATCTTGGTTTGATGCATATCACCGTTAAGCGTAATGCTTATGGTCGACAATTATCGAGTTTTATGACCGTTGATCAATTCGATCAACACATGATTCCAATGACCTTTATTCGTGCACCCTATATTTCACGTAAAGGTGATTCGGTTCACATTTTATCTACGGTTTCCGGAAAATGGGTTGCTGCACGAGAAAACAACATGCTTGCAACAGCATTTCATCCCGAATTGACCGAGGATACTTCCGTTCATGCGTACTTCTTGGAGATGATTTCATCTTCGAGATAGTATGAGGGTTACACAATTCCCCCCCCATTGGGTAATCCTCTGTATAAAAGGGCAAACTTTCTTTGCCCTTTTCCTTTTATATGCTTTTATTCCTTTATAAGATTGAGCAACTGAACATTTTTATAGATGACTTCTTTACCTAATTGTTCAGATACAATGAAACCCTCTTTTTCAAGTAGTTTCAAATATTTCGTAGCGGTTGCTCTTGATATATCCAAATTTTCTCTGAAGAACTCATTTTTGGTATACATGTAAGAAAACAAATGCTCGACTATATCAGGACGATAAATATCTGGTAATCGTTTTTTCATCATGTCTTTTGTTAACGCTATCGATTGGTTAATTCTTAATATGAGATTGATCGTATTAATGGAAGTTTCCGAAATGCCTTTTAAAATATACATAACAAAATCCTTTATGAAAGCTAAATTCTCATTACATTTCTTTAAAAGAGTATAGTATTGTGCCTTGTTTTCCATGATGTATTGACTTAAGTATAGGATGGGTTCAGTTATCTTCTCTTTTAATACTAAATATAGGATATTTAAAATTCTCCCTGTTCTACCATTACCATCATAAAACGGATGAATACTTTCAAATTGGAAGTGGATTAAAGCCATTTGAATCAGTGGATCATAATCATCATTTTGATTAATGAATATTTCAAGATTATGCAAGAGTTCACGAATCTCTATTTCATTTTGTGGAGGTGTGTGTACAACTTCGTTAGTTTTATCATTTATGATGACTGTTCCTGGAAGTTTTCTTATGCCACCTTTGTTCGGCTCGATGACATTTTGGATTTCTACAAGTATATTTGTACTGATAAATCCTTTTTGTCTCATGACTAATAAACCACGATCCATTGCGTGCTTGTAATTGATAACTTCTTTTGGTTTTCCTCCAATAGGTGTTTTTGAAACAATCACCTTAAATAATTCATCATAGGTCGTTATAATATTTTCTATAGCCGATGAGTCTTTTGATTCACTAAGGTTGATTAGGCTTAAAACGATTCCAGGATTTGGAAGTATTTTAAGTATACCTTTTAATTCACCTATATGATGATTTGCAGTATTTAGTTCTTTTAAGATGTCTACTTCATTTAAATCAATATGAAAAGGAAGTTTATTCACAAAATCATCTCGTGTCTAATATTTTATATTTTTTATCCTCGCAATCATATTATCACAGAAAAATAGTCACGTCAAGGCTTCGAGGATATTTTTTTACATATTTTAGTCATGTAACCATGATGTAAACCGTCAAGTAAAAGTGAGCCACTTAGACAACAAATCGTCATTTAATTTTGAGCCACCTTCATATTTTGTAAAGCTTCCTTGTGTCTGTGTGATTCACCACTCATATTTAGTATGATAGCCC
>Ga0209066_10000415_pt1 | contig 63234 bp, 54 predicted proteins | sample All_14_2_FD_187198 | JGI IMG/M metagenome (GOLD analysis project Ga0209066, IMG submission 187198) | Freshwater microbial communities in response to fracking from Pennsylvania, USA - Allegheny Zone_MetaG_DW_15 (SPAdes) (version 2) ...
TATTCAGGCAATCGGGCCAGAGTCGCAATCTCGGCCCGCAGCTCGGCGATGCCTTCGCCCGTTTCACTTGATGTCGCGATGATGACGGGATGCGCTGCAACATGTTTGCGAATGCCCGCACTCACATCGGCGATACATTTATCGACTTCGCCCTTGGCCATCTTGTCGATCTTGGTGAGAACGATCTGATAGGAAACGGCCGTTGTGTCGAGCATGTCCATCACCTCATGGTCACTGACTTTGAGGCCATGGCGTGAGTCAATCAGCACCATCACCCGGCGCAGGCTCGATCGACCGCGCAGATAGGCCATCACCAGATCGGTCCAGGCATTGACGCGATCACGGGACTCGCGCGCATAGCCATAGCCCGGCAAATCGACAAGCGAGAGAGCCGGGGCGGCAACGGGGCCCAGCGCAAAGAAATTGAGTTCCTTGGTCCGTCCCGGCGTGTTGGACGTGCGTGCCAGCGTCTTGCGGCCCGTCAGCGCATTGATGAGGCTCGATTTGCCGACATTGGAGCGACCGGCAAAGGCAATTTCCGGCAGATCCATGGGCGGCAGGCCTTCAAGCGCGACAACGCCGCGCATGAAGCTGCATTCCTGTGCAAAGAGCCAGCGACCCGTTTCCAGATCGGGCTTGTCAAGGTCATCATTCTGGCCCGTCATGCCCGTTTCACTTTCGTCGGTCAGGACGGTTTGTCGCTGCGGTTAAGCAGGCGATTGAACATGCGATCCAGTCCGAGATTGTCGAAGATCTCGATCTTCACGCCCTGACGCCTCATGATGACGCCCTGCTGCAACACCGATAGCGAGTTGTTCCAGGCCCAATAGATGACGAGGCCCGAAGGGAAACTTGCCAGCATGAAAGTGAAGATCACCGGCATCCAGGTGAAAATCTGCTGCTGCACGGGATCGGCAGGGGCCGGGTTCATGCGCTGCTGCACAAACATCGTGAAACCCATGATGAGCGGCCAGATGCCGATCATCAGCGCATGCGGCGGCGACCACGGGATCAGACCAAAGAGATTGAACAGGGTCGTCGGATCCGGCGCGGAAAGATCGTGGATCCAGCCAAAGAAGGGTGCATGGCGCATTTCGATGGTGACGAACAGCACCTTGTAGAGCGAGAAGAAAACCGGGATCTGAATGACCATCGGCAGGCAACCGGCAAGCGGGTTCACTTTTTCCCGCTTGTAGAGTTCCATGATCTCCTGCTGCTGCTTCATCTTGTCGTCTTTGAGGCGCTCGCGCATCTCCTCCATCTGCGGTTGCAGCTTTTTCATCTTGCTCATCGCCTCATAGGAGCGATTGGCCAGCGGGAAGAACAGCAACTTGACGAGCACCGTCGTCATCAGGATGGCCAGGCCAAAATTGCCCAGATGCTTGGCAAAGAAGTCGAGCACATAGAACATCGGCTTGGTCAGGAAGTAGAACCAGCCCCAGTCGATCAGCAGGTCGAACTTGTAGATGCCTTCGTCGCCATACTTGTTGATGAGCTTGACGACCTTGGCCCCGGCGAAGAGCTGATTGGAAATGGTCAGGTCAACGCCGGGCGCAATCGTGCTCGCCTTGTAGCGGAAATCCGTCTGATAGACTTCGCGTGTCGGGCTCGGGTCTTCGCTGAAGCGCGCGACAAATTCGCGGCCCTTCTGCGGCACCAGCACCGCCGCCCAGTATTTGTCGGTCAGACCAAGCCAGCCCTCGCTGGCGTTGAAGCTCTGCTCCGGCTCGTCATCTATCTTGGCGAAGGTGACTTCCTGCAAGCCGTCTTCGGGGAAAACGCCGATAAGACCTTCATGCAGGATGAAAAAGGCCTCGCCCTCGGGCTTGCCGGTGCGCGACACAAGACCATAAGGATAAAGCGTCACCGGCGCTGCACTTTTGTTCTCGACGCGATCAACAATCGAGAACAGGAAATTTTCATCCATCGAAATCGTGCGATGAAAAATCAGGCCTGCGCCATTGTCCCATGTCAGGCTGACAGGGGTCTCCGGCGTCAGCTCGGCGCCGCTTTCCACCTGCCACAGCGTCTCGGCACCGGGCAGGGTGACGTTCTCGCCGGGGGCGCCAACAAAGCCGAAGTCGGAGAAATAGGGTTTGGCCGTATGCGCCGGCGAGAACAGAGTGATCTCGGCGCTCTTGGGGTCAACCGTCTCGCGATACTGCTGCAACATCAGATCATCAAGACGCGCGCCCTTGAGCGAGATCGACCCGTCAAGCTGGCTGGAGCGGATTTTGATACGCGGGCTCAGGGCGAGCGCGGCCTCGCGCGGCATGTCGAGGCTGCTCACTGTCCCATTGCCCGTCCCACGGGCATCGGGCAGCGCGGCAGCGCCATCAGCACCCGGCACGCGCGCAACAGCGGCGGCATCGACGGCAGCATTGTCCTTTTTTGTCTGCTCGGTCAGCGCTTCCTGACGCGCCTTTTCAGCGGCCATGCGCGGATTGACCACCAGATATTGCCAGCCCACAAACACAAACACCGACAAGAGAATGGCGATGAGAAAATTACGATTGTCACCCATGTGGCGCTTTATCCCTGGCGGTGGAACTTTTGATGGAAGCAGGTCCGCGTGTCCCGTGAACGCGCTCGAGAGCTGCACGCAGATCGCTCAACAGATCGGGCCAGGCCCGGTTCAGCGTGGCCGCGCGGCCCACAAGCACGTAGTCGTATCCGGGATTGGCGAGAATCGGAAGCAGTTCGGCAGCGGCGGCACGCAGGCGCCGCTTGGCGCGATTGCGGATCACGGCGGATCCGACTTTCTTGGTCACGGTAAAGCCGACGCGAATGTCGGGAGACGCGATGCCGCCAGCTTGCTCACGCGCCCGCGCCTGAAGCACAAGCCCCGGCGCTGCCCATTTATGCCCCGTGGCAACGGCCAGAAATTCGCGGCGTTTTCTCAGTCGATCCATGGGCCAGATCGTTCCTAAGGCCTGTCTGCAAGGCCACTTGGCTCAGGACCCTTCACAAGGAAAGGCCAGCCGCGCCCGTCAGATCAGGCAGAGAGCTTCTTGCGGCCGCGACCACGACGGGCAGAAAGAATCTGACGACCGCTCTTGGTGGCCATGCGCGCCCGGAAACCATGGCGGCGCTTGCGGATGAGTTCGCTCGGTTGATAGGTCCGTTTCACTTGTCGTCTCCGGCGGTCTGGCCCGCAATCCGGTGTCGAAAATCCGGCATGAAGGGCCAGAAACGAGCCTCAAGCCCGCCAGCCGCGTCCGCCAGTCACATCCGGTTGCGAAGTGCCAATAATATAAGAGCCGCAGGCGCGAGGCCAAACGGCTGTCTGGGCGCGTATATAGGCGATAAGCGCAGCCAAAGTCAACGCTTCGCGCCCCATCGCCCCTTGGCTTGCCCGATCCGTGTCGGGGGCAGGTCGCGCCCCTGTCACTTTTTGGTGAGGGGCGCCCATTTGCCCCGGAATGCCGATATGGTGTGCCCCGGCGCGGTCCGATCCCCGGCCCATGTGTTCTCTCAATGTTCGCAAGACGGAATGACCTGATGCCCGATATGAGTCCGCCCGGCAAGCCAGCCTTCTCGCTGAAGCGCCTGTTACCGCTCGTCCTGCTCGGCGCGGGCCTTGTCGGCTTTTTTGCGCTCGACCTGGACCGCTATGCCACGCTTGATGCATTGCGCGACAATCGCGCCGCCCTGGGCGCCTGGGTTGCCTCCCATGCGCTGCTCGCCGCCCTCTCTTATATAGGCGTCTATATCCTCATCGCCGCCTTTTCGCTGCCAGCCGGTCTTGTCGCCACGCTCACCGGCGGCTTTCTCTTCGGCACGCTCTCTGGCGGTCTCTACACCGTCATCGGTGCGACGATTGGCGCGACTTGCGTTTTTCTCGCCGCCAAGACGGCGCTTGGCGATGTGCTGCGTGCCCGGGCAGGTCCCTCCCTTCGTCGCCTTGAGGACGGTTTTGGCGAAAACGCCTTTTCCTATCTGATGGTCATGCGCCTCATCCCGATCTTCCCCTTCTTCCTTGTCAATCTCGCGCCGGCTTTCCTTGGCGTGCCGGTCTCAACCTTCATCACCACCACCGCGCTTGGCATCATTCCGGGCACCTTTGTCTTTGCCAGCCTTGGCAATGGATTGGGCGCCGTCTTCGATGCTGGCCGCGAGCCTGATCTCGGCCTCTTCTTCGAGCCCCAGATCATCGGCCCGATCATCGCGCTGGCTTGTCTTGCCTTGCTGCCGGTCATTTATCGGCGATTTTTTTCTGGCCCCAAGGCCTGATTTTCCCCAACACTCATCGCGACGAGTGACAGCCGACAAGGAGCCTCGCCCGTGACCAGGGTCATCAAGACAGACATATGCGTGATTGGCGCGGGTTCGGGTGGCCTGTCGGTCGCGGCAGGCGCCGCGCAAATGGGCGCCAGAACCGTTCTCATCGAGCGCGATCATATGGGGGGCGATTGCCTCAACACCGGCTGCGTGCCGTCCAAGGCGCTGCTCGCCGCCGCCAAAGCCGCCTATCGCATGAATGATGGCGAGAAGTTCGGCATTGTCTCGAAAAAAGCCAGGGTCGATTTTGCCGCCGTCAATGCGCATGTGCATGGCGTCATTGCCGCCATAGCCCCCAATGACTCCGTCGAGCGTTTTGAAGGTCTGGGCGTCACCGTCATCAAGGCAGATGCGCGCTTCAAGGATCATCGCACGGTGATGGCAGGCGACAATGAAATCATCGCCCGGCGCATCGTCATCGCCACGGGCTCGCGCGCGGCCGTACCGCCCATTCCGGGCCTTGAGGAAACACCCTTTTTCACCAACGAAACACTCTTTGCCAACGACACGCTGCCCGATCATCTCGTCATCATCGGTGGCGGTCCCATCGGCATCGAAATGGCCCAGGCCCATCGTCGGCTGGGGGCAAGCGTCACCGTGATCGAGGGCATGAGCGTGCTCGGCAAGGATGATCCGGAACTCTCCGCCGTCGTCATCAATGCGCTGGTGCGCGAAGGCGTTGTCTTTCACGAGCGCTCCAGGGTGCTCTCGGTCGCTGGCGGCGAAGGCAAGATCACGGTCATCATCGAAAAGGATGGCTTCAGCAAAAAAATTACGGGCAGCCATCTGCTGGTTGCGGCAGGCCGCACGGCGAATGTCGATGGGCTGGATCTTGAAAAGGCCGGCATAGACCATACCCGCCGCGGCATCACGGTTGATGATCGCTTGCGCACCACCAACAGGAAAATCTTTGCCATAGGCGACGTCGCAGGTGGTCTGCAATTCACCCATGTCGCGGGCTATCATGCCGGTATCGTCATTCGCAACATTCTCTTCCGCCTGCCTGCCAAGGCAGACCATAGCTGCGTGCCCTGGGTCACCTATACGGACCCCGAGCTGGCCCATGTCGGTGAGACGGAAACCGAGGCGCGCGAACGCCACATGAAGATCAATGTGCTGCGCTGGAGCTTTGCCGAAAATGATCGCGCCCAGGCCGAGCGCGAAACCGAGGGCGTCATCAAGCTTGTCACCGATCTTCATGGCCGCATCCTTGGCGTCACCATCGTCGGCCCCCATGCCGGAGAGCTGATCCTGCCCTGGGTGCTGGCCAAGTCGCAGGGCTTGAAGGTCAGCGCCATGGCGGGATTGATTGCGCCTTATCCCACCCTGTCCGAGGTCAGCAAGCGCGTCGCCGGGTCCTATTACACGCCCACGCTCTTCAGCCCGCGCACCCGCAGGGTCGTCCGGTTTCTGCGCCTTTTTGGCTGAATGGGCCTGCGGCTCAATTCAGGTTATAAGATGCCACAAAATGAGGGCATGTGACATCCGATGACCGATCAGGCAGGGATCAGACGGGAGCTCGAAACCGGTGCGCACCTGGACAAGTCCCTGCGCGGCTGGTTCGGCCTTGTCATGCTGCCGCTTCGGCATTCGCTTTCCCGTCAGCTCCTGGCGCTCACCGTTCTTTTCGTCATGCTCGCTGAAGTCATGGTCTTCGTGCCCTCGATTGCCAATTTCCGTCTGGGCTGGCTGGAAGAACATTGCGCCGCCGGACAAATCGCCTCGCTCGCGCTCGAAGCCTCACCCGACAAGATGGTCCGTCCCGAATTGCGCAACGAGCTGCTGCGCAATGCCCAGATTTTTGCCGTCGCCCTGCATCGCGATTCCGCGCGTCGCCTCATGCTCAGCGATGACATGCCGCCCACGGTTCAGGCGACATATGATCTGCGCCAGAGCATGGCGCCCATGCTTATCATGGATGCCTTCAACACACTCCTTTACGGCGAAGGGCGCATCATCCGCGTCATTTCCACGCCGCGCTATGCGGGCGGCGATGTCATAGAAATCGTGCTCGATGAAACGCCGTTGCGTCAGGCCATGTTGCTCTATGGCCGCAACGTCTTTTTCCTCTCGCTCATCATTTCCATCTTCACGGCTTGTCTTGTTTTTTTGATGCTGCATCTCATGCTCGTGCGCCCCATGCGCCGCATCACACAAAACATGGTCGCCTTCCGCGAAAATCCGGAAGATGACCGCCGTGTCATTAATCCCTCAACGCGTCTCGATGAAATCGGTGTCGCCGAGCGCGAGCTGGCCGGTTTGCAGCGTGAAATCCGCTCCACGCTGAGCCAGAAGACGCGCCTCGCCGCCTTGGGGGCCGCCGTCAGCAAGATCAATCATGATCTGCGAAATATTCTGGCCAGCGTTCAGCTCATCTCCGACAGGCTCGGCGCTGTTGAAGATCCGACCGTGCAGCATCTGGCACCGCGTCTTTTTGATGCGATTGATCGCGCCATTGAGCTTTGTGCCTCGACACTCAAATTCGGTCGCGCCGATGAAGCTCCGCCGCGTCGCCGTCAGGTCGCGCTTGCCGCGCTCACAGCAGAAGTCGCCACCACGTCGGGGCTTGATGAAGAAAGCCGCATCGCGCTTGAAATCGACGTGCCGTCCGATCTGCGCGTCAATGCCGATCCCGACCACATGTTTCGCATCCTGCTCAATCTCGTGCGCAATGCCATGCAGGCCTTGCAGGACGAACGTCATGGCGAAGGGACAATCAGGATCGGGGCCTGGCGCGCGCTTGATCACGTGCATATCGACATTACCGACAATGGGCCCGGCCTGCCGGAAAAGGCGAAGACGCATCTCTTCATGGCCTTCACAGGCGGCGCGCGCTCGGGCGGCACGGGTCTGGGGCTTGCCATCGCCAGCGATCTCACGCGCATGCATGGCGGCCATATCGAACTCCTCAGCAGTTCGCCATCGGGGACCACATTTCGCATCTGCATTCCCGATGACGAGGCGACCCTCAATGAATGCGCCGATGTCGATGCCACCTGTAAAGGCGCGTGACCTGCGGCCCTGTCCGCGCTATGGACATGGCGTTCAAATGGGGCGGCGCGACGCTCTGTTCCTGACGTGCTTGTCAGGAATGTCCGACCGGGAGTTTCAGGCGAGATGACGACGAAGACGAAAGAGCATTGCTATCTGCTCGCCGATATTGGCGCCACCAATGTCCGTTTTGCGCTCGCCCATGACCATGATGACGTGATGACCTTGACGCCTTCATCCGTCTGGCTGACGGCGCTGCACACCACACTCGACGAGGCGCTCCACGCCTATCTCGACCAGCAGGGCCGGCCGAAGCTCGATGCCGTCGCCGTTTGCGCTGCCGGGCCGATTGAAGGCGAGGGGCGCTCAGCCCGCATCCGCATGACGAATTGCCCCTGGGATGTGTCCGTGGCGAGCCTGGTCGATGCAACGGGCATTGCCGCGCCCTTGCTCATGAATGATTTTGCGGCGCTCGCTCTTTCTGTGCCGCATCTGGCCGACTCCGAGCTGCGCCCGCTGGGTGGCAGCGAGCCGCCTTCCGCAACAGGCCCCAAAGTCGTCATTGGCGCGGGCACGGGCCTTGGCGTCGGATCGCTTGTCTGGGGCGGGTCTTCCCGCATCGCCATTCCCGGCGAAGGGGGCCACATTGATCTCGCGCCCGGCAATGCGCGCGAAATCGCCGTCCTCCACCAGCTCATGCTCGAATATGGTCATGTCTCGGCTGAGCGCGTGCTTTCCGGGCCGGGCCTTGTCTCGCTCTATCGCGCGCTTGCTTCCTTGAGTGGCGCGCCCCCGGCTTCCAATCCAATGGCTGTGGACATTGCCGCGCGGGCGCGCGCTGGATCATGCCCCCTCTGCGTTGAAACCATTTCACTCTTTTGCGGCTGGCTCGGCGCGGTCGCGGGCGATCTCGCGCTCATCCTCGGCGCCCATGGCGGCGTCTATGTCGGCGGCGGCATCGTGCCGGGCTGGATCGCCACAGCCGATGCTGATGGCAAGCCGCTCTTCGATGCGGCTCTCTTTCGCCGCCGCTTTGAAGCCAAAGGCCGTTTTGCACCCTATATGGCGCGCATCCCGATTTTCGTGATGATGCGCGAAGACCCGGCCCTTCTCGGGCTCGCCCATGCCGCCGCAGGCGCTATCATGCCGCCGCAGGCGCCATCGCCTGGTCGTTTATCGCTCTAGCGGATACCGGTCACAACCTTGCCCTCGCGGCGCGGGTCTGCGCCCCCGCGCAAGCCATCCGCTGTCACTTCAATCCCGTGCAAGCCGCTATTCATCGGTGTCACCTTCACCGCATGGCCAAGCTGTTTGAGCTGCGGTGTCAGCTTTTCGAGATCCGTGCCGGCCTCGATTTCCAGATCGCCATTGCGATCCAGAAAGCGGGGCAGGTTCAGGGCTTCCTGCATCGGCATTTTCCAGTCGATAAGCGCAATGATCGATTGCGTGACATAGCCAATGATGCGGCTGCCGCCGGGCGAGCCGAGCGCGGCCTTGAAATTGCCGTCCGCATCAAAAATGATCGTCGGGTCCATCGACGAGCGTGGCCGCTTGCCCGGCGCCACGGCATTTGCCACGGGCTTGCCATTTTCAACCGGCGAAAAAGAAAAATCCGTCAACTGATTATTGAGGATCATGCCCGCCGCCATCAAGTGACTGCCAAAGGGCGCTTCCACCGATGTTGTCATCGAGACGACATTGCCCTCGCCATCGTCAATCGCGAAATGACTTGTCGAGGGGCGTGAAATGTCGCCATTGACGCCGTAATTTGCGCCCTGCTTTTGCGGCAATTTCCCCGCACGCGCCTTGCCCATGCTGAGGCTCGCATCAATCTGCCCCGCACGCGATTTGAGATAGGCCGGATCGAGCATCGCCGCGACAGGGACGCTCACGCGATCCGGATCGCCGACATATTTGTCGCGGTCGGCATAGGCGAGCTTCTCGGCTTCGGCGATGAAATGAACCGCTTCGAGCGACATCGGCACGATCTCGCCAATATCGAAGTTTTCAAGAATGCCGAGAATCTGCAAGCTCGTCACACCGCCCGATGTCGGTGGCGGCATGGTGCAAACCTTCACCTCGCGATAGGGCCCGCAAAGCGGCTCGCGCTTCCTGGCCTCATAGGCATCAAGATCGGCAAGCGTCAATGTGCCGGGCAGATTGGGCGCTTGCGCCACCATGTCAACAATGGCTTGCGCCACAGGGCCCTTGTAAAAACCATCCGGGCCTTTTGCGGCGACCTGTCTCAGTGTTTCTGCATAGGCGGGATTTTTCAGGATCGCGCCAGCCGCCAGCGGCGTGAGCGCACCGCTCACATCGCGCGTGAAAAAATAATCCTGCGATACAGGGATATGGGCCAGTGCCGGGTCTTTGGCGATCGCGGCGGCGAGCTTGGGTGAGACGGCAAAGCCATCTGTTGCAAGCCTGATTGCCGGTTCAAAAACCTTGTCCCAGGCGAGCTTGCCGTGTTCGCGATGGGCAAGCCACAGCATCTTGACAACGCCCGGCGCGCCAACGGATCGGCCGCTCACAATCGCATGGATGTAATCCATCGGTTGACCGCTCGCATCGAGAAACATGTCAGGCGTTGAACCGGCAGGCGCGGTCTCGCGACCGTCATAGGCGTCGAGCTTCGATGTGTCGCGATCCCAATGCAGCATGAAGGCACCGCCCGCCATGCCGGATGATTCAGGCTCCACCAGCCCCAGCACCGCCTGAATGGCAATCGCGGCGTCCACCGCGCTGCCGCCCTGCTTCAATATTTCGGCGCCCGCCTCGCTCGCATAGGGATTGGCCGCCGCCACCATATAGGTGCCGTCGGTGTTGCGATACATCGCCCAGAGCGAGAGGAGCGCAATCAGCACCAGACCGATCGCCGCGCCGCCAAGCATCATCAGGCCGTTTCGGGTTTTGAGCCTGTCGGCCATTCGCTTCTCCTCCGCACTCAATGGCGCTTTGCGCCGACGCTTCTATATGGGGTCATGGGGTCGCTTCAGCGCAATTCCATCCATGCGCAATCGGCTCTAGACTGAATATGAACACAGGGGGGTCCCCTTTCCGAAATGAAAGATCATCTCAAATGCCCTTTGGCGTCATTTCGCCCGGTCCGCGCAATCTGATCACCGATGTCCATGCTATCAGCGTCGGCAATGCCGGGGATAACTCGGTTATCAGTGGCGTCACGGTTGTGTTGCCGGGCCAGCGTGCCGTCGCGGCAGGCGATGTGCGTGGCGGTGGTCCCGGCACGCGCGAAACCGATGCGCTCGATCCGGCCAATCTTGTCGATGCGGTTGATGCTGTCGTCCTTTCGGGTGGTTCATCCTATGGTCTTGATGCGGCCTCGGGCGTTGCCAATTGGCTCGGGAGCCGTGGGCGCGGCTTTGCGCTCGCCGGATCGCCCGTTGTCTCGCCCGTTGTGCCGGCCGCCATTTTATTCGACCTCATGAATGGCGGGGATAAGTCATGGGGTGAAAATCCGCCCTATAACGCGCTTGGCCGCGCGGCTTGCGCCGATGCCGGGTCTGATTTCGCACTCGGCAATGTCGGGGCGGGGCTCGGGGCGCGGGCGGGCCAGCTCAAGGGCGGGCTCGGCTCAGCCTCGGCCATCGCATCCTCCGGCCTTCAGGTCGGCGCCCTGATCGCAGTCAATTCCTTCGGCTCGGTCATCATGCCCGGCACGGGGCATTTCTGGGCCGCACCATACGAACTCATGGGCGAGTTCGGTGGCAGGGGCTGGCCCGCCCCCATGCCGGCCTTCGCCGCCCTGGACCCCCGTCTCGGCAGCAAGGCCGAACCGGCCTATGAAAATGCAGGCAGCAACACGACCATCGGCGTTGTCGCCACCAATGCCGATCTGACGCCCGCCGAAGCCCGCCGTGTCGCCATCATGGCGCAGGATGGTCTGGCGCGCGCCATTCGCCCGGTTCATGCCGCCATGGATGGCGATGTGATTTTCGTTCTGGCGACGGCCGCCCATGAACTTGATCGGGCGCGCCGCCCGCTGGCCTTGTCCATGCTGGGGGCGATGGCGGCTGATTGTGTCGCCCGCGCCATCGCCCGCGGGGTCTATGCCGCGCAAACATTGGGACAGATGCCGGGATATGCCTCGCTTTACGGGGCCTGAGCGTCCGGCAGAAATCCTCAGTCTCTGTTTGACGTTACCCCTTGCACTTGCCAGCCGGACCCCTTATTAGTGTGCGCCTTCGCGGCACGCGGGCGGTCATTCGTGGCACCACCCTTATCCTCGCCGCAAGCAGGCACCGGTAGCTCAGCTGGATAGAGCATCAGACTACGAATCTGAGGGTCGGAGGTTCGAATCCTTCTCGGTGCACCAATAATTTCAATGACTTAGCATTTTGACGAAAAGCCTTAGGCTCCTCTTAGGCCCCGCCATTGGGCGACGTTGGAGCCTCCGGCAAACCCGGGGTGGTTCAAACCGGGGATTTGTCGCAGTGCATTGCGGGTTGTCAGTTGTGATTGCTGGAATATGTTTCCATCCATGTCAGGTGACGCATTAAGATGGTGCGCGGCAGACGCGTCTCGTCCATGACCTGCCACGGAAGTTTCCCCCATCGGGGGATTAGAGTCGCGGCATGAGTGAGTTTGCCCTCCCGGGCGGGTTGAGCAACTGGCCGCCACGCGCGCCATAGAAAACCCGGCGCAGATTTCTCTGGCCGGGCATCTTGATCGTTCCTCAGGTCAGGCTTTTCGCCCGCCATGCGGTTCCGTCAGGCTCAGAGAACCTGAAGGTTCGCAGCCGAGGTCTTGCCTTTTTCTGTCACGAGATCGTAGGACAGCTTCTGGCCTTCATTGAGGTTCGACAGACCAGCGCGTTCCACAGCGGAGATGTGAACGAACACATCATTGTCGCCGTTGTCAGGCTGAATGAAACCGAAACCTTTTTGGCTGTTAAACCACTTAACCGCGCCCTTGTTGGACATGGTGTCTCCTTGGAATAGAGGGTGCCGTTCGCGCAATATCACGCGACCGTATCAAGCTTCACTATGAGTAGGGTACCGCCCGGCGCTCGATCTTGAGCGTAGAGAGCATGCCGAACCAGAACGAAATGACATCTCATAAGTGGGGCTGGGGTCAAAAATTGCAAGGAATATATCTGGCCGGAGAAACAAAGCGCAGGATAGCGCCAGATATGCTTGTCCCGATCCAGGGCCAATGCGCTCGATACCGGCACTCGCAGCCATTGGTGCCCATTGACCGCACCAACGCCGCCCCCGGTTTTCCGCCAGGCATTGCGTCCCTAATCGAGGAGTTTGCGCAATTCGGCCTTGGCAATTTTTTCCAGCGTTGAGCGCGGCAGGCTGTCAACGATGCGTATCTCGCGCGGCTGCTTGAAATTGGCCAGCGCCGACTTGCAAGCCTCGGCAATGGCATGGGTCAGCGCTTCAGGCGAGGCCGTGCTGCCCGGCATGGGCAGCACGAACACGACAGGCACCTCGTCATACATCGGGTCTTTCTTGGCCACGACGGCCGCTTCGGCAATACCCGGCACGCTCATGACGACGCGCTCGATTTCGGAAGCGGCCACATTTTCACCGCCGACTTTCAGCATGTCCTTGGCGCGATCGGCAAAAACGAGATAGCCATTCGCCATCACGGTGACGCGGTCGCCGGTGATGAAATAGCCATCCTCGTCAAAAGCGGCGGCCGTTGCTTCGGGATTATTATAATACTCGGCAAAGAGCGACAGACCGCGCTGCCCCTTGATCAGCAGGTCGCCGGTCTCGCCGGGCTGGGCGTCCTTGCCCTCACCCGTCACGACGCGCAATTCATATTCGGCCGCCACACGTCCCATCGACATGGACATGTCAGGATGAAAAACGCTGCCGATAGTGCCGTGCGTGATGGTTTCCGTCATCCCCCACCAGCCGATGGTCTTGACGCGGAAATGCCTATCCGTCGCGGGTTCGCAAACACCATTGCCCCATAGCCGATAAGTGTGCTTCTCGGGAACGGGGATCGGCATCAAGGCGCGCAGGCAGAATGGCACCATCGAGGTCCAGGTGCAGCCATGCTTGAGCGAGACCGGCCAGAAACGCGACGCCGAAAAGCGCGGCTGAACCACCATGGTCGCGCCGACCCAGAGCGAGGCGAGCACGGAATAGGATTGTGCATTGGTATGAAACAGCGGCATCGTGATGAGATGGACATCGCCTGGCTGCAGGTTTTCATGATCGGCGCAGACCTTGGCGCCCCAGAGCGCATTGGCATGTGTCCAGAGCACCGCCTTGGGGCGTGACGTCGTGCCCGATGTGTATTGAATGCCGAAGGAGGCGAGGGGGTCGGCAGCCCTTTGGGGCAGTGACGCCGGATCAGCGTCAAGGGCCTCAAATCTGTCAGCCGGGGCAGGTCGATTGGCGCCAGCGTCCTCGCCATTATCCGTATCGGTGACGGCCAGCCATTTGAGCTGCGGGGCAGCCGCTTTGACCATTGCCGCAAATCGGGGCTGCGTGATGCCGGCAACCGCGCCGCTATGCGAGGCAAAATAGGCCATTTCATCAGCCGTGGAACGCGCATTTGTCGTCACGGCCACAGCGCCGGCATAGGCGCAGCCAAACCACGAAAATATCGATTCCGGGCAATTGTCGAAATGCACGATCACGCGATCGCCGGGCTTGATCCCGCGCGCATGCAAGCCGGCCGCCACGCGCCGGATTTTGTCGCCAAAGGCGCCATAGGTCCAGCTCGCAGCCTCGCCTTCAAATGGTTCCCAGATCAGGGCCGGATGCGTTGTTCTTGTCCGTGCCATCAAATCGATCAGCATACGGATATCCTGTCCGGCGAATGTTTGGACATGACGATTGGTCATTGCAGGCAAGGGCATTTCGGCGTTCCCATTTTGATTTTATGGTCTTTCATAGCATGAAGACCATGCGGCTCAGCAAGCTAAAGGCGGGATTTTTTCATCAAACGGCAATGCGCGCTATCGCGGAAATGAATTGGACGCTACTATCGCAACGATGAATGATCCGATCGGTTGAGTAGGTGTTGCCCTGAAAGAAGGTTTCATTGCAGCGCAGCAAATAAAACCAGAGAGGCAATATGGCTGGAGGAATGGTGCAAGCCCATCAGGCAGTTGAATTCCCGCCCATCGAACTGGACGACACGCTTGATTTCCAGTTTACCGCACCACGCAAGGGCTATGAATACTGGCTCGATAAATGCGCCGGTCGCGCCATGCCGGATCGTCGCGATATCGACCCCGTAAAGCTGGTCGGCATTCTCGAACATCTCAGCCTGTTCGACATGGATATCAGCGATGGCGTCCTGCAAAACTTGCGTGCGCGTCTGATCGGTGCCGAGTTTGAGCGCGTCTTCGGCTCTCTGCGCAACAGGGATTTGCCAACCCTGCTCGGCCCCATTGTCTGGGCGCGCTGGATGGATCTCTCAAGCAAGGTGCTCGCTCATGGCGGCCCGGTGCGGGCGACGGGACAGATCATGTTTGCCAATAAGTCACATCTGGGTGTCGAATTGTTGCTGGCGCCCCTGACGGATGGCGGAGAAAAACCGGCCGTGATTTTTCTGGTCGATCATTTCTATTCGATCATCAAAGAGGCCCGCTTGCGCGGCTAAGCGCCTTTGTTTCCTGTGTCCGAGGCTGTAGTCTGCCCGCCGGAGAGTCCCCGCTCAAGAGGACCAAACAGGGAGAAGACCATGGCCGGGCCCAAAGACGCCACGGAAGCGACACGCCATGCGCAGGCCCGTCTTTGCAAGCATCTTCCCACGCATGATGGCGAGGATTTTGCGGACGCCACACGCGGCTTCATCGCCACCATTCCGGACGCCCGCTCGCATCATGCGCTCGGCCATGCCGTCTGGGACATGGGTACCTTCGATTTCATCAAGCAAGACTCGCCCGCGCCCGACACGGTCAATCCAAGCCTGTGGCGACAAGCCCGGCTCAACAAGATTCATGGCCTTTTCGAAGTCACCAAGGGCATTTATCAGGTCCGCAACTTCGATCTTTCCAACATCACCTTCATCGAAGGTGACAAGGGCTATCTCGTTATCGATCCGCTCATCTCCGAAGAGCCGGCCGCCGCCGCCCTGGCCCTGATGCGCCAGCATCGCGGCCACAAGCCCGTCACAGGCGTCATCTACACCCATAGCCATGTCGATCATTATGGCGGCGTGCGCGGCGTCCTGAGTGATGCGGATATCGCTTCAGGTCTCAGGATCATTGCGCCGGAAGGCTTCCTCGAAGAAGCCGTCAGCGAGAATGTGCTGGCCGGCAATGCCATGGGCCGCCGTGCAACATATATGTATGGCTCGCTTCTGCCGCGTAACGCGCGGGGTCATGTCGATTCCGGTCTCGGCAAGACCGTGTCGCTCGGCAGTGTCAGCCTTGTGCCGCCCAATGTCAGCATCTCGACAACCGGAGAGAAGCTCACCATCGACGGCATCGAAATCATCTTCCAGGTGACGCCGGGCACCGAAGCGCCCGCCGAGATGAACTTCTTCTTTCCGCAATTCAACGCGCTCTGCATGGCGGAAAACTGCTCCTGCCAGTTGCACAATCTCTATACGCCGCGCGGCGCACAGGTGCGCGACGCCAAGGCCTGGAGCTATTACATCAATGAAGCGCTGGAAATGTTTGGACCCCGGACAGATGTGCTTTTCGCCAGCCATCACTGGCCCAAATGGGGCCGCGACAAGGCCGGGAAGTTTCTGCGCAAACAGCGTGATCTCTACAAATATATTCACGACCAGACTTTGCGTCTCGCCAATCACGGCCTGACGCCGCTTGAAATCGCCGAGGAAATCACCCTGCCGCCAACCCTCGCGGACGAGTGGTACACGCGTGATTATTACGGCACGCTCAATCACAATGCCAAAGCCGTCTATCAGCGTTATCTCGGCTGGTTTGATGGCAATCCGGCCAATCTCCACAAGCTGCCACCGGTTGAAGTCGGCAGGCGCTATGTCGAACTGGCAGGCGGGGCGGATGCATTGCTGGAAAAGGCGCACACCGCTTTTGCCAAGGGTGATTATCGCTGGGTCGCCGAACTCGTGAACCACCTTGTCTTTGCCGATCCCGCCAATGCACAGGCGCGCGAATTGCAGGCTGACGCGCTGGAACAGATGGGCTACCAGGCGGAGTCGGGTCCGTGGCGGGCTTTCTATCTCACCGCCGCCATGGAGCTGCGCCACCCGCGACCGTCATCCGATGCGCCACGTCAGGGTGCGGCCGGACAATTGCGTTCGCTGCCCGCCGAAATGTTGCTTGATTCGCTCTCGGTTCGGCTGAACGGACCCAAAGCCGGGGCGCGCCATTTCACCTTCAATATCGTCTTCCGCGATACGGGCGAGCGGTTTCACCTGCTCGTGGAAAATGCCGTGTTCCACCATTTTGCGGGTCGTGTCAGCGACAAGGCGCAGGCCACCATTGAGTTGACCCGTTCCGATCTCATAGCGCTTGTCATCGGCGAGGCAACGCTCAAGGCGTTGATCGCCAGCAAGGCCGTCATCTTGTCAGGTGAGGAGAGCGCCTTTGCCGATTGGCTCTCGCTTCTCGACAGGTTTGATTTCTGGTTTGAAATCGTCCTGCCCTGAAAACGCTTCGGCAACAGGAACCGGAAAATCCCATCCCCGTACACGGTCCCACTCGCGACCTGGGTCGCCGGGGGTCGGCTCAAGCATCGCGCGACCCTTGGTTGAGGGTCTCGAAAATGCCCCCGTTGCCGTAACCCGCTGTTTGACGGGGAAAATCTTGGCAGGCTGGTGGTCAAGGTCGCACCGGACATGTGATGAGGCGCTGTCTGTTAACGACTTTTTAGCGACGAAAACGACCGCCTGTGGCAGGAAGGGCGCATACGCCTCCTGCCAAGGTCACCATTTCCTGCTAGAGTGCGTCGCAGAAATGCGGCTTACGAGAGGGTCCGGCTCATGACATTCAGATATCTGCCAGTTGCGGGTGCATTCTTGCTCGGCGCGACCATGAGCTTTGCCCAACTGGCCAAGGCCGAAGATGGGCCCGCACCCAAGGGCCCACAGCCGGGTTCGGTCTATGAGTTGACCGAACCGACGGAGACAAGCCCGGTCAATTACCGCTCCAATGCGGATGAGGGATATGACAATCCCGAGCAGCACGATGCGGAAATGTATGCCGAACAGTTTGAGGCCAAGCGCCGTGAGGATCTGATCCACGAGCGTCAGCAGCTTGATCGTCTGGATGACTTTGCCGGTGGCCGTCAGCCGCTTGGCTATCCAGCGCTTGCGCCGCGCAATGGCTTTGCGCCTTATTGATCGGTTGCCCGGCCTCAATAATCCCATTTCCAGTTGACGCCCACATCGCTCGTCGCGCTTTGGCCGATTTTCGTGTCAACGCTCACGCGTGGCGTCACCTCGATCTCCACCTTGATGGCGGAGTCGCTGGCGGACGCCCCTTGCTGCACACCCACATAAACGCCCTTGCGGATATATTTCCCGGCTGAAACCGTGGTCGCCCCACTCGCACCCTTGTCGAGGCTCAGCACATCAAGGCCGAGTGAGTCCTGCAATTTGCCGAGGATATCGGGCCCGCCGCCGCTCTGGCCGGAAACCACCGCCAGTGTATTGGCAAGCTGCGCCGCCTCAACCGCGGTAAGTTCACCCACGCCCTTTTCAAACAACACGCGCGAAATGATTTCATCACGCGGCAGCGACGGCGTTGAGGCGAGCGTGATCTTGGGCGCATTGCTTGTGCCTGTCACGGCGATGGTGGCTGTCAAGTCGCTGCGCTCATGGGTGAAGAGCAAATCCAGTCGCGGCTCAATGGGTTGATGCCCCTCGAAAATCACCTGTCCCCTGGTGAGCGCGAACGTCTTGCCTCCCAGATCAAATGCCCCGCGCAGCGCATTCAGACGGCCTTGCAGTTGCGGCGCTTCGGCCATGCCCCCCACGCTGAATTCGCCCGTCCACAGCGAAGTCAGACCGCGCCCGCTGACACGCGCCGCTTCGGCCAGCTTGATCGTCAGATCAAGCACCACCGGCAGCGCCTCTTCCGTTGTCACGTCGCGGGTTCTCCCGCCCTGGCGTCCGCCATTGATTTCCACAACGGCAATTTCCGGCACATGGCTCGGCAGTTTTTCCGGAATGCGATATTGCAGCAATTTCGTTTCCAATCCGCCGCTCACCCTCAGCGGGGCTTCGGCGCTGAAGGGTAGCTTCGTCGCACGCATCGCCACCGTGCCGCTCAGCGCCATGTCCAGATCGCGTTCACGCACCAATTGCGCATTGTCAAATGTGATCTCCACCTGCAGCGCCGATGCCGCATCACGGGCAAGGTTCACCTGTCCCCTCGACGTCATCCGGCCCTTGCCACTGTCATTGGCGCTCATCTCGAAACCCACGGCCTCGCTGCGTTGCGCGTTGAGCGTCACGGTCAGATCGCGCAACAAAGTGCCAAGTTGATAATTCTCATAAGTGCCATTGGTGATCGAGCCGTTGCCGTCAATCAGGGGTGCGGCGATGTCGCCACTGGCACGGAGCGATAAGTCTGCCAGACCGCTCAGCTTGTGTCCGGGCAAGTCGGCCAGCGCCATGAGCGAGGCAAGTGGCCCCTGCCAGCGCAGGCTGCCCTGTACGGGACCACGCGTTGCCAGCATGGGGAAAGCGCCTGCCGGGTCGCGTATCATCGGCACGGCGCCGTCAAGCGTGAAGGGTATCTCGGAGTTACCAAGCGCGCGCGCCGCAAAGCGCAGGCGACCTTTCGCCCAACTGCCATCCAGTGTGGCATCAAAGGCGGGGGCTTGCGTCAAATCCGTCTGTGTCAGCCGCACCTGATGAAAGGACAGGGCGACATTGCCAAACCCGCGCGCACTATCGAGATCAGCCTTGCCATTGATCGCGCCATCCGCCTGTTCAATCGGCATCAGCGGCGCGAGCAGCGCAATCGGCAAGGCGTCAATATCGACCCCGCCCTTGGCGCTGCGCCCGTTCAGCGCCAAATCGCCCCGCACATGGCCCGCACCTTGCGCACCATTTGTGGCGAAATCAGCCGCCTCGAATTGCACGCCCTTTGTCAGCGCAACCGACAGCGGCGCGGCAAGCGTCAGCGACGCATCGGCAATCTGATAGTGAAGCGATTGCAGGTTCAGCCGGTCAGGCGCATAAATCGCTTTGGCAGTCAGCGAAACCGGCTTGGGCGACAGCGACAATTCGTGTCCTTCAACATCAAGCGATAAGGCAAGGTTGTCGAGCGGCCCGTCAGCCTGTGCAGAAATTCTGGAGAGCTGGGTCACGCCGCCCATGCCACTCTCGGCATGAAGGCTGGCCTGCACATTTTCGTGTTTGCCACCCGGATCATGCAAGGCTGCCTTCAGCAAGACCTTCTCAAGTGTCAGGGGCTTGGTGAGCGCCATGGTCATGCGATCGCTCGCCAGCGAGAGATCGGCATTTTGTGTGCCGCCCTCATTCGTCAGGCGCACGCGCAAATCGCCGCGTCCGCGCGCCGCAACGCCCGCAAAGGCCCCCAAGGGACGCAACGACATATTGTCGCCGACGAGTTGTCCCGTGGCATGGCCATTCGACAGGACACGCAGATCGCCCGTCACATCGGCCCCAAAGAGATCCGCTTCAATCGCGCTCAAAACAACGCCGCCCTCTTCCGGCAGGGCGATCATGCCATGTGCGGTAGCCTTGCCATCCTTGCCTGTCAGCGACAGATCAAACGGCCCCGTCTGGCCCGCATCGGCCTTGAGGTTCAGTGTCAGCTTGCGGGCGTCAAGGCCGATCACGGTTCCATTTTCCAGCACGGCTTGCAGCTCGCCCGATGGCGCGTCGAGTTGGCCCGATAGCCTGGCCTCGAAGGAGAGTTTGCCACTCATCTGCGCGCCAGGCAGCGCGCGCGCCGCATCGCTTAGCTGCATCGCGATCCTGCCACCAAGCGCCTCATCACGCCCGAGCGTCAGATTGCCCTTCAAACGTAGCGATTGATCGGGAGCCGCCACATCAATCGCAGGCAAGGTGATCTCGCCCCCTGACGACAGCATCAATGAACTCTCGCCCGTGAGACCGCGCCCGAGCAGTCCCGTCATCAGAGGATCGCTGCTTTGCATCGGGGCGAGCGTCAGCGTGATGTCAGCCGCCGCCGACCCGTCCTTGTCGAGCGCAAAGGGTGAAAGCCTTGCCTCGCCGCGCCCATGCAGATCGAGCTCGGCAAGTTCTGCCAGCGGTGCCACATCCATGAGCAGCGCATGAACATCGCCCCGCATTGAAAAGCCGTCAGCGGCATCAATATCACCGACAAAACGGATGTCACTCGCGTCAGAAACAAGGTGTGCCGTGGTGAACGTGAATTGGTTGCTTTCGAGCGAGCCGCTGCCTTCAACTTCCCAGCCCATATCAGCCATGAGATTGGAGTCGCGCCCGGTAACGAGCCGGTTTAGCCCCGTGATCCGTCCAGATCCCTTGATGGCGCGGTTCTGGTCGCTCTTTGCCGCGCCCAAACGTGCCTCGCCCGTCATCGCCAGGGCCCCGGCGCGCAGATCAAGCTCGCTCAATACTAGTTGCCCATCCGCGTCAAGTGCCGCCTTGCCACGGGCATGTGCCCTGTCGCCGCCGCCAAGATCCCTCGTCTGGCGCGCGACAAGCTGCCCCAGCGCATCGGCATCAAAATGCAGATCAAGCCCATCAATGACCTGCCCGTGAATATCAGCCTTGGCTTGCAGACCTTGAGCCGCATCCACCTGCACGGCTGCGGTCATCACGCCGTCTCGCGCTTCGCCTGTCGCCATCATCTTCAGCGCGCTGAGCTCTGGCATATCGGCGAGCTGCGCCAGCAATCCTTGATGGCCGGACCCGCCATCCTCAATCAGCAATTGTCCGCGCCCAACACGCAGCATCTCATCAAAGCTGATATCCGCATCGATATGACCTTTGATGCCATCGCGCCGATCCGCGAGCATCTTCAGCAGGATCAGGGGACCATAACGCGCTTCCCCTGCCGCATCGAAGCGCATGGCCTCACCCAGCACCTCACGCGCGAGTTTCATGTCCTCAAGCGCGAAAGCGTCAATCTCGACATTCACAGGCAGTTGCGGCAAGAGGCCAGTCTCACGCGACGCGCTGGCGGCGCCGCCATCTGGAACACGCGACAAAGTCAGGTCTTTGACATGCAGGGACACAATATGAAGATTGCCGGCAAGCAGGCTGAAGGGCTGCCACGCCATATCGGCCGACTGCACCACCAGCCATTCACCACGCATGTCTGCCACACGCAGGTTCTGGAACGTCAGGCGATAGGGCCATGTGCCGCCAATGTCATCGGCTTGCACATCAAGACCGCCATTATTGATAAGCGTCAGGCCATATTGCAAAAGTGTTTGCCGCACAGGCCCGATCTGCAAAACGGCCAAAGCCAGAAACAGCAAGGCCGTCGCCCCAGCCAGGGCAACAAGCAGCCATTTGGCAAGGCCCCTGGCGATCATCATGCTTCGCTGCAATAGGCTCACTGGTAAATCCTGTGTCATCAGAAGGCCTGCCCCAATGACACATAAATCTGGATCGGATCGTCGATGCCATCGCGCGGATTGAGTGGTGTCGCCACATCAAGACGTACCGGTCCGACAGGCGTGAAATAGCGCAAGCCGAGTCCCGCCCCAAATTGCATGGGCGTCGAAAATGTCGGCAGCGAGGCGGCGTAGCTGTCGCCGCCATCGACAAAGGCAACAAGGCCGATCGTCTCGGTTGCGCGATAGCGGAACTCGGCATTGCCTTCAATGACCGAGCGTCCGCCGACAGGATCGCCTGACATGTCAAGCGGGCCGACGCGTTGATAGGCATAGCCGCGAATGGAACCACCGCCACCGGCATAAAAGCGGGTGGAGCCGGGCACCTCTTCGGTTTCACGCGCCAGAATGGAGCCAAATCGGCCGCGCACAGCCAATGTCACATCCGGCGTCTCGCCAAAACGCCAATAGCTGGAGCCGCTGGCTTCGAGTTTGCCGAACGCCGTCGGCTTCTCGTTACTGCGACCGAAAGTGGGCGTCACGGCGAGTGTTGCGCGCTCGCCCGTTGTCGGATCGAGCAGGTCGTCGCTGCCGTCATAGCGCGCAATCAGCGGTATGCCAAAGAGCTGATAGTGATTGTTGCCGCGCGCATCAGATGTCCGCGTCAACTCGAAACTGACCCCGCCGCTCACCGTCAGCGTCTTGTCGAGATCACGTGCCAGCGCGGCGCTCACCTTCACCCGGTTTTCGTCATAGGCATCGCTTTTTTCGCGGGCTATTTCAAAACCGGCCAGCAATATCTGGTTCTCCCGCCAGAAACGCGGCTTGCTGAAATTGGTCGTCAGGCTTTGTTCGATCTGCGAGATGATGGTTGCCAATGTGAGGTCTTCGTCTTCGCCCCAGAGATTGCGATGCTCCCAGGATCCCGTCACGCCAAGCCCGTTGTCGGAGGCCCAGCGCGCACCCAGTTTGATGCTGTGCGCCTTGGCTTCCTTGAGGGAGAGCTGTTGCGCGACGCTCCCGTCAGGGTCGGCACGGCGCGATGTCATCTCGATACTGTCAAACAGGCCGGTGTCGCGAAGCGCGGCAATGGTCGCATCGCTTTTGCTGCGGCTATAGGTTTCGCCGGCCTTGAACGTCGCAAAGCTCGCGACATAACGCTCCTTCGTGCGTCCTGCATTGTTGACGAGCAAGGGACCAAAAACCAGACGCGGCCCCGCCTTGATGTGCAGGGTGATGCTTGCCAGCTGCGTGGCCAGATCAATGATGACCTCACGTCTGACAAGCACCGCATTGGGATGCCCCTGATCGGCGAGTGTGGTGAGTGCCTGCTCAGTGAGATCGAGGATGCGCTGTGCCTTGGCAGCAAGGCCGGGCTTCAGCCCGAGCGTCGCACCGCTCGCCGGCAGCAGGGCGGCATCCTCCGGCGTGTCGTCATAGATGATGTCAAAGCGGTCAATCATGGTGCGGGGCCCAAGCCGCACATCATAGACAGCCTCAAAGATTCCCCCCTTGGCTTCACGAAGCGAGGAGGTGACACGGCCATTGTAATAGGCCTCCGAGCGCAACACTTTTTCGAGCCGCGCCTCGTCCTCATTTGCCCGACGACGCAATTGTCCGACCGAAAGCGGTGGCGGCACGCCATCCTTGCCAAGTGCGATGGTCTCATTCAGCAGGTCGCGCAGATAATCTGGAATTTTCCGGCCTTCGATCACGGTCGTGAAATTGAGGTCCTTGACCGCGGAAACAGGGGCGGCTGAATCGGCGCGGCTTCGCACGGGCCCGAAAAAGGCCACCAGGCATGCCATGCCGAACAGGGCGAGATATATGCCGCTTGGCGTGCGTCGTGTCATCACGTTCCCATTATCGCTGATTCTGACCCGGAGCGTTTGAATCACGCGCGCTTGACATTCCAGTTGCTGGAAGCCTCACACTCCCCTCTACATCGAAATCGCTCATTTGCCGATCAGGGAACGACCATCATGACCGATCATCGCCATACCGGGGATAACTCGACGGAAAATAAGTCGGCATCCGTTATGGATCCCGTTTGCGGCATGAATGTGGACCCGCAAAAATCCCCCCATCAGGCGATCCATGCGGGTCAAACCTACCATTTCTGCTCGGCCCTCTGTCGCGACAAGTTTCTCCTGGCACCGGCGGCTTATCTTGCACCAGCGACAAAACCGCAGAGCTGCTGTCAGGCTCATGAGCACCATCATGCGGCTTCATCGCCACATCCGGCCACTGCCAGCGCGGGCGTCGAATATACCTGCCCCATGCATCCGGAAATCATTCAGATCGGACCGGGCACTTGCCCGATTTGCGGCATGGCGCTGGAGCCGCGCCAGGTCACGCGTGAAAACCAGCCCAATGCCGAACTGAAAGACATGACGCGGCGTTTCTGGGTGGCGGCCCTTTTCACACTCCCCTTGTTTTTTCTCGACATGGGGAGCCATTTCTGGCCGGGCCTCGTGCCGGTGCCAATGGCATGGCGTGTCCCCGTGGAGGCATTTCTGGCAACCCCGGTTGTGCTTTGGGCGGGCCGCCCATTCTTCGAGCGGTTCTATGCCTCGCTCAAAACCATGAACCTCAATATGTTCACCCTGATCGGCATGGGAACAGGCGCCGCCTATCTCTACTCGCTCATGGCGCTCTTCGCCCCCTCGCTGTTCCCGGCCTCTTTCCGCATGATGGATGGCGCAGTGCCGGTCTATTTTGAAGCCGCCGCGGTCATCACGCTTCTGGTGCTGCTCGGACAGGTGCTGGAACTGCGCGCCCGCGAGCAAACAGGTGAAGCATTGCGTGCGCTGCTTGATCTTGCACCGGCAAAAGCGCAGCGCATCGCCGCAGACGGCAGCGATCTCGAAGTACCCCTGGAAGACGTGCATCCGGGTGATCTCTTGCGAGTGCGTCCAGGGGCGCGTGTCCCGGTCGACGGCATCATCACCCAGGGTCATGGCGTGATCGATGAATCCATGGTCACGGGTGAACCGCTCCCCGTTGAAAAGCGCGTGGGTGATCGCGTGATCGGCGCCACACTCAATGGCAATGGCAGCTTTGTGATGCAGGCTGAGAAGGTCGGCGCGGACACCATGCTTTCACGCATCGTTGAGCTCGTCGCGCAAGCCCAGCGTTCGCGCGCCCCGGTGCAGGCGCTGGCTGATCGCGTCGCGGGCTATTTTGTGCCGGTTGTCATCGTCGTTGCGGTCATTGCCTTTGCGGCCTGGGTGCTTGTCGGTCCCTCACCTGTATTCGCACATGCCATGGTCGCCGCTGTCTCCGTGCTCATCATTGCCTGTCCCTGTGCGCTTGGTCTGGCGACGCCCATGTCGATCATGGTCGGCACCGGGCGCGGCGCCTCAGCCGGTGTCTTGCTGCGCAACGCCGCCGCCCTTGAACAAATGGAAAAGATCGACACGCTCGTTCTCGACAAGACTGGCACGCTGACCGCTGGAAAGCCTGTGCTTGATGCCGTCTTGGTCACGCCGGGTCATGACGAGGCGACATTGCTTCGCTGGGCGGCAAGCCTTGAACGTGCGAGCGAGCATCCTCTCGCCGCCGCGATTGTTACTGGCGCCCAAACGCGTGGCGTGACACTTGTTGAAGCCACCGATTTCAAGGCCGAACCCGGTAAAGGGGTCATGGCGCGTGTCGATGGCCGTGCCATCATGCTCGGCAATCTGGCGATGATGAGGGCGCAGGGTGTTGACATATCGCCCCTCGATGCGCGTGTGCAGGAGATCGCCTCACAAGGTGCAACAGTCATGTATGTCGCGGTTGATGGCGCATTGGCGGGTCTTCTCTCCGTGCGCGATCCCATCAAGCCGACAACGAAGGAGGCGCTGACGCAGCTTCGCGCGCTGGGCCTTCGCATCGTCATGCTCACAGGCGATGCCCGACCAACAGCATTGGCTGTCGCGCGTGAGCTCGGCATTGAGGAAGTTGAAGCAGGCGTGCTGCCGGAAGGCAAAGGTCTTGTCATCGCGCGGCTGCAAGCCGAAGGACGACGTGTCGCCATGGCCGGGGATGGCGTCAATGATGCGCCAGCACTTGCCGCGGCAGAAGTCGGCATCGCCATGGGCACAGGCACCGACATTGCCATGGAAAGCGCGGGCGTCACCCTTGTGCGCGGCGATCTGATGGGCATTGTCCGCGCGCGCCGTCTGTCGGTCGCGACCATGCGCAACATCCGGCAGAATCTCTTTTTCGCCTTTGTCTATAACGCGCTTGGTGTGCCCATTGCTGCGGGCCTGCTCTATCCGGCTTTCGGGCTGTTGCTTGATCCGGTTTTGGCCGCGGCCGCCATGTCGCTTTCCTCGGTTTCGGTGATTTCAAATGCCCTGCGCCTGCGTTTTCTTGACTTGACGGATCGGGGCTGATTGACGGGTCTAATGGTGTTCATTAGAGTTCCCCCATGCCCGGATTGTCGCCCCCTGAGCCCGCAAAAGCGCGCGCCAATGTCCCACCCGCTGAAACGGTCCCTTCCGCACGAGGGGGCGATACGCGACAACGACTGATCGGCGAGGCCGAGCGTTTGTTTGGCGAACATGGCCTTCACGGTGTCACGCTGCGTCAGATCAACAAGGCGGCCGGGCAGCGAAATGAATCAGCCTTGCATTATCATTTCGGTTCCAGGCACGCGCTTATCATGGCGATCATGCAGCATCGTTCGAGCGGCATTGATGCCCGGCGCGCCGTCCTGATTGATCATCTCATTGCCACAGACCGCACGCGTGATCTGCATGCCATCATCAAGGCAACACTCATGCCCATGGTTGAAATCCTTGATCGCCCGGAGGGCATCAGTTTTGTTCGCTTCATGGCGCAGGTCATCAATGATCCGGATTATGACCTGTCTGAAATTGCTCGCAGCAGTGAGTTATCGGGTCTCACCAAGGCCATGTCGCTGATCGAGCAAAATCTTGCGCATCTGCCGCAGGAGATTTCGGCATTCCGTTGTCGCTCGCTGATTGAGCAGACGGTGATGAGTCTGGCTATCTGGTCGCGCCGGGAGGGCAAACCGGCCAAGCCGGCAACATGCGAGCTGCTCGGAGCGAATTTGATCGACGCGCTTTATGGCTTTCTCTCCGCGCCCGTTTCGCCAGAGGCAGCCGCATTGGCGGGGCCATCGCCTCTCTGAATGTGGCGTCAGTCTGCCAGAAACGCCCGTGCGACATCCATATAGGCTTCAAAGCGATCATGATGCACCCAGTGACCCGCGCCCTGGATCTCGGCATAGGTTGCGTTCTGGAAATGATCGAAGCGCCCATCTTTAGTCGGATCGCTCGCCCAGCTTTCCGTGCCGCGCACCAGCAGTGTCGGGCAGGTGATCTTTGACCAGAGCTGGCTGCTGGGGCGTTCGCTGCTCAACAGGGGCGAGAACACGCGCCCATAATTGTCGAACTTCCAGCTATAGGAACCATCCTCATTCTGGTTGACGCCATGAATGGTCAGGTGACGCGCCCGTTCCGGACTGAGATGCGGATTCTCCGTCTGCATGCGCTTATAGGCTTCTTCAATGCTCGCATAGCGACGCGGCAAACGCGCCGACAGGCTGCGCAATTGATCCACCCATCCGCGAAATTGTTCGTCAGCGGACTGATTTTGACGCCCCGCAATCAAGTGTGGCGGCGGTCCAAGACCTTCAATGGCAATGAGCTTTTTGACACTATCGGGATAAAGGCCCGCATAGAGAAGCGAGATCACGCCACCCATGGAATGGGCCATGATGGTCAGGGGCGCCAGGCTCTTCTGGTGGATGAGCTGGGCGATGTCATAGACATAATCATGGATTTCATAGGCGCCGCCGAGCATCCACTGACTGTCACCATGGCCGCGCAAGTCCGGCGCGATGATGTGATACCGATCACGCAGGGCTTCCGCGACCCAATCCCAGTTGCGACAATGATCGCGCGCGCCATGCACCAGCAACAGGGGCGGTGCGCCTTCATTGCCCCAATCGACATAATGCAGTCGCAGGCGTTGCGAAAAATAAATGCGCGAGGCAGGGCCGACGGGCTGGTTCATGGCAGAGGGAGCTTCGCGATAGGGGACGACAAGGGGACGGCGTGGTTCAGGGCTTGGTGGGCACCGAATCGTCTGATACGGCATCCAGCATACTGCGGCGCAAAAGTACCTTTTCATAGCTTGCAGGCAGCAGCCGCTGAACGATATCGATGAAGCGGGCATCATTGCCAATCAGGATGCGCCGCTTATTGGCCTTGATGCCGGCAAGGATTGTTTTTGCCGCCATGTCCGGGGTTGTCCGGGCGAGCTTGTCAAAGCCGGTCGCCGCTTCTTCTTTGACGGTGCTTTGTACATCTTGCAGGAAGCGTGCATTGCGTATGATATTGGTTTTGATGCCGCCAGGATGCACACAGGATATGCGGATCTCGCTGCCCCGCATTTCATGCGCAAGCGCTTCGGTAAATCCGCGCACGGCAAATTTGGCGGCATTGTAAGCTGCCTGTGTCGGAACGGCGATGACGCCAAAAATACTCGACACATTGACGATATGTCCGGCACCCTTGGCTTGCAGCTGCGGCAAGAAGGCCTTGGTGCCGTGAACAACACCCCAGAAATCAATGTTCATGACCCATTCGAGATCGTCATAGGAAAGCGCGTCAACGCGGGCAATTTGCGCCACGCCGGCATTGTTGATGACAATGTCCGCACCACCCATCGTCGCTTCGATTTCCTGGGCAAAGTCATGCACGGCCGGACGCGAGGCGACATCGAGCAGGAAGGTGCTGGCCTGTCCACCCGCCGCCTGGATGCGAGCGGCTGTCTCCGCCAGTCCGGCGCGGTCGAGATCGGCAATGGCCAGCCTTGCCCCTTCTTTGGCCAGGGCGAGGGCCGTTGCCCGACCGATGCCGCTGGCAGCGCCGGTCACCACCGCCGTTTTTCCGCTGATCTGTGTCATGTTTGTCCTTCGCTGCCTGTCGCTTCATCCATGTGACAAGGTTATGATATTTGTCGGCAATGTCACGCCCGGCAATGTCAAGCATTGGGCTGAACGAGGTTGGCCCGGTTCTGCCGTTTGGTGATGCGTCACAGCATTGTCATCGATTATTGCTTACTGGGCAGACGACGTCGCTGGAATGTCTTTTTCGCAAGCCGATTAACCCCCGGAACTTGAGTCGCCGAATGGTCTTGATGAATGATGAGAAGCCGGGTCTTGCGCAGCGCCTGTGGGAGGGGGCCCGACAGTATGCCGCGTCCTGGTCCGGCGTCCGCACGTTCCTCGTTTCATCGGCGGTCTTGTTCATTTTCCTTTCGATGGTCGGCGCCATGCAGTTCATGGTGGCTGTGACCTCGTTCCTGTTTCTGGCAGGCATCACTGTTTTACGGGGTGCCGTCACGGGCGAGACAGATGCTGTGTCAGTCCAGGCCGTACCGGCACGCTCAACCCGGCCGCGGCTCGGCTCCGGCCCAGGCCTTGCCATCCTCAACCAGTTGCCCGACCCCCTTTTTGTGCTCGAAGCCTCGGGGCGCGTCATTTATTGCAATGCCGCCGCCATTCCGCTCATTGGCGGCAATGCGCTTGGCAAGCATGTGGCAACGGTCCTGCGCAGCGCGCCGCTGATCACCGCCATTGAAGACATCATCAAAGGCGGTGCGGCTCAATCAATCGAGTATCGCGTGCCTGTGCCGATTGAGCGTTATTTCAATGCCTTCATCGCGCCGATTGAAACGGATCCTGGCAAGACGACGACCGATCGTGACGCCTTGAATGGCGGACTTGTGCTAGTCCTGCTGCATGATCTGACGGATGCCAAACGCGTGGAATCCATGCGCGTCGATTTTGTGGCCAATGCCAGCCATGAGCTGAAAACGCCTCTCGCTTCCATGTCCGGCTTCATTGATACATTGCGCGGTCATGCCAAGGATGATCCCGAGGCCCGAACACGCTTTCTCGACATCATGGCTGAGCAGGCCGGGCGCATGAAGCGCCTGATCGATGACCTTCTCTCCTTGTCACGCATCGAGCTGCGCGAACATGTGCGTCCTGACAGCATTGTTGATCTGCTCAGCGTGGTGAACGACGTGACCGACGGACTGACGCCACTGGCCGAGCAGAATAATGTCGAAATCGACATCCAGCCGAGCCCGGACCTGCCGCCCGTTCGGGGCGACCGCGATGAACTCGCCCAGGTCGTTCAAAATCTTGTTGATAATGCCCTGCGATATGGTCGCTCTGGCAAGCGCATTGTCATCACGCTTGCTCCGGAGGTGAAGTTGAACCGCCCCATGGTCAAGCTGGCGGTGACCGATTTTGGCCCCGGCATTTCGCGCTCGCACCTGCCGCGCCTGACGGAGCGCTTCTATCGCGTGGATGCCGCCGCCAGTCGCGCCAAGGGCGGCACAGGTCTGGGCCTTGCCATCGTCAAACATATTGTGAACCGTCATCAGGGAACGCTCGCCATGGACAGTGAAATCGGCAAGGGCTCGACCTTTGCGATCCTGATTCCCGTTTCCGGCGACGATCTGCGGCACAAGGCAGACAGCGTCAAGGCCCTGACGAAACCCTAATAATCGGCCGTGACGCGGGGGGATTTTTCGCAACTTATTGAATATGTTGAGAAAACATATGTCACAATAATGTCACTTTGATGTCATAAACACTTTGTACCCGCTCGCTAGTGTCCCGCCAGCGCCATCCAGGGATGGCAGCGGCGCGTGCGCACTGCCATTCTCAAGTGCCCTACGCGATGCTGCGATTGGATGATCCTCCACAGAGGCCAACAGGAGAGCGAGATTGACCGACCATACCGTGAAATCCTTCCATGACGAGCTGGAAGCACTCGCCACCTGCATTGCCCAGATGGGTGGCCTGACGGAGGCTCAACTTGCCGGCGCCATGGAAGCCGTCTCGCGTCGCGATACGGATCTTGCCGAACGCACCGTTCGCGAAGATCGTCGTGTGGACGTTCTTGAGGCCGAGATCGAACAGCGCGCCATCCGCCTGATTGCCTTGCGTCAGCCCATGGCAAGCGACCTGCGCGAAGCCGTGTCGTCCATCAAGATTTCGATCGATCTGGAACGTATCGGCGATCTGGCCAAAAACATCGCCAAACGCGCCATGGTCATTCAGGGCGATTTTGAAACGCCTGTCCGTCTCATCCAGGGCATCAGCCGCATGGGCCGCCTGGCGCAGGGTCGCCTCAAGCAGGTTCTGGACGCCTATACCAATCGCGATGCCAATGCCGCAATGGAAGTCTGGCGTGACGACGAAGAAATCGATGAAATGTACAATTCGGTCTTCCGCGAACTGCTGACTTACATGATGGAGGACCCGCGCACGATCGGCGCTTGCACGCATCTGATGTTCATTGCCAAGAACATCGAGCGCATCGGCGATCACGCCACGAATATCGCAGAAACCATCCGCTATCTCGTGACCGGTGAATCGACAGATGACGAGCGCCCTAAAGGCGAGTTCGTCAGCACTGCGAATAACCGTTAATTCCTTTCAGGTGTAGGTTGTAAATGTCCATGGCGATACTTCAGGAACGCGAATCCGCCTCAGCCCTATTTGAGCGCCGCATGAAACCGACCGTGATGATTGTCGAAGATGAAGAGGCGCTCTCGACTCTGCTTCAGTACAATCTCGACAAGGAAGGCTACAAGGTCGTGACGGCGAATGACGGTGAAGAAGCCGCCTTGCTGATCCGTGAGGTCACGCCTGATCTGGTGCTGCTCGACTGGATGTTGCCCGGCCTGTCGGGCATCGAGCTGTGCCGCCGCCTGCGTGGGCGCCCTGAAACACGCAATCTGCCGATCATCATGATCACGGCACGCGGCGAGGAAGCTGATCGCATTCGCGGTCTCGACACAGGCGCCGACGACTATGTGACAAAGCCCTTCTCGATGACGGAATTGCTCGCCCGCATCCGGGCGGTCATGCGTCGTATTCGACCCGCCCTCACTGAAGACCTTGTGACGTTTGGCGACATCGTGATTGATCGCGCCGCCCATCGCGTGCGCCGGGGCGAACGCGAAGTTCATCTCGGACCGACGGAATATCGCCTGCTCGATCATCTGATCCAGCATCCCGGTCGCGTCTTCAGCCGCGAGCAGCTGCTTGATGCCGTCTGGGGTTCGGATGTCTATGTCGAAGCGCGCACGGTGGACGTGCATGTTGGTCGTCTGCGCAAGGCTCTGAACGAACAAGATGAGCGTGATCCGATCCGCACGGTTCGCTCGGCCGGCTATTCTCTCGACGAGCAGTTCCGCAACTAGGCGCATCGCCTGCCGATCAGAGAAAAAGCCGGTGCAGAGATGCACCGGCTTTGGTTTATCTGCTGGTTTAAACTCAGCCAGCCATGCGCTCGCGGCGCAGCCTGTCGCGCTCGCGATTGCGACGCGGCTGGGCCGGTTGATAGGCCAGACGCGCATGGTCGGGGCAATAAGGCACGCCCGAGTCAGCCGAATGACCGCAAAAGTGAAAACCGGGCTGGCCCGGATCGCCAATCGGCCATTTGCAGGTGTGCTCTGTGAGGGTCAGCACTGTCGCGCGCAGCGCGGGGGCAAACTCGCGCGTCTGCGATTCAAGACGATCCTCACGCGTGATCACCGGCATGTCGTTAGGGGCATCCTCGCCCGCGTCCTGAAGCGTCAACGGATCAGGACGGCTGCGAACCAGCGTGCGGGGCGCGTTCTGGCGCGGCCTTGCCGGGCGGCTCGGTGTTGCCCGACCCGACAGGCCCAGACGATGCACCTTGCCAATCACCGCATTGCGGGTCACGCCCCCAAGCTGTTTGGCGACCTGGCTGGCGCTCAGCCCGTCAGCCCAAAGTTTCTTAAGCAATTCAACGCGTTCGTCGGTCCACATCTTGATATTCCCCTACGTCCGAATGACTTGCCCAAATCCCCAAGGAAGCTCCCTGCGGCCTGTCCGTCCGGCCCGCTCCGGGTTTGGAAGACAGATTGATCGCCGCGTCCCGCAACACCAGATTTCGTAGGCCTCGGCGAGGAGCATACAAGATGATGGCCTATTAACGCAAGAATATGACGCTTGTCGCTCAGGCCTTATCCACAGAAAAGCGTTAAAAACCAGAATTGCTCACGCAAGGGAGACACTATTTCGGGACAAGGGCTTGGTTTTTGCCTTCCGCTGCGCCATCTATGGCTGGTGGTGAGTCCCGCCGCTGCAGGCTCTTGATCGACCACCACCCAACGAAGAGCCCCATAGGAGCCACCCGATGAGCCAATCGCTCAGCCAGCCCTTGCCCAGTCAGTCATTGCCCGCCCAGCCAGCGCATCAGGACCAGGCCAAGGGGTATCCAGCCTTTGGCGTGCGACGCTTCGGGCGGGTGAACTGGCTCGGGACATGGACGCTCTATGTCAAAGAAGTGCGACGTTTTACCAAGATCCTCAGCCAGACAGTGGCCGCCCCTGTCATCACGACGCTTCTATATCTGTCGATCTTTTCGCTCTCGGTGGGCAAGTTGCGGCCGGATATTCACGGCGTGCCCTTCATCGAGTTCCTGTCGGCTGGTCTCATCATGATGACCATGATCCAGAACGCCTTCACCAACACCTCTTCATCGCTGCTGATTTCCAAGATCCAGGGCAATGTCGTTGATTTGCTGATGCCGCCGCTCTCGCCGGGTGAACTCAATCTTGGCATCGCCATGGCGGGCGTCACCCGCGGCGTCGTGGTGGGCGTCGTCACAGCCATCGGCATGATGCCTTTCGTGCCTCTCGGCATGTCGCATCTATGGGCCATCGTCTTTTACGCGGTCGGTGCCTCGCTCATGATGTCTCTGCTTGGCATGCTGGGCGGTATCTGGGCCGAGAAATTCGATCACCTTCAGGCACTGACCAATTTCATCATCCTGCCCGCGACGTTCCTGTCGGGCACATTCTATTCCGTGACGCAGCTGCCCGCTTTCGCGCAATCCATCACCCATTGGAACCCCATCTTCTACCTGATCGACGGGTTGCGCTATGGCATGACAGGCCATGCCGACGGGTCGATTGCGACAGGCGTGGCGGTTGTCATCGGCTGCAACATGGCGCTCTGGGCAACGACCCATTACCTCTTCCACACGGGCTATCGTCTCAAGGCCTGACGGGTTGACGCTGCCGGTCGTAAGCCCCTGCCAGAGCAGGATTTTTGTCATTTGTGACAGGTCCCGCGATTGACATTGTGAACCTGTCTCCGTAATACTGCGTGGCTTCTTGGGATGCCGCCGTCGTTTGGGCGGCTTTTTATATTGGGCCCTGCGGAAACGACCAGCAGGCCCGCTCGGAAGCGACCCCGTCGGGAGCCATATTGTGATTACGCCTGTTCTGCCAACCTATGCGCGGGCCGATCTCGAATTCGAGACCGGCGAAGGTCCGTATCTGGTCACGGCGGCGGGCGAGCGATATCTCGATTTTGGCGCGGGCGTTGCGGTCAATGTCGTTGGCCATGCCCATCCCTATCTGATCGCGGCGCTGACCGAGCAGGCGCACAAGGTCTGGCACACTTCGAACCTCTATCGTGTGCCGGGACAGGAAAAACTCGCCCGCCGCCTGATCGACATGACCTTTGCCGACACGGTGTTTTTCACAAACTCCGGTGCCGAGGCGCTCGAATGCGCGATCAAGATGGCGCGCAAATTTCACGCAGCCGGTGGTCACCCAGAGCGATTTGAATTGATCACTATGGAAGGCGCCTTCCATGGCCGCACCCTTGCAACGATTGCGGCAGGCGGTCAGGCGAAGTATCTCGAAGGCTTTGGTCCCGTGACGCCGGGCTTTCCGCAAGTTCCCTTTGCCGACTTCGCCGCCGTGAAAGCGGCGATTGGTCCGGCAACAGCGGGCATTCTCGTTGAGCCCATTCAGGGCGAAGGCGGTGTGCGCGTTTTCAGCCATGAGGATCTGCGTCGTCTGCGCGCCATCTGCGACGAAGCAGGCATCCTTCTGGTGCTGGATGAAGTGCAAACCGGCTTTGGCCGCACCGGCACCATGTTTGCCCATGAGCAGGCCGGCATCACGCCTGACATCATGGCCGTTGCCAAGGCACTCGGTGGCGGCTTTCCGGTTGGCGCTTGTCTGGCAACGGAAAATGCCGCACGGGGCATGACAGCCGGCACACATGGCTCAACCTTTGGCGGCAATCCGTTGGCAATGGCGGTGGCCAATGCCGTGGTTGATCTTGTGACCAGGGAAGATTTTCTGCCCCATGTCCGCTCGCTTGGCATCAAGTTGCGCCAGAAGCTCGCCATGCTTGCCGATCGGCATCCGACAATCATTGAAGGCATCCGGGGCGAAGGCCTGATGCTCGGCATCAAATGCCGCGTGACAAATACCGATCTCGTCGCCGCCTTGCGCAAGGAGCATATGCTGGCCATTGGCGCGGGTGACAATGTCGTGCGCCTTCTGCCGCCGCTCAATATCGAGGAAGCGCATCTTGACGAGGCAATGGCCGCACTGGAACGTGCCTGTCATGCGCTGGAGGCTGCAGATGTACACAAGCAGGCTGCCGGAGGCGCGTCATGAGCGGCTATCGGCATTTTCTCGACATTCACGAGGTTGATCCATCGGAACTCCGTTCGATACTGACATCGTCAAGCATGCGCAAATCGCGCCGCGCCGATAAGGGTCAGGCCGAGCCTGATGACGACAAGCCGTTGAAGGGCAAACTTCTCGCCATGATTTTCGAGAAGCCGTCAACCCGCACACGCGTCTCCTTTGACGTCGCCATGCGTCAGCTCGGCGGCGAGACGCTGATGCTGAACGGCAATGACATGCAACTGGGCCGGGGCGAAACTATTGCCGACACGGCACGCGTCCTCTCGCGCTATGTCGATGCCATCATGATCCGCGCAACCGATCACCGGCACCTTGAAGAACTTGCCGAATATGGCTCCGTGCCGATCATCAACGGCCTTACCGACAAATCGCATCCCTGTCAGATCATGGCAGACATCATGACCTTTGAAGAAAAGAAGGGCCCGATCCGCGGCAAGAAAATCGCCTGGTCCGGCGATGGCAATAATGTCGCCACCTCATGGATCCATGCCGCCGGTCAGATGAACTTCGAGTTGCGCATTGCCTGTCCGCCGGAACTGTCGCCGACAGATGACATCATGAATTGGGCCAAGGCCAGGGGTGCCAATGTCACGGTGACGCGCGATCCTTTTGAGGCGGCAGATGGGGCAGACTGCGTTGTCACCGACACGTGGGTGTCGATGGGCGATGAAGAAACCAAAGCCAAACAGCGCCACAATCTGCTCGCCCCCTATCAGGTCAATGCCAAACTCATGGCTGCTGCACATAGGGATGCGATCTTCATGCATTGCCTTCCCGCCCATCGTGGTGAGGAAATGACGGCCGACGTCATTGACGGCCCGGCATCTGTTGTTTGGGACGAGGCTGAAAATCGTCTGCACACGCAAAAGGGCGTTCTGGCCTGGTGTTTTGCATGAGCGCCGGTGACAGCTTTGGCATCCCGCTCTTTGAATCCCATGCCGATGATCTGGTGCAGCCATTCCAGATTGAAGACTTGGGGATTCGCGGTCGTATCGTGCGGCTGGGGCCGCTTGTTGACCGCGTTCTGACCAGCCACAATTATCCCGAACCTGTCTCGCGCCTGCTCGGCGAGGCGCTCGCCCTGGCTGTCATGATCGGCTCGGCCCTGAAGTTTCCCGACGACAAAGGCGGGCGTTTTATTCTGCAAACCCGCAGCAATGGTCCCGTCACCATGCTGGTCGCCGATTATGAGTGGCCTGGCCGCGTGCGCGCCTACGCGCAAATGAATGAAGCGCGTGTGGCCGAGTCGATCTCACAAGGCCGCATTTCGGCAGCCGATTTGATGGGCGAAGGTTATTTGGCCCTGACGATTGATCAGGGTGCGGATATGGAGCCTTATCAGGGCATTGTCGCGTTGGATGCGCAGGGCTTGAGCCAGGCCGCGCATGAATATTTTGCCAGTTCCGAACAGATAGCGACACGCATTCGTGTGGCGGCGGGCCCCTATTATCACCGTGAGCCGGGTGGCCCAAGCGAGAAGAATTGGCGCGCAGGCGCCATCATGATCCAGCATATCGCACGCGATGGCGGCATAACCGGACATCGCGAAGACCCCGACGATCAACGTCCGATCACGGATGAAGAGGAAAACTGGAACCGCGCCGCCATATTGCTGGGCACGGTCGAAGATCACGAACTGCTTGACCCCTCGCTTGCGCCAACGCGTCTCCTCTATCGCCTGTTCCATGAAGATGGCGTGCGCGCTTTTGGTCCCTCGCCCGTCGCATTCGGGTGCCATTGCTCCGAGGAACGCATGGCCCGCGTGCTATGCTCGTTTGGTGCCGAGGAAATCGATGACCTCGCCGAAGAGGGAAAAATCACCGTCACCTGCGAATTCTGCAGCGAGGTTTATGATTTTTCGGCAAGTGATCTCAAGGCCAGCATCGAATAGGTCCCTCGATACTTCCGTCATCATGCTTATATCCCCCTCAGCCATATTAATGCCGAAAAGGGAGGGCGAAATGATCGTCGTGACCGGATTGATCGAGATATCCGAGCTTGATCGGGACAGGGCCATACTTCTGGCAACGGAGCTGGCCCAGGAGACGCGCAAGGAAACGGGCTGCCTCTCCTGTGGTTTTTACGAAGACATTGGCCAACCCTGTCGAATACGGGTCTATGAAGAATGGGAAAGCGACGAGGTTTTGGCGCGTCATTTCACCATGCCGCATATGGTTCGATTTGCTGAAGGCATGAGCGACATGGAAATTGTCGCCATGGACATCCAGAAGTTTGAGGCGGGACCCCGCTCACCCATTTGACGATCCGTCAAACATGAAGAGGAAACCGATATGAAACGCATGACCGCCCTTTGCTTCCTGCTGGTTGCCATGCTGCCAGCGGCCTGCGCCGCCAGGCAGGCCGTCGCCGTGCCAGCCGACGTGACGTTCGTATCGCGCGCGCCCATTCAGCTTGATGTGTCGAGCGTCGCGGTCGATCAGCGCTATCGCAATTCATCCACGCCCCCCTTTGTGGAGGGAACGCATCAGGTCACGCCGTCAGGCATTGCCGAGCGCTGGACCAATGCGCGCCTGGTTGCCGTCGGCAACCGTGGCATCGCCACCCTGACCGTGATGGATGGCCGTGTCACGCAAGAAAGTCTCGCCGTGAAGGGGGGGCTCACAGGTCTTTTTGGCGACCAGAACGACACCAGGCTGACAGCGCATCTGAAGGCGCGCCTGACCGTTTCCGTTCCGGGCTCAAGCGGCGCTTCCGCCAATTATGAAGCCAATGTCGAGGCCAGGGCCGAGCGGACCATTCTGCAAAGCGCGTCACTCAATGATCGGGACGCAGCTTACATGGCGCTGATGAATGCCTTGGCGGAACAGTTTGACGCGACGCTGACAGGCGAGATCGGTAAAAACATGGCGCCCGTCATTCGCTAGGCCGCCATCCTAGAGTCACCGCGCCGTGTGCGCCGCCAGCCGGGCCATGAAAGCTTCGCAAGCGGCGACCTGCGATAGCTCGATAAACTCATCCGGCTTATGCGCCTGGGCGATGTTGCCTGGCCCGCAGACGACGGTCGGGATATCGGCAAGCTGGAAGAGGCCAGCTTCTGTTGCATAGGAAACGGCTTCGGCACTGTTGCATTGGGCAAGCTGCATCACCAGCGTTTCAGCGGGCGAGCCATCAAGCGGGGCAAGTCCCGGCGCGCCTGATCGATGCGTGATCTCGATCCTGGCGTCCGGATAAACGGCTCGCATGCGCGGCAAGAGTTTGGTCCGGGCAAAATCGCTCAAGCGGCGCAGTGGTTCTTCCGTGTCGATGCCCGGCAACCCGCGACATTCCCACAAGAAGGAGCAATGGCGTGGAATGATATTGAGCGCGGTACCGCCCTTGATGGGGCCGACATGCACGGTTGTGTAGGGCGGGGTGAAGCGCCCAGTCGGATCGCCACGCTGACGCATCTCCTCCGCAAGCTCACCGAGAAAACCGATCATCTGCGCGGCATACATGACGGCATTGACGCCCTTGTCCGTGGCGCTCGAATGATTTTCAAGGCCCGTCACGGTCGTCACATAGGACTGAATGCTCTTATGCGCATTCACGACTTTCATGTCGGAAGGTTCGCCGACAATCACAACATCAGGGCGCGGCATGGTGCGGATGATCGCGTCGATCATCGGTCGCACCCCGAGGCATCCAACCTCTTCATCATAGGAAAGCGCGAAGTGGATGGGAATGGCCGGGCCACCTGCCAGAAAATCAGGGACCATGGCAAGCGCCACAGCGATGAAGGCTTTCATGTCGGATGTGCCACGGCCATAAAGCCGCCCGTCGCGCTCGATCACCTGAAACGGATCGCTCGTCCAGTCCTGATCCTCAACCGGCACGACATCCGTATGGCCCGAGAGCACAATGCCGCCGGGCTTGTCGCCCGGTCCAAGCGTTGCGAATAGATTGGCCTTGGTGTCGTCTTCATTGCTGACAAGCCGCGAGGCGATGCCATGGCCGCTCAGATAATCTTCGATAAAGGCGATGAGTTCGAGATTCGACTTGTGGCTCGTTGTATCAAAAGACACGAGCCTGTCGATCATCTCTCGCGAGGAATAGCGCCGGGCTGACGACATGGAGGGAAGCTCGCTCTCAGGCAATGACGTGACGCGTCATCCTAGCGCGCGCACCCCCTGATGGCTAATGCAGCATGCGTGCCGCATGAGGGCAATCCAGCGAGAAGGCTGGAATATCGACCTCAAAGGTTTCACCGTGGTCGGTTTCCATTTCGTAATTGCCGAACATGATGCCCGATGGCGTGCCAAGCGGTGTGCCGCTCGTATATTCATAGCGTTCGCCCGGACGCAGCACCGGCTGCTCGCCGACAACGCCAGCCCCGCGCACTTCGTGCACGCGGCCCGAGGAATCGGTGATCTTCCAGTAGCGCGAGCGCAACTGGACGGTCTCCTTGCCTTCATTTTCGATGACGACGCGATAGGCCCAGACATAATAATCCTGCTCGGGTTCCGACTGGTCCTCGAGATAGGTCGGCTCGACCTGGATTTTGATGGATCTGGTTCTGCTGCTATACATCGCTCTGTCCTTGGCGCGCATATGGTCTTCACATAAGCCTGACTTGCCCCCGGCACCTTTCTGGTCCCGCCCGTCTGACTTTTCAGCTCCCTGTCGCTATGTGCAGGAACTGACTTCTGACACTATGCCAAACTGTCTAATGCGTCATTAACGCCTGTAACTCTGGCAAAACAGAGGCGCTCCGGCGACGCCACCAAGGCGCCGCCGAAATGTTTACGCTCAGGCGCCAGCCAGCGCCCGCTCCATGTCTTCAACGAGATCGTCGGCATCTTCAAGGCCCACCGACAGGCGCAACATGCCTTCGCCAATGCCGAGTTCAGCCCGCGCCTCGGGTGTCAGACGCTGATGCGTGGTCGTTGCCGGATGCGTAATCAGACTTTTGGCGTCGCCCAGATTGTTGGAAATCTTGGTGACCTGAAGCGCATTGGCAAAGCGGAAGGCAGCGGCTTTGCCACCCTTCACCTCAAACGCAATCATGTTGCCGCCCTCAGACATCTGGCGCATGGCGAGTTCATGCTGCGGGTGACTTTTGAGGCCCGGGTAATAGACGCGCTCAATCTTGGGATGGCCTTCCAGAAAGGTCGCAACGCGCTGGGCATTGCGCACATGTTCGCGCATGCGCAGATCCATCGTCTCAAGGCTTTTCAGCATGATCCAGGCATTGAACGGGCTGATCGACGGTCCCGTCTGGCGCAGGAAATTGGCCAGATAGTCGTCGATGAATGCCTGATCGGCCAGAATGACGCCGCCCAGACAGCGCCCCTGACCATCAATATGCTTGGTTGCCGAATAGACGACAATATCCGCGCCGAGTTCGAGCGGCCGCTGCAAGACCGGCGTCGCAAACACATTGTCGATGACGAGACGCGCGCCCGCCTCATGCGCGATTTTGGCAACAGCGCGAATGTCGATCACTTCCAGTGTCGGATTGGAGGGCGATTCCAGAAAGAAGACCTTGGTATTGGGCCGCACGGCGGCCTTCCAGGCGTCGAGATCGCGCCCGTCAATCAACGTTGACGTGACGCCGAAACGCGGCAGCAAATCCTCAACGATATAGCGGCACGAACCAAAGAGCGCACGCGACGAAAGCACATGGTCGCCAGCCTTGAGCTGGCAAAGCATCGCCGCCGTGACGGCTGCCATGCCCGTCGCTGTGGCCCGCGCATCGTCCGCGCCTTCAAGCTGCGCCATGCGTTCTTCGAGCATCCGCACGGTGGGGTTTGAAAAGCGGCTATAGACGAAACCCGGTTCTTCATTCTTGAAACGGCGCTCGGCGGCTTCCATCGAGTCATAGACATAGCCCGATGTCAGAAACAGTGCTTCGCTGGTTTCACCAAAGGGCGTGCGCAGGGTGCCGCCGTGAACCGCTGAGGTGCGGGCGCGCCAGTTGCGCTTGGAAGAGTCGGATGTCTGTGTCATGGGCTTGCCGTTTCTTAGCCGTAACGCGCAACAAAAAACCCCGGCCATGAAAGGTCGGGGCTACGCATACCCGACCTCTTTAGCGATTTATTTAACGTGGCCGCAAGCCGGTCGGCTCAAATCACCACGACGTCAGGCGCGCATTTAAGGGCGATTGGGCCGGTCCGTCAAGAAGTCCGATCAAAACGCCAAAAAACCCGCCATGGCCGCCAGAGACGTGAGGCTGCTGCCCCAGACCATATCAACAAGCGACATCCGGGCAGGCCAGCCCTTCAGCGTCGCCATATTGGTCACGTTATAGGTGCCATAGGCGGTGAGCCCCAGAAACAGGCCGGACATGGCCGCCTGACCCAGGCTTGTCACGCCCTGAACCGCGAAATAGATAATGGCCGCGACATAGCCGACATAGAACAGGGCCGAGACACCCAGTTTGGGCTGCTCCCGCATCAGGCTGCCGAGTTGGCCAGCATAAAAGCGCCGGGCCACAAGCCCGAGCCAGATCAGGTCCAGCCCGAAAAACACAAAGGCGCTCGCTAGATAGGCGGTGATATAAGACAAGGCAGCCTCTCGGTTGGTATGCGTCTGTGAGGAGGGTAGGCTTTGGACGTCGCAAGGCAAGGAGGGGGACGAATCCACCCTTCCAGAGCCCGTGTGACAGAACTATAAGTGGCCTTCTGTCAGGTCGAGATGGCCTGTTAAGCCCAGGATGAATGATGACGAAAGCGGCGGACGATCTTTTCCCCCATCACGATGACATGGAGCCGCGCCGCGTCGGGCCAGGGCAGGTTCATGCCACGGGCATTCTGCCCTCGCATGCGATTGCCGCCATGATCCGTGAAAAGGAAATCTGGGCCGGTCGCGAGATCGGGAAGGACCAGATCCAGCCGGCAAGCCTCGACCTGCGCCTCGGGACGACAGCCTACCGCCTGCGCGCGAGCTTTCTGCCCGGCCCTGATCGCGGTGTCATGGAACGCGTTGAGGAGCTCATGCTCCACAAGATCGACCTCTCGGACGGTGCTGTCCTCGAAACAGGCTGCGTCTATCTCGTGCCGCTTGTGGAGGCGCTTGCCCTTTCCGAGCGCACAAGCGCTGCCGCCAATCCGAAAAGCTCGACCGGACGGCTCGATGTCTTCACGCGTGTCATTACGGATTTTTCAACCGAGTTCGATCAGGTTGCGCCAGGATATAAGGGCCATCTCTATCTCGAAGTCTCGCCGCGCACCTTTCCCATCCTTGTGCGCCCCGGTTCGCGCCTCTCGCAGATCCGCTTCCGCCGTGGCAGCGCGACGTTCAGCGATGCTGAACTCAAACGCTTGCAGGAAGAGCTGCGGCTCGTTGATGGCGATGCTGATATTGATGGCGGCATTGCCCTGACCGTCAATCTGCGCCCTGAAAAGGAAGGGGGCCGTGTCGGTTTTCGCGCCAAGCGCCACGCCGGTGTCATTGATGTCGATAAGCGCGATAGCTATGACGTGCTCGACTTCTGGGATCCGATCACGCTTCGCAACGGCAAGGGCCTGATCCTTGATCCCGACGAGTTTTATATTCTCGCCTCGCGCGAAGCGGTGCAGGTGCCGGCCTCCCATGCTGCCGAGATGGTGCCTTATAATCCGCTCGTCGGTGAGTTTCGCGTACATTATGCCGGTTTCTTCGATCCGGGTTTTGGCGCACGTGAAGCAGGCGGCACCGGCAGCCGCGCCGTGCTCGAAGTCCGCAGCCATGACGTGCCCTTCATTCTGGAACATGGCCAGATCATCGGGCGGCTCGTCTATGAGCGTCTGACCGACCGTCCTGCCATGCTTTATGGCGAAGGGCTTGGCTCAAACTATCAAAGCCAGCGCCTGAAACTTTCCAAACATTTCAAAGCCATATGACATGAGCCTGCGCCGCGCCCGCGATCTTGTCATCGCCTTCGCGGCACTTGCCGCCTGCCAGATTGCGGGCAGCCTCATGTCACACTCTCTGCACCTGCCCATACCTGGAACGGTCATCGGCATCTTGATACTGCTGGCGGCACTGACCCTGCTGCGCCGTGTGCCGGGCGCACTGCGCGACGTTGCCGAATATATGCTCAAGCATCTCAATCTTTTCTACATCCCCGCGGCCATCGGCATCATGGCGCATGTGGCCCTTGTTCGGCAGGACCTCATCCCCATCCTGGCGGCGCTCTTTGGCTCAACTTTTCTCTCGCTCATCGTTGGCGTGCTTGTCTTCCAATGGGTGCAGGGGAAAACGATCTCGGATGAGGGCGAGGCATGAGCGATATCGGCTGGCAACTGATTTACTGGGACCATGTGGGCGAGGGGGCGGCATGGATTGTCCTCACGCTTGTCACCTATCTTCTTTTCCGGGCGCTCCAGCAACGTGCAGGCGGCAATCCGGTGCTCAATCCGGTATTGCTCGCAACAGCGACGATCATTCTGCTGATGACGTTGAGCGGGCGCGGCTATGATGACTATAATCGCGGCGGCGCATGGCTCTTGTGGCTGCTGGGGCCTGCCACAGTCGCGCTGGCAATTCCGCTTTACTTGAACTTCGCACAGGTGCGCTCGGTGCTGTTGCCCATGTTCGCGGCCCTGATGGCGGGATCGATTACGGCCGTGCTCTCGGCCATCGTCATCGGCAAGCTGCTCGGCGCCAGCCCCGAAACCATCGCCTCGCTCGCACCCAAATCCGTGACAACACCGATCGCCATGGCCATCGCCGCCGAGATCGGGGGCATTCCGGCGCTTGCTGCCGTCTTCGTGATTTTCACAGGCATCATCGGCGCGATTTTCGGCAGCGCGATTTTCAATGCGCTCGGCGTCAAGGATCCCCGCGCACGCGGTTTTGCCATGGGCATTGCCGCGCATGGCATCGGCACGGCCCGCGCCTTTCAGGTGAACTGGCAGGCAGGCACATTTTCAGGCATCGCCATGACAATCAATGGCATCCTGACAGCGCTTTTTCTGCCGTTGATCTGGCTATTGCTTGCTTAGGCCGAGCAGCTTGCGCCGCCCAGCACACAAAACCTTGCGCAATGGCGGTGATTGAGTTTGACGGCGCCCATCGCGTCTTTGAGCGTTGAACCCATTTCAAATGACGCATCATCCGGCAGCAATGTGCAGGCAACAACGACGGGGTGATCGTCGCCTTTTCGCTTCACGACCATGCGGCTCGTCGCACACATCATGCTGGCGGGGTCCACATGCAGGATGCCCCAGCAGGCGGTTGTGATTTCCGGCACATCGGCGCTCTCATCCATCTCCGGGAAAATAACGAGATCGGATGAATTGAGCGCATCAAGCGGGAGGCGGTTTTGCGCAAAGAGAGCCGCATAACCAGCGCGTTCATCCGCCTCGCTTTCACCCGGCGCGGTTCGTCCGGCAATCGCCAGTGCAAAACCATTGGTTGAAAGCCAGCCAAGCCCTTCCATGGTTTTGGCAAAGCTGCCAGACCCGCGCTCGGCATCATGCAGCGCCTCAGAGTGATGATCGAGGCTCACGCGCAATTTGAGATGCGAGCCAAACCGTGACTTAAGGTTGAGCAACCCCACGCGAATGCGCGGTCGCATCATCGGCTGCATGGCATTGGTCAAAATGAGAATGTCATGGCCGCGTATAAGCGCCGCCTCGCTCATCCCCAATATGTCAGGATTCATGAAGGGCTCGCCGCCGGTCAATCCGATTTCGCGCGCGCCAAACCCTTCCCGCGCGATCTCATCGAGATAGGCCTCGACCTCGGTAAGCGTGATATAGGCGAGGCGATCCTCGGTCGGGCTCGAATGGATATAGCAATTTTTGCATTCGATGTTGCAAAGCGTGCCCGTATTGATCCACAGCGTCTCAAGCCCGATAAAATCGACATGCGCCCGCGTCTCGCCTTTGGCGGTCAGGCTTGGGTCTGAAAACTTGTGAGCGGGCAGGGCAATGTTCATGGCGCGAGTCTAGCAAAATCAACGCGTGTTTTACCTCTCACATTTTCGCGAGGCAGCCGAGCGGGAAGTCTTTGCCTTGTCCATATGCCATGGTAAAACCCCGGGAGACGGCCAGTGCGGGTGTAGCTCAATGGTAGAGCAGAAGCTTCCCAAGCTTACGACGAGGGTTCGATTCCCTTCACCCGCTCCATGCCTTTCCCCTCAAGTCTGAGGACGCGTCTTTCCCATCGCGTATGGCGCGATGCGGCGTAATTTGCCAATAGAGTTTTTGATGTGGTCGGTCATTTCGCGCGCCCCAAGCCACGGCCAAAGGCTGCACCATCGAGTGAAAGTTCTTTTTCCAGTCTGGCGTGCTGCAGGGCAAACAGACATCGGAATATCGGGAGGAAATGAGACGATAGCAGCTATTGGCCAGGTTTTCGGCGATCAGATTGCGTCGTCGCATCACGCCGACGCCGATCCGGTCCAATGAAATTATCGCTGCGCACCATCTGGCGGGGCTTTTTCACGATCGTTTCAAACCGCGCCATGAACTGGGCAGCCGAGAACGGCTTGGAGAGAATTTCAGTCACGCCTGCATCACGTGCCGTGATGATTTCCTGCCTGGAACGCCTTGTGGTCATATAGATCACGGGTATGCGTTGCAGCTCGTCTGTTTCTGCCGTCCGTAGCACCCGAACGATTGACAGGCCATCCAGCGGTGCTTCCAGCTCGTCAATGATTGCAATGTCGATCTTCTGACGTGAAAAAATCCGCAGCGCATCCTCGCCGTCTCGAGCACTCCAGATTTTGGTGACCCCCAGGTCGTTCAAGATGATCCGGAGCATCGACGCCATATGCGGCGAATCTTCGATCACCAGCACAGCCAGTTGCCGATAGGCCTCAAGCGGGAGAGTGGGGGTGAAGTCAAAATGCGTCAATTCGGTCTTCCTTGGCAGTCAGATTCCCTCACGACGGGAATGGGGGTCAGGGTCGCAGAACTTCTTTAGGGATTGGTTATCATCTGCCCCGGTTGCGCGGTGTAAGGCTGATAATATCGGGGGAAAAGGGACGCTTTTGCGCCATTCGGCTCAAACCATGATGAGTTTTCTCCCAGTGAAAGGGCCGCGTCAGAAATTGGAACATGGCTTTGTAGGAGGCGAGCGAGATCAGCAGCCAGTAAGCCGGCATGGTGAGCGCCACGGGTATGAGGCCTGCGAGCCCACGCCGGGCAACGGCCACCATGGCGGCGATGATTGCCAGCACATAGCCCGTGGTGAGGACGGACAGATTGAACAAGACGAGAGCAGGGTCACTGCCGAAGGGGATACCCCCATTCGAGAGCCAGGCGTGATAGATCGCGCCGACATAGAAAAAGGGATGCACCAGATTGGAAAGACTGAAGCCGCCAATCACGATTTGAAAGCCGAGAAAGCCCCGCCATCCCAGGGCGCGCCATAGGCGCAGCGGATCGCGCATGTGAACGAAATAGGTTTGCACCCATCCCTTGATCCAGCGCGATCTTTGACGGATCCAGTTGTGAAGCTGACAATTGGCTTCTTCCTCGGTCGTCGAGCGGATGATGCCGCAACGATAGCCAAGCGCGGCAAGCCGCATGCCGAGATCGGCATCTTCCGTCACATTATGCGCGTCCCACCCCCCGGACTCGCGCAGGGCCGACAACCTGAAATGGGTCGAAGTACCCCCCAGCGGAATGGGGAGACGCAGATGATCAAGCGTTGGCAGCAGGAGATCGAAGAAGGCGCCATATTCCAGCGCGAATTGTCGTGTCAGCCAGTTTTCATTCCAGTTATAGAAATTGAGTTGAGCCTGCACACAGGCGAGCCTGGGGTCGCCCAGGGCGAAGGCAGAAGCTGCTTTGCGCAGTTGATCGGGCTCAGGCAGATCTTCGGCGTCAAAAATGACGACATAGGTGCCGCGCGCAAAGGGAAGGGCGTAATTGCAGGCTTTCGGTTTTGTTCGCGGCTGGCTGTCAGGGACCGTGATGAATTCAAAATGCCCCGGCAGGTTCAGCAACTTTGCCACCCGCAAAGTCTCGGGGTCACTGGCCTCAAAGACAAGTTTGATGTCGAGCTTGGCCGCCGGATAATTCAGATCTCGAAGCGCGCCAGCAATGAGCGGCAAAACGGCTGCCTCGCGAAACAGCGGCACGATGATGGTGTAAACAGGCAGTTCTTTGTCAGTGATCGGTTTGGACTGGGCATAGGCGAGTTCTTCGCGACTGGGCGCACCGCTTTGTCCGATGATAATGGACGCGCATCGCAAGGCGGCAATGCATAGAAAGCAGAAGCCCAGCATCACATTGAGCGCCATCAGCGTTTTGTCGATGGAGAAGCTGAGTGCAAGACCAAAAAGAACGAGGAGCAGCGCAAGCGCCATGCGCTGGGCCCCCGTTGTGCGGCGTACAGCCGAGTAGCGCGGCATGTCGCGCATCAGGCCAAAGCAAGCACGCGCTGTCAGATGGTCGGAAAAGTGGGTGGCAATGGCCTGCTGTATGTCGCGCGACGAGGTCACATAGACTTTCGGGAGCCGCCCGTTACGCCGCGCGATGGCCTCTTGCGCCCGCACAGGATCCGTCGCGACATAGATGACTTCACCGTCTGCGCGTCGCCAAGGCAGCAGCAATTCGCCCAGATAAAAGGAAATATCGGCTTTGTTGAGCAGATCGGGATCAAATGCTTCGGAAGTGAGATTGACCAGCGGCAGCCCGCGCTGGGAGGCGACCAGCCGGGCAAGTTCCAGCGGCGTCGCCTGCCCGGCACTGAGCAGCACAGAGCCAAAACGCGTGCCCCATAGCCGGTTGAGGGTGAGCAGCTTTTGTAGCTCGGGTGGCGATACCAGCCCATGGCGCAAGGCAAGTTCGCCGAGCAGCGGGTGTTTGCGGGCGGCACGCCTGGCATGGACCGGGGTTGCCTTTGTCCCGCGACGGACAAGGGGTCTGGGAGGTGTCAGGCCTTCCCTCTCAAAATCCATTCGCGCCACCATCAGGCGAACCAGCGCCCATGACCCATGGTGAAAGGCTGATTATGGCAAAATTGGCTCTTAACCTTAATAGACCGAAAGGACTGATTTCGTCGGCATGAGCTTTGCGAGGTTCTCTTCAAACAGAGGCTGATCTTGCCCATTGCGCCGTTCGCTCTCATGGACGTTTCATAAAGGCACAGTATGGCTCTGCTATGGAGTGCAACTGACCTAACCTGACAATGCCGGGGCGCGATGCGTTTTTTGTTCTATTTCAATTTGATCGCCATTGTGCTCCTGGCGGGAGCGCTGGCTCAGATTTATGACGGCAAGCCGCTGGCCTGGCTCGAAGGTCCGGCATCGCATGCCCTTGGACCTGTCGCCGCGAATGACAGCTGGATAGAACCGGAAGTCGGTCCGGAAGACCGGTTGCAGGACGAAGCGCCACTTGATGCAGGCGACGGGCGAGTGGTTCAGACGCCAGACGCGGCGGCGCTTTCCCGTCTGCATCTGCCCGTTCCCAATCCGCAGCGGGAGGTTGCCGCTGCGTTGCCCGAACCGCGTCAGCTCACCTTGCTCACAGAGGGCGCCTATCCCCCTTTCAATTATCGCGATGACAAGGGCGACCTGACGGGTTTCGACATCGATATTGCGCGCGCGCTCTGCAAGCGCCTGTCAGCCGATTGTACCTTCCAGGTCATGAACTGGTCGGCGCTCATGCCGAGCCTGTTGGCGGGCAAGGCAGACGCCATTGTCGCATCGGTCATGAAGCCTCTGCCTGGCCGCGCCGCCTCTGCCGCCAAGGGCGTGATCTTCACATCGAGCTATTATGCGACACCTGGCCATTTCGCGGCGCGCCGTGATGATGTGCCCACAGCCCTGACCAAAGAAGCGCTGTCAGACAAGAAAATTGCCGTTCAGGCAGGCTCGGTGCATCGTGCTTTTCTGGCCCGGCGCTTTGCCGGTTTCAATGTCCTGGAAGTCAGCAATCTGGAAGCGGGCAAAGTCGCGCTTGCCAGCGGCAAGGCCGATCTGCTCTTTGCAGATCGCAATGCCTTGCTGCAATGGACGGCCTCGCGCAAGGCTACGACTTGTTGCCGCTTGGTGGGGTCGGATTATTCAGACGCCGCATTTTTTGGCGAGGGCGCGGGCATAGTCTTGCGTGCTGGTGATGTGTCTTTGCGCGATGAGCTGAACAAGGCGCTGGCCGCCATCATCGCAGACGGGACCTATGCTGCGATCAGCAGCCATTACTTCAATCAAAGCATATATTGATCTTATGTCGGCAGCCCAGCCGCCTTCATGAGAAGTTTCGGCCTGCCGAAAAACAGGAGCCGCGCGGGTTTCAGCTCAATGTCGCGCCACGATTGAATATCAAGTTCAAAAACCAGAAACCCGGCCGTCGGCACGCCATCGCCTTGCGCCAGGGACTCATCGTCTTGCGTTGGCATGAGATCGGCCGCGAGCAGCGACAAGCCCGGATTATGCGCCACAATGAGCAATGTCTGAACATGATCAGGCGCAAGTTCGCGCGCCTGTTCGAGCAGCTCGTCCGGCAGGGCGTGATAAAGCTTGTCGGAAAACTGTGCTGACACCTTATGGCCCAGAAGCCGCTGCAATGGGGCAAAGGTTTCCCTTGCCCGGCAGGCCGTGGAACAAAGCACGCCATCAGGTCGCCAGGGCGATGAGGCGATGAAACGGGCCATGAAGTCCGCCGTTTTCAGTCCGCGTTCATTGAGCGGCCGGTCAAAATCATCAAGCCCGGGATTGCTCCAGTCGGACTTGGCATGCCGTAACAAACAGAGCCGTTTCATATGCGCTCCGTTTGCGATGGAACAGTGAGAAAAGGCACCGCGAGGTTCCAGAGCAGACTGGAAGGCGCGGGCGCGGGAAAGGCCTTCAACCCGATTGTCATGCCTTCATGGCCATCGCGGGGTTGGGCGCGATATGTACCAAGGAGCCTGTCCCATAGCGACAGATTGAAGCCAAAATTGCGATGGTGCTCGGCAGGCAGAACCGAGTGATGGACGCGATGCATGTCGGGTGTCACCACAAATTGGCGCAACAACGCGTCGGTACGGGAGCCGATCCTGACATTTGAGTGATTGAACATGGCTGTCGCATTGAGAAGGATTTCAAACAGGATAACAGCGCCCACAGGTGCCCCAAGCGCCACAACGGCGGCCATCTTGATCAGGGTGCTGAGCAGAATCTCAATGGGGTGAAAACGGATGCCGCTCGTCGCGTCAAGATCGGTATCTGCATGATGCATGCGGTGGACACGCCACAAGATCGCGATGCGGTGAAAGGCGACATGCTGCCCGTAAACGAGCAGGTCGAGCACCAGCAAACTGAGAGGATAAGAAATGAACTGTGACAGGGGCACATTGTTGAACAGTCCATAGCCCTTGTCTTGGGCCCAGAGCGCAGCTCCGGTCACAGCCAGCGGAATGAGCAAGCGGGCCGCAACAGTATTGAGCAGGCTCAAGCCGAGATTTGTGGACCAGCGTTTCAGCCGCGCGCTGCCAAGCGCCCGACGGGGCGACAGAAGCTCCCAGCACATCATCAGGCCAAGGACGCCAACAAAGGCTGCGAGTCGCAGAAGGGAGGCATGCGCGATCAAAAATGTGTCCATTGGGTAACGCTGCCTCTGGTTCTTCGCCCGCCGAACCTGTGCAAGACTATAGGGGACGGTGGCAGCGATTTAAAATCCTAGTATGAGAAATATCAGCGGCGTTGCGAAAACGGGAAGTGAACGTTCCGCTTAACTGGAGGTTCGTCATGTACAAGACCTTCATAACCGCCCCAAGCTTTGCCCTTTCCCCTGCGGCAGCGGGCCTGTTTGGGGCTGCATTGCTGACGATCTTCGTCTTGGGCGCTGCGACCGGTTCAGCCCGGCCACTCGACACTGCCGCCTCGGAATCATCAGCTATTGGCAATGACAGCGGCGAAGATGAAAGCCCGGTTGGTTATTCCTGCGATCCCGATCCGGGCGGCGGGATGGCGCCGATCATTTGCACAGGGGCCATTGATCCCGCTTCGTCCCTCATGCAGTTCAGTCTCGACTGGCATCATGAGGCCGGCCCCGACGAACGCGTGATTGATGCAATCACCATCACCGACCGTCTGACGGCACGTCCCATCCAGATCATCAAGCCCGTAGAATCGCGCGCCCCCATGAGCCTTGTCGCCAATGGCTTTGAATTCATTGATATGAACTTCGATGGCTATGCCGATCTTCGTCTCGTGAAGACAACAACGGCGGGTTCCAATGTTTATTACAGCAATTGGCTCTGGTCGCCCGAACAGGAAATCTTTGTCAAGAATGACGCGCTCGATGCCCTGAGCTCACCGAGCTTTGATGCCGAAATGCAGGAAGTCAGTGCGCGCAATCGAAGCAGTGCTGCCGATTACCAGACTGATTTTTATGCCTATGACGGGCCCGAACTGGTGCTGACGCATCGCGAAAGCGATCACTATTTCTCCGGGACCCAGTGTCAGCGCACCTATTTCGACCGCATTGGCGATGATTGGAAAGAGACTGGCACGGGTCCTTGCAAGGACTGAGGCAGATCAGATCGCCATGTGGCGGGCGCGCGCACCGCGCTCCAGCGCGGCGGCTGTCAGTTTCTCGATTTCAAGCGTATCGCGCAGAAGCTGCAACAGGCGCAATTCTTCCTGCGTAATGTCGAGATCGGCGGCGGCAATTTCGACCGCCAGCGCATAGGCCGTCTCACGCAGGTGAAAGGGCAGCGCGTCCTTCACCAAACCCAGCACCGCATCAAGCCCGCCATCCTCATGCAGAATGGCCGCGCATTCCTTGGCAATGGGAATGAGGCGCTCCGGATTGAAGTTCGAAAACACCGGCAAAGTCTTGACGATCACGCCGATATCGCGCAACTCATTGTCGCTCATGGCGCTGTCGACAGCGCTCATCGTGACCATGACATAGATAAGGGCATTTTCCGGCGAGATCGTTGACATGATGTGTCCTGAGAGGCTGACGAAAGGAGCGGGCGGAGCTTAGGCACTGACACGAGTCTCGGCAAGGCTTCCCGATCGCCTCAACCCGCCAGAAACGCGCGCGCCGCGGCCACAGCTTCGGCCAGGCCGACGCGCTCCACAGGCACACCGGGCGGAAAGGCGGAAGTCAGGCGGGTCGGCAGGCGTGAATCCAGCGCCACGAAGACACCACGGTCGGTTTCCGTGCGGATCAGTCGGCCAAAGGCCTGTTTGAGCCTGAGCCTTGTCAGCATGTCGTCATAGCGGGCGCCGCCAAATATATCGCGTCGTGCCCTGTGCAGAAGGTCGGGCCGGGGCCAGGGCGTTCGATCAAAAACGATCATGCGCAATGAATCACCCGGCACATCAACACCGTCGCGCACGGCATCTGTCCCGAGCAGGCAGGCATGGCGGTCCGCGCGGAATATGTCGACCAGCGTACCCGTATCCAGTCCGTCAATATGCTGCGCGTAAAGCGGCAAGCCTTCAGCTTCCAGTGCGCCGCTGATGCGCTCATGGACGCCGCGCAGGCGACGAATGGCCGTGAAGAGGCCAAGCGCGCCGCCACCAGCTGCCATGAACAATGCACGATAAGCAGCCGCCACCGCGTCCATGTCGCTGCGGCTGACATCACGCACGACAAAGATTCGCGCCTGCCGTTGATAGTCGAAGGGCGAGGCCATGAAAGCGCGTCTGGCGGGCAAGGCCAGATGCGACGCGCCCGTTCGGATTTCGGCGCTTTGCCAGCCCTCCTGGCTGTCGTCTGTATCGGGCAGGCCATCACGCAAGGTGGCCGACGCAATCAGGACACCATGCGCTGCTTCGAGCACCGAAGAGGCAAAGGGAATCGTCGGGTCGCACCAATGGCGATGCATGCCCGCATCAATTTCGCGTCCGGCTATCCGTTCGACGGAAAACCATTCCACAAAATCCGGATTGCCCGGACGGCCAATCCCGGCCAGCATCGCGCGCCAGGAGGGCAGCAGGATCATGGCGCGTCGATCCAGTCCGCGAGCAGCGGCATCAAGTCTGATGCGCATGGCGGTGTCGAGCTCTTCAGCGCCTTCGTCGAGCCGCACGCGCATGCGCTCCGCCATCAGCTTCATCGGCGCCGCCAGGCGGGCGAGAACCGCCTCGAGTGCTTTCGCTGCCTCGCTCAGGCCATCAATGGTCGGCAGGATATCGGTTTCGAGGGAATAATTGGCATCCTCATCCTCGGCACGCGCGTGCACCTGCTGGCGCAGCAAGGCAAGAAATAATTCCGCCGCGCCATGTGGCTGCCCCTCATTCAGCCGTGCCTGCCAGCCCGCGCCGGGCAGTTGTGCGGCCGCGCTCATCGCGGCATCAAGCGCTTCCTCGGCAATATTGTCACTGGCGATGAGATCGCCAATGCGATCATCAAGACCGCGCCCGCGTCGCCCTCTCTGGCCCTCCGCGCCACGGATCCAGCGCCGCAATTCCGCCGTTTCGAGAATGGAGAGATGTGCGGAAAAGGCGCTGTCGGCAGCATCGAAAATGTGATGGCCCTCGTCAAAGACAAACCGCATGCGGGCCTCGCGGCCACTGGGTTCTTCGTCCTCCGCACCCGCCGCAATATCGGCGGCAGGTGCTCTGAGAGCTGCCGGATTGAGCGCGAGCACGGCCAGATCAACGGCCGCCTGTCGCATGACGAGCGCGTGATTGGCAACGACAATATCGGCGCGATGCGCCTTGCGAATGGCCTTTTCGATAAAGCATTTTTTATAATGCGGACAGGCGGCGTAAACACATTCACCGCGCCGGTCGGTCAGGCTTTGCGCCGCGGGGCGCGCGGCAAGCCAAGCCGGGAAATCGCCGCCCACCATATCGCCATCGCGGCTGGCCAAGGCCCAGCGTGCGACGAGTCCCGTGGTTGCCGCGCCGCCGCTCAAGGCCGCGCGGTCAGCGCTTTCGGCAAAGTTCAGCAGGCAGAGATAATTTTCGCGGCCCTTGCGAATGACCGCCTTTTCGGCCTTCTCGATGGGGTCGGGATAGAGCCGCGTCAGTTCCTGGTCGAGTTGGCGTTGCAGGTTTTTTGTGTAAGTCGATAGCCAGACAGTCCCCTTGTTGCGTTCAGCCCATAGGCTGGCTGGCGCAATATAGCCAAGTGTCTTGCCAATGCCGGTGCCTGCCTCAGCCAGAACGATATGGGGCGTGCCCGCCCTCTCACGCGGAGCAAAGGCTTCGCTCGCCACGCGTGCAAAAACCTGTTGTCCAGGTCTCGCTTCAGCATCTGGCCCTGTCAGTTCGCCGAGCCGTTCAACCGCCTCATCGCCACTTACCGCGAAGGATGACGCCGGTGCCCTCGGCGCCATTTCTTCCCAATCGGGCAGACTGTTCCATATGTCCCAGCCGCTTCCCTTGGCAGGTTTTCCTTCAAGACGATAAACATCTTCAAGCGCCGCGCAGACACCCGGCCCCCATGACCAGCCACCCTCCGCCATGCGCCAGGCCGTGCGCGCGGCAAGAAGGCGTTGGGGAAAATCCGCCTCGCGTAATCGTTGCAGCAACCGTCGTGCCGCGTCGTGAAACTGCAGGGCAAGATCTTCAGGCGTTGCAGCAGGCGACAGGCCGAGCGTCTGCATGAGACCGGCGGGCGTTGGCAGGCAGGCGCGCGCCGGATAGACAAAGGCAAAAAGCTCCATCAGATCGAAGAGGCGCGGTCCCGGTTCACGAAAGACGCGCCGGTCATGTTGCGATCCGGCAATCCGGCGCGCCGTGAAGCCGCCATGCACAACGATCACCGCTTCATGCTCGAGTAGCCCAAGCGCCGCCTCGACGCCAAGTTCCTCGATCTCGCCATCGGCGCTCACCGCAAGCGCCGCCACATGCCCTCTCGAGCGGCCACGCAAGGCGAGCAGGGCAGGGGCGTCAGGCAGCACAAGGCCTGGCGCCTGCGTTTCGACCGAATCGGTGGCAAAGGGATCTGGCATGGCGCGCGAGTATAGGCAGCTTTGCGCCCATCGGCACGGCCTTTGCCGGGAGACTTAGGCGCCCAGACCCGGATAGGCTTTGGCGAGTTCGCGCCAACTGGCCGTGATTTTCTGCTGGATGCGGGGCACGTCCTTCAGGGCTATTTCGCTATCCCCTTGCAAAATCGCCTGGTCAATTTCGGCTGCCACGCGGGCAATGGCGCATAAGCCGATGTCTGTCGCCGCCTTTTGAAGCGCGCCAATATGCTCGGCCAGCATCTCGCCATTCCGCTGCACACGCGCCTTCTCCACTTTGCGGTGCAATTCGAGCACCTTTTCAAGTCCGCCAACGAGCCTGTTGGTGATGCGGTCCGAACCGACCTCGCGCTCCAGTTCGAAAAGATGGGCATGATCGATCAGCGGCTCCCGCTCGTCTGAATAGGCCTGGCGCTCTGGCAGGATGGGCAACAGGAACCAGAAACGGCTGCCAAGTCCGATACTGGAATCGACACCAATATGACCGCCCATGCGCCGCACCAGCATGTCGCAGATGGTCAGGCTGAGCTTTCGCTCGCCCACCTGATTGGAAGAGAAGGTGCGAACAAGGTCATCATTGCTCAATCCCTTGCCGGTATCGCTGACGGAAAAACGCATCATACCGGCATTTTTTTGACCTGTTGCCGGCGCGAGCCGCAGGATGATGCCGCCCCTGGGCGTCATGGCGATGGAATTTGAAACCAGATTGACGAGCAATTGGCGAACACGATCCGCATCGCCCACCATGAGGGCGGGTGTGTCGGCCGAGAGATCGAGCTCCAGCGACAGATTCTTGGCTTCGGCCTTGTGCCGCATCATGCGCACAATGCCGCGCACAAGCGAGGCTGGATCAAATGGGGCAAGTTTCAGGTCCAGGGCATGGGCTTCAAGTTGCGTGAAGTCAACCACATCGCCGATCAGCCGGCGCATATATTCCAGTGTCTCGCGCATGTCGCGAACAATTTCCGCCTGATGGTCGCCGCCCTCATTGACCAGACGCGAGATTTGTCCATCCAGCGCCTCAAGCGGTGTGCCGATTTCGAACGACATCAGGGTCAGGAACTCATCCTTCGCCCGTGCCGCGCTCCTGGCGCGCTGCTCGGCGATTTCAGCATCATGGCGCTTTTGGGCATTCGCACTCTGCGCGCGCATCATGCCCTCGGCCATATCCGCATTCTGGAAACGCAGCCGCATGGCTTCGCGGTAGGATCGATTGATTTGTCGCGTCAAGCCATAGGCGGAGAAGATGAAAATGGCGCCCATCACGGCGATGGGCAGACCCAGGATTTGCGAACCGAAAATCATCCAGAGCATGGTCGGGCCGCAACAGGCCGTCACATATGCCACCACAGCCAGCGGATAGGTGGCGCGGGTCACGGCCGTGGCAATGGAAAGGCAGGCGAGCACCAGCACATAGAAGATCTGATAATCGAAACTGGCCTGTGGCAGCCAGTAATAGGCGCCGAGGCTCCAGGTTGTGCCGCTGATCAGCGTCACCGCCGCATAGCGTCGGCCCCACAAATCGGCGCGTTCAGCAAAGCGTTCATCGGCCGTCGACAAGCGCCGCAGGTGATCGAACATCAGTTGCGCCACGCCTTGCACGGCCAGCACAGGCAGGAGCGTCCAAAGCGGGGCAAAGGGCAGATAGGTCAGCCCGACAACAATAATGGCGACAAACATGGTCAGGCGGCTGGTGGCGCCCAGATCGTAAAGCAGGCGCACCTGTTCGCCATGAATGCGCGTTTCAAGGTCGGGACGACGCTGAAGCCGCATCGACTGGGTCGGATTGACCTCGTTGTCATCGCCAAGATTGACCGAATTACTCACGCCACCATGCCCCCGGCCTGTGTCAAAGCGCCATAAAAGTGAGAGAATGCCGCGTTGACTGCACAAGGCCGCGAGCTTAGGGTCCGGCGCTTGATAAAGCCTTAAGCCCTTCAAACAGGTCATGAAATGCCCTCCGATTCCGCTCAATCCCCCATAACCGTTTCCGAAGCAGAGCTTTTTGAGGCCGCCAGGGTCAGCAAGGCCTGGCCGTTCGAAGAAGCGCGAAAACTTGTGGAGCGGCTGGAGAAAGAGGGCAACCTCACCCGGCCTGTGCTGTTTGAAACCGGTTATGGCCCGAGCGGCCTGCCCCATATCGGCACTTTTGGCGAAGTGGCGCGCACCAGCATGGTGCGCCGCGCCTTTGAACTGCTCATGCCCGGCGTTCCGACCCGGCTGATCTGCTTCTCCGATGATATGGACGGCATGCGCAAGGTGCCCGACAACGTGCCCAATCGCGACATGCTCGCCAGGCACATGCACAAGCCACTGACTGTCGTGCCCGATCCTTTCGGCAAGTTCGAAAGTTTTGGTCATCACAACAACGCCATGCTGCGCTCCTTCCTCGACCATTACGGCTTCGACTATGAGTTTGTGAGCGCCACGGACTATTACCGCTCCGGCCGGTTTGACGATGCGCTGCGTGGCGTCTTGCGCCATTTCGAAGAGATCATGGAAATCATGCTGCCGTCGCTGCGTGAGGAGCGGGCGCAAACCTATAGCCCGGTGCTGCCGATCAGTCCGCGCACGGGCCAGGTCCTGCTTGTCCCCATCCTTGATCGTGATCCGGAAAAGGGCACGGTCACCTATGAGGATCCCGAGACGCATGAATTGGTTGAACAGAATATCCTCGGTGGCCATTCCAAGCTTCAATGGAAGGCGGATTGGGGCATGCGCTGGGCAGCACTCGGCATTGATTATGAAATGGCCGGCAAGGATCATATTGACGGCATGAAGCTCTCTGGCCGCATCTGCCGCGCCCTCGGCGGCAAGCCACCGGAGGGCTTCAACTATGAGCTTTTCCTTGATGAGGAAGGCAAGAAGATTTCGAAGTCCAAGGGCAATGGCCTGACGATTGACGACTGGCTGCGTTACGCAAGCCCCGAAAGCCTTCAGCTTTTCATGTTCCAGTCGCCGCGCACCGGCAAGCGGCTCTATTTCGATGTCATCCCCAAGAACGTGGATGAATATCTGAACTTCCTCTCCGCCTATCCGCGCCAGAATGCCAAGGAGCGCCTCGGTAACCCTGTCTGGCACATACATGCCGGTCATCCGCCTGCGGAAGAATTGCCCATCAGCTTCTCGCTGCTCCTCAACCTTGCCAGCGCCAGCCACTCGGAAGACAAATCCGTCTTGTGGGGGTTCATCCGCAGCTATGCGCCCGATGCGACGCCGGAGCGTTTTCCGCGCCTCGACAAGATGGTCGGCTACGCGATCAACTATTTCCATGATTTCGTAAAGCCTGGCAAAACCTATCGGGCGCCAAGCGACAAGGAGCGGGCCGCTCTGGGCGAATTGGCGGATCGCCTGGCAGCCGCCCCCGAACATGCCACACCCGAAGATCTCCAGAACATCGTTTATGAGATCGGCAAGGCGCATGGCTTCGAGCCGCTGCGCGACTGGTTCAAGGCGCTATATGAGGTGTTGCTGGGTGAGGAACAGGGGCCACGCTTCGGGTCCTTCACCGCGCTTTACGGGGTGCGTCAGACGGAAAAGCTCATTCGCCGTGCCTTGGCAGGTGAAGACCTCACAAAAGCCTGACCACCGCATGATCTTGCCTTTGCCCGGAAATGGGTTTCATGGCTCGCCGATAACGACAGGACAACACTCGCCATCCATCTCGATGACCAGCCCGATTTGAAGAATGAGCCGCTCACCTCAGCCGACAAGTCCGACCAGAAAGACCAGCGCCCAAGGCCTGCCTTGTCGTCACCCCCCCACGTCGATAAAGTCCGGCGCAAGGGCAGGGTGACATATTGACTGATTCAACAATCTTCAAAATCGTCAGCATGCATGAATGGGCCTTGGCGGAGGCCGAGGGCCGGTTCATTGGCTCGCCGGTTGATATTGATGATGGCTATATTCATTTTTCGACAGCCGTGCAGGCGGCCGAAACGGCCAGGCGTCATTTTGCCGGTCGCAGGAACCTGCTCCTCGTCGCCGTTGAGGCGCAGGCACTCGGCATGGCGCTGAAGTGGGAACCATCACGCGGCGGCGATCTCTTCCCCCATTTGTATGACACGCTGGATCTGGCCTTGGTCAGCCGGATTTGGCCCTTGCCGCTGGATGATGACGGACAGCACATTTTTCCGGACAATATTTCATGAACCGTTTTGATCTCTTTCCTTATGCCCGAAGCATTCTGAGCCTCATGGATCCCGAATTGGCGCATCGCTTGACGCTCATCGGTTTGCGCTGCGGACTGGGCCCCCGGCAGCGCGCCTATGACGCATCAAGCCTGTCACAAAAACTCTGGGGGCTGACATTCAGGAACCCGGTCGGCATAGCCGCGGGCTTTGACAAGAACGGCGAAGTGCCAGACGCCATGCTCGCCATGGGTTTCGGATTTGCCGAAGCAGGCACGGTCACACCACGCCCGCAGCCTGGAAACCCGAAGCCGCGCCTCTTCCGCCTTGCCGGTCAAGGGGCCGTCATCAATCGCCTGGGTTTCAATAATCAGGGACATGCCGCGCTCCGGCAGCGTCTGGAGGCGCGCCGCGCGCGCGGCGGCATTGTTGGCGTCAATATTGGCGCCAACAAGGACAGTGCGGATCGTATCGCTGACTATGAATCCGGCATCCGCTGTTTTGAGGGTCTGGCAAGTTATTTCACCGTCAACATCTCGTCGCCCAACACGCCCGGCCTGCGCGCCCTGCAAAATATGGAGGAACTGCACCAACTGGTGACCCGCGTGATGGCCGCGCGTCAGGGGGCAACGCCGATATTGCTGAAGATTGCGCCGGATCTGACTCCGGCTGAATTGGCCGACATCGCCGCTGTGGCGCTGGAACTCAGACTTGATGGTCTCATCATTTCCAATACCACCATCATGCGGCAAGGTCTGGTCACGGGGCCGCGCGCCAGCGAAACGGGCGGTCTGTCGGGACGACCGCTCTTCGGGCTGTCAACCGCGGTGTTGCGCGACATGTATCGGTTGACCAAGGGCTCGTTGCCGCTCATTGGCGTGGGCGGCATCGCAAGCGGCACCGATGCCTATGCCAAGATTCGCGCCGGGGCCTCGCTGGTACAGCTCTATTCAGCCCTCACCTATGAGGGGCCCGCGCTGGTCTGCGAAATCAAGCGCGATCTTGCCGAACTTCTGGCGGCAGATGGCTACAGCAATATCGCGCAGGCGGTCGGCGTTGACTCAGGTCTGTGACGGCATCGTCAGTGTATCGGCTTCCACATCTGCCTGTCGCAGCAGGAAGTGACCGACCGCTGTTGCGATGGGTTTCCAGCGGTCTTCCTGCCAGGCCTCCGCATAAACAGTGGCGACACGTCGACCCTGTTTGGTAATGCGTGCGCGAGCATAAGTATCGACGGGCCGCCCGGAGCGCAGATAGTCAAATGTCAGGCCAATCGGCTTGGGCAAGCTCTCGGCGTCCGTCTCGAAAGCAAGCTGGGCAACGGAGGTCAGCTCCAGAAAAGCGCCGATCACGCCGCCATGCAGGGCAGGCAAAACAGGATTACCGATCAGGCTCTCGCTGAAATGCATCAAGGCAGTAATTTCATTACCACGCTGATCGACGGAAATGCCCAGAAATCGCGCATAGGGAATACTCTGGATGAGTTCTTTGAGATCGGGCGCAGGCTTGGCTTCACGCATGGCTCAAGCTCCCTTCTGGTCATGTTGCGCAGCAAGGGCAACCGCCACGGGTGCTGCCCGGTTGGCGCCCAGCATGAAAGTGCCGACACATGTCGCAATCGGATCGGCAATATCGTCGTGATAGGCCGTGCCGCGCACAAAGGCGACACTCCGCGCCACCTTGTAGCAATGCGTATAGGCAATGAGCGCCAGACCGGGCGTTGCGGCCTTCATATAGTCGATACGTAAATCGAGCGTCGCAATGGATTGCCGCTCGGGAAAGGACAGCTGCACCGCCGCACCGCACCCATTGTCGAGCAGGGTCGTGATGACGCCGCCATGGATGACGCCCGTGCGCGGGTCGCCGATCAGCCTTTCCGAATAGGGCACACGCATCCAGCATTCAGACACTTTGGCCTCAATGATCTCCATGCCCAGTTCGCGCGCCTGCGGGACATATTCCAACAGGGCGACACGCATTGTATCAATCACGCCAGGTACCAAATCACATTTACTCATGCCCGCAGGCTCCATTCTCAAATCTTGTCAGTCGGTCAGGTTTGATAGTCGGCTCGTCAAGTCAATGTCAACCGATGCCATTCTCCGCCCCAATCACTTGATTGCAAACCTATAATCTTGTCAGCCGGCCCCCAGCCTGTTTGACCGGAGCAGGCGATGGACTAAGCTGGCAACGCGGTAGCGGCCCCAAAGGGCCGAATCTGCGGGTGAGGCGCCCTGGGACATGGGCGCATTCAAGGCGATGCCCATTCAAGGCGATGCCCATTCAAGGCGGTGCCATTGACGGGGACATCCTCGAGGATCGAGAGTGCGGCGGGAGTATTTGAATGAGTGAGGGGGATTTTGCCGAATTGTCGGGCCATGAACAATCGGCGACCAAACTTGGCAAGCGTGAACAGACCAAGCTCGTCAACCGGGAGTCTATCCTGAACGCCGCGCGCGAGGTTTTTGCCGAGCTGGGCTATGGCGAAACCACGGTCCGCGACATTATCCGCAAGACGGGTCTCGCCTCAGGCACCTTCTACAATTATTACAAGTCGAAGGAAGAGGTTTTCGAAGCCTTGATGGATGAGGGCATGATGCGGATCCGTCCACGCATCCGTGCCGAGCGCGTCCGGTCGCGTACCTTTGAGGAATTTGTGCGCAACGCCTATCGCGCCTATTTCGAGTATCTCGCCACCGACACGAATACCTTTCAGATCATGCGTCGCAATCCGGACGCGCTCCGTGTGCGCATGGATACGCCGGAAATCGTCGCCGGCTTTGAAGAAATCCGCGAATATATCGACGAGGATATTCGCAATGGCGTTCTCGCCGCCGTCGATAGTGAGTATCTGATGGTCGCAGTCGTCGGCATCGCCATGGAAATCGGCGACCGGATGCTGGCGCGACCCAATCCCGATCCGCAAATCGCGGCGACATTTGCCACCACGCTGGTTTTGCAAGGCTACAAGTCATTGCCGCCGAAATAGCTGTTCGCAGCGATCCCATGAAAACAAGAGGACAACAATGTCTCTGCAAAAAATGATCCTGCGCTTGGTCCTTTCCCTTCCCGAAAGCTGGCTCGTCAAAATGGCAGGCGGCAAACCGATTGAAATTGATGGCCGGGTGATGGACGCGCGGGCGCAGTTTCTCGGTGCGCAAGGCGCAAAGGGCCCCTCCATCAGGGACATGACGGTCGCGCAAATGCGCGCGGCGAGTGATACGGGCTTTGAACTCATGAATGCCGCGCCGCGCCCGGACATTCTGGTGACAGATATTTCCATACCGACATCGGCCGGTCGCCTCAATGCCAGGCGTTACGCGCCAGCACAAGCCAGCGCGGCGCTGCCGGGCCTCGTTTATTATCACATGGGTGGCTGCGTCATTGGCAATCTTGAAACCTGTCACAGCTTCTGCACCCTGCTGTCGGAAATCGCTGGCTGCGTTGTGTTGTCAGTCGATTATCGTCTCGCCCCTGAGCACAAGTTTCCTGCCGCCGTGGACGACGCCATTGCCGCTTTTCGCTGGGCCAAGGCCAATGCCGTCACGCTCGGCATCTTGCCGGGCAATATCGCGGTGGGCGGCGACAGCGCCGGGGGCTATCTCTCCGCCATCGTCGCACAAACCATGAAGTCAGCCGGCGAGCAGGGTCCGTCCGTCCAATTGCTGATCTATCCGATGACAGATACTGAATCGCAGGACGGCTCCATGAAATCATGCGCAGAGGTCTATCCCCTGACAAGCGAGGTCATGGACTGGTTCATGGGTCACTATCTGAACAATCCCGATGAGGCCAGGGATCATCGTGCCTCTCCCATGCGCATGAGCGATCTCACAGGCCTGCCCCGCGCCATTATCGCCACGGCGGGATTTGATCCGCTGCGCGATCAGGGCGCGGCCTATGCGACGCGATTGCGAGAGGCGGGTGTGCCGGTGGTCTATCGTTGCTATGACAGGCTCGTTCATGCCTTTACGGCCATGGGTGGGGTCATCCCCGGGGCCCAGAAGGCCTGCGAAGAATTGGCGCTCGATCTGGCCGGTGCGTTGCGCGCCAGCGGCAAATAATCG